>WBZS01000894.1_pt1 | contig 28693 bp, 21 predicted proteins | sample 5204201 | NCBI WGS metagenome assembly WBZS01 (sample SAMN12344357, study PRJNA552823) | activated sludge metagenome | biome: Activated sludge suspended growth; feature: Nitrification reactor; material: Wastewater; isolation source: activated sludge from nitrification reactor of wastewater... | reverse complement strand
CGGTGCCGGCGTCGAGCGCAGGCTCGCCGTGATGGCGCCCTCCAGCCCCTGACCGGCCGTCATCACCCCGGCCAGAGTACGAGTCCACTCCCCGATGGCCTCCAGCCGTGCGATGGAGCGACCCTCGTCAGAGGTCATCAGCAGCGACGGCAGCCACAGCACCACCAACGGCAGCACCACCACCGCCACCACCATCCCGGTGCTCAACGCCACCAGCACACCGGCCACCAGTGCCACCAGGACCAGCCAGCGCTGCACCTTCGGTACGGCCGCCCACCACCGCGACAAACCGCCCGGCGCACGGCTAGGCCGCGGTACGGGCGGCAACTGGGGCACCATCCCCCACACCGCCAGCGACACTCCGCCGACGAGTAGGGCGCCGGCGACAGCAGCGAGGAGTGCGCTGGCGGTCACAATCCAGCCCCCGTTGCCTCGGCGTCGAAAGCGGCCGCGTCGAAACCGGCCTGCTCCAATTGCTCCATCAGCTCGTCGGGACGGATATGGGCGACTGCGCATTGCCCCGGCGTCCGGCTGAACACGACGTTCGCGGCATATCCGCGGCGTCGCTCACCTGGAGTGATGTGCAGGATCTCCTCGACGTAGCGGTTCTTACGCGGCGGTTCACCGTCGCGGCCGGGAACTACCTCGCACGCCAGATGCACCACCACGTCGATGGTCTCGCCCAGCTTGGCGGCGGCCAGCTCTTGGTTGACCTGCGGCCCCGCCTCCATCGCGCAGGTGACCAACTTCGTCATCGCCCGGTGCGCGTTCGCGGCGTGCGTGGTCGAGATCGACCCCGACCCTGACTCCATCAGCTTGATCATGGACCAGACCTCGGGGCCGCGGATCTCACCCAGAATCTGCCGATCCAGCCGGAACCGGAAACTGTCGATGATCTGCTCCATAGTGGTTCGCGCGCCGGCTACCTTGCCGTCCGCGCCGCGCTCTCCCGAGCCCGCCCGCGACTCCCACGCGTACACGACCTTGTGCTGGTCGGGCATCTGATGCAGGAACAACTCATACTCGGTCTCGAAGGTGCCGATCACCTCCCATGCGTCAATCTCGGCGCACAGTGCCCGCAACAGGGTCGTCTTGCCCGCACCCTGTGCCCCGGTCACCACGATCGACAATCTGGAGCGCACCACGGCACGCAGGAACGACGCCATCGTGGGAGTGATTGCCCCCCACGCCACCAGATCGGCAAGTCGAACCTTCCGTACTCGGTGCCGACGGATCACTACCGAAACCCCTGCGGTATCGCGGGCGGCCGCGAGTCGCGACCCGTCAGGCAGCGTCAAGTGCAGCGAAGGCTGCGCCTGTGTGAACGAGCGCGGATTCTCGGCGCGAGCGGCCAGGAACGCAAGAAAAGTAGCGAGCTCGTCGTCGGACTCGGCAACCGGATCGACCTGGTCAAGCGTGCCGTCGGAGTACTCCACGACCACCCGGTCATGGCCGCTAATCAGAATGTTCTCGATCCGGTCGTCGTCGATTAGTGGCTGCAATCGGCCTAACCGGAAGCAGGCGTTGAAGACCGCCTCGCCCAGCAGTTCCTGCTCAGCGAGGCTCCGAGGCTGGGCAGACTGCGCCAATGCCTCCGCGGCCTGCTCGTCGAGCACCTTGCGGATGATGGCTCGACCCTCGAGTTCCTGGTCCTCCTGCGACCAGCGTGCCTCCCCCATCCGATCCGATAGACGACGAGCCACCTCCACTCGCATCTGCCCGACCAGCGGCCAGTCAACGCCACCGACCTGCCCAGCCGTAGATGCCGGCGTCGGCTCACGGCGCGGCGCAGCCGGTTCGGGCTCCACTGTGTCGTCATCTTCTGCGGGCGCGTAAAGGAAGCCGGAGCGCAGCCGCCCAGGCTCGTCGCCGCCACCAGCCGGCGAGCCGAAGATCGGCAGGTCGAGCAGATCGACTCTCTCAGACATTGGTCAGCCCTCCCTGGCTGCCGGCACGGGTCGTGATCATCCCGCGCAACGGATCAACGACGACTCCAGCGCACAGCTTGCGCAGCGCCTCCCCCACACCCCGAATGCTGGCCGTATAGCCAGACTGCTCGAAAGAACGATCAGCTGCCGCCTCACCGCCGAAGCGGGGCTTCGGCTTGGGCGACCCCTCGCTGAACACCGCCGCCCGCGCCGGATCCCACTCGATGCCAGCCAGCGGCGACAAGCCGAGCGTGCGGGCAGCCTCCCTCACGCCATAGGGGCGCCCCTCACCCACCATCAACAGCCTGGCTTCGTGCCCCGGCAACACATCCTCGGCCAGCGACGCTGCCCAGGACCGGGCCGCGACCAGTGCTGGCAGGCTCGATCGGGTCACCAACGCCGTCACGTCACTATGCGTCACCAGCGCACGAGGCCACGAGGCCAGCCCCAACCGCCCGGCGTCCACGATCACGTCCTGGCCGTTCGCGCTCATATCCCGGAGCACCCCCAGCAGCGGCTCCCACAGGCGCATCAGGCCAGCGGCCTGATCATGTGACCGTGACCCCACCAGCACCGAGACGCGGCTCTCATCACCACCCAGTCGCATCACCATTCGCGGCAGCGCCTCCGACAGCAGGCCGCTGCGGTGCGCCATCACCAGGTCGACAAGCCCCACATGGTCGGAGGTGCCCCGCAGATACCCGGCAAGGATCGCTGAACTTCCCGACGGGTCAGCCTCCACCAACAGCACCGGTCGCGGCCAGGTCAAGGCCAGCCCCAACGCGGTCGTCGTCACCCCAGGCGAACCCGACGCCGACACCAGCGTCACGACAGCCATCAGCGCACCCGCGAGTCCAGCACGATCGCAACCTTCCCGGTTGCGGCACGGGCCGCCAACTCCGCAGCGTCACTGGACGGCACTACCACATTCACCACCGTGGTGGTCTCAGTCGTCGTGACGCTCACCACAGTGGCGTCGATCTCCGGCGGCGTCTTCTTGTCGACCTCACCACCGGGGCCCGGGGTTTGCACGACTCGCACCGCGTCACCGGGACGCAACGGCTCCGATGGCAACATGCCCGACGCGACCGCGATCCCTACCATCGACTCGCCACTGGCCGGTACTACCTGGTCTGTGACTTGCCCCGGCGACAACAACGTGCCCTTCGTCAGGTCCGCCGCCGCCCGCTGCCCCACGAACCTCTCGCGTTCCGACGCCGGGACGGTTTGCAAGGCCGGATCGACAGTCACCCGCACCGTGCCCAGATCCGCCGCAGTGATCACAGCGCCACGCGCCACGTCAGCCCGCACCATCACCACCTCGGCACTCGAGGTCGCCGACGACCACAGCAACACGCCTAGCGCCGCGCCAGCCACCACCATGGCCACCGCCACGACCACCAGCAACGGACGCCGCCGCAACCTCGGCCCCGGCGCAACGCCCGACTCCAGCGTCGTCGCGCCACTGCCTACCGGGCCGCTCTTGTTCTTCGTCGCCACGCTCATCGGTTCGTTCCCAACACCTGAATCTCCGCTACCGTCAACCTGCGCGAACGGGACAGGTCGAACGGAATCGTGCCCGACTGCCCATAACCCGACCAGCGCGCCACCCAATGCGTAGTCGCCGTCACCGTGTAGGTGCCCTGCCGGGTGTAGGTGTGGCCACAAGTCGGAGACGACTTCCCGCGCGTCCCTGGCCTCCACGCCGTGCCCTTACCGCACGAAATCGTGGTGCCATCCCCCAGACTCCACCTCAACGACTCCACCTTGATCGTCATCGTCATACCGCCGGCGCTGATCGTCGCCGGCCCCCAGGTCGTCCGGGACGGACTATCCACCCACAACCACACCGGCAAGCCCACCAAAGCCATCGCGTCCGCACCCTTCGGAGCCAAGCCGATGTCGATGGGGTCGAGGTCTACCTCAGCCAATAGGGACCGTGCCAGCACCTCTGGGGCCACGGTCAGGAACACCGGCGAGGCGGTATCTGACCAGACCGTCACGATCTTGCCGTCGGCGTTGCGGCACTTCACTGGGCGTGTCATTTGACCCGGCTTGCCTTCATCGGCCGAGTGATACATGTCGCCCCAAGACGCGACCGTCGAGCAAGACGGGTAGCCGGCTCCACTCCCGCGCCCGCCACCACCGCCGCCACCACCACCGATGTCCACGATCTTGCAGACACCAGTGAAGGGGTCGCAGACCTTCTTCGTCTCCGCCTCGGCGGAACTCGAGGCAGTGCCTACTACCATCACGAACGCCATTAGCGCCGCTGCGAGCATCTGCGTCACGCCGATCCTGACCGTCATGCTCCGCACTCGCCCTTCACCGTCTCGAACCCGGAGACCTTCCATGCGGCACCGGCCTTGCGCACCGTGTACTGCCTCAGAAGGAACGCGGTGATTTGCTTCTGCTCATCTGTCACTACTTCGCCGGCCGTGTTCACGATTCGGAGATCGCTCTGGTTCTGGCAAGCAGTGACGATCACCCGAGTGCCGTTGAGACTCGGCTTCGCCACCTTCATCGACTTGATCTCTATGCCACCCTGATAGCGCCAACCGTTCTTGCGCAGCCGCGAGTACGAGTTGGCGACTGCGGCCGGGACGTCCCCTGTTCCATACCGCTGCAACACCTTGACCATCTGCGAATGTGTGTACTGGGAGGGCTGGGCACCCAACTTCATCGACGTGTCTACGAGTCCCCGTACAGCATCGACGGCGGCTTGCTGATTCGCGCTGAGAGTCGAGCTCGGCGTCGGGGAACCAGGCTGCGAGGATGCCGGCGGCGAGAGGGGTGGCGTGCTGTTGGACGGCGGTAGACCACTGGCGCTGGGTGTCGGGCTTGCCGTAGTCGCCCCGGAGGGTGTGCAGCCGGCGACGAGCCCGAGGAGCAGTGCAGCGGCGATGGTCGCTCCGGGGCGATTTGGCGTTGCCATGTCTTACCTCTTCCCTTCACCCGTCAGATGTCGCCCCTTGCCCGTGCCTGGGACAAACTGGGTTTGACCGGAAGCTCCGGTGTTGGTCTGGGGCCGGTGGGACGCTGGGATCCACTGATTACCCAGGAGCTGCTGCGGGTTGTTGGGGCTACGCCTGAGGGTGTTGCAGAGAGGGTACATTGCCTCCGGGCTAGCCCAGTCCCGTTTCCACCCGTGACCGCCTGAGGTCCCACCCCAGGGGGCACCGGCTGTGACTATTCCGTGGAATAATCGCGGACAAATTCGCTCTGACAAGGTGTTTAAGCCTCTCAAGGGTGGGTCAGCGTCGGACGCATCGAATGGCTTCTCCATATCATAGTACAGCGTCGGGGCTGCACTTTGGCCCAGATCTGTTTTTGCCGAGAGGTCAGCCCGCAGTGAGGTCACTTCTCGTCGGACGCCGCAGCGCAGATTGGGCAAGATGGATCGGTCCAGCCGAGTCGGACGTGCGGCAAGTGAGCGCGCACCCGCTGGTACTCAAGCGGCGGGATGGCAACAGGGGGTTAGCAACCCGTTCGGCAGCATCGCGTTCGATTTGGGCTCGCCTGAGCGCCTGGGCATGGCTGCGTTCTGCTTCGGCTCGTTGGCTGAATGACCGGCGAGGCGTCCCGTTGACGATCCAGGGGGCGAGCCGGTGAGCGATCCAACCTCGGACGCCGTATGGGCCGATCCCGCTTGCACCGTCGTGGGGCCAACGACTGCCGTCAGGCTTCCAGTCCAGGGCCTGTTCGATGTCCCGGACCGTCCACTGAGCAACGAGGAAGGCGCGCAAGCAACTCCGCACGTCACGGGTGCTGATCTGGCGCAGGACCGGCAGCCGCCTCTGCAGCTCGGCCGCCGCGGCAAACCTGGCGCCTTGGCTGCCAGTCGTTGCGGAGGCCGGCCACATCGGTTCGTGCCGATGCGGGATGACTTGACTGGTGGCCGGCGCTTGCGCCGGCTCCGGGTTATGAGTGCCGCGAAGCGGCTCCGAATGTGCTTTGCGCCTCGCGTGCGCGCGTACGGGGTGACCTACGGTCATCCCTACAGGGGGAGGGGTGCCAATTCCATCCACAGATCTGCCGGCGTTCTTGTGATGCTGGGGGGCGGCGCGTAGCCGAGTGGGTACGATCAAAACGTAGACAGCGGCTTCATCGGCGGGGCAGTTGCTGGGGTCGATGCAGCCACGACTGGCACGGACTGAGGGCCTGACATAGGCCCTGCAGCCGCCAGGGGCATAGCATCCTCGGCGTCCGTGGGCGACGCGGGCGATCACCTGGTGCTCGATGAGGGTCGCGATCGCCCGCGCGATCGTTCGGCGAGAACCGTGACCGGTGGCCTGCTGACATCGGTCGACCAGCACCGCCCAGGTCGGCCGGCTGGTGAGGCTGTCCCAGTCGGCGTGCTGCATCAGCGCGGTGGCCACGGCAAGCAGAGTCGCCCTCCGATCCGCCCGGAATTGGCCCAGGCCGATAGTCGCGTGCAAGTGGCGGCGCCAACGGCCTTGATCAGCAGGGCGCTCGTATCCTTTCGGTAGAACGGCGGCAACGACGAGGTCTGAGGTCTCCCGCGCCGTGCCGACCCGCCGGAGCCTCTTTGGCGCTGGATGCCGCCCACAAGATTCAAGTGCCCCCGCGACACTCACGCGGCCTCCCTGGCCGCGAGACGCTGCCATAAGTCGAGGCGGTCACTGCGCTCCAGCTGGCGGTACAGGGCAGCAGGCGCTAGACCCAGCCGCGTACAGGCGCCGGACAGGCTCTCGCCCGTCTCCACCATCCACTGAAGATCCTCGATGCGTGCCGAAGCTCTAGGCACCAGCGCACGACCACCGGGCCGTGCGACCCGCGTCGGTGAGTCACCGGGCCGTGCCCGGCCTTCAGGACTATCTATCTCCTCGTCGTCCCACCCCATCGGCACGGCCCATCCACGTTCCTGGGCATAGCGGCGCGCCCGAGACGCGGACCTGCGCTGCGCCGGTGTCGACCCCGGTGGCGCTTGCGCCCACAACGAGTCGTAGAGCCTCGCCACCGCCGCCCGCATTCTCGAACTGCAGGGACGGTCCGTCTCCAACAGCCGCCGTACCTGCGACGGGGTGGTTGCCAGCATCCGAGCGAGGGTGGACTGAGCCCAGCCAGCAGCGACGAGGGCGCGCAGGCGTCGCTGGGTGCCCACGATGACAACCAGGCCCACCAGCTGCTCCGCCAATGGGACCGGGGTAACAGCCAGCAATGCACCAGCCGTCCTGCGATGAATCTGGCGAAGCTCTCCCCTGACGATCCGCAGGATCGTGAGCCGGCTCACACCGCAGCGGCGCTCGATCTCGCGGCGGCTCAGACCGGCCTTGGCCAGCGCCTCGAGGTGCCGCAGGACCGACGTCGCGGCAACAAACTGCGACCGTCCGTTGGCCCGCTCATGAGCGGTGAACTTGGCCCGGCGGCCCCTCGGGTAGGACGCAACCGCAGCGGGGGGCGGGGGTGAAGCGGCGCCCACGCGCTTCAAAACACCAGCTACCTGGTATCCCCTTTTGAGGGCAGGGTGATGTACAGTCTGAGACACGACACAATCTCCTTCGGGAGTTGCGAAACCCCTCAGTCCTCCGGGCGGAGAAGCGGGGAACGTCAGGGCCGGAGTGGCATCCGGCACTACATACTGAGAAGTAAGGGCGACCTGGCAGTCGCCCTTCTTCTATGTCTTGGGGATCAGCCGGTCATGAGCATCTCCTGGTTCGTGTTCGTCGGCGGCTTCTTTGGACCCGGCTTTCCCAGGTCAGCATCTTCGCCCAACAGCCTCTGCACAGCGAGGGCACGCATCGACATGCCCGCCGCTCGCGCCTCAGCAGCGAGCCGTTCTCTCTGTTCGGGGCTCATCCGGATTAGGACGGCCACCGCAGATCCTCGGTGCGCCATGGACTCAACCTAGGGTCCGTGTCGGGACCGCCTTGGCCGACACGCCGCTAGGAAACCCGATATCGCTATTTTCGCGCACAGTGGCGATGCGCCCTGGCAACGGAATCGAGTCGCCCTGGCGTCATGGCCGTGGCCCCCAGGCGAGCTCGCCACCGACCATCCCACGAACGCGTTCCGCGGTGGGACGACCCGATGGCGGGGTGATCACTTCCCATACGGGCTGCGGCTGGGTCACCGATGTCACTGTCTGGCCTACTGCTGCGCCTAGGAACGCTGCCGCCTTGCCCAGCTGCATGTGGGCTGTGTGGCTGAGCGCGGCAAGGCGCCTGCTGTCCTCGCGGCCTGCTGGCTCCATCACCCACTGCGATCGTCGTGTTGCATCGTGAGTGGCCTGGTAGTGGGCAGGCAGCGCCGCGACCGCGACCCACAGCTGCCGACGGGTGCTGAGGTTCTGCATGCTCGCGGCGTGCAGGGTGCCGACGATGTCTGCCCGGCGGATGGCGGCTTGAAGGTCCAGCAGATCCCGGTGTGCGGCTACTGGCCCGAGCGGTTTCTCCAGCTGCCGAGCGAGCGTGGTCGTTTCGTGGCGCAGGCCTGCAGAGCGTCCGCCGAGTCGGATGTGTTCGGGCCAGGCTGCCGCCCTTCGCCAGTCCTCCGATGAGCGTCTGAGTGCGCCAGCAGCTTCCCGGTTCAGGGTTGCCCTGTCGGCCTGTTCGACGACTCGCGCTGCCCGGTCGCATAGTGACGCGATCACTAGCGCACTGCTCTGGAGTGCGTAGCCGGTTAACTGGGTGTCGCCGCTCAGCACGGCCTCGGCTTCCAGCGCCCATTCTCCGACCGCGCTGCTGAAGGTGTCAGCCCCGCGGTGCGATGTCGTGAGTAGTTCGAGCGCGCCGGTTCGTGCCTCCGGTGGAAGCAGGGCGGCTAGTTCGGTGACCTGCTCAAGGCGTTCGAGGCATGTCCATGCGGCGTCGGGTGCGCCGCTGTCGCGGCGGGCGGTCGCGATCGTGGCGCGGGCCGCTACGTGGAGGGTGGCCTGCAGTCGCGCACTGAGTCGTGCGCGTGATGTCGCCGGCGCTTGCTCGATCCCCGCAGCAAGGCTTGCCAGGAGATCGCCCGTCGCGCCGTAGATCAGGGCCAGTTCCTGCACACCGGCGTCCGGTCTGCCGTAAGCAGGCTGGCGTGACAGATCGGCCAGGGCTGTCAGTAGCACCTGGGGCTGCTGACCCAGCTGCGTCAGCGGGTGGTACGCAGCCCGCGCCAGCGACGGCCAGGCTGCGCAGTGCTGCGCATAGGCGCCTGGCCCCGAGCGCCGAGTCCATAGCGCCCATCCCTGGTCTTCCATCCGGTCGACGAGGCGCGCCACGCTGGCCACCACTCACCCCACCTGATCGCGCAGTTCGCGCAGCAGCACGGCGGCCGCCGGCGGCGCCACGGTCCTGGTGGCGTTGATACGGCTGATGGCCTGGTCCAGCGCGTCAGCGACACCGATCTCGGCCCCGATGTAGCAGGGCTGGGCGCCGGCCTCTTCCAGCAGCTCCCCTGCCGCCAGTGCACGCCACCCCAGTTCCAGCCCCCACCTCGGGTCAGCCAGCAGAGCCGCGGCCGCTGCCCTCACATAGCCCAGAGCTTCGCCCAGCGTCTCCACCATCTGCCCCTTCAGCCGCCTGCGCGTCCGCCTCCCCTATGTCTGCTGCGCCGGCCGGCTGGGACACCCCGGCGTGTCACGCGCCCCGGTGACACGACCAGTCCCTAGTGTGTGTACTACGTAAACATTTCTCGGATCCCCTGTTGGAGGCACATCATGAGTCGGACCCGCGGGTTGGCGGACGTGACGCAGTTGCGGACAGAGCGGCAGGCGAGCGGCGTGGTGCAGATCATGCGCGATAGCGGCACGCCAGTCTCGACCCGCGTCCACGTCGACGAGATCGCGCAGAACCCCCGCAACCCTGCGGCGCGGGTCGATCACATCGATGACCTGGTGGCGTCCATCCAGCGCCGGGGTGTCCTGGTACCGGTGCTGCTCACCCCGGTCGATGAGTGGGTGGAGCGGCACCCTGAGGATGCTGACGCGGTCGCGGGCCGGCAGTGGGTCGCGCAGGATGGGCATCGCCGTATCGCGGCCGCCAAGGCGGCCGGTCGTCTCGAGGTGCCGTTTGCCATCCGTGGGGTCGACATCGACGAGGCCCTGATCCGTCTGCACACCGCGAAGTCACTCAAGCTGACTCCGATCGAGGAGGCGCAGCAGTACCGGTGGCTGCTCGACAACAACCAGATGACACAGCAGGAGGTCGCTGCTGAGACCGGCGTTAGCCAGGGGCATGTTGCCAAGCGGCTCAAGCTGCTGCGGCTGCCGGAGCCCGTCCAGAGCCTCGTCGACTACGGCCGCGTCGAACTGCGGGACGCCCTGGCGCTCGTCGACGCCAAAGACGTCGACCTGATGGCGCGCGTCGCCACCGAGGTGTCCAGACTGGGCGGAGCGCCGGCCGCACCGGCCGCGGAGCAGGACGACGACGCCGATCCAGTCGAGGACTCGACCCGCCGGATCGACTTGGCGGCGGTGACGCGCCGCGCGACCGAGGCCCGCGAGTTCGACCGCGGCAAAGATCTCGCGAGGCAGCAGGCGTCCGAGTTGGGGGCAGAGTATTGCGAGAACGTACAGGCGCGGCTGGGCGCGGGGCGGTTCAACAATCAGGTCTACGCCAAGGCCAAGGTCGCGGCGGCCGCCAAAGCGCGCAACCTGCTGGTGGTGCCGACTCGCGGCGAACCCACCTACTACCTGATCGAAGACAGCGAGAACACCGCCAAGACGGCCGGCGAGCAGCGCCGCATGCAGGCCGTGTTGCAAGCCCGCAGTAGAGCGCTGCGGGCGACCGCCTCAGCGCGGGTGCCTAACGCCCAAGTCCAGGAGACGCTGGCCATGCTGGTGTTGACGGGCCTCAGCCTGGGCAGCGGCGAGGGCACCACGCAGCTCGCCTACGACCTAGCCAGGGAAGCCGATCTGGCCCCTGACGGGCTGGGTGACCTGGCCTGGCGCCGCTCGCTGGCTACCCTCCCGCAAGACCTGCGAATGCAGCACGCCTGGATCATCGCCCTGGCCGCGCTTGAGACGTTCACCCGGTCCAAAGCCGAGTGGGGAGTAGTCCAGGTGTTCTACTACGGCCTGCTCGGCTCGGTCGCCGACTACGTGCCGGGCGAGTGGGAGCAGGCCCGGCTTAGCGCTGTCACCAGCGTGGACGGGAAGTGATCGGCATGCCTGTCGTGATCGCCGTCGCCAATGCCTCCGGTTCCGCCGGCAAGACCACCACGGTGGTGAGCTTGGCGGACCTCATCGGACGCGACCGTCGCGTCGTAGTAGTCGATGCCGACGCTCAAGCCACCGCCACCAGTTGGCTGGGCCATCGGCCCGAGACCGTCCCAGTCGGCCTGGGCGAGGTGCTTCTCAAGCGTGCTGGCGTTAACGCCGCCGTCCTCGACACCGACACGTCTGGGGTCCGAGTACTGCCATCGAACCGGTCGCTGGACGCGGCGACGATCGAGCTGAACACGGTGATCGGCCGCGAGCAGCGACTCAAGCGCGCCCTGGCGCAGTTGGCCGGCACCGACGTGGTTCTCATCGACTGCCCAGGCTCGGTGTCCACCATCACGATCTCGGCACTGGTCGCCGCCGACGCGATCCTGACCGTCACCCAGCCCACCCTGAAAGAGATCACAGGCGTCCCGGAAATGCTCGACGCCGTCGAAGCAGTCCGCGACGACCTCAACCCTCGGCTCCAGTTCGCCGGCGTCGTCCCCTGCATCGTCCCAGCCTCATCCCACGGCCGCATCTACAGCGACGCCATGGCCCTCCTGCACAAGACCTACGACCCCGACGTCGCACCGTCAGTTCGGCGCAGCGCCAGGGTCGCAGAAGCCCATGCTCAGCAAGTTCCTTTGCCGACCTGGTCGCCGCGCGACAGCGTCACCCATGACTACGAGGCTGTTTACGAATGGCTGAAGACAAGGAACGTGTTGTGAGTGAGCGGCGGACGCCGTGGTCGGCCCGGATCGACCCCGCGATCACCGAGCGGGTGAAGGTCACCGTGGCAGGCCTTCAACGCCTCGACCCCAGCTACACCGCCGGCCGGTTCACCGAGCAAGCGCTCGCTGCATGGTGCGACCGGATGGAGGCCGAGTACAACGACGGTAAGCAATGGGAGGCCGATGTGCCCAACCAGCGGCTACGGCCCGGTCGCCGGCTGCCCTGAAATCCACTCTCGCCCCTCACAGCAGTCTCGTTTGCTCGCCGGTATGGCGCAGGGTTGCCGCTAGGTCAACAGCAACCTGCCGGGGGTCGACCCTCAGCAGGTTGCGCAGCGACTCGGCTCGCCCTCGTGGCCCGCGCGGATCGCTCAGTGGCAGTCCGGCGATGTGTCTCCGATCAGCCCACTCACGCCGGTTCTGAGTCGGAGTCGAGGCCACGACGTGGTCCGGACCGACCCGCTGGCACAGCGGGTTGTCGCATCGGTGCGCCAGGGTGGGCGCCGCCTGCAGGGCCGCGACACCAGCCTCGAGCGCGTAGGCGAACCGGTGCGCGATGACGACCAGGCCGTCGCGGATGTAGAAGCGGCCGTGACCAGCGCCGCTGATCGCGCCCTTCCACCACAGACACTCGCTGCCCGGAACGAGGACCAGCTTGGCGTGATACCGCGCCACAACCGCTGCATCACGTTCAGCTGCACCCCAGTCCTGCATGTGGACAACGCTGCCACACGCTACTGACACTCCTATCCGCAGGACGGCACGTCGTCGGACCTAGGAACGAGAGCGGAGCGCTCCTGGCTAGGGACTTAACTCATCTGATCGGCCAATATTCCATGGAATAGTGCCCGACTAAGGGCCGGGCGGGCGAGATCGTGACGCCTGTCAGGGTGTCATCCGTGTTCGATCTGCCGAGGGGTGCGCAAGCACCCACCTCAGTTCCCGACCGGCGGCACTTCGGGTCGGGGTGACGCGCGCCGATCGTGTTCGATGCGGTCCGTGCGCACCGTTGAGCTACTCACGGTCTCCCACACCGCCTCCGGGACGGCCGGCTTCTGCTGGTCGGCGATGCGGTCGGTCAGCTCGGCGTAACGGGCACGGGCCTCGGGAACCTGCTCGGCATGCGGGAACGGTTTGCCGAGCATCCGCTGGGCCTGGTCGAGCGTGTGCTCGAGGTCGGCGACGTGCCGCTGCGACCGTGCCATCTGGCCAGGGATGCCACTGATCAGGTTCTCCAGACGGCGGATGGTGCCCAGGTCGACGTGACCGTACCGGAGCGAGTCCCGGGTGGTGGTGAGACTGACGTCACCCCCGCCCTCGAGGCGCCAAACAGCCTCGTACTGCCTCCCGCCATCGCGGGTGTACGAACTGTGCGTGCGGGCGAGGATGGTGTGCCCACCCAGGGCGCAAACCGCCTGGTAGTCGCTGTCGGGAGAGCGAACGACCCGGTTCAGCGCCGCCGCTGCTTCCGCGCGATCGGTGTAAACGCCGCGGTCACCGGTGAGGGTCAGCCGGAACTGGGCGCCGGCGGTGGGCTGGCTGCGTTCGTGCAGCGCTTCCAAGTCGGCGATGTGTTGCCGGGTGGTGACGATGCCGCGCCGAGAACTGTTGACGGTGGTGGCCAGGGTGCGCTGCGTGGTGGCGTGGGCGCGCTCCAAACGCACCAGTCGGGCCAGCTGCTGTTCGGCCATGGCCAACTCCAGCAACAGTGGGTTACCCGACGAGAGGGCTTTGACCTCCGCGGCGTTGAGGGTGGCTTCGCCAATGTCGCCGGTGGTACGGCTGACCTCACGTCCGCTCATCACCTGGTCAATGAACGCCGCCTTTCGCTCAAGGGTTTGCCACATGTAGGCATCGAACGAGCGTTCGGTGACGACCTGGGTGATCTGGACCTCCGGATGCTGATTGCCCTGACGCAGGATCCGGCCGTGGCGCTGCTCAACATCAGCGGGACGCCAAGGTGCGTCGAGGTCCATCAAATGCACGGCCCGGTGCTGGATGTTGGTACCGACACCGAGCTTGTCTGTGCTGCCGATCAGCACCGCGACGTGACCGGCGCGGCAAGCGGCGAACAGTTTCGCCTTGTCAGCGTCCTTCTCGGCGTCATGAATGAACCGGACACTCGCCGGCGGCAAGCCGCGGGCAATAAGGGCGTCCTTGAGTGCGTCGTAGGCGTTCCACCGCTCCCTGGTCGGAGTGGACTGGTCGCAGAACACGATCTGCAAGGCGCCGCGAACCGGCGAGGTTTGGCCGCTGTCTGGATCGACGTACTCATTGTCCTTGGTCGCCTCCCATACCCGCGCCAGCTCGTCGGCAGCGGTTTCGATCTTGCCGGTGTCGCCGGCGTCCGGATCGACCAGACGCATCGCCAGCGCCGCTCTGCGGCCGTCGCCACTGATCACCAGCATGTTGTCCTCGGTCGGCTGAACTGCCCCCCGGCTGACCTTGTCGGTTCGCTCCCCAAGTTGGGCGATGTAGTCGAGCAGCTGCTCAGTGGGCGGCACCAACACGATCCGTGGAGCTCGTTGCCCGTCCGGCCGCGCCTGCAGCGCGGGCCTGGGCAGGTCCAGGTCACTGACGGTCTTCACGTCGGCGAAGGTGTGGAACATGGCCAGCAACTCGGGGACGTTGGTGAAACGGGCGAATCGCGACTTCACCTTGAACCGGCCACCGCCAGCAACAGCCAACTCCGGTGCGGTGACGACTTCACCGAACGTTGCAGCCCAGCTGTCGAAATCGTGGATGCCGGCCCGAGTGAGGCCGTCGGGGTCGAGGTAGCGCTGCATCACGTACATCTCGGTGATGCTGTTGGCCAGCGGGGTGGCGGTGGCGCCAGTGATGACCCGGCTGCCGTTCGTGGTCCGCAGGTAGTCGATCTTGGCATGAAGATCGGCGGCCCGCTTCGAGCCGCCGATGTTGGCGTCCGGGATCGACGAGACGGTGGCCAGATTCTTCATGTGGTGCAGCTCGTCGACCACCAGGTAGTCGATGCCGGTGTACTCGAAGTGCAGGTCCGGGTCGGTCTTAACGTCCCGCATCGCCTTGAGCTTCTCCTCCGCAGCCAACATCGCCCTCTCCAGGCGCTTGATGCCGACGCTGTCACCCTTGGCCGTCTTGACGGCCTGGAGCCGTTGGCGGACCTGGTCGAGTTGCCGGTCACGGTAGGCAGCCTCATTGTCCGGCGTGAGGCTGAGCCGTTCGAATGCGGTGCGGGTCATGACGATGCCGTCCCAGTCGTTGGTGGCGACCCGTGCCACGAACCGGCGCCGGTTGTCGACCTTCAACTCCTCCGAGGATGCGGCGAGAACCTTGGCCTGCGGATACAGCTGCAGCCAATCGGAGGCGAACTGCATCAGCATGTTGTTGGGGACCACGCAGACCGGTTTTCGGATCAGTCCCAGCCGGCGCAGTTCGGTGACCCCGATGATCATCTCCGCGGTTTTGCCGGCCCCAACCGCGTGGAACAGGCCCACGGCCGGCTCGTTGATCATCCTGGCCACCGCGGTGCGCTGGTGCTCGCGCGGGACGAAGGATCGGTTTAGTCCAGGCAGGGTCAACATCTTGCCCTCGGCGCTGTAGTCCCTCAGCGCCACGGAGTTGAAGCGACGGTTGTACTCCGCCACCAGCCGGGTGGCCCGCTCGGGGTTCTCCCACACCCACTCACCGAACCTGGCCTGCATGAGCCGGCCCTTCTCCTGTGCGGCTTCGGTTTCGGTCGGGTTCAGAACCTGGGTCTTGTCCTCCATGGTGTCGTAGACCAGGATCGGTCGCTGCGCGATGAGGGCGGCCATCAGCCGCGGCGCCGGCATCCGGTCGGTGCCCCATTGCTTGGTAGCTTCCACACCCCAGGACGGGCCACGAACTTCCCAGTCCGACCCAGACAGCTGGGTGACCTGGACACTGCCGCGGTTGTTCAGCAATTCGGACAGGAACCGTTCATGGTCCCCGTCGGTGATCCACACCGCCCCCAGCCGGGCGGTGATGTCGCCAGCGCCGATCGGTTCCGGCAGAACCAGCTCCAGCGCTGCGATGTGGCCTGCCCACCGGCCGGGTTCAGCCGTCTCGGCGTCCCTGGCCTGGTCCAGTTTGGTGCGCACGTCACCGGACAGGTAGTGGGCGCGGGTCTGCCACTCATCGGTGCCGGGCACTTGGAACACCAGGTCGCCCAACTCGGAAATGACCTGAGCGCGATCGGCGCCCATCAGTTCGGCGATCGCATCCATGTCGACGCGGCCGAGCCGATCCAGGACCACCGCCAGTCCGTCGGCGGCGTTGTCGACATTGGTGACCGGTTGGCGGGATACCACCTGGCGGTGGCGCAGCAGGCCGGCCGGCTCGGCGTGGCCGGTCAGGTCGTCGAACACCTCCACCGCGGCCACGAGGGTGCCGAACGTCGAACTGGTCACCAGTCGCACCGCCGGCGGGATGCGGCGGGACATGATGGCCTCCCCGGTGTCGGTATCGACCCGGCCTGTCTCGTGCAGGGTGAACCGGTTGATTGGTCCGTATCGGTCCACGTAGCGGCGCCACGTCTGGTGCAGCCTGTCGCGCGCGCCGTCCAAGGCGGGGGTGTCATCGAGGGTGGCCGCCTCGGCCGCAATCAGCGCCCTGGCCTGGTCGCGCAACTCCAGCAGTGAGCGCACCTCGTCGCGTTGGGTTTTGGGCACATTGATGGGCACCTCTCCGCCGTCCTCGACGACGGCGAACGTGCCGTCGTCACGGGCGGTCAGCTGGCCGTCGACCGCGCCGGCGAACGCCGGCGTCCAGCCGGCCGTCACCGTGTCGTTCTCGGCGCTACGCGGCGTCATCACCAGCCCGGATGCCCGCGCCATCTCGGCCACGGCCTGGAGCCGTTCCCGCAGGCGTACCGGCGTTCGCGCCACGTCGGCGTCCGGGGGGTCGATGACCAGCCCAGCGAAGCCGTGCAGGCCAACCCGCAGGGCAGGCGTGCCGAGGACCTGCTCGGGATGGGTCTGCCAGTAGGTGTTGATCCGGACCTGTTCGGGCTCCCCAGACGGTCCGACAAGCTCGATCGGGCTAGTCCCCAACCACTCCGACCTGCGCGGCTGCTGTCCGAGTTCGTGGCGGCGCAGCACCAGCAGGTCGGTGACCGCTTCCGTGCCGGCAGCCCGCCAATGCGTCCGGGACGGCAGCCTCACCGCACACACCAGATCCGCCAAGTCCTCGATCGCGCGCCGCGCGGCCGGGTTGGTGGCATCCATCGTCCACCTCGAGGTCAGCATGGCCACCATGCCGCCCGGGCGCACCAACTCCAGCGACTTCACCAGGAAGTGGTTATGCATCCGGAACTTGCGCGAGTTGTAGCGGGGATCATGCAGAACCACGTCGGCGAACGGCACGTTCCCGATCGCGGCGTCGAAGTAGCTGGCCGGGAAGCGAGTCTCGGCGAAGCTCTCGGCCCGGATCGTCGCCGACGGGTACAGCAGGCCGGCGATCGCCGCTGTGGTCGGATCCAGTTCGACCCCGGTGATCTCCGCGCCGGCTGGCGCCAGGCCAACGAACGTGCCCGCCCCGCAGCCCGGTTCCAACACCCGCCCAGCCTCGAAACCCAACCCGACTAGGCCCGCCCACATCTCGGCCGCCACCCCGGCGTCGGTGTAGTGGGCGTTCAGCACCGTCAACCGCGCCGCGTCCAACTCGGCCGGCGACAATAGCTCCCGCAACCGGTCCCTGACTGCGGCGAACTCGGGCCGATCATCATCGAGCACCTGCGCAACACCGGTCGCACCCCAGCTGCCCCACCGAGCCAGCACCGTCTGCTCGGCCGCCGTCGCCGGCCGGCCCTGCGCCTGCAACTCCCGCAGCAGCTCGAGGGCGTCCAGGTTCGCCTTGACACGTGCCCGGACACCAGACGGCGCAAGATCGTCCTGCCCCATCGGCCGAAACGACGGCAATGGCGCCGACAGCCGGGTCAGCCTTCCTCGGCCACCTGTCGCCAGGCCTCGATCACCTCGGCCATCGGACCCGGGGCCTCCCCTGGATCCTCGTCCTGCTGATCCTCCGACGGCGTCAACAGATCGGCCCGAATCATCTCCTCGGCCTGCATCTTCGCTGTCTCGATCCGCCCGGCCTTCGCGAACGTGCCCTCCCCCGGCGGGTCGGGCTCCACCAGCTGCGGCCATAGGCTCGCCCACTCGCTCTGCGCCTGCTCCCCCAACGCCGAAAAGTACGTCTGGGGGTCGGGGATCTGACTCAGCGCCGTCGGTGCCAGCGCCGACCACGCTTCCAGCGCGAACCTGCCGAACCTGTTCAACCCGAACCTCCTCCGGCTCCGCCCACCAGGCCTCCAAAGAGGGCTGGGACTCATCACCTCGCCGAACCATTCTGGCCCCTTTCTTGCCGCCGCAGCAGCACCATCCCGACGGCGCGATCCGGTACGCAGCACCGCAACCACCCCTTCCCCACTGCATAGCCCGACCGCCGAGCCAGCGCGCCACCCACAGGCCCCCGCAGGCGTGCCAGCGGGACACCGTCGCCGCGACAACCCAGCGGCGGCTGCAGGCGTTCCTCAGCAGCAGCAGGAATCGAAAGTCAGCGGTCGTGGTTCCGGACCCGTCAAGGGATCCACATCGAGGTCCGCCTCGAGCAGGACAAGGTGTGGTTGCTGGTGATGATGCCGGCGGCGCACGGACGGCACCTTGAGCCGCTCGCTGCGGCCAGACTCGGGTGGCGCTGGCCAGCTCGAAGGCGAGGAGTCCGCCCCTTGCACGTCACCTCGCCGAGCACCATCCACAAGTTCTCATAATTGTGAGGTTCACCAGCTTATCTGTAGCGGTTCCCGGGGTGGATGGAGTCCTCTCTGACGAGTGCATTGAGTCGTTTTGCGCGATGTGGTTCACGGTTATCTGTAGTTCCTCTGTGGGCGCGCTCCACCAGGCCTGCGCGCGTCCTTCTCGAGTTCCGATTCAGATGTCGGCCTGATTGAGATGATGGTTCGTGTGGGCAGCCTGGTCATCGTCGAGGTCCCTCGAGCCGAGGGTTTCGTGCGGCGTGCAATCGGCCTAGGAGATGATGGCGACCGCAACTTCAATGCAGGCTGGTGGTCGCCGGGCCGCACCGTTCCGAGCAACACCTTGCTGCTGCGTGCGGAGCTGGACTCAGTGGAGGTTGCTCGCGTCGAGATGGACGCAGATCCGCGCCTGGGGCCGGCCGGCTTGGGGCCGGTCCGAGAGATCTACTCAATCGAGGTTAGCGATCCTCACCGTGGGCGTGGGATCGGCCGCAAAGTAGTGCAGCGGCTTGTGGCGAGATTCCATGACGCGCGGTTGATTGCCACGACCAATGACGCTGCTGGCTGGTGGGCGTCGCTTAACTGGGTCGCGTTCGATCACCCTGACATGTGGGGCGACTGGAAGGCGTTCGTCAGCCCTGAAATCTAGGCGGCTGCTGCCGGGGCCTGCGACAACCTCAGGTGTCCAACTGGGAGTAGTCGCGGGTGTCGAAACCGGGTGGCAACGGCTCACCTTTGGTGTCTCTGGCGACCGTGTAGAAGGCGATGTCACCCGGGGCCAGGGTGAGTGCCCCGTCTCGTGCGCCGGCGTCTGGTGCGGCTGACTCGTCAGTGACGTCGCTGTGGTCGTAGAAGAGGACGACGTTGGTTCCGGCTGGCTTGATTGAGCTTGGGAAGGCGATGCCGACCATCGGGGTCGTGGTTGTTGATCGAAGGAACTCGGTGAGCACTTGTGTCGGTGCGTATTCGTAGTGCTCGCGCCCATCTGGAATCACCGGCCTGGTGACCTGCTTGACGAAGTCGGCGAGGAAGTTCCTCATGATCACCCGGTCGCGGTGCTTGTCGTCGAACATCGAGCCTGGGTCGTGCTTCGCGCTTTCGATGTTGGTCAGGTCGAGGATGTGGATGCCGGTGGTGAGGCGGAACTCTCCGATGACCGCGCGTGCGTGAATGCTGGACTGCGCGATCTCAGCGATGGCTGTTTGTGGATCGAGTGAGCCGTAGAACAGCGAGATGCCCGCTGGAGACATCCGGTTGGCCTTTGCCAGCTCAGCCGGAGGCGGTCCTAGCAGTGAGGCGTCCCACTCTTTCCCGGGTGGGGGGTCGAAGTGTTCGACCATCCGGCCTCGGAAGATGCTGGTGCCCTTCTCCTTGTAGCGAAGCAGGAAGCCGGAGTCGAGGTAGGCGTCAGTAACTCGCGTGAGGAAGTCGACGACTTGCTCGGCGGCTGGCTGGCCAGAGGTCTTTGGGCGGAAAACGAATCTGGTGGAGTGCTTCACCGTGTCGGCGAACAGCACCCACTGCCAGTGCAGGGTGTCGGGGTCAGCTGAGGAGTAGACCTCAGTGAGTAGGTCATCGAGAAAGGTGTCGCGGAGCAGGTCCAGGGCGGCATCAGCCACGTCCGGCTCGAAGGCCTCCCAGATTTCAAGGTAGCCCAGGACGTCGTCTAGGTCGGCTGTGGATCCCTGGTAGCCACCCTCACGACCGTCGTAGGGCAGGGTGTCGACGGCGCGCGTGGTGAAGGCGCGGACGAGTTCGTGGACGCATTCGGCGATATCATCGGCCGCCACGGCCGCAGCGTCGCCGATTGGGCTGTCACAAATCTCGCAGTCTTCATCTGGCTGGCTTACCTGGGTAAGGCGCTCCAGCAGGTAAGGGTCTTTCACATGGGATGCGCAGATGAAGCCGTCAGCGAAATGGCGTTCGGCGTAGTCGTCAAATCCCATGCAGTCATCCAACCAAGGCCGACTGGTCGGAGCAAAGGGGCTCATCACAATCGGGGGTGTAGGTGGGGTGTGATGGTGGGCGGCGCGTCGGTGCCGGGGTGAGGGTCGAGGTCTTCCGAGGATGGGGGTTCTCACACCAAACCATCCGGAAGACCTCGACGTGCCTGACGCTACCTTCGCTGCCCCTGACCTGACCACCTTCTGCCGGCTCGACGAGCTGGGCCTGGTTGCGGTTGGTCAACGAATCGAACCAGCACGGGCGGTGATCGCTTGCCGGGTTGTGGAGCCGGACGACTGGTGTCACCGTTGCGGCCAACGCGGTCTGCTGCGTGACACCGTGGTGCGTCGGCTCGCTCACGAGCCGCTCGGCTGGCGGCCGACCGTGCTGGAGGTGCTCGTCCGCCCGGCAAGGCCCCCGCGAGGCTGCTCGACATGGTCGAGGGCCGCTCCAAGCAGGTGTTCAAGGCTTGGCTGGCTGAACGCGACCAGGCCTGGCGCGACGCCGTCGAGGTGGTCGCGATGGACGGCTTCAGCGGCTTCAAGACCGCCACCACCGAGGAGTTGCCCGACGCGGTCGCGGTGATGGACCCGTTCCACGTCGTCCGCCTCGCCGGGGATGCCCTCGACAAGTGCCGCCGCCGCATCCAGCAGGACATCCACGGCCACCGCGGCCGTGCCGCCCACCATCACACCCCACCTACACCCCCGATTGTGATGAGCCACCAAACCGCTGCACCCCGCCACCCCCTTCTCCCAGCTACGCAACTGCGGGCGCGCCAACCGCACCCCGCCACACTTACCGGTTCAGGACAGGCCGATTCGGACAACCAACGTCTGTGCAGGACCCACCTGGGAGAGGAAGCGACCAGGGACACAGGTAGTCCGACCCCGACAACCCGTCGCTGCGCCCCGGGATAGGCGCGACATCGAACGGCGGAAGACCGCCGCCGTTCGAGACCGAGGACGGCGAGAGGCCCCGAGTCAGATGGGGAGCTCGGGCAAGCTGTCGACGATCGCCATCGTGTCGATCGACACCCGGGTCACTCTCTTGACCAGATCGACGATGTAGCGAGGATCGTCATGCTCACGGCCCCAGTCATTGGGGTCATTGACGATTCCCGACGCCTTATCGGTCTTCACCTGATAGCGGTCGACCAGCCAGTCCAACGCCGAGCGAGACCCCAGCATGTAGCGGTGCGCTTCGGCCGGCACGTCACCAAGCGTCACGTGCGCGTTGTAGATCAACGTCTTCTTGGTTGCCTTGTCAGCCCACCGCATCTTTGTCACCCGGAACGCATCCCACGGATCCATCCCCAACGGAGCCTGCTCATGCAACGGGTACGGCTCAACCGTCTCGTATCCAATGTGCAGATCAGCAAGCCGCCGCCCAGCCTCAGCGAACGACTCGAAACCGGCTTTCGATGCGGCTAGCGGGATCCGTGGCAACATTCGCTTCAGGTCGGCGGCGAAGACGGTGCGGTACTGCTCCGAATGCAGCACCCCGTAGACGTAGTAGAAGATCTCGTCCTTGCTGACCTGCGTGCCGAACTTGGCCCGGTAGACCGCCAGAACAGCATCCGTAACATTGTCGACCCGGCGATACCCCCACGCATCGGTGAGGTCGTCCTCAGGCTCCATCAAAGAACCCTGATGAGAGCCTGGGTTCGTCGCCTCGTACGTCCACCGAGGGAAGAACTGTGCTGCGTCGACGTACACCTTGCTGTCGGGCAAGTCGCCAGCCATCAATACCGAGAACGGCGCTCGCGCCCCTGCCTCAATGACAGTGATGCCCATGTTCTGGTGATTGGGCGTGGGAAAGATGGCATCGAGCCGGTACACCCGCTCGTTCATGGTCCGATCAAAGTAGGCCCATTGATGCGTGAACGGTCGGTAGGTGGCGCGGTAGATGCGCTCGGGCTTGAATGTGTGCTGGCGACCACGAAGAGCATCAGCGCTGAGGCCGCCGCTCCAACTGATCGAGCGTGGGTCACGATCGAGATCTCGTTCATTGCCGCCGGCGCTGGCGGTCGCCTGGTCGTTGTAGAAGTCGATCATGCGCGCCATGTTGTGTTCGACGGCGGCATGGGATGAGTTGTAGCACCAGGCGTCTCGGTTGGTCTTGAGCCCACTGGAGTGCAGTGCGAACACGACGAGCTGGTCGGTCGCGTCCTTGGAGCCGATCGCGGGGAAGCTGGCGAACACGTCGTTGCGTTGGTTGAGCCAGTCGCCGGCAGCATTGGGGGTGAGGGTCTGCCACGGAACGTTAGCCAGGGTGGCGTCGTCGATGGCGGCGAGCTTCTGCTCCTGGGTTTGGTAGTCGGCAACGCCAAAGTAGTGCAGTGCGCACGGCCCGGAGGTGTCGGTCCGCTTCACGGCGATCATGACGGCGACACCTGTCCGCGCTCCTGACCCGAATACCTTCCCTCCTTCCTGCCTGGAGAGTTCGCCAGCGGTGCGTTGGTTGCCGCGCAGGTTGTAGACCCAGATCTCGCTGAACTCGTCGGCGAAGGCCTTGCGGACGCCGTCGGCTGTGTTGCCGTCGACCCAGCCATTGTTGGAGACGAAGCCGATGACGCCCTGGTCGCCGAGGCGGTCGCTGGCCCAGCGGAATGCTCGGATGTAGGAGTCGTAGAGGCTGTTCTTGTTGGTCGCTGTCGACTGGGCGGCGTAGGTGTCGGCGATGCGTTGGTCGAGGGTTGGGTACTTGAGGTTGGCGTTGTTGTCGTTGGCTGATGACTGGCCGGTGCTGTAGGGCGGGTTGCCGACGATGACCTTGATCGGCGCTGCGAGCTGGGCTTCGATCCGGTCGTTGTTGACCGGGATGAGGCTGGTGTCGGCTTTGTCGCCGTCCTCGGTGATCTGGAAGGTGTCAGTCAGGGTTGCGCCGGCGAACGGCTGGTACGCAACCTCATGGTCGGGCTGCTGCGTCTGAGCCAGAGCTTGGTAGGTGGTTTCGATGTTGACGCAGGCGATGTAGTAGGCGAGCAGCATGATCTCGTTGGCCCACAACTCGCCTGCATACTTACGGGCCAGATCCTGGGGCCGGATGATGCACGATTCGAGGAGCCGAACGATGAAGGTCCCGGTTCCGGTGAACGGGTCGAGGATGTGCACGCCCTCATCGGTGAGGCCGTAGCTGAACTGTTGCCTGCAGACGTCGTCGGCCATGCGGAGGATGAAGTCGACGATCTCGACCGGTGTGTAGACGACGCCGAGGGAGCTGGCCTGTTTGGGGAATGCCTTCTTGAAGAAGTCTTCGTACAGCTCGTGAATGATGGTCTGGCGGCCGGCGGCGGTTTGGATGGCTTGGGCGCGTTTGCGGACCGAGGCGTAGAACTTATCGAGCTTCGCGGTCTCGGCGTCCAGGCCGTGCCCGGCCAGGGCGTCGACCATGCCTTGCATGGTTAGCGAGACGGGGTTGTGGGCGGCGAAGCTGTCGTGCTCGAACAGGGCATCGAACACGGGTTCGGTGATCAGGTGCTGACACAGCATCGACACCGCATCGTCGCGGCCGATCGAGTCGTTGAGGTTGGCGCGCAGCCCGTCGAGGAACGTGTCGAACTCGGCGGTGATGGCCGGATCGCCGGCGTTGAGGATGCTGTTGATGCGGGCGGTCTGGTTGGCGTGGATGTCGACGACGTCGTCGGCCCAGTCGTCCCAGTAGTCCCGGTCGCCGCACTTCTTGACGATCCGGGCCAGGATCGAGTCGCGCCACTGATCCAACCCGAACAGTGGCAGCTGCAGACCGGTGTCGGCGGTCTTGGTGGCGGGGTTGCCTTCCTCGTCGTCGGTGGGGCCGCCCTTGCCGATCAGGTCGATGGTGACTTTGCCCTTGGTGTTCTTGTCCAGGTCGATCGCGTTGATCATGGCGTTGAACCGGTCGTCGTGGGACCGCAGCGCGTTGAGCACGTCCCACACGACCTTGAACCGCTTGTTGTCCTTCAGCGCCTCCTCTGGGGCGAGGCCGGCCGGGATCGCGACCGGCAGGATGACGTAGCCGTACTGCTTGTCCTTGGCTTTGCGCATGACCCGACCGACCGACTGGACCACGTCGACCAGCGAGTTGCGCGGGTGCAGGAACAGCACCGCATCCAGCGCCGGCACGTCGACGCCTTCGGACAGGCAGCGGGCGTTCGACAACACCCGGCACTCCCCTTCCGGCACGGGCGCTTTCAGCCAGGCCAGTGAGTCGGCGCGCTGCAGGGCGTTCATGGTGCCGTCCACGTGCCGCACCTCACACGCCAGCTCCGGGCCTCGCTCGGTCGCGTCGTCGGTGAGTGCGTCGACGACCTGCGGGAACGACTCGGCGAAGCCCTTGGAGGCTTTGATGTCGCGCAGGAACGCCACGGCCCGTTTCATCGGGGTCGGGTTGGGGCCGAAGTCGGCGTCGGTGGTGTGTTTGGCCAGGCCGTTCCAGCAGCCCACGATCTTGGCTGCATCATCCAGGCTCAGCTCCTGGTTGGCATCGGCGAGGCTGCCCTGCAGGCCGGTGGCGATCGCGTCACCTTCGACGACCAGCACCATCACCTTGTAGTCCGACAGCAACCTTTCCTCGACCGCCTCGCCGAACCCGAGCCGGTGGAACTCGGGCCCGAACACCGCTTCGTCATCCATCGAGGTCAGCTCGGCCGACGCCTCATCAGCCTTCTGCTTGACCGCCTCGCCGTAGATGCGGGGCGTGGCGGTCATGTACAGGCGTTTGCCGGCCGGCAGGTAGGAGTCGTCGTGGACCTTCACGAACGCCGACTCGTCGACATCCCCGGGAAGTCGGACGCCGGTGGTGCGGTGCGCCTCATCACACAAGATCAGGTCGAACACCTGCCCGGTGCCCTTCTGCGCCTTGGCGACCACGTCGATGGACTGGTAGGTGGAGAACACCACCGTCATGCCCCTGAACCGCTTCCCGACACCGGCCAGGTTGGCAGCCAGCCGGGAGGCGTCGGTGGTGGGCAGCGGAATGTCGTGAGTGGTGATGTCCTCGGCCTGCCTGCCGGCCTTGGTGTCGGAGCAGACCACGAACGGTTGAATGTCGGTCTGGGTCTGCGCCATCCACTCCCGCAGCGACTGCGACACCAGCGAGATCGACGGTGCCAGGAACAGCACCCGCAACTGGCCGTTGTTATCGGCACAGAGCCGCTCGGCCAGCTTCAACGATGTGAACGTCTTGCCGGTACCGCACGCCGAGATCCACTTGCCCCGATCATGGACGGCGAAGCCGGTGAGGATCGCGTCGATCGCATCCTTCTGATGGGGACGTAGCCCGTACTTGACCGCCTTCTTCAACTCAAAGGCGAGCTTGCCGGGCTGCTGCTGCATCCAGTCGATCGGTGACTCGGCGATATCGGCCAAGCCGATGCGCTGGACAGGGATCTGCTGGCCCGACAGTGCCTTCTCGGCGTTGGTCGACCAGCGGTCCGTGGTCGAGATGATGACCCGGTTGGTGAACGACACCCCGTCCCACACCTTCCCGGACGCGGAAAAGAACGTGGCGATGTCACCGAGTTGGAGGTAGTGCTTGGGGTCGTAGAACTTGCACTGGATCGCCGTCCACTCCCCCGTCGCCTTCACCCGAGCGACCAGGTCGATGCCCACGTCATGGCTGCCCTCACGGTGCGACCACTCCGGCCACCGCTGCACCAGGTCGTACTCGCTGGCCAGCGTCGGATCCAACTCGAAGTAGCGCACCATCAAGCGCTCGAACTTCTCCCCCAGCTCCGCATTCGACGCCGACGCGGTCCGGAACTCCTCAATGACGTGATGAACGGTGGTCTTCGTAGCCAACGCTGGCTCCTTCAAGCAGGTGGACCGGGGTGGTAGCTGACACGCTAGTGGGCTACACGACACCGCAGGAGCAGCACCCTGCAAACAAGCGGTGCAGGGCATCTGGTCGCCGTACACGCCAACCGCAAGACGAGTCCTGGGAATGGGCCTGTCTGTCGGGCTTCCGGAATCCTGATCTTGGTGGAGGATGTGGTCGTGGCAGGCGTAGCGAAGCGGTCAGATCTGGTGGTGTCGTTGGCCACGGTAGCGATCAGCGCCTTGACCGGACCGCTGGGGGCGGTGGGTGTGGCCGCCGCCAAGGAGCTGGTCAAGACCTGCCAGGCGGCGTGGGACCGCAACTCCCCGCAGCGGCAACTGAGAGACGCCGTTCAGCAGAGCATCGAGACTTGGGCCAAGCACCAAGAGATCCCATCTGAGACGATTGATCGGGGTCTGGGATGGGCCGTCGAGTGGGTGCAGGCCGCGGGCAGTCAGTATGACCTCATCGCCGAGGCCGACTTCGACCCTGACAAGGCAACCGCCGCCGTTCTCGCCCACATCAAGCGGTCGGAAGGCCGCTACTACGGCACCGAGGACGAGTACACGGTGGCTGAGCGTGCCGTAGCTGCCACGTACCGGACGCTGTGCAACCAGCTGAAGTCTGACGGCGGCACCGTACTCGCCGCGATCCAAGCGACCCGCCACGCCATCGTGGCCAGCATCGAAGGATTGCGTGCCGAACTCAAGGGGTACGCGGATCGCGACGAGCTGATCCGCTATCTGCGCGCAAGGATCCAGGAGTGGGACTTCTCGCCCGTGGACCCAAGGCAAAAGCCCCTCCCTGCTGGAGCGCACGCTGCAGCTCAACACCGCCGAAGGCAAAAGAGAACTCCTGACGGCATCGGACGCATTGACCGGTGCCTGGTTCTTAGTGGTACTGGGTGGACCCGGTTCGGGCAAGACGTGGCTGGCTCAGCGATATGCCCGCGAAGCAGCCGCGGCTGCGCTGACGCAACTTCTGGACCCCAGGGTGGACCCGGCATCGGTCGAGATCCCACTGTTCACAACCTGTGCGGCCTGGGCCGCGCAACCAGGCGGCGGGATCGACGCGTTGGCCACCGCAGCCCTCCCGTCGGCACGCGAGGAGCGGATACGACGATCAGTGTTGAGGCGGGGTGCCCGGGTATTGGCGGTCGCTGACTCCCTTGATGAAGCCGGCATCAGCCCAAACGCAGCCCGCACACTTGTCCGCTCACTGACCGGGTCGCCCGGTCTGAGAGTCGTGCTGACCTCGCGGCACGCGGCGTGGCACACAACCGCCTCGGCGCTCACGACCGATCCGAACCGGCGGATCGGCACCTTGGTCGAGCTCCGGTACCCCGACGATGTGCACGGCTACATCCGGCAATGGTTCCCAGATGAACCCGCAAGCGCCGACCATCTGATCGACCAGCTCGACGACAGGAAGGAACTGAAAGACACGGCCACAGTGCCGCTGCTCCTCACCTTCTACTGCATGCTCACCGAGCAGGAACCGGATCAGCCGCTGCCATGGCGACGCCGCGACCTCTACCGTGCGGTCATCGACCTACTCCTCGCCCGACGCTGGTCTGACACCACGACGGAACCTGACCTGGAAGCCTGCCGAGGAATGCTTCAGGCTTGGGCGTGGGAGGCGGTGCGGGATGCGGTCACCCCGGTAGGTCTCGGCGCCTGGCCCAACACGTTCACCACCGGGCCGACCGCCAAAGCCCTAGAACAAGCGCTCGACAGTGTCGCGCCCAAGGAGAAGTACCCCACCCACAGCAAGTACAACCACACCGAAGTGCAACGCCGATTCCTTCACCGCACCCTGCTCGAGCACTCGGTAGCCGAGCACATCGCGACCCTCCCAGCCGCACAAGCAGCAGATGTGCTGCTACCTCACGTGTGGTTCGATCCCGAATGGGCAGTCACCGTTCCCGAGGCGATCGCTGTCCATCCAAACCGTGACCAAGTCCTCGACCTGCTGTGGGCCCACCACCTCTCAACGCCAACACCCGCCCAAGAGATCGCAAACAGCGGACTTGAGAGGCTCGTGCTGGACGTTGCCACCCAGACCCTTCCTACCGACTGGAATTCTGACCACAGAAACTTGATTGACGCACTCCGAGTAGAAACCGCATCGCACAATCCACGGATCGTCGGTGAGTCCATGCGCTGGACCTCCTCAAACGCGCCTGCTGCCCAGGCGATCCTGGACGCCCTGCCCGCCGCCGACCCGTTGGCGGTCAGCGGCCTGGTCGGCGCCCTGCCGGCACTCGTGGTCACCGACACCGACCGGGTCCACGCCCGCCAGGCGATCCTGGACGCCCTACCCGCCGCCGACCCGGTGGCGGTTGGCCTCCTGGTCGGCGCCCTGCCGGCACTCGACCCCGCCGACACCGACC
>WBZS01000893.1_pt1 | contig 28711 bp, 26 predicted proteins | sample 5204201 | NCBI WGS metagenome assembly WBZS01 (sample SAMN12344357, study PRJNA552823) | activated sludge metagenome | biome: Activated sludge suspended growth; feature: Nitrification reactor; material: Wastewater; isolation source: activated sludge from nitrification reactor of wastewater... | reverse complement strand
AAAGGAGAAGGTGCCGCATGCTGGTTTCCGATAAAGATTTCCGGAAAAGAATACCTGCCAAGCATGACATCACGTTGGAAAACTAACGAATCAGGAATTAATTCGCTACTCAAGGCTAACAGACTTGAGGCCACAGCTAATAGAGTGGGTTACGTTAGATTTTTTGATGATTTTCCCGTGTACCCACTGGACAATAATTGGGTAGATGTTGGTTCTAGCTTCATGTCTGACAAAATGTATGTGGTTCAGACCGGTCAAAAAATCATCCAACGCTGCATCCTCATGACCACTGACCCCGGCGACCTGGTGCTCGACCCGACCTGCGGCAGCGGCACCACGGCCTTTGTCGCCGAGCAATGGGGCCGGCGCTGGATCAGCACCGACACGTCGCGCATCGCGCTCAACATCGCCAAGACGCGGCTGATGACCGCCACCTTCCCCTGGTATCGGCTGGTAGACACGGCCACGCAGGACGTGCGCCACGGCTTTGTCTACAAGACGGTGCCGCACGTGACGCTCAAAAGCCTGGCCAACAACGAGCCGCCCGAGACCGAGACGCTTTACGACCAGCCCGAGGTGGACAAGAAAAAGCTGCGCGTGGCCGGCCCCTTCACCGTTGAAACCTTGCAGGCCGACGAGCCGCTGGCGCCCGACCAGTTGCAGGCGGCCGAGCGCGACGTGGACGGCACGCAGCGCTTCATCGACCGCATCTTCGAGCACCTGAAGTCCGCCGGCGTGAAAAACGGCGCCCGTGGCGAAACAGCCGTGTTCACCCGCGTGGACATCATCAATGACGTGGATGGCGCGCTGCACGCCGAGGGCTGGTACGAGACGGCGGCGGGTGAGCGCAAGGCCTATCTGCACATTGGCCCGCAGTTCGGCACCGTGGGCAAGCTGGCGGTGAATGCCGCCCTGCGCAGCTGCGCGGCGCGCGGCGACGCCGACTGGCTGCTGGTGCTGGGCTTCGGTTTTGAGAGCGACATCGAAAACCGCCAGGTCACGCGCCGCGTCGGCAGCTTCGAGGTCACCAAGGTGCGCATGCACGACGATTTGATGCAAGAGGGCTTGATCAAGAAGGACAAAAAGGCCGCGTCGTTCGTCACCATCGGCGAGCCCGACATCGCGCTGCACCGGCTGGCCGATGACCGGGTACAGGTGGAAATTCGCGGGCTGGACATTTACGACCCGATCCGCGACGAGGTGAAGGCGCGCAGCGCCGCCGACATCAGCTACTGGATGCTGGACGAGGCCTACGACGGCTCCAACTTCGTGCCGACGCAGGTGTTTTTCTGCGGCGGCGACAAGGACGAGTTCGCCAAGTTCCGCCGGGGTCTTGCGAGCCTGGCCGCCGCCAGCGTGAAGAAGAACGCCGAGCACATGCTCAAGGTGCAGATCGACGACCAGGCGTTCGAGCGCGTCTACGGCTTCAAGAGCCACCCCGTCAAGCCCGACGCCGAGCACCCGCGCCTGGCGGTGCGCGTGATCAGCCAGTTTGGCGAGGAGAGCACCAAGGTGATGCGGGTTGGCGTGAGTCAGTGAGTCTTACGATGAGTAGGCCCGCAGCGAAGATGTGCGTGCCGGCTGTCAAGCTGCGTAGCGTGCAGATTTCAAGACAAATCAGCCGATTGCCCACGTCCAATAAGTGGGAAAGCTATAAATAAAGTAGCAATCCGGTTTGCTCCCCCAAGAATGCTGAACCGCCCATGAACATTCCCCCGCATCTCGAAAGCCACCGCGGGCAGTGGCTGCGCGCCACCGATGGGCCGCTGCTGCGCGAACTGGCCGGCGCCAGTGTGTTTGGGCGCGGGCAGACGTATGCGCAGGGCGGCGCGGTGCAGGCGCTATCGGTCTCGTGGGATGCGGACGATTTGCGCGCCCAGGCCACTGTCAGCGGCACGCAGGATTACGCGGTGGATTGGCGCATCGACCGCGATGGAGCCGTCGACGCCAACTGCGACTGTCCGCATGCGCAGGACGGCTGCTTCTGCAAGCACCAGGTCGCGCTGGGCCTGGCACTGCATGCGCTGCTGGCGGGCGCGGAGCTTGCGCCCGACGACGCGGCGAAAAAGAAAATCGCCGCCGCAGCCAAGCGCGCCCAAACCCAGACCGCCAACCGCCAAGCCTTGCGCGACTTTCTGCGGCGGCAGAGCGCGCCCGATCTGGCCGAGCGCATGTGGCAATGGGCCGAGCGCGACCGCGCGCTGATGGCCGAGGTCAGAAGCTGGGCCGCCATGGATGCGGCGGCGGCTGGCGGTGGCGCGGCCGAGGCGCTCAAACCCGTCATCAACCAGTTGCTGGGCTACCGAGATTTCATCGATTACGACGAAGCGGGCGGCTATGCACGCCGGGCGCAGTCGGTCGTCACGTTGCTCAGTCAGACCACCAAGCGCGATCCGGTGCAGGCGCGCGGGTTGTGTGAGCACGCGTTGCGCCGCCTGTGGAAGGCGATCGAGAATGCCGACGATTCCAACGGCGAAATTGGCAACGTCACCGTGGCGGTGTTCGAGGTGCTCAAGAGCGCCGTGGCCGCCGCGCCCCCGCCCGCCGAATGGGTCAAGAAATGGTTCAACCTGCTCGACGACGACCCGTTTGGCCTGTGGCCGGATGACGCGCTGGTGGACGTGGCGGGCCCCGATTTTCAGCGCGCCTGGGGCCAGCGCGTGACCGACGAGTGGCTGACGTACGCGGCGCGGGCGCCGGCCACAGCGCGCGGCGATGGGGGCGGATGGGACTACCCGCGCAGCAAACTGCGCGGGCGCTACATCAGCCACTTGAAGAAGCAGGGCGACCCCCAAGCCGTGTTGCACGCGCTGCAAGAACATCAGCGCGAGGCGCACGAGTACAGCGAACTGGTGCAGCACTGCGAAAGCATCGGCCGCTACCGCGACGCCATGACATTCGCCCAGCAAGGTCTGCAGCGCTTTCCAGACGACTGGCGGCTGGAGGCCGATGTGCTGCGCTGCTGCGAGCGCGACGGTTGGGACGAGGAGGCACTGGCCATTCGTCGCCGGCAACTGGAGCGCTCACCGAGCGTCGAAAACTATGGCGCCGTGCTGCGCGCGGCGCAGGCGGCCGGGCGCGAACAAGCGGCGTACCGGCAGGAATTGATGCACTGGGCCGCCGCGCGAGAGCGCGCCGAGCACCAGAAAGCCCTGAAACGTCGCCCCGGCGCGCCGCTGGACGTGGGCCTGCGCACGCGCTGGCTGCTGCACGAGGGCGAGGTGCGAGAAGCGCTGGCCCTGGTGCAGCCGCCGCATGGCTGCGCGGTGGAACTGCTGCGCGAATTGGCGCTGCGCCTGCCCAAGCCTGAGCATGACGCGGCCTTGGCATTGCTGCGCCGGGTGTTCGACGCCCTCATGCCCGCCGCGTCGTCACCGTATCAGGCTGAGCTGGCCGTGGTGCGTGAGATGTTGGCGCGCCAGACGCCAGAAGCGCGCGACCAGTGGCTGGCACATCTGCACCTGACCTACAAGGCCAAACGCAACTTCATCAAAGGGCTGCCTGCGGCTTGATTGACGCGCGACTTCGCCCGCCGGCAGGCGCTGTTCAACGCTCCCGATTGATGGCAAAATCGCGTATACACATTGAAGGTGTATGCACCATGACCACCCGCACCAACATCGTTCTGGATGATGACTTGATCGCGCAGGCGATGGCGCGCGCCGGTGTGCGCACCAAGAAGGCCGCGGTCGAGGCCGCCTTGCGCGCCTACGTGCGCCAGCCCGACTATTCCGGCCTGCTTGCGCTGGAGGGCAGCGATGTGCTGGCCGACGACTACGATCCGGTCGCTTTGTTCGCCCCCGCGCCCGGTGATTGGGGCGCGCCAGCCGGGCGACAGGCCGCAGAGCCCGCGCCACCCGCCTTTGCGGCCAAACAAAGCCGCCGTGCTGCGGGCAAGACACCCCGGTGATCGTTGACACGTCGGCCTGGGCGGCCCTGTTTCGCGCCACCGGGACGCCGGCGCATGCGCGGCTGCGCCAGGCGCTGCGCCGGCAAGAGCCGGTATTCATGCTCGAAGTGGTGTATCAGGAACTGCTCCAAGGCGCACGCGACGCTGGTCACTTCATCCGCCTGCAAACCGAGCTGGACGCCGTGCCCCTGTGGAGCCCCGTTGACAGCCTGGAACTGCACCGCCAGGCCGCCATGCTGTACGCGCGTTGCCGCTGGCGTGGCATCACGGTGCGCAGCCCGCACGATTACGTGATTGCCGCCAGCGCCATCGAAGCCGGCCTGCCGCTGCTGCACGACGACCGTGATTTCGCCGCGCTGGCCCAAGCCGCGCCGCAATTGACCTTTGTGAACTAACCCTTTATTTGCCATGACCACCGCCCTGCACACCAGCCAACTCACCAGCCTGCCCCTGCTCGCGCGCGGCAAGGTGCGCGACAACTACGCCGTGGGCGACGACCGCATCCTGATGGTGGCCAGCGACCGCATCAGCGCCTTTGACGTCATCATGGGCGAGCCGATTCCGGGTAAGGGCGAGCTGCTCACGCAAATGGCGCTGTGGTGGTTCGAGCACCTGAGAGACATCGTGCCCAACCATCTGACCGGCGACGCGCCCGAGAGCGTGGTGGCACCGGGCGAAGTGGCACAGGTGGCCGGCCGCAGCATGCTGGTCAAGCGCCTCAAGCCCATCCCGGTCGAGGCCGTGGTGCGCGGGTATCTGGCCGGCAGTGGCTGGAAGGAATACCAGGAGAGCCAGTCCGTCTGCGGCGTGCCGTTGCCGGCGGGCCTGAAAAACGCCAGCAAGCTGCCGGCGCCCATCTACACCCCGGCCGCCAAGGCGGCGGTGGGCGAGCACGACGAGAACATCACCTTCGAGCGTACGGTGGAGATGATCGGCGCCGATCTGGCAGCGAAGATCCGCGACGTCAGCATCGCCTTGTACGAGCGCGCCGCCGCCATCGCGCTGAAAAAGGGAATCATCATCGCCGACACCAAATTCGAGTTCGGTCTGGACGACGTTGGGAATTTGGTGTTGATGGACGAGGTGCTCACTCCTGATTCCTCACGCTACTGGCCCGCCGACAGCTACAAAGAGGGGAGCAATCCGCCCAGCTTCGACAAACAGTTCCTACGCGATTGGCTGGAAACCGCTCAGGTAGATGGCCGGCCCTGGGGCAAGACCGCGCCGGCGCCCAAACTGCCTGACGAAGTCATCGCGCAGACGGCGGCGAAGTATCGGGAGGCGATGGAGCGGTTGGTGGGGTAATCGCTCCCACGTCTTGACTTGGGCGTTTTCGGAACCATAATGAAACCATAACGGTTTGCAAGCGGCCCCATCCATGTCCACCACGCTCACGCTCAAAAATATCCCTGACGATCTCTATGCCCGGCTGAAGTGGTCGGCCGAGACGCATCGCCGCAGCCTGAACAGCGAGGCCATTTTGTGCCTGGAAACGGTGCTGGCGCCGGCCCAAGTGAGTGCGTCCGAGCGGCTGCGACGAGCACGCACACTGCGCGCGGCGCTTGTGGGCAACTACTTCGGCGCGGCCGACATTGATCAACTCAAGCGCGCCGGCCGCCCGTGATCGTCGTCGACACCAACGTCATCGTCTATCTCTACCTGCCCGGCGAATTCACGGCAGCGGCTGAAGCGTTGTTGGAGAGCGACCCCGAATGGGCCGCACCGCTGCTCTGGCGCAGTGAGCTGCGCAACATCCTGATGGGCTACGTGCGACGGGGCGGCTTGGATGTTGAGCAAGCACTGGCGATTCAGCGCGAGGCCGAGGCGCTGCTGGCGCCGGGCGAAGCCGATGTCGATTCCGAGGCGGTGCTGCGGTTGGCGGCGCAAAGTGGTTGCACGGCTTACGACTGCGAATTTGTGGCGCTGGCTCAGAAGCTGGCGGTGACACTGATCACGATGGATCGGGCGCTGCTCAGAGCGTTCCCCGAAATGGCTCAAGCACTGGTTGAACGGAAAGCGCTGAACGACTTGCTTTCTGCCGCTGAGTCGCACGCCGACATGTCTGTTCGGCCGCGCGGCCGAGCGCGCCGGCGCAGCGATCCGGACTTGAACTGACGACGTGCCCGGTGTGTACTACACCACCCGCACCCGAATCACCCCGTCCACCTTCCCAATCGCCCCGATCACGCCCGCATCGGGCGCGGTTTCCACATCAATGATGTTGTACGCCAGCGCATCGCGGCTGCGGTTGCTCATGTCAAGCACGTTCACCTTGGCGTCGGCCAGCGCTGAGAGCACGTGGCCCAGCACACCCGCCACGTTGTCGTTGGCGATGGTGATGCGCGTGGCGCCGGGGGTGCGGTCCATGCGGATGGCGGGGTAGTTCACGCTGTTGCTGATGTGGCCGTTTTCCAGAAAGTCGATGATCTGGTCGGCGGCCATCACGGCGCAGTTTTCTTCGGACTCTTCGGTGCTGGCACCGATGTGGGGCAGGGCGATGATCTTGGGCTCCTGCGCAAAGCCCGGCTCGGGAAAGTCGCACACATAGCGACCTAGCTTGCCGGAATGCAGCGCGTCCACCACGGCGGCGGGGTCGACGATGCTTTCGCGCGCAAAGTTGAGCAGCACGGCACCGGTCTTGATGCCGGCCAGCGCCTGCGCGTTGATCATGTGGCGCGTGGCGTCGAGCGCGGGCACGTGCAGGCTCACGTAGTCGGATCGGCCGAGCAGCGCGGGCAGGTTCTCCATGCGCTGCACGGCGTTCGACAGGCGCCAGGCGGCGTCGATGGACAGCGCCGGGTCAAACCCCAGCACCTTCATGCCCAGCGCCAGCGCCATGTCGGCCACCATGGAGCCGATGGCGCCCAGGCCGACGATGCCGAGCGTTTTGCCGCGCAGTTCGCCGCCGGCGAATTTGGCTTTTTCCTTTTCCAGCAGCGCGTGCATGGCGGCGGAATCGGTCATGTCGCTCAATGACTGCGAGTAGGCAATGCCGGGCAGGATGCCACGCGTGGCCAGCAGCATGCCGGCCAGCACCAACTCCTTCACCGCGTTGGCGTTGGCGCCGGGGGTGTTGAAGACAACGATGCCGCGTTTGCCGTAGTCGTCGACCGGAATGTTGTTGACGCCCGCACCGGCGCGCGCCACAGCCAGCAGCGAATCGGGCACCGGCTCGCCCTGCAGCTTGTGACTGCGCAGCAGCACGGCGTCGGGGTCGGCGACGGCGCTGCCGACCTCGAACTGGCCCGGTGAAAAGCGGCTCAGTCCTTTGGACGAGATGGCGTTGTAGGTTTTGATCTTGAACATGGTCGTGGCTTGGGTGTTGGTGTTTCTCCCTCGCCCCTTTGGGGAGAGGGCGGGGTGAGGGGCTTCGGCGTTGAAGGCGGGCTCGGCTTGCCCTCACCCCCACCCTCTCCCAGAGGGAGAGGGTGGAATTCAGATCAGCCCTTGACCTGCTCGTAACCCCACTGCAGCCAGGGCATCAGCGCCTGCAGATCGCTGGTCTCCACCGTGGCGCCGCACCAGATGCGGATGCCGGCGGGCGCGTCCTTGTAGGCGCCGATGTCATAGGCCGCGCCTTCGGCTTCCAGCAGTTTGCACAGGGCCTTGACTTTGTCTTCCGGCAGGTCCAGCGTCAGGCATACGCTGGTGTTGGAGCGCGTTTCCTTGGTCTTGGCGAGGAAGTGAATCCACGGATTGACAGCCACGAAGTCTTCGATGACCTTCAAATTGGCCGTGCTGCGCGCGACGAGCGCCTTCACGCCGCCCAGGCTGTCGCACCACTTCAGCGCGTCCAGATAGTCGGCCACGCACAGCATGCTGGGTGTGTTGATGGTCTCGCCCTTGAACAGGCCCTCGGTCAGCTTGCCGCCGCTGGTCATGCGGAAGATCTTGGGCAGCGGCCACGGCGGGCTGTAGCTTTCCAGTCGCTCCACCGCGCGCGGGCTCAAAATCAGCATGCCGTGCGCGCCTTCGCCGCCCAGCACCTTTTGCCACGAGTAGGTGATGACATCCAGCTTGTCCCACGGCAGCTCCATGGCGAACACGGCGCTGGTGGCGTCGCAAATCGTCAGGCCCTTGCGGTCGGCTGGAATCCAGTCGCCATTCGGCACGCGCACGCCGCTGGTCGTGCCGTTCCAGGTGAAGACCACGTCGTTGTCGAAGTTGACCTTGGTGAGGTCGGGCAGATCGCCGTAGCCGGCTTCGTGCCGCGTCACGTCCTTCAGCTTGAGCTGCTTGACCACATCCGTCACCCAGCCGGAGCCGAACGATTCCCACGCCAGCATGTCCACGCCGCGCGCGCCCAACAGCGACCACATGGCCATCTCCACCGCGCCGGTGTCGGACGCCGGCACCACGCCCACGCGGTAGCCCTCCGGCAGGCCCAGGATGCGCGCCGTTTCGCTGCAGCACGCGCCCAGCAGCTTCTTGCCCAGGCTGGAGCGGTGCGAGCGGCCCAGTGCGCTCAAATCGAGCTGGGCCACGTCGTAGCCGGGGCGCTTGGCGCAGGGGCCCGACGAAAAATGGGGGATATGGGGTTTGGTGGTGGGCTTGGTCATGCGCGTCTCGCGTCAAGTATGAGAAAGAGCAACCGATCATTCTAGGCGCCACCCTAGAATCGTCCGCATGACTTTCCTCAACCAACTGCGCGACGCGGAAACCCGAAATCAATCGATGCTGTGCGTGGGGCTTGACCCGGAGCCCAGCCGCTTCCCCGCCGGTATTGCGCGCGACGCCGAGGGCATTCACGACTTCTGTGCGCGCATCGTCGAGGCCACGGCCGACCTGGCGATCGCCTTCAAGCCGCAAATCGCCTACTTTGCCGCGCACCGCGCCGAGCCGCAGCTGGAGCGCCTGATGGCCCGCATGCGCCAGATCGCGCCCCATGTGCCGATCATCCTGGACGCCAAGCGCGGCGACATCGGCAGCACGGCCGAGCAGTACGCGCGAGAGGCGTTTGAGCGCTACGGCGCCGACGCGGTCACGCTGTCGCCGTTCATGGGCTTCGATTCGGTGGCGCCCTACCTGCAATACCCCGGCAAGGGCGCCTTTCTGCTGTGCCGCACGTCCAACCCCGGCGGCGACGACCTGCAGAACCAGCGGCTGGCCTCGGTCGACGGCCAGCCACTGCTGTACGAGCACGTGGCGCGACTCGCGCAAGGCCCGTGGAATCTGAACGGCCAGCTGGGCCTGGTGGTGGGCGCCACGTATCCGCAGGAGATCGAACGCGTGCGCGCGCTGGCGCCGACGCTGCCGCTGCTGATTCCCGGCGTGGGCGCGCAGGGCGGCGATGCAGCGGCCACGGTGCAGGCCGGCTGGCGCGGCGATGCGGCCGGCGCCACCAGCGGCCCCATCATCGTCAACAGCTCGCGCGCCATCCTGTACGCCAGCAGCGGCACCGACTTTGCCGACGCGGCGCGCGCCGCCGCGCAGGCCACGCGCGACGCACTCAATCGTGCGCGCCCACTCTGATGCTATTGATTGAATAGCTGTCTGCGCACATCCTGAAAGCGCTGGCGGCCTATTTGACTTGCCGATTCGCCCTGTTCACCACCCCACCGCAAAGGACCCATTCACCGTGTCGAACCGCACCCTTACTGTCCTCGCGCTGTCGCTGTCTGCGCTGCTGGCCGTGCCCGCCGCGCTGGCGCAGGCCTACCCCACCAAGCCCATCACCATCGTCGTCGGCTACCCGCCCGGCGGCAGCACCGACCTCACGGGCCGCACGCTGGGCGATGCATTGACCAAGCAACTGGGCGTGCCGGTGGTGATCGAGAACCTGGGCGGCGCCGGCGGCGCGATTGGCGCGCAGAAAGTGGCCCACGCCGCGCCCGACGGCTACACGCTGCTGGTGGGCGCCAACAACGAAGTCGCCATCAGCAAGCTGGTCACCAAGACCACCAAGTACGAGCTGAAGGACTTCACCCCCATCGGGCTGATCGCCTCGCAGCCGATGGTGCTGGTGGCGTCGCCCTCTTCGGGCGTGAAGAACATCGACGAGTTCATCGCCAAGGTCAAGGCCGCGCCGGGCAAGTACAGCTACGGCAGTTCGGGCGTCGGCACGGCGCTGCACCTGGCGGGCGAGATGGTGAAGGAGCGCGCCGGCCTGTTCATGACGCACATCCCCTACCGCGGCGTGGCGCCACTGACCACCGACCTGGTGGGCGGCAACCTGGACTTTGGCGTATTCGTGCTGTCCAGCGGCCTGCCGCACATCAAGGGCGGCAAGGTGGTGGCGCTGGGCACCACCGAGGCCAAGCGCTCGCCCCTGACCGCCGACATCCCCGCCCTGGGTGAGCACAAGGCGCTCAAGGGCATCGACATCGGCAGCTGGTTCGTGCTGATGGGCCCGGCCAAGCTGCCCGAGGCGGTGACGGCCAAGCTCAAGACCGCGCTGGCCGAGTCGCTCAAGTCGCCCGACTTCCGCAAGAAGATGGAGGCCAGCGGCTCCACCGTGGCGGCGCCGGGCGTGGACATTGGCCCCTTCCTGCAAAGCGAGGTCGCCAAGTACCAGAAGATCGTCCAGTTCGCGAAGATCGAGCAATGAGCCGCCCGCCCGCCCTGCCGTTCGAGCTGCCGCTGCCCGACATCGCCCCCTGGCGCGCCGGCAACACCGGCGTCGAAGGCGTATGGCACTGGGACAGCGGCCAGCCCGGCCGCGATGTGCTGATCAGCGCGTTGATCCACGGCAACGAAGTCTGCGGCGCCTGGGCGCTGAAAGGCCTGCTGGAAGCCGGCGTGCGCCCGCAGCGCGGCGCGCTGACGCTGATGTTCTGCAACCTGGCCGCGTTCGACCGGTTCGACGCCGCGCAGCACGACGCCGCGCGCTTCGTCGAGCAGGACCTGAACCGCCAATGGACGCCCGAGCGCATCGCCGCCGCCGACACGCTGGAGCGCCGCCGCGCGGCCGCGCTGGCGCCCTTCGTGGCGCGCGCCGACTGGCTGCTCGATTTGCATTCGATGCACGAACCCTCGGCGCCGCTGCTGCTGACCGGCGTGCAGCCGCGCAACCTCGACCTGGCGCGGCGCCTGCGCGCGCCCGAGCACATCGTCATCGACGCCGGCCACCAGGACGGCGTGCGCATGCGCGACTTCGGCCGCTTCGGCCTGCCGGATGATGCGGCGGGCGACACGCGATCGCTGCTGATCGAATGCGGTTTTCACGGCGACCCGGCCAGCCGCGCCGTGGCGCAGGACATGTGCGTGCGCTTTCTGCAGGAAGCCGGCACGCTGGACGCCGCCGCACTCGACGCCGCCCTGCCCGGCTGGCGGCTGCCCGACGCGCCGCGCCAATGGGCGCTGACGGTGGACGGCGCCGCCGTCGCGCGCAGCGAGCGCTTCGCCTTTACCGCGCCGTTTACGGGACTGGAGGTGTTCTCCGCCGCCGGCACCGTCATCGGCCACCACGACGGCCCGGGCCAGGGCGAACCGGTGACCACGCCCTACGACGATTGCGTGCTGGTCATGCCCTCGGTGCGGCAGGCGCGCGCAGGGGTGACGGTCGTGCGCTTCGCCCGGCGCGCGCCGATGGCGCCATGATTTGGCGTTTAAATAGCCTCCAGCGCTTGCCAGATAAGCGCAAACAGCTATTAAATAAATAGCGAACGGGCTGTCGTGGAACTGCGCCAACTGCGCTACTTCGTCAAGGTCTGCGAGGCCGGCAGCATGGGCCGCGCGGCGCTCGACCTCGGCTTGGCGACGTCGGCGCTCAGCCAGCAGATCAGTCGACTCGAAAGCGAACTGGCCACGCGCCTGTTGCAGCGCCAAAGCACCGGCGTGGTGCCGACCGACGCCGGCCTGGCCTTCTTGCAGCAGGCGCAACTCACCCTGCGCCATGCCGACGACGCGGTGCACGCGGCGCAGACGGCGCGGCTGTCGGGGCATGTGAGCATCGGCCTGGCATCAACCACCGCGTCGGTGCTCGGTGTGCCGCTGATCCAGGCCATGGCCGAACGCTACCCGGCGGTGCGCGTGCACCTGGTCGAGGCGCTGTCGGGGCACCTGACCACCATGCTCAACGCGCGCCAGCTGGATCTGGCCATCCTGTTCCGCGCCGACGCCGGCCGGCGCTGGAGCGTGACGCCGCTGCTGGATGAAAAGCTCTACGTCATCGGCGCGCCCGATCTGCCCGGCATGCCGACCGACGCGCGCGTGCGGCTGAAGGATTTGCGGGAGTTGCCGCTGATCCTGCCCTCGCCCAGCCACGGCCTGCGCGCGCTGACCGACGCCGCCTTCGCGCGCCAGCGCATCGCGCCGCGCGTGCACGCCGAGGTCGATGGCCTGTCGCTGCTGATGGACGCGGTGCGCGCCGGCCTGGGCGCCACCATCCAGCCAGGCGCCGCCACGGCCCGCCTGCCCGCTGGCGCGGTGCGCAGCGTGCTGCTGGCCGATGCGCTGACGGCGCGGCGCAACCTGTTGGCCAGTTTGTCGGAGGACGAACTCTCGCCCGCCGCGCTGGCCGCGCGCGTGGTGCTGGCCGACGTGGCGTGCGCCCTGGTGCGTGACGGCCGCTGGGCCGGCGCTACCCTTCACAAAAACTGAAGGGCTGTTGCCCGGCGGCGTCTTGCCGCGGCAGCGCGCGCTGCCTACAGTGGCGCCATCACACAAAACCTTGGAGACAACGTGGTCGATGTGCTCGTCATCGGCGGCGGCAACGCCGCGCTGTGCGCCGCGCTGATGGCGCGCGAGGCCGGCGCCAGCGTGCTGCTGCTGGAAGCCGCGCCGCGCGCCTGGCGCGGGGGCAACTCCGGCCACACGCGCAACCTGCGCTGCATGCACGACGCGCCGCAGGACGTGCTGGTCGAGGCCTATCCCGAAGAAGAGTATTGGCAGGACTTGCTGAAAGTCACCGGCGGCCAGACCAACGAACACCTGGCGCGGCTGGTGATTCGCGCCTCATCCAACTGTCGCGACTGGATGCGCCAGCATGGCGTGCACTTTCAGCCGCCGCTGTCGGGCGCGCTGCATGTGGCGCGCACCAACGCCTTCTTCATGGGTGGCGGCAAGGCGCTGGTCAATGCCTACTACCGCAGCGCCGAAGCGCTCGGCGTCCAGGTGCGCTACGAAGCGCCGGTGGATCGGATTGAGATCGAGAACGGCCGCTTCGTCGCCGCCCACGTGAAGGGCGAGCGCATCGAAGCCAAGACCTGCGTGTTGGCCGCCGGCGGTTTTGAGTCGAACCGCGACTGGCTGCGCGAAGCCTGGGGCCGCAACGAGCGCGGCGAATGGCCGGCCGACAACTTCCTGATCCGCGGCACACGCTTCAACCAGGGCGTGCTGCTGAAACACCTGCTCGATGACCACGGCGCCGACCGCATTGGCGACCCGACGCAGGCGCACATGGTCGCCATCGACGCGCGCGCACCGCTGTACGACGGCGGCATCTGCACGCGCATCGACTGTGTGTCGCTGGGCGTGGTGGTGAATCGCAACGCCGAGCGCTTTTACGACGAGGGCGAAGACTTCTGGCCCAAGCGCTACGCCATCTGGGGCCGCCTGGTGGCGCAGCAGCCTGGGCAGATCGCCTGGTCGGTGATCGACGCCAAGGCGATTGGCCGCTTCATGCCGCCGGTGTTCCCGGGCGTGAAGGCGGACAGCCTGCCCGAACTGGCGCGCAAGCTGGAACTGGACGAGGCCACCTTCATGCAAACGCTGAACAGCTACAACGCCGCCTGCGTGCCGGGCACGTTCGACCACACCGCGCTGGACGACTGCCACACCGAAGGCGTGACGCCCGCCAAGACGCACTGGGCGCGCCCCATCGACACCGCGCCCTTCTACGCCTACGCCGTGCGGCCGGGCGTGACCTTCACCTACCTCGGCCTGCACACCGACGACACGGCGGCCGTGCGCTTCAACGATCAGCCCAGCGACAACCTGTTCGTGGCCGGCGAAATGATGGCCGGTAATGTGCTGGGCAAGGGCTACACCGCCGGCGTCGGCATGTCGATTGGCACGGCGTTTGGCCGCATTGCCGGCGTCAATGCGGCGCGGGCAGCTATGAATCAAGGAGCGTTGCATGGCATCGCTTGAAGTGCTGACGCGCGAGGCGCGCGCGCTGGCCAATGGCGAGGTGGTGCTGACGGCACCTGAGGCCGAAGTCGCGCGCCAGATGACGATCTGCAACGCCTGCCGCTACTGCGAAGGTTTTTGCGCCGTGTTTCCGGCCATGACGCGGCGGCTGGAATTCGGCAAGGCCGACGTGCACTTTCTCGCCAACCTGTGCCACAACTGCGGCGCCTGCCTGCACGCCTGCCAGTACGCGCCGCCGCACGAGTTTGCCGTCAATGTGCCGCGCGCCATGGCCACGGTGCGCGGGCAGACCTATGCCGACTACGCCTGGCCGCCCGCGCTGGGCGCGCTGTACCAACGCAACGGCCTCGCGCTCTCGGTGGCGCTGGCTTTGGGGCTGGCGCTGTTCCTGGTGCTGGCGGCGCTGCTCAAGGGGCCGATCTGGGGCGCGGCGCAGGGCGCTGACTTTTACGCCATCTTTCCGCACAACCTGCTGGTCGGCCTGTTCGCGCCGGTGTTTCTGTTCGCCGTGCTGGCGCTCACGCTGGGCGTGCGGCGCTTTCTGCGCGATGTGACGCCCGCCACCAGCGGCGCGCGCGCCAGCGGCGATGCCGCCGCCGAAGCCGCGCACGACGTGCTGCGCCTGAAGTACCTGGACGGCGGCCACGGCGACGGCTGCCACGACGAGGACGACGCCTACACCCTGCGCCGCCGCCGCATGCACCACTTCACCTTCTACGGGTTTCTGCTGTGCTTTGCGGCCACCAGCCTGGCAACGGTCTATCACTATCTGTTCGGCTGGGCGGCGCCGTACAACTTTCCGTCGCTGCCCAAGCTGCTGGGCGCGGTCGGCGGCATCAGCGTGGTGATCGGCACCGTGGGCCTGTGGCGCCTGAACCTGCGGCGCGACCCACTGCAGGGCGACACCGCCCAGCGGCCGATGGACCGCGGCTTCATCGCGCTGCTGTTTTTGATCGCCCTTAGCGGCCTGCTGCTCTGGTGGGCGCGGGGCAGCGCCGCGATGGGGCTGCTGCTGTGCTTGCACCTGGGCGCCGTGATGGCCTTGTTTGCCCTGATGCCCTACAGCAAGTTTGCCCACGGCATCTTCCGCAGCGCGGCGCTGCTGCGCCACGCGGTCGAAAAACGCCAGCCCAACCCGATCGGGCTGGGCGCCGATTGAATTCCACCTCAAGGAGACTTCCCCCATGAACAAGCGACAACTGATCCGCAGCGCCGCCGCCCTGGCCTGCGCCGCCCTGGCCGCAGGCCTGGTGCAGGCGCAAGACTTTCCGCCCAAGAAGCCGGTGACCCTGGTGGTCGGCTTTGCTGCTGGCGGCGCGGCCGACGCCGCGGCGCGCCTGATTGCCAAGAAGCTGGGCGAAAACGTCGGCCAGAGCGTGGTGGTCGACAACAAGGGCGGCGCGGGCGGCAACATTGCGCACCAGTTCACCGCCAACGGGCCGGCCGACGGCTCGCTTCTGCTGTTTGGCTCCATCGGCCCGCTGACCATCGCGCCGCACCTGATGAAGGTGGGCTATGACCCGTTCAAGGACCTGGCGCCGGTGTCGGGCGGTGTCAACTTCCCCAATGTGCTGGTGGTGCACAAGGGCGTGGGCGCCAAGACGCTGGCCGAGTTCGTCGCGCTGTCCAAGAAGCCTGGCGCCAAGGTCGAATTTGCCTCCACCGGCGCCGGCTCGGCCTCGCACCTGGCGGGCGAGCTGTTCAACCAGCAGGCCAAGATCGACATGGTGCACGTGCCCTACAAGGGCGGCGCGCCCGCGTTGCAGGACTTGCTGGGCGAGCGCGTCGCCTCGTACTTTGCCGCGCCGCCCACCGCCATGCCGCACGTCGAAGGTGGCAAGTTGATCCCGCTGGCCACCACCGGTCCCAAGCGCCCGGCCTATTTGCCCCACATCCCTACCGTGGCCGAATCGGGCTACCCCGGCTTCGAGGCGCTCAACTGGTACGCCTTTGTCGCGCCGGGCAAGACGCCCGCGCCCATCCTCGACCGCTGGAACGTCGAGATCGTCAAGGTGCTGAACGACCCCGAAGTGAAGAAAGCGCTGGAAGCCCACGGCCTGACGCCGCAACCCACCACGCGTGCCGAACTCACCGCCTTCATGAAGAAGGAAGACGCCAAGTGGGCGGCCATCGTGAAAGAACGCAACATCAAGCCGAACTGACCGCCGACCACGCCGTGCGTCAAATCAGTTGCCAGCGCCGATGGATTCAGCGCCGGCAGCTATGATTTAAATAGCGATCCGCTACTTCGGCCGCGCGCAGTGTCCGCCGCTCACCGGCAGGCCCGAGCCGGCGGCGATGAGGGGCGGCTCCAGGCGCAGGTTGACCGGCACCGAGGCGTGGTAGTCCCAGGCGATGAATACGAGCAGCCCGATCCAGAAGATCCAGCGGCGCAGGGCGGTGATCGACAGCATGGCGGCCCCCTTCAAAAACCCAGCCGGCGACGCAGGCGTACGCCGATCAGCGTGCCCAGGAAGGCCACCGGCACCCAGATCCAGCCGTGCAGGCTGCCGGTGCTGATGCCGCTGACCATGGCGCCCACGTTGCAGCCAAAGGCCAGACGCGAGCTGTAGCCCAGCACGAAGCCCGCCAGCAGGCCAATGGCCCACTGCGCGCCGGTCAGCGGGCGCGCGTCCTGCGGGCGTTGCGGCGCCACCCACAGCGCGCCGGCCAGGATGCCGATGTTGGTGATGCTGGTCACGTCCAGCAGCAGCGTCTGGTGCAGGCGCTCGGCGTGGCCGGGGTCGCTCCAGAAGGCATTGGCGGCGGGGTCGAACAGGCCCAGCGCCGTGGCCGCCTTGGCGCCCCACAGGCCAAAGCCGTACACCACGCCCCAGGGCTGGCCAGCGATCAACAGGTTGAGCGCCGCGAACAACGCCATGGCCAGTGCGCCCCACACCCAGCGCCGTGGAATGCTATTGAAACTGAAGCGCTGGCCGCTCCACCGGCCGACGCCCACGGCCACCACGGCCAGCGCCGCCAGCGTGGCCGCCAGCGCGCCGCCCGCGCCCCATTGCTGAACCAGGCCCACGGGCTGCATCGCGCCCAGCGCCAGCCAGCCGTTGAGGTGTGCCGACCCCACAAAGCTGCCCAGCGCGAACAGCGGCAGGATCGCCATGTTCAGCGGCACGCCCAGCCCCGCCTTGTACAGCGTGCCCGAGCCGCAGCCGTCCGAGATCTGCATCGCCAGCCCGAACACGAAGGCGCCGACCAGCAGGCTGACCGAGGGCGGGCCCAGCGCCGCCTGCGTTTCCGGAAAGTGCGCCAGCAGCGGCATCGACAGCAGCGACAACGCCGCCAGCAGGATGATCTGGCCGTAGACGCCCGAGGGGTCGCGGTTTTCCACCAGGTGGCGCCAGCCGGTGGTAAAGCCGAAGCGCGCCGCCGCCAGCGCCCAGCCCAACCCCACGCCCACCAGCAGCAGCAGCGCCTGCCGCGCCGACACCGACCACAGCAGCCAGCCGAACAGCGCCAGCACGGCAAGGGCCAGCGGCCAGCGCTGCCGCCACGGGCGTCGCGCGGGCGCCGCCGCCAGGGGATGGGTGGCCACGGTGTTCATGGTGTCTTCTTGAAGGGGAGGTTGCGCTGCGCCCAGGTGGTCAGCATGTCGCGCAGCTTGTCGAGCCGGCCCGGCTCGTTGGCCATGGGCAGCGGCTCGGGCGCCTGGCTCCAGTCGATGATGGAGCCGGGGTAGAGCTTGACGTGGGGCTCGCCCAGCAGCTCGGAGCGCACGAACCAGTCGGTGGCGCTCCAGTGGCCGGCGTTGCAGAAGGTAACTACCGTCTGGCCCGGCGCGGCATGGGCGGCGTCGGCCTCGGTTTGCAGGCCCGTCTTGTCCAGCAGCACGGCGCTGCCCAGCTCGAAGTACAGGTCGCTGTCCAGGTTGACCGCGCCCGGCAGCGTGCCGCGCGCCTTGGCCGCGTCGTGCCCGACCTTGCCCTGGAAGAACGGCGCCGGCCGCGAATCGACCAGCACCGCCTGGCCGTTGCCCAGCAGCTGCCGCACTTCAGCGCGCGTGGCCAGCCACTGCGGGTTGAAGCGCGGTTGCCACGTGCTGCGCGGCGCCACCGCCGGCTGCTGGCTGACCGGCAGCCCCGCGCCGCGCCAGGCGTTCAGCCCGCCGTTAAGGATGGACAGCTCGCGCACGCCCAGGCTTTTCAGCGTCCAGTAGGCGCGCGCGGCGGTGGCGAAGTCGCTGGAATCGGTGCCGGTGTAGACCAGCACCGTGCGCGTGTCGGGCGTCAGGCCCAGCGACTGCACCAGCGCCGTCAGCTCGGGCAGCGGCGGCACCAGGCCGGGGTTGGTGGCCGGCCCGCGCCAGCGGCCGTAAGGCGCCGACACCGCGTCCGGCACGTGCTGCAGCGCGTAGGCGGCCTCTTCGCGGGTGTCGACAATGCGCACCTGCCCGGCCGCGCGCAGCACCTGCAGTTCGGCAGGCGATACCAGCGGCGGCGCGGCCCAGCCGGGCGCCGCCAGCAGCAGGCTGCCCAGCCAGAAGACAAGAATCGAGATCGAACGCCGCATGGCCATCGCCAGATAAGCAAAGCCTGATATTTTCGCCGCGCCGGCCCACCGGGCTTAAGAAAAATTCGTCAGATGCTTATGCGTGGGTGGTTGCTATGGTAAGCATAGCTGACTGCGCCTGTTCCATGAGCGACGGGACCGAATTCGGCTGCATGAACGCCGCAGTGCCGGTTCGTCAGCGCGGATCCAACAGCCGGACGCAGAGAACGCAGAAATTTCGCAGAGGACGCAGAAGACACCAAAAAATTCTTGGCTGTTCCTTTTGCGTCCTTCGCGAATCCTTTGCGTCCTTCGCGTCCGGTATCCGGTTTGGGCATTCGACGCCGGCCCCAACAGCCGCACCGGCGCCCGCTCAGCGCCGCGCGCGCGCCTGTTCGTAGATCGGCATCACGCGCGGCAGCGCCGCCTGCAGCGCGCTCATGCGGTCGCCGGCGTTGGGGTGGGTCGACAGGAAGCTCGGTCCGCTGCCGCCGCCGGCCTGCGCCATCTTTTCCCACAGGGTGATGGCGGCGCGCGGGTCGTAGCCGGCGCGCGCGGCCAGCTCCAGCCCATACAGGTCGGCCTCGCTCTCCATGTTGCGCGAGAAGGGCAGGTCCAGCGCCAGCTGCTTGCCCAGGCCGGCCAGCTGCACCGCGCCTTCGCCCACGCCGAGCAGCGCGCCGCCAATGGCCAGCGCCATGTCGCCGGCGGCGCTTTGCGACATCTTTTCGCGCGTGTGCTCACGCAGCGCATGCGCCATCTCGTGGCCCATGATGGCGGCGATCTCGTCGTCGGTCAGGCGCAGCTTGCGCAGAATGCCGGTGTAGAAGGTGATCTTGCCGCCCGCCATCACGTGCGCGTTGATGGTGTCCTCGTCGATCAGCACCAGCTGCCACGGCCAGCGCGCGGCGTCCGGGCGGAACGCGGCAACCTGCGGCACCAGGCGCTGCATGACGGCGTTGACGCGATTCCACTCAGCGCCGCTGGTCACCAGTTTGCCCTGCGAACGCGCCTTCTGGTTCTGCTGGTCGTAATACTGCAGCGACTGCTGCACCACCTGCTCCTGCGACACCAGCAGCAACTGCGAACGGCTGCGGCCATCGGTGGCCACGCTGCCGGTGGTGGTGCTGGCGCAGCCGGCGGCCAGCAGCGCGGCGCAGGCCAGGGCGACGAATGAAGGGCGACGTGTTTTTTGCATGGCGGGCTCTCTCTTGTGCGTCGGCACGTGTGACTGGCGGCTATTGTGCCCGCGCCCCGTCACGCGCTGCGTCGGACGGCTTCGGTATTGGAAGGCGGCGCGCACGCCGCGCTGCTTGTGGGCGAAAAGCGTGTTGCGCGCTGCAGCAGCCTCGCGAGGTGCTATCAAAATTGCATAGGCGCGGGGTGGTGTGCGGCACGGCAGACACCGATCCGACACGGGCCAGGCGGGATGGACAACAGGCGGCGGCGCGCGACAGGTCTACGCTGAAGGTGGCCCGTGCGTTGAAGCTGGGTAAAGAATTGCCAACGGGCGGCGCATGCGCTTGATCTGCGCCGCAAGCCCGCCATCTGTCAGTCCTGTTTGTCGAAGGAGGCGTTATGACACGCTCTGTTTCATTTTCCCGGTCGGCCGCCGTTCGCATGGCGGCCGTGGTCGTGGCCGGCGCGCTGGGCTGGGGCCTGAGTGGCATGGCTCGTCCGGCCGCGGCGCAGTCTTGGCCCGACCGGGTGTACGTGAACCCCGGCATGCAGCCAGTGCAGCTGTCGGACCGCGAACGGCGCCGCCTGCAGCGCGAACAGGAGCGCCAGATGCAGCAGCAGCGCCAATTGCGCCACCAGCCCTGGGACCGCTATCAGCTGGACCGCTACCCGCGTGAGCGCCGAAACGGCTACGGCAGCGACGGCCTGTGGGGGCCTGGCTCGGGCGAACAGGGCGAATCGCGGGGATACCGCGGCTTCAATGGCTTCAAGGGCTACGACAACCGCCAGGGGTACAGGTATCGCGGCAATGGCGACCTGGGCAACCCGCGCAATATCCCTGGCGGCAACGGCGGGTGAGCGTGCGCCCGCCCGTGGCAGCCGTTTAACGCGGCTGCTTCGCCCGCTTGGCGGGGCGTGACGCCTGCGCGGCCTCCAGCACCCGGCGCAGGTAGCGGCCGGTGTGGCTGGCGGGCGATGCCGCCACATCTTCGGGCGTGCCTTGCGCCACCACGGTGCCGCCGCCGTCACCGCCTTCCGGACCCATGTCGATCAGCCAGTCGGCGGTCTTGATGACGTCGAGATTGTGTTCGATCACCACAATGGTGTTGCCCGCGTCGCGCAGCTGGTGCAGAACCTTCAGCAGCAGTTCGATGTCGGCAAAGTGCAGGCCGGTGGTCGGCTCGTCCAGGATGTAGAGCGTGCGCCCGGTGTCGCGGCGTGACAGCTCGTGCGCCAGCTTCACGCGCTGCGCCTCGCCGCCGGACAGCGTGGTCGCGCTCTGGCCCAGCTGGATGTACGACAGCCCCACGTCCAGCAGCGTCTGCAGGCGGCGCGCCAGCGCGGGCTGGTCGCGGAAGAAGGCGTGCGCCGCTTCCACCGTCATGTCCAGGATCTGCGCGATGTTGCGGCCCTTCCACTGCACTTCCAGCGTTTCGCGGTTGTAGCGCTGGCCGTGGCACACGTCGCAGGGCACGTACACGTCGGGCAGGAAGTGCATCTCCACCTTCACCACACCGTCGCCCTGGCAGGCTTCGCAGCGCCCGCCGCCGCTGGACTGCGGCACGTTGAAGCTGAAGCGCCCCGGGCCGTAGCCGCGTTCGCGCGCCGTCGCCGTTTCGGCCATCAGCTCGCGGATCGGCGTGAACAGGCCGGTGTAGGTGGCCGGGTTGCTGCGCGGCGTGCGGCCGATGGGCGACTGGTCGACGGCGATCACCTTGTCGAACTGGTCCAGCCCCAGGATCGCCTCGTGCGGCGCCGGCTCGGCGTGCGCGCGGTGGATGGCTTGCGCCGCCGCCGCGTACAGCGTGTCGTTGACCAGCGTGCTCTTGCCCGAGCCGGACACGCCGGTCACACAGGTGAACAGGCCGACCGGAATGTCCACCGTGACGTGGCGCAGGTTGTGCCCGCGCGCATCGACGATGCGCAGCGCGCCTTCGGGCGCCACGGTTTCAGACGTTCCAGGCTGTTTGCTCTGGTCAGATAAGCGCGACGCGCTATCAATAGAATAGGTTGGCGCGCGCCGGGCGGGGATGTCGATGCGCCGCTCGCCGCGCAGGAACTGGCCGGTTACCGAGTCGGGCGCCGCCGCCACCTGCGCGAACGTGCCCTGCGCCATCACCCGGCCACCGTGCACGCCGGCACCGGGGCCCATGTCGATCACGTGGTCGGCCGCGCGCATCATGTCCTCGTCGTGCTCGACCACCAGCACGCTGTTGCCCAGGTCGCGCAGGTGCTGCAGCGTGCCGATCAGGCGGTCGTTGTCGCGCTGGTGCAGGCCGATGCTGGGTTCGTCCAGCACGTACATCACGCCCGTCAGGCCGCTGCCGATCTGGCTCGCCAGCCGAATGCGCTGCGCTTCGCCGCCACTCAGCGTTTCGGCGCTGCGGTCCAGGCTCAGGTAGTTGAGCCCCACGTCGTTGAGGAATTTCAGCCGGTTGCCGATTTCGCGCACCACCTTGCCCGCGATCTCGGCCTTGGCGCCGTGCAGCTGCAGCGCGTCAAAGTACGCCCGCGCCTCGCCCAGCGTCACGTGGCTGATCTGGTAGATGGCGCGGCGCTGCTCGCCCTCGCCCACGAACACGTGGCGCGACTCCTTGCGCAGGCGCGTGCCGCCGCAGTCGGGGCAGGGCTGCGTACCGCGGTAGCGCGCCAGTTCTTCGCGCACGATGGGCGAATCGGTTTCGCGGTAGCGGCGCGCCATGTTGGGCAGGATGCCCTCGAACGGGTGCTTCTTGCTGACCTTGCGGCCGGCCGAAGCGCCGCTTTCAAAGGTGTAGCTGAACTTGATGTCTTCAGCGCCCGAGCCGTGCAGGATCGCGTGGCGCACGTGCGCGGGCAGGTCCTCGAACGGCGCATCGACGCTGAACCGATAGTGCTGCGCCAGCGACTCGATCAGCGCAAAGTAATAGCCGTTGCGCCGGTCCCAGCCCTTGATGGCGCCGCTGGCCAGGCTCAAGCTGGGGAAGGCCACCACGCGCTCGGCGTCGAACACCTCGGTGGTGCCAAGGCCGTCGCAGCTCGGACAGGCGCCGGCCGGTGCGTTGAACGAAAACAGGCGCGGTTCCAACTCGGCGATCGAATAGCCGCACACCGGGCAGGCGAACTTGCTGTTGAACAGGTGCTCTTTGCCGCTGTCCATCTCCAGCGCGATGGCGCGGCCATCGGCCAGGCGCAGCGCGGCCTCGAAGCTGTCGGCGAGCCGAGGTTTCATATCGGGTCGCACTTTCAGGCGGTCGATAACGACGTCGATATCGTGCTTTTCGGCCTTCTTCAGTTGCGGCAGATCTTCGACCGCCAGCACCTGGCCGCCGACGCGAAAGCGCACGTAACCCTGCGCCTGCATCTGCTCGAACAGCTCGGCGAACTCGCCTTTCCGGTCGCGCGCCACCGGGGCCAGGATCATGACCTTGGTGTCCTCGGGCAGCGCCAGCACGTGATCGACCATCTGGCTCACCGTCTGCACCGTCAGCGGCAGGTCGTGGTCGGGGCAATACGGCGTGCCGGCGCGCGCGAACAGCAGGCGCAGGTAGTCGTGGATCTCGGTCACCGTGCCCACGGTGGAGCGCGGGTTGTGGCTGGTGGCCTTTTGCTCGATGGCGATGGCGGGCGACAGGCCTTCGATCAGGTCCACGTCGGGCTTGTCCATCAACTGCAGGAACTGCCGCGCATAGGCCGACAGGCTTTCGACGTAGCGCCGCTGCCCTTCGGCATACAGCGTGTCGAACGCCAGCGACGACTTGCCCGAACCCGACAGGCCCGTGACCACCACCAGCTGGTGCTTGGGGATGTCGAGGTCGATGTTCTTCAGGTTGTGCGTGCGGGCGCCGCGCACGCTCAGCCGCTGGGCGCGCAGCGCGGCGGCCAGCGGGGTGCCGCTGTCGGCATCGACGGGCTGAGGAGGCTTGGACAGATCGGTCATGAAGTCGGCACGGCCCGCGGTTTTCCGCGGGCAACCGAGCATTATCGGTTTTCGGCCCTGTCATTGCACGCTGCGGCGTGTTGATGCCCGCGTCGAACGCCGCCGCGGCGCTCACATGGCCGAGCGTGCCGAGCGCAACCCTGGGTGCCGCCCGGCGGTTAAACCCCCAAGATGAGGCCCGTGAATCGCTCCAAATACGTTCAATTACGTATCGATTTCTTGTAGGCGTGGGACTACAGTTTCTGCCCAGACACCGGCCGACCGTCGTCGTTGGGCGGGTGCCATCACCAACCCTACCCAGAGACAAGCCATGCTGACCGTCGAAGAAATCGAATCGAGCGCCCACGCCCCGGGCCGCACGCCCTGGTACAAGATCCTTTACGTCCAGGTGATCATCGCCATCGTGCTGGGCATCCTGCTGGGCATGATCTGGCCCGGGCTGGGTGAGCAGATGAAACCGCTGGGCGACGCGTTCATCAAGCTGGTCAAGATGATCATCGCGCCGGTCATCTTCCTCACGGTGGTCACCGGCATCGCCGGCATGAGCAACATGAAGGCCGTGGGCCGCGTGGCCGGCAAGGCGATGATCTACTTCCTCACCTTCTCCACGCTGGCGTTGGTGGTGGGCATGATCGTGGCCAACACGCTGCAGCCGGGCGCCGGCATGCACATCGACCCCAAGTCGCTCGACGCATCCAAGGTCAGCGGCTACGTCAGCAAGGCGCACGATTCGACGCTGACGGGCTTTCTGCTCAACGTGATCCCCGAGACGCTGGTCAGCCCGCTGGTGGGCGGCGACATCCTGCAGGTGCTGTTTGTCGCCATCCTGTTCGGCATTGCGCTGGCGGCGGTGGGCGACCGCGGCCGGCCGGTGTTCGACTTCCTCAACACGCTGGCGGTGCCGGTGTTCAAGCTGGTGGCGATCCTGATGAAGTTCGCGCCCATCGGCGCGTTCGGCGCCATGGCCTTCACCATCGGCAAGTACGGCATCAAGTCCATCGGCAACCTGGCCATGCTGGTGGGCACGTTCTACATCACGTCGCTGCTGTTCGTGCTGGTGATTCTGGGCGCCGTGGCGTACTTCAACGGCTTTTCGATCATCAAGCTGATCCGCTACATCAAGGACGAACTGCTGCTGGTGCTGGGCACCAGCTCATCCGAATCGGCGCTGCCCAACCTGATGCACAAGATGGAGGCGGCGGGCTGCGGCAAGCCGGTGGTGGGCCTGGTGATTCCGATGGGTTACTCGTTCAACCTGGACGGCACCAACATCTACATGACGCTGGCGGCGCTGTTCATCGCGCAGGCGCTGGACATCAACCTGTCGCTGCAGCAGCAGATTCTGCTGCTGCTGGTGGCCATGCTCAGCTCCAAGGGCGCCGCGGGCGTGACGGGCGCCGGCTTCATCACGCTGGCCGCCACGCTGGCCGTGGTGCCCGAAGTGCCCGTGGCCGGCATGACGCTGATCCTGGGCGTGGACCGCTTCATGTCCGAATGCCGCGCACTGACCAACTTCGTCGGCAACGCGGTGGCCACCGTGGTGGTGTCGCGCTGGGATGGTCAACTCGACAACGTGCGCCTGCACGCCGTGCTGGGCAACCCCTCGATGGTGCACGAGCCGGAACTGGTCGGCATGACGGCCGACGATTGATACGAAAGTGCGTTCAAAACGATAAGAACCGTTCGGGCTGAGCCATTCGACTGGGCTCATGACAGGCCTGTCGAAGCCGCCGACGGCGCATGCACCTCGGCGAGCTCAGTGCGAACGGCTTATCAACATTCGAACGCCAATGGGTAAGACAGGCGACGGCAGCGCGGCGCGCGCGGTGCCGATCAGCGCGTGGCCTTGCCGCGAGACAGTTGCTGCAGGTGCTGCTTCATCTTGCGCGATTCGGCAATCGAGTGGTCGATGCGCTTCTCGGCCTCGCCGATGATGCGGCGCATCATGGGCACGTCCGGGTCTTTCCAGTCGCCGCCCGCCTGGTTGGCCATGTAGGCGACGGCGCGCGCAAATTCGACCAGCGACAGCTTCGGGTGGCGGCGTTGCGCAGGCATGGCGCGCACCCCCACCCAGGCGTGGCCGGTGAGCACCGCCTGTCCTTCCTGAATCAGCGGCGCCCAGGCCTGCGCATCCTTGAACTTCGGCGCGTGGGCCACGCCGGATTCGTGGCAGGCCACGCAGGTCTGCCGGTACACCTGCTCGCCGCTCTTCAGGTTGGGCGAAATGTGGAGTTGTGCCAGCGCGGGGCCAGCGGCCAGGGTCAATACGGCGGCATGCAGCAAGCGAACAAACATCGAATTACCTTTTGAATCAATCGAACGGGTTTGAGCGGCTTTGTAACATGCCTTGGCGGGTATTTGCCGGGTGGGCATGCGAGGTTCGTCCATCCGCGCAGCCGCGCGTGCCGGGGCATGTCGACGAATCACCGACAATGCGCGGCTGCCGGCGTAAACCGGCGCCGAACCACTGCCTGTCCCGATGTCCGCGCCTGTTCTGCCACCCTCTCCGGCCGCCGCCCACCGCATGACGCCCGCCGAGCGCCGCGCCAGCCTGTCGCTGGCGGGCATCTTCGCGCTGCGCATGCTGGGGCTGTTCCTGGTGCTGCCGGTGTTTGCGTTGGAGGCGGCGCGCCTGCCCGGCGGCAACGACCCGGCGCTGGTCGGGCTGGCGATGGGCATCTACGGGCTGACGCAGGCGGTGATGCAGGTGCCGCTGGGGCTGGCGTCGGACCGCGTGGGGCGCAAGAAGATCATCGTGCTGGGCCTGATCGTGTTCGCCATCGGCAGCGTGGTCGCCGCGCTGGCGGGCAGCGTGCACGTGTTGGTGATTGGCCGCGCGATTCAGGGCGCGGGCGCTGTGTCCGCCGCAGTGACGGCGCTGCTGGCCGATTTGACGCGCGACGAGGTGCGCACCAAGGGCATGGCGTTGGTGGGCATCAGCATCGCGGCGATGTTTGCGCTGTCACTGGTCGCCGCGCCGCCGCTGGCCGGGGCGATTGGGCTGACGGGCCTGTTCTGGATCACCGCCGCGCTGGCGGTGGCCGGCATCGCCGTGGTGCTGTGGTGGACGCCGGCTGAGCCTGTTCAGCACGCCGACGCGCCGCGTGGCCGCTTGGCCGATGTGTGGCTGCACCCAAACCTGTGGCGGCTCGATCTGGGCGTGTTCGTGCTGCACACGGTGCAGATGTCGATGTGGGTAGTGGTGCCGGGGTTGTTGGTGCAGACGGGGCTACCAAAATCGGAGCACTGGTATGTGTATCTGCCAGCGGTGCTGGCCTCTTTCCTGATGCTGGGCGGCCTGTTCGCCGCCGAGCGACGCGGGCAGTTGCGCGCCGTGCTGCGCATCGGCATCGCGCTGTTGTTTGTGGTGCAACTGGCGTTGCTGGTGGTGGCGCCGCGCGCACCGGGGCTGTGGACGCTGGGCACGCTGATGTTCTTCTTCTTCATCGCCTTCAACCTGCTGGAGGCGACGCAGCCCAGCCTGATCTCGCGCCTGGCGCCGGCCCATGCGCGCGGCGCGGCGCTGGGCGTGTACAACACGCTGCAATCGCTCGGCCTGTTTGCCGGCGGCGCACTCGGCGGCTGGCTGGTCAAGGCCGGGGGGCCGCAGGCGGTGCTGGTGGCGACGTCGACGCTGGCGCTGCTGTGGCTGCTGGCGGGCTGGGCGCAGGTGGTGCCGGCGGTGGCGGCTCGGCCATCTGCTGATCGGGCGTCCTAGCCGCCGCATCGGGCGCCAGGCGCGCCACCAATTGATCGGCAATGGTCGCGTACAGCGGCCGGCTGACCATGCGCGACACCAGGCTGGCCAGCAGCGCGCACGACATCAGACCCAGCACCATGGCGTAGCCGTCCACCATCTCCATCACGATGATCATGGCGGTGATGGGCGTCTGCGTCATGGCCGCCAGAAAGCCGGCCATGCCCAGCGCGATCAGCACCGTGGCGTAGTCGGGCGCCAGCAGCATTGCCACGTCGTGCCCCAGGCTGGCGCCAATGGTCAGGCTGGGCGTGAACAGCCCGCCCGGCGCGCCCGACCAGGCCGACAGCCAGGTGGCGACGAATTTCAGCAGCGTCCACAGCAGCGGCACGTCCGGCCCCTCGCCCGCCAGCAGTGTGCGCGTGTGCGCATGGCCACCACCCACGGCGCTGGCCTGCGTCAGGATGCCGATGACGGCCACCGCCAGCCCGCAGGCGGCGGCAAAGCGGATGGGGCGGCGTCGCCGCCATGCGCTGATGCGGTCAGTGCCGCCGAACAGCGACACGATCAACAGCCGCGCAAACAGCCCGCCCAGCAGCCCGCAGCCCACCGCCACCGTGATGCCCGGCAGCAGCACGCCCCAGCCCACGCGCTCGATGCGGATGCGCCCGAAGTACGACAGGTTGCCGAACGTTGCCACCGCCACCAGCCCCGCCATCACGATGGCGCCCAGCATCAGGCCGGACGAGCGCGTCTCCAGCCGGCGCGACAGCTCCTCGATGGCGAACACCACCCCGCCCAGCGGCGTGTTGAACGCCGCGGCGATGCCGGCCGCACTGCCGGCCACCAGCAGCTCGCGCGCACTGATGCCCGAGCGTGGCGACAAATAGCGCCGCGCCGCGTACATCACTCCGGCGGCGATCTGCACCGACGGGCCTTGCCGGCCAATCGACAGCCCCGCCAGCAGCCCGCCAAACACGGCCAGGGCCTTGGCCACGGAAATCTTCACCGACACCAGTGCCGAGCGCGAGGGTGCGTCCAGCCGCGGGTCGAGCGCCGCCAGCGCCTGCGGCGGCCCCGAGCCACCCGCGCCGGGGGCAAAACGCATGGTGGCCCACACGACCAGCGCCGTCAGCGCCGGCGTCCACAACAGCGGCCAGAAACGCCAGCCACTGTACATGGCCTTGAAAATCTGCTCGCCCGCATCGGCCAGCAGCGTGAACAGCACCACCGACAGCCCCGCCAGCAACGCGAACAGCCCGACCACGACGCGGTCGATCCACACGCGCGGATCGATCACCTCGCTGCGCACCTGGCCCAGGAAATCCGGGTCACCCTTCATGCGGCGGATTCTGGCATGTGCGTGGCGGGCATGCGGCACAATGACGGGTTCATTTACCGCTGTTTCCCCCTTTACTTTTACAGGAACACGCCATGGCCTCCGTCAACAAAGTCATCCTCGTCGGCAACC
>WBZS01000892.1_pt1 | contig 28754 bp, 20 predicted proteins | sample 5204201 | NCBI WGS metagenome assembly WBZS01 (sample SAMN12344357, study PRJNA552823) | activated sludge metagenome | biome: Activated sludge suspended growth; feature: Nitrification reactor; material: Wastewater; isolation source: activated sludge from nitrification reactor of wastewater... | reverse complement strand
CGCGTCGGCCGTCCAGTGGGCGCGCAGCAACAGCCTGCAGCGGCTGGTGCTCGAGATGCAATCCAAGAACTACCCGGCCATCTGTTTCGCGCAGAAGAACGGCCTGACCTTCTGCGGCTACAACGATCGCTACTACCCCAATCAAGACGTCGCCCTGTACTTCGCCGCCACGCTGAAGTGAGCGTGGAGCAAGCGCTCCACTGGAGCGCTTGCTCCACGCTCTCCGCTCCCCGAGCAGTTACAATCACGTCATGGCCACCGCCATCACTGTGTTACAGACCCTGAGCCAGATCCTGGCCTCGGGGATCGTGATCACGTCCTTTTCGCTCCTGCTATACGCGTTAACGTTCAACCTACGTGAGCGGGTGGCGCGCGCCTTCGCCGTCCTGACGGCGCTGGTGACGGCCGTCTACTTTTGCGACGTCTTGATCAGCACCCTGGGAAACCCGAGCGCTGTGCTGCTCTGGCTCCGGTTCCAGTGGCTGGGGATCGCGTTTGTGCCGGCGGCTTTCCTGCATTTCTCCGACGCGGTATTGGCCAGCACCGGGCGCCCGTCCCGCGGCCGACGCCGTCTGGCGATCCGGGTGTTGTACGTCGCAGCCGGGATCTTCTGGCTTTTGGTTCAGTTCACGGACGCCGTGGTGGGTGACGCGCAGACTCTGCCGGTGCCGCACCTGACGGCGGCCGCCGGGTTCTGGGTCTTCCTCGCGCAGGGCGCCGTGGCCATCGGTTGGGCGGCCTGGAACTTCCAGCGCGCCTACGGCCGCGCTCAGACCGCCACCACCCGGCGCCGTATGCGCTATCTGATCGCCTCAGCGGCGGCTCCGCTGGTGGGGACGTTTCCCTTCATATTGATCGTCGGCCAGGAGGCGGCGCTCCACGCGTTGTCCTTCTGGTCTCTGGTGATCGTGTCGAACGTGGCCGTGAGCGCCTTGCTTCTAGCGATGGCCTACACCGTCGCGTTCTACGGCGTGATGTTGCCGGACCGCGTGGTGAAGGGCCGGTTCTTCCAATGGTTCCTGCGCGGCCCGGTGGTGGCCTCGAGCGTGCTCGCCGTATACGTCGTCGTCAACCGGTTTGGGCCGAGCCTGCCGTACTACGACCCACGCGTGCTGCCCTTTCTGGTGATCGGGTCCTTGCTCCTCTTGCAGTTCTTCATCACACTCGTCCGGTTGCCGATCGAGCGCCGCTTCTTCTACGGCGCCGGCCGCGACGAGCTGCGGCGTCTGGTGACCCTCGAAGACCGGTTGCTGACCACCCAGGACCTGCGCCAATTCTTCGAGTCGGTGCTGGCCAATTTGAGCGACAGCCTGGGCGTGCCCGGGGCTTTCTTGATCGCCTATGACGAGGCCGGTCACGTCGCGTACGAAGTCGTCGTCGGCGCGCCGCGACCGGAGGCGGCCCTGCCGCCGCTCGATCAACTGCGCGCGGTGCGTCTGGTGTCTCCGACGGCGGCAGGCGGCCAGCTCGAGCGGAGCGCTTTTGTCTGGGGCGCAAGCTGGCTGATCCCGTTGCACGGCCGCGAGGGCGGCAAACGCCCGCTCGGCCTGGTCGGCGTTGCGACGCTCCAGGCGCCCGGCGACGCGATCACGCTCACGCAGGAGGAAGGCGAGGTCCTCCAGCGTCTGACCAACCGCGCGGCCACGGCGCTTGAAGACCGGCGGTTGCAGCTCGAGGTCTTCGAGGCGCTCGACCGGCTTCTGCCCGAGATGGAGACCGTCCAGCGGCTGCGTGCTTCGGCCTATGCTGACAACCGCAACATGGAATCCGACGAGCTGGCCCGCGGTCAGGAACTGCCGCAGCTCGTGCGCGATGCCCTGCGCGATTACGCCATCGGGCCGCGCCTGAACCAGAGCCCGCTCGTCCGTCTGCGGGTCGTGGAGCAGGCGATGGCCGACCACGACGGCAACGCCACTCAGGCGTTGCGCTCCGTGCTGCGCGAGGCCATCGAGCGCATCCGCCCCGAGGGGCAGCGCAAGACGACGGGGGAGTGGCTGCTCTACAACATCCTCGAGATGAAGTTCCTGCAGGGCCAGAAGGTGCGCGATGTGGCCATGCGTCTGGCGGTCAGCGAGGCCGACTTCTATCGCAAGCAGCGCCTGGCACTCGAAGAGGCGGCCTCAGCCATCGCGCAGATGGAACGCGAGGCTCGCGCCCTGGCCAACGGGCAGGTGGACAGGACGGCCCGCGAAGACGATACAACGTTTTAATATCCGTCATATTGCTCGTGTTTTTACGTGTTTCGGGAAGGCGCTAACCTCGGACGGGCGCTTGCGTGGCTGGTGCTTTTTGAGTATCCTTCGCGCGAGCCACAGGAGTTTTTGGTATGCCTGACGACCGCAATATTGGCGTGCAGGGGGCAGAGCTGGTGGACGAGGGATGGTGGGCCTCGGTTCTCTCCGAAGACGGCGTCCGCGTCCCCCCAGGTGTGGTGGCGAACCCGGAGCCTGTCGACCCCGAAGCAGATTGGCAATATGCTTATCAACTCCATGAAGACGAGACACCGGTCGAGCTCCTGGTGACCGGCTTCAATCGCGGCGGTCTGCTCGTCAACCTCAAATCGCTGCGCGGCTTCGTGCCCGCCTCGCATCTGGTCGATCTACCCGCACATCTCAGCGACGAGGATCGTCGCGCCGTGCTCTCCGGCATGGTCGGTCAGCGTCTGCGGCTCAAGGTCATCGAATACGACCGCAGCAAGGGCCGGGTCGTGCTCTCGCAGCGCGCCGCGCTCGCAAGCCCCGGCTCACGGACGGCGCTGCTCGATCGGCTTCGCCCGGGCGAGGTCGTCAGCGGCCTGGTCACCAACCTCACGGACTTCGGCGTGTTTGTCGACCTCGGCGGCCTGGAAGGCCTGGTGCACGTCTCCGAGGTCTCCTGGAGCCGGGTCAACCACCCGAGCGATGTGCTCGCGGTCAACCAGGAGATCGAGGTCCAGGTCCTTTCGATCGACCGCGATCAGGCCCGCGTTGCGCTGAGCCTGAAGCGCTGTCGGCCCGATCCGTGGAAGACGGTCGGAGAAAGATACAGCGTCGGTCAGGTCGTCTCGGGCATGATCACAAACGTCGTGAACTTCGGCGCCTTCATCTCGGTCGAAGACGGGCTCGAAGGTCTGATCCATGTCTCGGAGCTGGCCGAGGGCCATTTTCTGCACCCACGCAACGTCGTGCAGGAGGGCGAGACCGTCACCGCCCGGATCCTGCACATCGATCCGTCCAATCGGCGTCTGAGCCTGAGCCTGCGCTCCCCCAACGCCGCGGGCTGACCGGCGCGCGCTGAGTCGATGCTCGCCGGGTGAAGTCGGGGATTTCCCTCAGCGTCGCCCCGGGAACTTTTCGGCCATTCGTCCGTGGATTTGCCTCCCATCGGTTTCGGTGTATAACCAGATTCGGCCTGTCGCCACTGCCAGACAGCGCACATTCCAGGGTGCCGGCAACCGGCGAGCGCGCCGTTGTTGTGGGCACTCCTTTATTCAAGGCAAGTCGCCGCCCGTATCGGTATGAATCGTCCACGTCAAAAGCCCGACACCGGGTCGACCCGTCGCAACCCGGAACGCCGTCCGACCGGCCGCAACGCGCCCGGGCGAGGCACGCCCTCGGCGCGCCGCCGCATCGACCCGATGCCGGCCCCGCGACCGACGCGGCGCTATAACGCCGACCAGGCCGTCGCCATGCGCAACGAAGCGCCGCCGGCGCCGGCCGAGAAATCCACGTCGCGCAAAAAGATCGCGCCGCCGGATCCCGGCTTCGTGCGCGTGGTCGTTCTGGGCAACCGCCTGCGCAAGTACGGCGACGATCTCGTCGCGCTCCTGCTCATCGTGCTCGCGGCGCTGTCGCTCTTCGCGTTGACCGGGCTGTCGAGCGGGACCCTGCTCGAGCCGTGGTCCGGGTTTCTGCGCCAATGGTTCGGGTGGGGCGCGATCCTGGTGCCGATCTCGTTCGGCATCGTCGGCACCGCCATCATGCTGAACAACCTGGGTCGCCTGGCGCCGGTGCGCTGGGGCCGCGTGATCTGGGGCGAGCTGGCGGCGTTCCTCCTGTTGACGATCTTCGACTACGCCAACGGCAGCAGTGTGCTGGCGGCCGCCGAAGGGCAGGGCGGCGGCGTCGTCGGCTGGTCGGTCGGATATTTCTTCCGCAGCGTTTTTGCGCCCGCCGACGTGTTCGTGGTGGGCCTGTCGTTCCTGGTGACGCTCGTGCTGACGTTGGATATCACGGCCAACCGCATCGAGCGCGGTCTGCGTTGGCTGACCTCGCAGGGCTTCGCCGATGATCCGGGTCGCCAGTTGCCTCTGCCGCTCAAGGACACGGCCGACGAGGTCGAGCCCGAGCCCAGTGCGCCGGCCAAGATCGCGCCCACGCCCGTCGAAGAGAAGGCGCGCGCCAGACTGACCAAAGGCGAGCGGCTCAAGAACGTGCCGGTCGAGGCCAGCAAGGCCGAAGCCCGCACCAAGATCAAGCCCAAGCGCGACAAGCGCCTGCCCAGCCTCGACATGCTCGACGACCTCGACCTGCGCCGACCGGCTCAGCGCGAGATCGACGACACGGCCTCGATCATCGTCAAGACGCTGGCCGAGTTCGGCGTGCCCGTCAACGTGCTGGGCGCGCGCGTCGGCCCGTCGGTGACGCAGTATCAGGTCGAGCCCGGGTTCGTCGAGCGGCCCGGCGTCGACGGCATCAGCAAGCAGTGGAAGGTGCGCGTCGGCCAGATCGCGTCGCTGCAGAACGACATGGCGCTGGCGCTGTCGGCCACGACCTTGCGCATCGAGGCGCCCGTCCCCGGGCAGCACTACGTCGGCATCGAGGTGCCGCACCGGCGCACGTCGGTGGTGGGGCTCCGCCCCGTGATCGAGAGCGAGGCCTTCCAGAAGATCGGGGCGCCGCTCAAGATCGCGCTCGGTCGCGACGTCTCGGGCGCCGCCATCGCCGCGGACCTGAGCAAGATGCCGCACATGTTGATCGCGGGCACGACCGGCTCGGGCAAGAGCGTGGCCATCACGTCGATGGTCGCGTCGCTGATCCTGACCAACACGCCCGACGACCTGCGGATCGTGATGATCGACCCGAAGATGGTCGAGCTCGTGCGCTTCAACGGCGTGCCGCACCTCCTCGGCAAGGTCGAGACCGAGGTGACGCGCATCCTGGGCGTGCTGCGCTGGACGGTGCGCGAGATGGAGCGGCGTTACAAGCTGTTCGAGACCTATCACGTCCGCAACCTCGACACCTACATGGCCAAGGCCGCCAAGAAGCTCGACATCGAGAAGCTTCCGCGCGTGGCGGTCTTCATCGACGAGCTCGCTGACCTGATGATGCAGGCGCCGGATGAGACCGAGCGCATGGTCGTGCGGCTCGCGCAAATGGCGCGCGCCACGGGCATTCACATGGTGGTCGCCACGCAGCGGCCGTCGGTCGACGTGGTGACCGGTCTGATCAAGGCCAACTTTCCGGCCCGTATCGCCTTCGCGGTGACGTCCTCGATCGACTCGCGCGTCATCCTCGACACGATCGGGGCCGAAAGCCTGTTGGGCAAGGGCGACATGCTCTTCCAGTCGCCCGAAATGCAGGCGCCGGCCCGCGTGCAGGGCTGCTTCGTCAGCGACAAGGAGCTCGACCGGATTGTCTCCTGGTGGAAGGATCAGGCCGATATCTACGCCGAGGAGGCCCTGGCCGACGTCGAGATCGAGGCCGACGACATGCCGCCGACGATCGGCGGACCCGGTGCTCAACCGCCGCCGCGACCGCCGGTGGGCGGGGTGACGCCGCAGAAACCAGCCGCCGCGCCGGTCACGGCGCAGAAACCGGCCGCCGACAGGCCGGCCGAGAAACCGCACGAGCAACTGACCAAGGCCGAGGCCGCGCGCCGACGGGCCCTGATCCAGGACGCCGAACGGTCCGCGCCGCCCAGTGAGGCCGTCGAGCCCGAGCCGCAGAAGCCGGCCCGGGCCGTCGCGAAGCCGGCGCCGCGCGCGACCAGGCGCCCGGCGGCCGAACCCGAGCCCGTGGTCGCCAAACCGGCCGCCGCGCCCTGGGACGAGATGCTGGCGCGCGAGGCCGCGGTCGAGGACAAGGATCAGCAGATCGAGCAGGCGATCGAGATCGTCAAGAAGCACGGCACGGCCAGCGCGTCGTTGCTGCAGCGCAAGATGCGCATCGGCTATCCGCGCGCGGCGCGTCTGATGGACGAGCTCAAGGCGATGGGCCTGATCGGGCGCGAGCAACAGGGCGGCAAGACCCGCGAAGTCTTCATGAACAAAGACGACGATCCGATCGGCGATCAGGCTCGCAAGATCATGGATCAGGATGAGGAGTGAGGGCGGGCGGCCGGGAGGGCGGCCACAAGGGCCGCCCCAACAGGGCCGGACCGACGGGGCCGCACGGACGGAGGCGCACGAACGGAGGCGCACGGACGGAGGCGCACGAACGGAGCCGCACGAACGAGCAAGCCGAAAGATCGGACCGAAGAGCCAATCTGAAAGGGTAGACCGATAGGGCAGAACGAAAGGGCAACTGGAATGTCGGCTGAGTTCGAATCCGCGCCGAGATCCGTCACGCAGGACGCTACCTCATGAGCGCACGCGCCTTCCTCAACGACCTGGCCGCGATCTTTCCGAAAGGACGACTGCTGACCGACCCGTCGCAGCTGGCCGCCTACGAGTCGGACGCGCTCACGGCGTATCACACCACGCCGCGCGCTGTGGTGCTGCCGCAGAGCGTGGACGAGGTCGTGGCCGCGGTGCGCGCCTGCCACACCCACAAGGTGCCGTTCGTGGCGCGCGGGTCGGGCACCAGCCTCTCAGGCGGGTCGCTGCCCGTCGCCGACGGCCTGGTGATCGGCCTCAATCGACTCAACCGCATCCTGCGCCTCGACCCCGCCGAACGTCTGGCCGTGGTCGAGCCCGGTGTGATCAACCTCGCCGTGACCCAGGCCGCGGCCCCCCACGGCCTGTACTACGCCCCTGACCCTTCCTCGCAATTGATCTGCACCATCGGCGGCAATGTCGCCTTCAACTCGGGCGGCGCGCACTGCCTCAAGTACGGCATGACCAGCAACCACGTGTTGGGGATCAAGGCCGTGTTGCCCGACGGCGAAGTGGTGCAGCTTGGCGGCGACTCGCTCGAGTCGGTCGGGCCCGACTGGCACGGCCTGTTCGTCGGCAACGAAGGCCTCTTCGGCATCGCCGTGGAAGTGACCCTGCGCCTGTTGCCCAAACCCGAGAGCTTCCGCACGGTGCTGGCCGCCTATCGCTCGATGCAGCAGGCCGGCGACGCGGTCGCGGCCGTGGTGGCCTCGGGGCTGCTGCCGGGCGCGATGGAGATCATGGATCGGCTTGCGCTGCAGGCCGCCGAAGCCGCCGTGCACGCGAACTATCCGGCCGGCGCCGCGGCGGTGTTGATCGTCGAGCTCGACGGTGAAGCGCAGGCGGTCGAGGCCGAGTTCCAGCACCTGCGCCGCCTGATCGAGCAGACCGGCGCGTATGAAGTGCGCGTGCCCACGACCGAGGCCGAGCGCCAGACGATCTGGAAAGGCCGAAAGAGCGCGTTCTCGGCCGTGGGTCGGCTCAGCCCCGATTACATCGTGCAAGACGGCGTTGTGCCGCGCAGCAAGCTCGGTCAGGCCCTGGCCGAGATCGACGCGCTCAGCGCCAAACACGGCATCCGGGTGGCCAACGTCTTCCACGCCGGAGATGGCAATCTGCACCCCCTGATCCTGTTCGACGGCCGGCAGGCTGGCGCACACGAGCGCGCCGAGGCGCTGGCGGCCGAGATCATGCGGATGTGCATCCGTCTGGGTGGGTCGATCACGGGCGAGCACGGCGTCGGCATGGAGAAGCGCGCGTACATGCCCGACCTGTTCAGCCCGGTCGACCTCGACGTGATGTGGCAGCTACGCTGCGTCGTCGACGATCTGCAGATCGCCAACCGCGGAAAGATGTTCCCGGGCGGCGAAGCACCCGCCCTGCGCCACGCCGGGCCGCACCCGCTCGAGCGCGCCGGGATCATCTCGCGTGAGTGACATGTCGACCCCCTCCACCCCTGACGCCGTCTGTGACTTCGTCCGCGCGCACACGCACGTGATCCCGCGCGGGCGCGGCACCAAGCCGCTTTTGATCGACGTCGCCTCGGGCGCCGCCATCCTCGAACTGAGCGGGCTCCGCGGCGTGCTCGAGTACGACCCGGGCGAGTTCACGTTCACGGCCCTGGCCGGGACACCCGTGGCCGAGGTCGAGGCGTTGCTCGCCGGGCACGGCCAATATCTGCCGTTTGATCCGCCCCTGGTCCGCCGCGGCGCCACGCTGGGCGGCACGGTGGCGTCGGGGTTGAGCGGGCCAGGCCGCTATCGCTTCGGCGGCGTGCGCGACTTCATCCTCGGTGTGCGCTGGGTCGACGGCCGCGGCCAGCTCGTGCACGGCGGTGGCAAGGTCGTCAAGAACGCCGCGGGGTTCGACTTCCCGAAGTTGATGGTCGGCAGCCTGGGGCAGCTGGGTCCGATCGTCGAGCTCACCTTCAAGGTCTTTCCGCGCCCGCGCGCGTACGCGACCTACACGGTCGAGGCGCCGGCGCTGACGCCCGCGCTCGACATCCTGCGCCGGCTGACGGCCGCGCCGCTCGACCTCGAGGCGCTCGACCTCGCGCCGGGTCCGCGCGGCGTTCAGGTGCAGGCGCGTCTCGGCGGGTTGTCTGAGGCGCTGCCGGCACGGCTGGCGCGGCTGCGCGGCCTGATCGGCGAGGGCGTCCTGCGGCAGGGCGCCGACGACGCGGCGTTGTGGGAGGCCGTGCGCGAGTTCGACTGGGTGCCGGCCGACGCCACGCTCGTGAAGGTGCCGATCACGCCGGCGCGCATCCCGCAACTCGAGGCCGCGCTCGAGCAGACCTCGGCCGTGCGCCGGTACAGCGCAGGCGGGCAGGTGGCCTGGCTGAGCTGGCCGCACGCCGTCGATGTGCTCGACACCGAGCTGGCACGCCTGGGATTGGCCGGGCTGGCCGTGCGTGGCCCGGCCGCTTACTCCGCCGGTCTGATCGGCGCGTCGCGCTCCGACCATGCTTTCGCGGCGCGGGTCAAGGCCGCGCTCGATCCTGCGCATCGTTACCCGGAGATCTAGTCACGCCATGCAGCACACCATCCAGGCCGACAAACTCGGCCCCGCCGGCAAGACGATGGCCGATGCGATCGGCGCCTGCGTTCATTGCGGCTTCTGTCTGGCGGCCTGTCCGACGTATCGCCTGCTCGGGGAGGAGATGGACTCGCCGCGCGGCCGCATCATGTTGATGAAGTCCGCACTTGAGGGCTCGGTGCCCGTGGCCGAGACCCTGCCTTACATCGACCGCTGTCTGGGGTGTGAGGCCTGCGTGCCGGCGTGCCCGTCGGGCGTGCGCTACGACTCGCTTCTGCCGCTCTATCGCCAGCACGCCGAACCGGCGCGGCACAGGAGCCTGAGCGAACAGGCCGCGCACGTGCTCACGCACGAGACCCTGCCGTACCCGGCTCGCTTTCGGATGGCTGCGGCGGCCGGCAAGATCGGTCAGGCCGTGCGGGGCATGCTCCCAAAGCCGTTCCAGCCCATGCTCGATCTCCTGCCCGACGATCTGCCGCCGGTGGTGGCGCTCCCGGCGCGGGTCGAGGCCATCGGTAAACGTCGCGCGCGCGTGGCGCTCTTGACCGGCTGCGTGCAACAGGCGCTGGCGCCGCAGATCAACCGCGCCACGCTCGAGGTCCTGGCCGCCAACGGCGTCGAGGTCGTGGTGCCGGCCGGCCAGGGTTGTTGTGGATCGCTGGGCTTCCACGCCGGCGAGCTCGACCGCGCCCGTGATCTGGCGCGCGTCAACCTGCGCGCGTTTCCCAAGGACGTCGACGCCGTGCTGACCAACGCGGCCGGGTGCGGCTCGGGCATGAAGGCCTACGACGTGCTCTTCACCGGGCAACCCGAGGCGGTCGAGGCTGCGATCTTCGTCGGCCGGGTCAAGGACGTCTCCGAGTTCCTGGATGCGCTGGGCATCCTTGCGCCGCCGGCCCTGGCGACCCCGACCCGGCTGGCCTACCACGACGCCTGTCACCTCGCGCACGCCCAGGGCATCGCCGCGGCGCCGCGCCGGCTGCTCGGCGCGATCCCGAGGCTCGAACTCGTCGAAATCCCGGAAGGCGAGCTGTGCTGCGGCTCGGCCGGCACGTACAACATCGAGCAGCCTGGCCTGGCGGCACAACTCGGTGAGCGCAAGGCGCGCAACATCATTTCCACAGGCGCTCAGGCCCTGGCGGCCGGCAATATCGGTTGTCTGGTGCAGATCGCGACCCAGCTCAAGCAGTTGGGCCGGCCGCTGCCGATGTGGCATACCTTTGAGGTGTTGGCGCGCGCCTATCGGCGCGAAACCCTGGCCTGACGCCAACGGTTTTCACCGCAGGTTTATGGCGCTCAGGGACCGAGCAGCCACAATTGGGTCTGACGTATGACTCACTCCACAGGGAAGTCGCAGGATCGAAAGCCGCCCAAATTGGTCGGCTGGAGTTGGCCGGTGCGAATCGGTCTGATCCTGCTCATCTACGCAGTCTATCCACTTCTGTTCGTCTTCGGACAACCCGTGGCAGGGCGAACGTTGGGTTCGCTTTCGGTGCCGCTCATCGCGGCCGTTGCAGTGTTGAGCGATAGCCTGCTCGTAGGGCTGGTCGCGGCGATTGCCCTTGTGCCGATGAACGGCTGGCTTTATGGCGTGGCCGGTGTCGAAGAGACCTGGGTCAGCCATGTCGCTTACAGCGTGTACGGCTGCCTCTTTGCATGGATGTCTCATCAGGCCGTGCGCTGGTTCAGACAGGTCCAGGCGCAGCGGACGGAGTTGCTCGACGAGCGCAACCGTCTCGAAGCGGAGACCAGCCGGCGCGAATTCGTCGAGGCCAGCCTGCAGGCCGAACGCGACTTCGCGCGGTTGATCATCGACAGCCTGGGCCAGGGTCTGGTGTTGATGAACTCGCAGCTGCGGTTCGAGTACGTCAACCCGGCCTATGCCGCGCTGGTGGGGCGCAGGCCCGAAGAGATCATCGGCAAGACCCCGTTCGACCTGACCGACCCGGAGGAGCACGCCCGCATCCAGGTGTCGCTCGACCGGCGACAGCGCGGTGAACCCCACACCTACGAGATGCGCCTCAAGCACGTGGACGGCCATTCGATCGACGTGCTGACGACCGTCACACCGCGTCTGGTCGACGGTGTGGTCGCCGGCTCGATCGTCGTCGTCACCGACGTCTCGATGCAGAAGCGCGCCGAGGAGGAGTTGCGGCGCAGCCAGGACGCGCTCGCCCGACAGGCCCTGATCCTCGAGCAAACCCAGATCGCCGCCAGGGTCGGCGGCTGGGAAGTCGACCTGCGCGCCGGTGAGATGTTCTGGACCAACGAGATGTACCGGCTGCACGAAGTCACACCGGAGACGTTCAAGGTCACGATCGCGTCCGCGACGTCGATCTATGCGCCCGAGCACCAGGATACGGTGAGCGCCATGGTCCAGCGCGCCTTCACCACGGGTGAACCGTACGACATCGAAGCCCAGATCGTCACTCATGGCGGGCGGCGCAAGTGGGTCCGCACGGTGGGTCAGCCGGTGATCGAAAACGGCGTGCCGACGCGGTTGTACGGGTCGTTTCAGGACATCACCAATCAGAAGCTCGTCGAAGATCAGCTCCGGCGCGCCGAGGCCGAGTACCGTTCGCTCTACGAGAACGTCCCGATCGGCATCTACCGTTCGACGCCCGACGGCGCTCAGGCGCGGATCAACCCCTACCTGGTGCGTCTGAACGGGTTCACGACCGAAGCCGAACAGATCAAGGCCATCCAGGACATCGGCCAGGAGTGGTACGTCGATCCAAGGCGGAGGGCCGAGTTCGTCGCCGCGATCGAGCGCGACGGCGAAGTGACCAATTTCGAGTCCGAGATCCGGCGCTACACGACCGGCGAGCATCTCTGGATCTCGGAGAACGCCCGCGCCATCCGCGATGCCCAGGGCGAGATCGTGCAATATGAAGGGTCGGTGATCGACATCACCGCCCGCAAGCGCGTCGAACTGGCCCTCGACGATCAACGGCGCTTCGCTACAAGCGTGGTGGACACGATGGGGCAGGGCCTGACGGTTACCGACCTGGATGGGCGCTTTATCTACGTCAACGAAGCCTACGCGCGGCTGCTGGGCTGTGCGCCCGAAGAGATCGTCGGGCAGTCGCCCATGGACTTCACGCTCGAGGCCGATCACGAGATGCTGGCCGCGGCCCGCGAGGCCCGCAAACGCGGCGAAAAGACGAGTTACGAGAACACCCTGCGTCGCAAAGACGGCGAGCTGATCTACGTTCTGATCACGGGCGTGCCGCGCTACGTCGGCGGCCAGGTCGCGGGCGCGATCGCGACGATCACGGATCTGACGGAGCGCCGCAAGCAGGAACAAGAATTGCAGGACCTCAACCGAGAGCTCGCGTCGAAGAACCGCGAGATGGAGACCTTTACGTACTCGGTCTCGCACGACCTCAAGGCTCCGCTACGCGGGATCGACGGCTACAGTCGGATTCTGCTTGAAGATTACGGCGACCGGCTGGACGACGAGGGCAAGCGGTTCCTCAAGACGATCCGGGGCGCCACCGAGCAGATGAACCAGCTGATCATGGATCTGCTGGCGTACTCGCGGCTCGAGCGGCGCTCGATCGCTGACGCGTCCATCAGCCTTTCGGAGCTGGTCGGGGCCGTCGTCGCTCAGCGTCTGAGCGACGTTCGCGGCCAGGAGCCGACCGTGCACGTGGACGTGCCGCTCTTCCTGGTCCGCGGCGACCGGGACGGCCTGGCCCAGGCCGTGCGCAACCTGGTCGATAACGCGTTCAAGTTCACGCGCGACAACCCTCAGCCCGTGATCGAAGTCCGGGCGGAGCCGATCGGCGAGATGGTGCGGCTGTCTGTGCGCGACAACGGCATCGGTTTCGACATGCAGTATCACGAGAAGATTTTCGGGATCTTTACGCGGCTCCACCGACCGGAGGACTATCCTGGTACTGGAGTCGGTCTGGCGCTGGTCCGCAAAGCCATGGAGCGGATGGGCGGTCGTGCCTGGGCCGAGAGCAGTCCGGGGGCCGGTGCGACGTTTTATCTGGAGATGCCCGCCGCCGGGATGGCTGCGGCGACTGAAGCGATGAGGATGGATACGCATGAATGACGTGACACGGCCGATTTTTCTCGTCGAGGACAACCCGATGGATCTCGAGTTGACCCGGCGCGCGTTTGCCAAGCATCGGCTGGGGAACCCGTTGCTCGTCGCGCGTGACGGCGTCGAGGCGGTGGACATCCTGGAGCGCTGGGAGACGGGCGACGCGCTGCCGCTGGTGGTGCTGCTCGATCTCAAATTGCCGCGGCTCGACGGGCTCGAGGTGCTGCGGCGGATCCGGGCGAGCGCCGTCGCCGGCAACGTGCCGGTCGTGGTGCTGACCACGTCGGACGAGGACCGCGACATCCGCACCGCCTATGAGCTGGGCGCGAACTCCTACATCGTCAAGCCCGTCGACTTCGACAAGTTCATGGAAGTCGCGTCGCAAATCGAGTTGTACTGGGTGGCCCTGAACCAGCCGACCCGTTGATCTTTCGCCATGCACGTTCTCTACGTCGAGGACAACGCTCTGGATGCCGACCTCACGCGGCGGCATCTGCGCAAATCGGCGCCCGACATCGAACTGGATGTCGTGGCGACGATCAGCGAGGCGTTGCTGCGTCTGCGCGCCAACGCCGCGAAGGATTTCGACCTCGTCCTGACCGACCTCAACCTGCCGGACGGCGAAGGCCTGGCCCTCTACGGCCAGATCCGCGCCCGCAACTGGCTGCTGCCGGTGGTGGTGATCACGGGGCTCGGCGACGACGCGACCGTGTCGGCGGCGCTGCGCGCCGGGGCCTCCGACTACGTCGTCAAGCGCGAGGACTACCTCGAACGTCTGCCGGCCACCTTGCGCGACGCCGTCGAGCGCTACAAAGACGAGCGCCAGCGCCAGGGCCAGACCCTGCGCGTGCTGTACGCCGAGGACGACGGCGAAACGTTCGAACTCACGGCGCGCCAATTCGCGCGTCAGGCCCCCAACATCCGTCTGCAGCGGGTCACCACCGGCGCCGAGGTCCTTCAACGTCTGACCGATGTCGAGCCCGGTGACCTCCCCGACATCCTTCTGCTCGACTATCAGCTCCCGGATCTGAACGGGCTCGAGCTGTTACGGGGGCTGCGCATCGAGTCGTCGCATCGGGTCCCGGCTGTGGTCATTACGGGCTTCCCCGAAGAAGACGTCGCGTTGCAGGTCTTCAAGTTCGGCGCTCAAGACTATCTGGTCAAGAGCGCCGGTTATCTGGCCCGCCTGCCGCGCGTGTTGGAGAGCGTCGCTTATCGTGCGCAATTGCAGCGCGAACAGGAGGCGCTGCGCGAAAGCCAGACCCGTCTCAAAGAAGCCTACTCCGAAGCGCGGCGTCAGCTCGCCGATCAGAAGATGCTGTTCGAGACCGGCCAGGCGCTTTCGGCCGCCCAAACCGAGGCGGAGATACGGCAAATCGTGTGCGAGCGCATGCTCGCCTACGTCGGCGCGACCTCGATCAGCTTCGGGGATGAGGCGGACACCATCGGTGTGAAGGCCAATCATCACCACATCTGGTCGTCCGAAGCCTGTGACGCCGAACGCGATCCGCAGCTCGGCCGCACGATCCACGTGGATGACTTCCCGCACTGGGCCGAAGCATTTCGGGCCGGCCGGCTCTTCACTGCCACACCCGAAACGCCGGGTCTGACCGATGCCGAGCGCGAGGTCCTGACCTGGCGCCAGAGCCGCCGGCTGGTGGCGGTGCCCCTGATCGGGCCGAACCGGTTGACGGCCGTGGTCGTCCTCTGGGAGTCGCGCCACGCGGAACCGCTCGGCGACCAGGCTGCGCAGATCCTGCTGACGATCGGCTCGCAGACGGCGCTCAAGCTCGAAAACCTCCAACTGGTTCAACGCCTGGAGTTGGCCGCGCACGAAGCCAACGAGTTCGCGCGCGCCGCGCAGTCGGCCAGTCAGCTGAAGAGCGACTTCCTGGCCAACACGTCACACGAACTGCGCTCGCCCCTGACGGCCATGCAAAGCGCGCTCTCGATGGTGCTCGACGACATGTGCCAGTCGCGCGAGGAAGAACGCCACTGGCTGTCGATGTCCTACGCGGCGTCGGAACAGTTGCAGCGGTTCATCTCCGATCTGCTCGACTTCGCCCAGATCGAGGCCGGCCGGGTCAATCTCGAGACCCAGGCCTTCGACCTGCAACTGCTCGTCGAAGAAGTGGTCGCCCGCAACAAGCAGCGCGCCCGCGACAAGCAGCTGGCCGTGATCGTCAACTACCCGGCCGGCCCTTCGCTGCAGGCCCTGGTCGACTACACCAAGGCCCGGCGCGTGCTCGACAATCTCCTCGACAACGCGATCAAGTTCACGGATCACGGCCACGTCGAAGTCAGCGTCGAGCCGAACCCGCGCTCCGGTTTCGTCGACATCGTCGTGGCCGACAGCGGTGTCGGCATCCCGGTCGAGATGCAGGCCCAGGTGCTCGAGCCCTTCGTCCAGGTCGACGGCAGTTCGACGCGGCAGCACAACGGCTTCGGGCTCGGGCTGAGCATGGCGCGTCGGCTCACCGAATTGATGAGTGGAACCCTGCTCATCTCCAGCCCGGGCCCCGATCAGGGCACGAGCGTCATCCTGCGGCTGCCCCTCGCCGAGCCGGCCTGACCCCCATATCGCCCGAGAACGCCGAAGACCCGCCCTGTCGCGGTTCCGCTTCGGGTGCGACCGCCCTTGAGTTGACCCTCGGCCACCGACGCCGGCCGATGATATAACTCCCACGCGCGTTCTCACGCGCCAGGAGGGCCCCAAATGTTCTCAACCCCGACCGAGGTCGGCGAAGGGCTGGCACGCCAGCAATACATCGCCACCGACGAGATCGCTACAGTCGTGTTTCTCGCCGCACAACTGGGCAAGCCGATCCTGGCGGAAGGCCCGGCCGGCGTCGGTAAGACCGAGCTCGCCAAGGCCTGGGCCGCCGCTCTCGGCCGCCCGCTCATTCGTCTGCAGTGCTACGAGGGCCTCGACGAGACCAAGGCCCTCTACGAGTGGGAATACGCCAAGCAGATGCTCTACACGCAGCTGCTGCGCGACAAGCTCAGCCAGCTGCTCTCCGACAGCGACACCCTGGCGCAGGCCGCCGACCGGCTGGCCGGCGAGGAAGACGTGTTCTTCTCGCGGCGTTTCCTGCTGCCACGCCCGCTGCTGCAGGGCATCCTCTCGGAGGAGCCCGTCGTGCTGCTGATCGACGAGATCGACCGGGCGGACGCCGAGTTCGAGGCTTTCCTGCTCGAGGTGCTCTCGGATTTTCAGGTCTCGGTGCCCGAGCTCGGCACGTTACGCGCGCGCCACACGCCGCTTGTGCTGTTGACCTCGAACAACACCCGCGAGCTCTCCGAGGCGCTCAAGCGCCGCTGTGTCTATCTCCACATCGATTACCCGACGCTCGATGCCGAACTCGCCGTCGTACGGCTCAAGGTGCCCGACCTGGCGCCGGGGCTCGCCCGCCAGGCCGTTGAACTCGTGCAATCGCTGCGCGGCATGGATCTGAAGAAGGCGCCGTCGGTCAGCGAGACCCTCGACTGGGCCCGCGCCCTCGTCCTGCTCAACGCCCGCGCGATCGACGCGACGACTCTCGAGCACACGCTTTCGATCCTGCTCAAACACGAAAGCGACCTGCAGCGCGCCAAGCTCAGCCTTCAGCGCGGCATCGAGCCCGCTCGCCGCAACAACAACAACCTGCCGCGCCGTCAGCGCGGACCACAGTGGGAGGAGTAGTCTTATAGTCAGGTCGTCTTGTAGTCAGGTCGTCGACTACCCGACTACGCGACTACGCGACTACCCGACGAATATGGATGACCGTCTGATTCAGTTCATCGCCGGTTTGCGCGCCGCTGGCGTGCGGGTCTCGTTGGCCGAGAGCCAGGACGCCGCGCGTGCCGCGACGGTGCTGGGCGTGCGCGATCGCGTGGCCTTCAAGAACGCGCTGAAGGCCACGCTGGTCAAAGAGCACGCCGGCGGCGACGTTTTCGACCGCCTCTTCCCGCTGTTCTTCGGCTCCGGCGGCCCGCCGCTCATCCCGCCGCAACAGGCGCTGACCCCCGAGCAGCAGAGCGCGCTCGAGGCCGCCCTGCGCGCCCTGGCCGGCGATCTCAGCCGGCTGCTGCAGCGCCTGGCCCAGGGCCAGCCGCCGACCCAGGAGGAGATGGAGCGGGCCGCGCGGATCGCGGGCGCGCAAAGCGCGACCCGGCCCGGTCAGCAGGATCGCCTGACCCGCGACATGCTCAGGCAGCTCGGTCTCGATCGTCTGGCGCGCCAGATCGAGGCGCTGATGCGCCAGCTCGAACAGATGGGCATGAGCCCTGATGGTCGTGAGGCCGTGGCTCAGATGCTGGCGGCCAACTCCGAGGCCCTGGCTGAACAGGCGGCCCGGTTCGCGGGCCAGAGCATCGCGCGCAACCTCGCCGAGCAGTCGCCCGAGTCTTTCGATGAGCGCGGCCTGATGGAGACGCCGTTCAGCGAATTGACCGAGGCGGAGGCGCGCGAACTGCGCAAACTCGTCTCCCGGCTTGCCGCGCGTCTGCGGTCGCGCGCCGCGCTGCGGCGGAAGAAGGGCGCGGGCAAGCAACTCGACGCCAAGACCACCTTGCGCGCCAACCTCCGCACCGGCGGCGTGCCGTTCACCATCCACTACAAGAAGCGCCAGATCAAGCCGAAATTCGCGTTGATCTGCGACATCTCGACCTCGATGCGCCCGGTGGCCGAGTTCATGTTGCGGTTGATGTACGAGATGCAGGATCAGGTCGGCAAGGCGCGCTCGTTTGCCTTCAACGATCATCTCGAGGAAGTCAGCGACGAGTTCCTGCTGCAGCGGCCGGATGCCGCGATCCCGCAGGTGCTGACCCGCATCCCGCCGGGTTACTACGCCACCGATCTCGGCCACAGCCTGCAGAACTTCGTCGACTCCTTTTTTGACGCCGTCGACCCGCGCACGACCGTGATCGTGCTCGGCGACGGCCGCAATAATCAGCGCGACCCGCGGCTCGACCTCTTCGAGCGCCTGCGGGCTCGCTCGCGTCGCCTGGTCTGGTTCAACCCCGAGCCCGAGTACCAGTGGGGGCAGGGCGATAGCGACATGCTGGCCTACGGCCCACTGTGCACGGCCGTCCACCAGGTCAGCAACCTGGCCGAGCTCAGCGCGGCCGTCGACACCCTCTTTGTGCATCGCTGATCCAGCCTCCCGGACCCGGACCGGAACCGGATGGCCCGCTGCCGCGTCCTTGCCCTCATCCGTTCGCCAATCTCGCAGCCGGCCTTCTCCAAAATCCGGCCGAAAAAGGTTCTGTGGTATCGTGCCTGACGTGCGTTAATCGGGGTGAGAGGTGAAAGATGGCTTTCGTCCGGCAGGTGATGCGTTTCGCCATGGTGGCGCTTATGATCGCGGGCGGGTTCGGTTTTTCGCCGAATCCGGCCGATTCTTCTGCGTCGACCCGATTGGCACACAAAGATGAGACCCTGATCCTGGCCCGACGCGAACGCGCGGCCGCGTTTGCCGCGCTCGACAGGCGCCTCCAGGAGGCCGGTCGGGTGCGCGTGATCGTGCGGCTCAACACCGCCTTTGCGCCTGAAGCGGACCTCGGGGCCGCGCAGGCGCTCGATCAACGGTCCGCCATCGGCCAGGCGGCCGAAGCGCTGCGCGCCGAACTGGGCGCCGCGGCCGAGGGCTTCGAAAGCCTCGATCGTCTGCCGATTGCCATCCTGTCGGTCGACTCCCAGGGCCTGACCGCACTCCAGAATTCGCCGCGCGTGGCCGGAATCCAGGAGGACGCGCTCGAGACGACCCAGCTGGCCGACAGCGGCGCCCTGGTCGGCGCGGCCGGGACGCTCGGCGTTCACGCCGCAGGCTACACGGGCGCCGGGTACGCCGTCGCGATCCTGGATGTCGGGGTCGACAAGCTCCACCCGTTCCTTTCCGGCAGGGTCGTGGTCGAGGCCTGCTTCTCCACAACGTACAACGACGGCACGCTGATCACGTCGACGCTTTGCCCAAACGGCCAGACCGAGCAGGTCGGCAACGACGCCGGTCGGCCGTGCAGCGTCAACAATGCCGATCCGCTCCACTCGTGCGACCACGGCACACACGTTGCCGGGATCGCGGCGGGCCACTCGTATTCGACGATGGTGAGCGACGGGGCGACGGCGATCTACAACGGCATCGCGCCCGACGCCGGCATCATCGCGGTTCAGGTATTCTCAAAAGTCACCAGCGCAGCGACGTGCGGCGGTGCCTCTTTCACCCCGTGCTACCTGACATTCCCCAGCGACCAGCTGCGGGCGCTCAATTGGCTGTCTTCGGTCGTTGCGACGTACAACGTGGCCTCGGTCAACATGAGCCTGGGCGGTACGACCAAGTACACGACGAACTGCAACGGCGACACCCGCAAGGTCGCGATCGACAACCTGCGTTCGGCGGGTGTCGCGACGTTTATCGCCTCAGGCAACTCCGGCTATACCGACGGGTTGAGCGCGCCGGGTTGCATCTCGACGGCGATCAGCGTCGGGTCGACCAAGGACGGCGGCCCAGGGGCGACCCCGGCCGATGCCGTCTCCAACTTTTCGAACAGCGCCAGCATCCTGACCCTGTTCGGCCCGGGCGAATGGATCCAATCGTCGACGACTGGCAACGGCTACACGCTCAAATCGGGGACGTCGATGGCGACCCCGCATGCGGCCGGCGGTTGGCTCGTGCTCAAGCAGATGTACCCGGCCGATACGGTCGACCAGCTCTTGAACCGCATGTTGACGACCGGTGTGACGGTGACGGATACCCGTAACGGCGTCTCCAAGCCGCGCCTGGCGCTGAATAACGCGCTGCCCTCTGGCTTTGTCGATGCGCCGTCAATCGGCTTTGGCCAGGTGGTGATCGACCTCGCAGCGGACGCCACAGTCACGTTCAACAACCCGAGCAGCCTGTCTGTTACTCTGACCAGCCCCACACTGACCGGCGCCGGCTTGAGTTACAAGGGTGGATTTTATCCAGGCACAGGCGGGACGTGTTCGGCGACGGTGGCGGCGCGCTCCTCGTGCACGATCGTGGTGCGTTACGCGCCAACGACACCCGGAACGCTGGCCGGCCAATTGAGCGTGACCTACGGCCCCGGCCAGACCGCCACCCTGGCGCTGAGCGGGGTAGGGCGGGCGCTGTGCACGGGCAACCTCGCCATCAACGCCGTGTTCGAGAACGCCACGGGTTGGACGCAATCGACCACGGCCGGCGCCTTGCCGTTGCGCACGACGGCTGTGGCGGACGGCACCGGTCCGGCCGCGCCGGCCGATGGCTCCGGGTGGGCGCGCTTTGGCGGCTACACCGGCGGCGGGCCGGCTGTCACGCAAGCGATCACGCAGAGCGTGACCATCCCGTCGGGCTCGGCCAGCCTCGAATTCGTGGTCGACATCAGTCGGGCCGATGCCGGCGCGACGGGCCTGCACACCTTCCGGGCCGCGCTCGACGGCACGCCCGTCTTCTCGATCACGGCGCTCGACCGGAGCCGCTATGCGACGAAGCAGGTCGTGCGGCTGAACATCGGCGCCTACGCGACCGGCGGCGCGCACGCGTTGACGTTTACGGCCATCACGCCTGCGGACGGCACGGTCGTGAACTTCAACCTGGACGACGTCGGCGTATGCTCGCCGAGTTTCTACCCGCAGTGGTTGCCGATCGTCTCACGCTAGCGCGGCATGTGCCAGAGTCCGCTTCGCGCGGCGGTCCGGAATTAGAGCGCCCGTCGCCCCGGACCTCGGCCAGGCCACAAGATGTCTCGTGCCGATCGGCCGGCGTGTGCCAGCACGAGTTGATGCTGTAGGCAAACTTCGATCGTCGAAGCGACCCGAGTACGCGGATCCCACGGATATGCACGGATTCCGCGGAGCTGTTTGGTGAGGATTCCGCGTGATCCGTGAAATCCGTGTCCAGGATTTGGCCACGATCCAGAGGCGCCTGACATCCTGCTCGTGCACATCGGCCGGCGAATCCTGACAACGGCAGGGCGCGGTCTGTTATAATAGATCGCCGCAAAACAGACAGACTCTCAGGGGACTGCACCATGTCCGGACACAGTAAATGGAAGACCATCCAACGCACCAAGAACTCCGCTGACGCGAAGCGCGGTGCGTTGTTCACGCGCCTGACGCGCGACATCATCGTCGCCGCACGCGACGGGGGCAGCCCCGACACGAACTTCAAGCTCCGTCTGGCGATCGAAAAAGCCAAGTCGAGCTCGATGCCGAAAGACAATATCGAGCGCGCGGTCCGCAAGGGCACCGGCGAAGACAAAGACGGCGTCGCCTTCGAGCAGGCCATGTACGAGGCCTACGGCCCGAGCGGCTCCGGGGTGTTGATCCAGGTCTTCACCGACAACCGCAACCGCTCGGTCTCCGAGATCCGCCGCGTGGTCACCCGCGCCAACGGCAACATGGCCGAGGCCGGCGCGGTCTCGTGGCAGTTCACGCGCAAGGCCTACATCGCGCTGAATGCCGAGGGCCAGGACCCGGACAAGATCTTCGAACTGGCGGCGGACGCCGGCGCCGATGACGTGCAGCCGAGCGAGGACGTGATCGAGATCTACGCCGCGCCCGAGCAGTTCGGTTCGATCGTGCACGCCCTCGAGAAGGCCGGCATCAAGCCGGCTGAGAGTGAACTCCGGATGGAGCCCAATCAAAAGCTCGAGCTCGATGCGGAATCGACCGCGGCGGTGCTCAAGCTGGTCGAGCATCTCGAAGAGCTGGACGACGTCCAGTCGGTCTTCTACAACGTCGAGGTCTCGGACGACGCTCTGGCCCTGCTGGCCTGAGCCGTCGATAGCGCCGAGGCTCGCGCGATGATCGCACTCGGCATTGACCCCGGCACCGCCACCACCGGCTACGGCCTGGTGCGCGAGGGCGCCAACGGCCCCGAGCTGGTCACTTATGGCGTGATCCTGACGCCCAAGACCCTGCCGATGGGCGAGCGTCTGATGCAGATCTATGCTCAGCTGCAGCAGCTCATCCGCGAGCATCAACCGGATACGGCGGCGGTCGAGAAGCTGTTTTTTCAGAAGAACGTCTCGACCGCGATGACGGTCGGGCAGGCGCGTGGCGTCATCCTGCTGGCCCTGGCCGAGGCCGGGGTCAGCGTAGGCGAATACACGCCCAACGAGGTCAAGCACGCCGTCGCGGGCTACGGCAGCGCCGACAAGCCGCAAGTGCAGCAAATGGTGCGCACGCTGCTCAACCTGCACGAGATCCCGCGGCCCGACGACGCCGCCGATGCCCTGGCCGTCGCGATCTGCCACTTGCATTCATTCAAATACCGAAACCTTTAGGGATTGCTGATTGTCGATTGCTGGTTGATGCGTCAATCAGCAATCAGCAATCAGCAAACAGCAATCACCATGATCGCTTCTCTTCGCGGAACCCTGCTCTCGATTGCGCCGCCCGACTCGCTTGTGCTCGAGGTCGGCGGGGTGGGCTATCGCGTCGCCGTGCCGACTTCGGTGCTCGACGGCGCCGACGTCGGGCGCAGCCTGTTTCTGTATACGGTGATGATCGTGCGGGAAGACGCGCTCAGCCTGTACGGCTTCGAGAGCGAGGAGCAGCGCGGCCTGTTTGATCTGCTCTTGACGGTACAGGGGATCGGGCCGAAGGTCGGTCTTTCGGTGCTATCGTCGCTGTCGCCGGACGTGCTGCGCGCCGCGATCGCCAACGAGCAGCCCGACGTGCTCAGCCGCGTCAAGGGCATCGGCAAGAAGACCGCCGAGAAGATCGTGTTCACGTTGAAGGACAAACTCGGCGGCGGCTTCGAGTTCGCGGGCGTCATGCCTGCCGACATCGACGCCGACGTCATCACGGCGCTGACCGCCCTCGGCTACAGCATCGTCGAGGCTCAGGGAGCCGTCCAATCGATCCCCAAAGAGCACAGCGCGGCCGCGCTCGAAGAGCGGATCCGCATGGCGCTCTCGTATTTCTCGTAAGCGCCATTCGGCTTCCATGGTCGGAGTGCCGTTCCGGGCCAACGGCCTCGCCGGCCCGCTAATCCGCCTGACAGACCTGGAACTGGATCGACAATCCGCGCCCATCGCCCATCGCCCACCGCCCACCATGCCCTTCATCCTCGTCGCCTCGCTCAATCCCGTCAAAATCGCCGCAGCCCGCGCGGGCTTTGCGCGTCTGTTTCCCGACCAGGTCTGGGAGGCCGGGGGCTTTGATGCGCCGTCGGGGGTCAGTCATCAGCCGATGGGCGATGCCGAGACTTTGACGGGCGCCGAAGGGCGCTGTGCCGCGGCGAGGTTGGCGCACCCCGAGGCCGCGTACATCGTGGGCATCGAGGGCGGCTGCGGCGAGGACCCGGCCGGTCTGGAGGCCTTCGCCTGGGTGGTCGTCTATGACGCCGCGGGCCGGGCCGGGCGGGCTCGATCCGGGTCGTTCCTGCTGCCGCCCGCCGTCGCCGAGCTGGTGCGGCAGGGCGTCGAGTTGGGCGTCGCCGACGACCGCGTCTTCGGGCGCTCGAACTCCAAACAGGCGAACGGCGCCATCGGCCTGCTCACCGGCGACGTGATCGACCGCTTCGCGCTGTACGAACACGCCGTGGTGCTGGCGTTGGTGCCGTTCAGGAATCCTCAGCTCTACTTCTAGCGTCGGCCCGGTCGTCTGTTCAAGGCGGCTCCGCTCTTCCAACTCGCGCCATTCGCCGGCGCCGCGGGCGACAGCGCCGCTGGGCGTGTGGCCCGTCGCGTGGCCCAGGCGATGCGGACGAAGTTCAGGGTGTGGCGCACCGGATCGATGTGGCTGGATTCTCCCGCGTAGATCGTGCGGATCGGCACCCACGCCAACCGATAACCCTTCCTCACGCAGGTCGCGATCATGGCAACCTCGAACTCGAAGCCCGTCTCGGCGTTGCCCAACAGCGTCTCCATCAATCGACGGCTGAGCAGGCGATAACCGGATTGATTGTCCGGGACGTGTTGGCGTAACGCCCACGAGAACAGAACCTGACCCAGCGTGTTCGCCAACCGGCGCACCGCGGGCATTTGGGTGAAGTCGCGCCGGCCGATGACCAGCTCTGCGCTGCCGCGTGCCGCCGCCAGGAACTTCGGGATCTCGCGCGGGTCGTGCTGGCCGTCGGCATCGAGCGTCAGCACGGCGTCGTAACCCAGTTCCAGCGCCCGCCGGAAGCCGGCGCGGAGAGCCGCGCCCTTACCCTGGTTGGGCAGCTGCGTGAGCACGTCTGCGCCGGCCGATGCGGCGAGGGCCGCTGTGCCGTCGGCGGAGCCGTCGTCGACGACCAGCACCGGCACGTGGTTGAGCGCTGCCCGGACGACCTGGGCGATGTGTTCGGCCTCGTTGTAGGCCGGGATTACGGCGATGATACGGTTCATATTGTGACGTCCTTTCTCGTCGCGCCTGGCAGAGCGGTTGGCCGAGATTGATTTCGGCGCGCCAGGAAGATCACGACCAGCGTGGCGAAGAACAGCGCGATCGACACCGCGCTGAACAGGCTCGCCGCCCGGCTCATGGCCTCCCATTCGGCGGCGAAGAAGAAGCCCAGCCCCCCGTACAACAGCACCCAGATCAGTTGCCCGAGGAGATCGAGGAACATGAACCGGACGAGCGGGTAGCGACTCCCGGCGATGACGTTGACGGCCGGGGCCAGGGGTGTGAGCCAGAAACGGGTGAGCAGGATGGCCCACACGCCCTGGCGGTTGATGATGGATTGCGCCTTCTGCCAGGCGACGTTGTCGGCGTAGCGTCGCTTCAGCCACGGCTGAGCCAGGCGACCGAGCAGGTATTCGCCATGATCCGCCAGCGCAGCGCCAACCACGCAGGCCAGTAGCGCCAGTCGCCAATCCAGTGCCCCGGTGCGAGCAAAAGCGCCGGCCGCCACGATCACGAGCGTGATCGGGAACGGGATCCCGAGCGAGCCGATGAAGGCGATGAAGATCAACATCGGCACGCCGTAGGTGGTCAGACTGGTGAGGGCCCACTGCGATACGGCTTCCATAGGCACGAGCCTAGACCACGGTTGTTTGGAACTGGTTCAGTTCTTGTTCAGATCGATCTGGCGAATCGACGATCAGAACACCAGCGCGCGTGAACCGGTTCTAAATCAGATCGGCCCATGCTGACGACAATCGTCTGAGAGGAAGGGAGTTGGGAACAAGAATGCGCAAATCCGGGAAGACCATCCTCATTCGAGCCGTGGTCGTCTTTACTCTGGCTGTGGGCGGCATCCTGTATGCCCTCGCAGATCGTTATCTGATCGAACACGTGGAGGTCGCCAACGTCAGTGTGGCCTCGGCCCAGACGGTGTCGACGTCAGCCGCGACGGCCGAGACCGCAGCGACCGCCGAGACCGCGACGACGTCGTCGGCGTCTGCGACCGCTGCGACTGCGACGACCGCCTCGGCCGCTCCATCGTCCCCGGCCACGACAACGGTGGAGACGGTGACCGCCGACGCGTGGAACTACGTCAGCTCGGCGTTCGCCATTCACATCACGCAGGTGACGACCGGCAGCGGGAGCGACACGCTCACCTATTACGTCGCCGACGTCGTGCTGACCGACGCCACGCAACTGACGAGCGCGTTCGCCAAGGACAGCTTCGGCACCAACATCATCGAGTACACGTCGAAGATCGCGGCCGATCACGGCGCCATCTTCGCGATCAACGGCGACTACTACGGCTTTCGCAGCGACGGCATCGTGATCCGCAATGGCGTGATCTACCGCGACATCCCGGCTCGAACCGGGCTCGCGTTCTATCTCGACGGCACGATGCGGATCTACGATGAGACGCAGACGAGCGCGCAGGCCCTCGTGGATGCCGGCGTCTGGAACACGCTTTCGTTTGGGCCGGCGTTGGTCGAAGACTCGACGATCGTCGCGAACCTCGGCACCGTCGAGATCGACACGAACTTCGGCAATCACTCGATCCAGGGCGAGAACCCGCGCACCGGCATCGGCATCATCGACGCCAACCACTTCGTCTTTGTCGTGGTGGACGGCCGCAGCCCGGGCTACAGCCGGGGCGTTTCGCTGACCGAGTTCGCCCAGATCTTCAAGGACCTCGGTTGCACCGATGCCTACAACATCGACGGTGGCGGCTCATCGACCATGTACTTCATGGGCCGCGTCGTTAACAATCCGCTCGGCAAGAACCAGGAGCGCGCCACGAGCGACATCCTGTACATCGGTAAGTAGAGGGGCGAGGGGCGAGGCGCGAAGGACGAAGTGCGAACGCTATAGGAAATGGCGCGTAGCGTTCGCTTCTCGCTCCTCCCTCCTCCCCCTTCGCCCCTCTCCTGTACAATCCGGCCATGCTCAACCAATCGAACATCGCTTTCGTCGGGTCCGGCACCATGGCTGAGGCCGTTATCTCGGGTCTGTTGGCCAAAGAGATGGCGACTGCCGCACGGTTGATCGCGGCCGGTCCGCGTGAAGAGCGTGGGCTTGCGTTGGCCGAGAAGTACGGCGTGCGCTGGACGATGCATAATCCGGAGGCCGTCGCCGAGGCCGACATCGTCGTGCTCGGCGTGAAGCCGCAGGTGTTGGTGCACGTGCTCCCCGAGTTGCGCGGCCGGATCCGGTCCGGTGCGTTGGTGCTGTCGATCGCGGCCGGTGTCCGGGTCGAGACGCTGGTGCAGGGCCTCGGGCACCCCAATGTCGTGCGCTCGATGCCCAACACGCCGGCGCAGATCGGCGAGGGCATCACGGTCTGGATCGCGGCCCCGTCGGTGTCCGAGCAGCAGCGCGCCGAGGCGCGGGCGTTGTTGAGCGCTCTGGGCCAGGAGGTCGAGGCCGACTATGAGGACCAACTCGACATGGCCACGGCGCTGTCGGGCACGGGCCCGGCCTACGTGTACCTCTTCATGGAGGCCCTGGTCGACGCCGGTGTGCATCTCGGCTTTTCCCGGCGCGTCGCCGAGCAGCTGGTGATCCAGACCGTCAAAGGCTCGGTCGACTTTTACCAGCACTCGCCCAGCCACCTCGCCCGGCTGCGCAACCAGGTCACGTCACCGGGCGGCACCACGGCCGAAGCCCTGTACTACCTCGAGAAAGCCGGCTTCCGCACCGCCGTCTCGCGCGCGGTCTGGGCGGCTTATCAGCGCAGCGTCGAGCTCGGCCAGGGTCGGGCGCGGCATGATAAGTTGGAGGGGTGAGGGGCGAAGAGCGAAGAGCGAAGAGCGAAGAGCGAAGAGCGAAGAGCGAAGAGCGAAGAGCGAAGAGCGTGAGGATAGGCGCCCCCTTCCGGGAAACGCGCCGAGGCATTCTGACGTTCCCATCAACGGGTGGCGCGGTTCCGGGAAGGGGGTTGGGGGGATGGACCCGAGTGATCCCTCCGCCTTTGTGAATTGCTGGACAATCGACGCCGAATACAGTATGATTCCACCAGTTTCGCCCCCAAACAGGTGATCTTTGTCGCCGGCAGCAACATGCTGGCGATTTTATTGGCACGAACCGGGCATTTCGTCTATAACGACCGCTTCGGAGACTTCGGCATGTCGGATTTCGTCAAAGACCTCGCCTCATCCCTGCAGCAACAGATCGACGCCTTCAAACCCCAGATCGCGGCCCAGGAAGTGGGTCACGTGCTCGAAGCCGGCGACGGCATCGCGCGCGCGGCCGGCCTGAGCAATGTCAAGGCCCAGGAGCTCGTCCGCTTCGACAACGGCGTGATCGGCATGGCCTTCAACCTGGAGAAGGACTCGGTCGGTATCATCACGCTCGGCGATTACAGCGGCATCGAAGAAGGCATGCTGGTGCGCGGCACCGGACGCATCGCTTCGGTGCCCGTCGGTGACGCCCTGATCGGGCGCGTGGTGAACGCGCTCGGTGAGCCGGTCGACGGCAAGGGCCCGATCGCAACCGAAAAGACCCGCCCGATCGAGCGCATCGCCCCCGGCGTGGTCGAACGCAAAGACGTCAAGCGTCCGCTGCAGACCGGCATCAAGCCGATCGACTCGATGATCCCGATCGGTCGCGGCCAGCGCGAGCTGATCATCGGCGACCGCCAGACCGGAAAGACCGCGTTGGCGATCGACACGATCATCAACCAGAAGGGCAAAGACTGCATCTGCATCTACGTCGCGATCGGCCAGAAGAAGGCCCAGGTCGCGCGCGTGCTCGGTATTCTCGAGCAGGCCGGGGCGATGGAGTTCACGACCATCGTCGTGGCTCCCGCCGACGATCCGGCGGCCATGCAGTACATCGCGCCGTACTCGGGCTCGGCCATCGGCGAAGAGTTCATGGAGACCGGGCGCGATGCCCTGATCGTCTTCGACGACCTCTCCAAGCACGCCTGGGCCTATCGCCAGGTGTCACTGCTGCTCCGCCGCCCCCCGGGCCGCGAGGCATACCCCGGCGACGTCTTCTACCTGCACTCGCGTTTGCTCGAGCGCGCGGCACAACTCTCCGATGAGCGCGGCGGCGGCTCGCTGACCGCCCTGCCGATCATCGAGACCCTGCTCGGTGACGTGTCGGCTTACGTGCCCACGAACGTCATCTCGATCACCGACGGCCAGATCTATCTCGAGGCCGACCTGTTCTACTCGGGCATCCGCCCGGCCGTCAACGTCGGCATCTCGGTCTCGCGCGTGGGCGGCGACGCCCAGACCAAGGCCATGCGCCAGGTGGCCGGCCAGCTCAAGGGCGAC
>WBZS01000187.1_pt2 | contig 28798 bp, 23 predicted proteins | sample 5204201 | NCBI WGS metagenome assembly WBZS01 (sample SAMN12344357, study PRJNA552823) | activated sludge metagenome | biome: Activated sludge suspended growth; feature: Nitrification reactor; material: Wastewater; isolation source: activated sludge from nitrification reactor of wastewater... | reverse complement strand
CATGAGGAGCGATACGACGAGAGCGGCGCGCGGTTAGGTTCCCCCAACCGCGCGCCGCTCTCGTCGTATCTCACATCCGCCGTCCGACGGGTCGGTCAGCCGGCGATGAAGCTCAGACCTGCTCGGGTCGCGACGTCGCGAACGTAGGCGGCCGCGGCCGCGTATTCTGCCTCGCCCTCCAGATGTTCGAGCATCAACGGGGCGTCGGCGTCGAGCCGGTCGAGCTCGGCCAGGAAGACCGGGTAATCGAGGCTCCCGAGCCCCGGCCGGACCTCGCTCAAGTGCGAGATGAAACGCGGGTCGAGCGCCACATCTTTGCCGTGGCTGCTGCGGATGTGCGGGCCCAGACGCGCAAAACATTCGCGGACGAAATCGCCGGAACGATAGAAGAGCCCCGGGGACGTGATGAGGTTGACGGGGTCGAGATGTACGCCGAAGGCGCGGCGATCCATCGCCCGGATCAGGCGCTCATAGCTGTCGATCGAATCGGGCGCGATCCAGGGCATGGGCTCGAGCGTGTAAGCCGTGCGCGTCGGTCGAACGGCGTCGATGATCTCGCGCGTTGTCGCCACGATCAGATCGAACGTGTCGTCGGCGTAGTTGTCGGGGTGCGGGCCGTCCCAGACCGGGCCGCGCGAGCCGGCGATGTTGACGCAACACCGCGCGCCGATGGCCTCGGCCAACGCCAGCCGGCGCTGGCAGTGCAGGATCGCGGCCTGTCGCACAACCGCGTCGGTGCTGAGCGGGTTGCTCCACGCGCCGACCTCGGCGATGACGATGCCGGCTGCGTGAGCGGCGCCAGCATAGGCCGCGACGGTCGCGGCATCGGCCGTCTCGTCCACCGGGCAGTACGCCGCGCCGTAACCGAGCCGGCGCAATTCGGCGATCCACTCTCCTGGATCGCGATAGGGTCGAAACGTCGGTCCACCGAGACGCATGGCTATACCCTCCCGTTGAGCATGAGATCCAACAGCGCGCGGTCGACCCGGTAGCCGCGCACCTCTTCGTACACCGCGCCGGGCCGACCGTGCTCGATGATCCCGAACGCGCCGGTGAAGTTCCACATCGCGTAGCCCCAGCCGAACTCCTTGAAGAGCGTGAAGAGATCGGCGAACCAGCGTAGCGCGGAATCGTTGGGGGTCTTGTCGTAGCACCCGAACTCGCCGATGTGCACGGCGACGCCGGCAGCCTCGACCTCGCGCCACGGCTGGTAGAACTCGCGCAGCACGTCGCGGTTCCACACCCGGCCGTAATAGCGCGTGCCGGGGTACTCGGGCCCGTCGCCGGTGCGCCAATCGGTCGACCACTCGGCGCCCCAGTGGCTGACGGGGTAAGGCTGATAGGCGCGCCCGCTGTGCGTCGCGTCCAGGTCGGCCAGTTCGGGCATCGCCAGGTTGCCGCCGGCGAGTCCGTCGATGGCGATCGGGCGGTCGGGCGTGATCGCGCGGATGGCCGCTGTTGTGCGCCGGATCACGGTCGCATGGTTCTCGCGGGTCAGGCCGTACTGGCCGATCTGCGGCGGCTCGTTGACCAGGTCGAAGCTGAGCGCTGCGGCCGGCACGTCATGGTAGCGGCGCGCGAAGCCCTCCCACAAATATGCGAAGGCGTCCTGCGCGATGCGATCGAGCCAGAGGTTGTGCTTCTCGCGCTCGTTGCCGTTGATGCAGTAGCCGGGCGCGCGATGCAGGTTCAGGCTGAGATGCAGACCGCGCGACCGACAGGCTGCGATGTAGCCGTCGATCACCTCAAAGACGCGCTCGTTGGGATTGAAGTAATCGAAGTCCTCGGTCCAGAACCCGTAGTCGAGCGGCACGCGGACGAAGTCGAATCCGTGCTCGACCAGGAAGTCGAGCGCGCGCTCATCGGCAGGCTCCGGCGCGCGCCCGCCCCAGGTGCTGAACATCCACTGGAAGTTGAAGCCGTAGTGCGGCATGACCCATCCTCTCGGAAAAACATCCGCGCGCCGAGGCGACAACCCGTCGCGCTAAGGACCAGGCGAAACCGGCGCATCCGGCGCGAGGAGCTTGAGCGCCAGATCGGTGGAGAAATCCGGCGCCGTGAGCGTGACGGTGCCGCCCGCCACCGACACGGGCTCGGTCGCGAGCCATTCGCCGGTCTGCGGCGAGAACCAGTGCGCGACGTAGGCGCCGTCGGTCAGCCCGGAGAGCGTCAGCGTCACGCCCGTGAGGAGCTCGAACGCGGACGTGCCGGGAGCCGGTGTCGCTTTATCGAGCAGCGTCGCGGCAGCATCATAGGCCTGGCTGCGGACCCAGACCAGGGCGCGCGTCTCGTCTTGAAGCGTGAGCGCGACGACCGCGGGGTCCGTGACGGCGCGGCCCGGTGTGAACGAACCGAGGCGCTCCCCGGCGATGAACACGGCAAAGGGCCGATACACGCCCCAGCGGTCGGCGGGGTCCAAGTACGTGTCCCACCACCACGAGAAAGCGGTGCCGGCGTAGCCGAGAAACGGCGGCGCCCAGACGCCGTTGTGCAGGTGGATGTCTTCACGGCCCTCGGTGGTGTCGGCGCCGTAGACCGAGGAACCGTGTTCGGCGACCAACGAGGGCTTCGGGTTGGCGCCCGTGTTGCGCTGCGTCTTCTCCAGCTCGCGCTGGAGCGCGAGCACGGGGTCGACACCGGAGTAATCGTGCACCTGCGCGAAGTCGATTTCGGGCTCGCGCCAGATGCGCGTGTAGCCGCCGCTGGCATAGCTCGAGCTCATCAGGTGGTCGTTCGGATCGAGTTCGATGAGCTCAGCCGTCATCGTCTTGAGCCACGGTTTGAGCGCGTCATCGCTGATCGGCGTCAGGCTCAACTCGTTCCACCACTCCCAGGCGAAGAGGTTGGGGCTGTACCCCCAGCGCGCAGCGATGTAGCGCAGCCGTCGCTGAAAGAACGCGCCGGCCTGCGGGTCCGACACGAAGTCCGCGGGCTCCGCCAGCATGCCGCCGTTGGCGACGTTGTAGGGGTTGGCGTCCCACTCGGGGTTGACGCTGGCGCTGAACGCGCCGTGGTTCAGCAGGCAGAGCAGGATGTAGATGTCGCGCTCGGCCGCGAGGTCGAAGACCTGATCGAGCAGCCAGGCCTGTTTGAGCCGGCGGGTGTAATCGCCCAGACCTGTGTCCTGCCACTCGATGCCGAAACCCCAGGACGCCATCCACAGACGCGCGACGTTGCCGCCGTTCGCGCTCAGGCCGTCGAACCAGCGCGTGTAATCCGACAGCGAAGCGTCGAGCGACGTGGCCCAGGCGATGTTGGCCCCGATCGGCACATAGGGCTCGCCGTTGTCGAACGCAAAAAAGCGCGGGTTGGTCGGATCCACCCGCACGAACCCGCGGGCCGTTTCGTCGGCCGCGACCGGGAAAGCGAGCGCCGGGCTCTCGACGGCGCCCTGGGTCAGCACCGCCTGCGCCGACCAGTCGCCGGCGGCGGTCGGCGTGAAGCGCGCACGCCACCCCGGTTCGCCCATGGGCTCGAGCGTGTCCGGCGCGTACGCCTGATAGAAGAAGGCCAGCACGCTCACGCTGGCGCCGTCCGGTGATGTGAAGCGCACCTGGAGATCGACCTCGGCCGGGTCGAAGGGATTGGCGAAGACGCCGTCGGCCTCGATCGCGAACTCGGCCCGGCCATCGCGCGCGACGGCCGGGCTGAGCGGGATCAAGCGAAGTCGGGTCGCCGCGCGCGGGCCGGGCGTGGTCGTCGGCACCGCGGTGGCGGTCGGCGGCGCGATCGTGGCCGCGGGCGCCGTCGGCGTCGCAGGCTCGGGCGTCGGTGCCTGAGCGCAGCCGGCGGCCAGCTGAAGCACGACCAGGGTCGCGGCCAGCTGTCGTCCGAAACGGCGCCCTGCCCCGGGCAGCCGGCCGGTCGTCATACGGCGGAGTTGGCCTTCATGAAGTCCAGCACCTCGTTCACCTGACAGAACGCCAGACCGGTGACGGTGTCGGCGCACCCATAGTAGATGGCGATTCGTCCGGTGTCGGCGTCGGTCAGGGCCGCGCACGGGAAGGCCACATTCGGGACGTCGCCGACGCATTCATACAGCGTCTGCGGAGAGAGCAGGTATGGGGCGGTGCGAGAGATCACCTTCCACGGCTGATCGAGATCGAGCAACGCGGCGCCGAAGCTGTAGACGAACCCGTTGCACGAGGTCAACACGCCGTGATAGAAGAGCAGCCAGCCCTCGGTGGTCTCGATCGGGGTCGGGCCGGCGCCGATCTTGGTGCTCTGCCACGTCCAGGGCTTCGGGCCCATGACGAAGCGATGCTTGCCCCAGTGCACCAGGTCCGGGCTTTCGCTGTAGAAGATGTCGCCGAAGGGCGTGTGACCCGTGTCGCTCGGCCGGCTGACCATGGCGTACTTGCCGTTGATGCGCCGCGGGAAGAGCACGCCGTTGCGGTTGTGCGGCAGGAAGGCGTTCTCCATCTGCACGAAGGATTTGAAGTCGTACGTGTAACCCAGGCCGATGGTCGGACCGTGGTAGCCGTTGCACCAGGAGACGTAGTAACGGTCCTCGATCCAGCACACGCGCGGGTCGTACCGATGCTGGAAGGCCCCGATCTCGGGGTCGTCGCACACGAATTGGATCGGCTGCGGATCGATCGTCCAGCGGATGCCGTCGAGGCTGCGCCCGGTGTGAACGTCCATGATGCGGCGGCGGTCGTCGCAGCGGAACACGCCCGCGAAGCTGCCCTCGAAGGGCACCACCGCGCTATTGAAGATGCTGTTCGAGGTCGAGGTCGCGTTCCGCGGGATGACGGGGTTGGCGTCGTAGCGCCAGACCACGTCGCTCAGACCGGCCGGGCGCGCCTGCCAGGGGAGATTGGGCAACGAACCGCCAAGCAGAGTGGATTGTGTTGTGGCCATCATATTGCTCGTTGTTTACTAAAAAGTTTAGTAAACGATACGGGTACGGCGCGGGGGTGTCAAGAGCCAGTTGGCGCCGGGGCCACCGAAGCCCGCTCGATGAGGCGCGGCTTGAGGACGGCGATGACGCGCTCCGACTCCGGGAACTCGAGGCGGTTCCCGATCAACTGGACGGCCAGGCGGCCCATCCCGACCTTGTCCACCTTCATCGTGGTCAGCGCCGGCGAAACGTGTTGGGCGAGTTCGATGTCGTCGAAGGCGATCACCGACAGGTCGTCGGGCACACGCCGGCCGAGCGACTGGGCGGCGCGCATGGCCGCGATGGCGACCTCATCGTTGACGCCGAAGAGCGCCGTGAGCTCGGGATGGTCCTGCAACAGCTGACCGGTTGCGGCCATGGCCGCTTGCGGGTTGAGGCCGGTGTCGGCCACGGCCGTGCACGCCAGGCCGTGCGCGCTCAGCGTCTGCACGAAGGCCTGACGACGCTCCCGCAGGCTCGGGTAAGCCTGCGGATGGCCCCCGACCATGCCGATGTGTCGGTGCCCGTGTTCGATGAGGTACGACACGGCTGCGGCCGCGCCGCCGACGTTGTCGGATAGCACCGAGTCGAATTCGTTCAGACTCGAGTACGCATCGACCAGCACGACCGGTTCGCGTCGCGCCGTGAACAACGTGCCGAAGGCCGAGTCGACGTAGGTGCCGACCAGAAGCAACCCGTCGGCGTGTTGTTCGGTCAACAACCGCGGCAGCTCCACCGGCACGTTGTTGTCGTCGACCGGCAGCGTCGCGTAGAGCAGATTGATCTTCTGTTTGCGGCAGGCTTCTTCGATGCCGGCCATCACGTGCAGGTAAAACGGGTTAGCCGGCGGCGGGACGTCGTGGTCGATTTTGATGATGACGCCCAGGCTGCGCAGCGGGGAAGGCGCCGGAGCGTTGCGTGAACTCGAGCGCGCCTTGTATTTGTAACCCAGCTCGCGCGCCGTCTCGAGCACGCGTTGACGCGTCTCCGGCGGGATCCCGGGCTTGTCGCGCAAAACCAGCGACACCGTCGAGAGCGAGACGGTGCTTTTGCGAGCGATGTCGGCCAGAGTGACTTTTTTCGGCATGGCTCGAAACGGCAGGGTTACGAAGCGATGCCCGAGTATACCTGATGGCCCCCGTCTGATTCTCCGTCAGGCGGGCCACCGGCATCGACCGCTCAGCCTCCAGTTGCGGCCCGGACATGGCCTTTCAGCCACGCCAAATTAGCAAAGGCGAGCGTTGGGTGCGGCGGGGCCAGGGCTCCGTTGCACCCAACGCTCGCGTCACGCTCCGGACCCGCGCCCTTACGGGTTGTTGACGATGCTCCAGGTCGGGGCCGAGTTCGTGGCCCAGGTCGTGTTACCGCTTTCGAAGCCGGGGTTGCCGAGCTTGTTCGCGCCGCCCGACGGGCCCAGGAAGACGTCATCGATATAGATCGTGCCGGCCCCGTTGACGGCCGTCTCCAGATCGAGCAACAACGAGGTGCGCGAACCGGTGTTGAAGGCCACCGAGCACTGGGTCCAGCCGGCGCTGGCCGTGCAATTCACGGTCGCGACCGTGACCGTCCAGCCGCCGTTCCAGACGTTGAGCGCGATCGTGCCCGTGCCCTTGATCCACAAAGTCGCCACGTAGGCCGTGTTGGCCGTCACGGTCACCGGCCCCTGATACAGGTCCTTGAAGTTCGCGGTCGCCGGGAGCGTGCCGCGCGCCGCCCACGTGCCGGTGTGCGTGTTGCCGCCCACGACGGCGGTCGGGGTCGCCGTGCGGGTCGCCGTGCGGGTCGCCGTGCGAGTCGGGGTGCGAGTCGGCGTATGGGTCGGGCCGGCCGGCGTCGCCGTGGCGGTGCGCGTCGGGGTCGCCGTTGACGTGCGGGTCGCCGTGGGCGTGTTGGTTGGGCCCACGACCGTGGCCGTGCGGGTCGCCGTGGCCGTCGCGGTCGCGGTGTGCGTGGCGGTGGCCGTCGGCGTGTTCGTCGGGCCCGGCGTCGGGGTCGGGCCGGTGCCGTTCTGGATCTGGTTGCGCAGGGTGCTGACGATCGCCTGCAGCTGCGGGTCGGCGCCGAACTCGCTGATGAAGTTCCACCAGAACACGCCGCCGACGCTGTTGGCGTAAGCGAACGACGCGGGGTAGTACTGGGACGCTGTGCCGCGCAACCCGGCGCCGAGCGGGTCGGCCTGGCTGTACGCCCACCAATACTGCTGATCCGGGATCCAGTAGCCCAGCTCGCCCAATCCGATCTGCTGGCTCGGGAACTCGGTGTGCAGCTGGTTCATCACCTGATCGAAGGCCAGGCCCATCGGCGCCTGCTCGGCATACTGCGAGATGAGCACGGTGTCGATGTTGGCGCGCACGGCGGCCGGCAGGTTGGCACGCGCCCAGTTGAACATCGAAGCGGCCACGGAGTCGGTGTTGATCTGCCAGAAAAGGGTGAGCACGGTTTTGGCCGCGGGTTGGCGCGTGCGCACCTCTTGCGCCGCGTCCGCGATCTTGCCCGCGATGGTGCCGCTCAGCCAGCTGCCGTTGACCTCGTTGCCGACCTCCCAGGCCTCGAGCGCCGGATGCGAGACGCCGTCGTAGTAGGTCAGGAAGTCGATGAAGCGCTGTTTGTATTGCGCGCGGGTGTAGCCGGTGTCGAAGGCCGAGTCGACCGGCTGCCCGAGCACCTTGAGACCCTTGCTCTTGGCATAGCTGATCAGGGCGGCGTAGTCGGCCGGGCCCTTGCCCAGGTCGAAGACCACGCGCACCCAGCCGTAGGGCTGCGTCAGCGTCGCGGCCAGGTCGAGGTTGGCCTGATAGCCGGTCACGGTGTCGATCGTCATGCCCAACCACGGCGTGCGCGTGCCCAGGTTGGCGTGGGCGTAGACCGGCCCGTACTCAGCCAGCAGCGCGTCATAGGCGACGGCCAGTTGATCGAGCGCCAGATAGCCCTCCCTGCCCTTCGTCGACTCGGTCGCGCCGCCGACGTTGGCTGCCGCGATGTGCGCGACGGCCGAGTCGTAGGCGGTCTGGAACGCCGTCGAGTGCACGTAATCGGGCCGGGCAGTGAGCGCCGCATCCAGCCGGCGCTTCTCGTCGAGCGCGGCCTGATACGTGAAGTTGACCGTGGCGGTGCCCGTGAACCCCGCGCCGCCGTTGTCGACGATCACCAGCGAATACCCCTTGGGGTCGGTCGGCCAGTTGAGCGCGAAGGCCACGGCCTGGCTGGGCACCGCGAACGTGGCCGCGCCCGAACCGGGCAGCGGGTTGAGCGTCAGCACCTCGAGCGTGGTCGGGTTGAGCAGCGCGTCGTTGTCGTACCCGGCCGTGCCGTTGTTCGAGACCGTGCGCATCTGGCTCAGATTGAGCGCGGCGCCGGTCCGATCGTAGAAGAGCAGCGTGACGGTGCCGGCGGCTTGAACCGCCGGCGCGCCCAAAGCGCCGAGCAAAAGTATCAGCGCAGACACCAGGCTGAACAGGCGACGAACGGTCATGGCGTTGCTCCTTATGTGTGTTGACGGGCGGCGCGAGTCAATATATCATCATGACAAGTTCAAGGTCAATATAACAACATATCAACATGATCTATCGGGACCCGCGATGACCATCCCCACCCCACGCACGCACGCGCCCATGTACTACCGCATCGAGCAGGAGATCCTGGAGCAGATCCAACGCGGAGCTTTGCGGCCCGGCGCACAACTGCCGTCGGAGGCCGAGTTGGCCCAACGCCACAAGGTCAGCCGGATCACGGCCAAGCGCGCGCTCGACGATCTGGTCGGCCAGGGCCGCGCCTTCCGGCAACAGGGCCGCGGCACCTTCGTCGCCCACGCCCGCATCCGCGAGATCTCGGGCTTCCGCAGCTTCAGCGACGACATCCGCGCGCGCGGGCTCGAGCCCGGTTCGCGGGTGCTGGTCTTCAAGGAGGTCGAGGCCGACGCCGACCTGCGCGCCACCCTGCACCTGACCGAGGACGAGCGCGTCATCCGCCTCAAACGGGTGCGTTACGCGGGCGACGATCCCGTGGCGGTCGAGACCGCGCATCTGCCGAGCCGGTTGTGCCCGGGCCTGCTGGCCGAGGATCTCGAGACCGGTTCGCTCTACGCCAGCCTGACGCGCCTCTATGGCCACACCCTGGCCTGGGCCGACGCCGAGATCGAAGCGCGCGCAGCCAACAAAGAAGAGACCCTGCTGCTCAAGATGAAGCCCGGACGCCCGGTGCTGGCCGCGCGCCGCATCACGTTCCTGGCGAACTACGACGTCATCGAATGCGTGGACTCGGTCTACCGCGGCGACCGCTTCACGTTCTACACCGGCCGCCAACACATCAGCTGAACAGGAGCCGCCTGCATGCCCCTCGCGCTTGCCTCCATCACCGGGCCCTACTTCAAGATCGCGGGCCGGGCCTTCATGCCCATCGGCGCGCACTGGGTGCCGGCCAGGGCCGGTCTGCAATGGCCGACGGAGTGGGACGAGGCCGACCTCGAGGCCGACTTCGCCAAAATGCGCGAGCTCGGCTTCAACACCGTGCGCATTGATCTGTTCTGGGCCTGGTTCGAACCGCGGCCCGGCGACTACAACCTCGAGGCCTTTCGCCAGTTCGACGTCTTCGTTCGCCTGGCGCACGCTTACGACCTCTATCTGCACCCCACCCTGTTCATCGGCGGCGAGGTCGGCGAGGCCTTCTGGGACGTGCCCTGGCGCCAGGGCCGACATCCGCACGCCGACGCCGAGATGCTGCGGTTGCAGACCGATCACGCCGCCGAATTTGCGCGCCGCTATCGCGCCGAACCCGCCATCCTGGCCTGGGACCTGACCGACGAGCCGCCGTTCTGGATCGTGGGCGATCAAACGACGGACGCGATGGCGATCAACTGGACGCGCCTGATCGCCGGGGCGTTGCGCCGCCACGACCCCGCGCACGTGCTGTGCGTCGGCACCAATGTCGAAGACATCGCGCACGGGCCCTTCCGGCCCGACAACCTCGTCGATGAGGTCGATTTTCTCTCGGTCCATCCCTACTCGATCTACACCCTCGATCGCTTCCCGGACCCGATGCTCTCCGAACGCGGCACTTACGCCGCCGCATATCAGACCGCGCTCTCGGGCGGCGCGGGCCGGCCGGTGATGATCCACGAGTTCGGCGCCTCATCGGCCCAGTACAACCCGGAGCGCATCGCGGCCTTCGACCGCGTGACCCTGTACTCGGGCCTCGCCGCCGGTTCGTGCGGCTTTCTGCCCTGGTGCTACACCGACGCCGCGCCGCAGCAATTCACGCGCACGCCCTACCGACGCGCGCCGCACGAGACGCAGTTCGGCCTGACCACCTGGGATCGGCAGGATCGCCCGCGCGGCCGCGAGCTCCGCGACTTCAGCAAACTGTTGGCACACCTGAGCTTCGACGGCCTGACGCCCGCCGTGGGCGAGGCCGCGCTGGTCGTGCCCTACGAGTGGGCCAAGCCGCACGGTGACTTCGCGCGTCTGGGCCTGAGCGGGGCAAGCGCGATCCCATACACGTCGGTGCAAGATCGTTTCGATATGGGCGAGGCCAACCTGTGGTTCACGCGCGCCACGCTCAGCGCCTACATCCTCGGGCGGCGCGCCGGGTTGAAGGTCGACATGCCGCGCGAGACGATGGATTGGCGCAGCCGGCCGCTGCTGCTGCTCCCCGCCCCGCTGACCAGCACCGAACGCAACCTCGTGCACGTGCACACGCCGTTCTGGGACGACGTGCGCGAGTACGTGGGCGCCGGCGGCGCGGTCTACGCCTCGGTCTGCGCCGACGCCGCCATCCCGAACATGACCGACCTGTTCGGCGCCGAGCTCTCCGATCACGTCCACGCCGATGCGGTGACGCTCACCTTCGTCACCCCGCTCGGCGACATCGCGGCCGGCACGGTCTGGCGTTACCGGGCCGACCCGGCCGACCCGCGCCAGTGGCCGGCGACGCTTTCGCTCGCGGGCGGCGACGTGATCGCGGTCGACCAGGACGGCCGGCCGGCGTTGGTGTACCGACGCTTCGGCGCCGGGCACGCGCTGCTCTGCGCCTACCCGCTCGAGACCTACCTCGCGCTGACGCCGAGCGCGTTCGAGGGCGAGGAGCCGACCCATCGGCTCTACCGCGCCTTCAGCGAGGTCGCCGGGATCGCGCCGCTGTTCCGCACCGACGACCCGTCGGTCGAGGTCGCCGGCCTGATCGGCGCGGGGCGCGGTTACGCGGTGTTGGCAAATCATCAAGGACGAGCCTGCACGGTGACCGTGACGGCGCGCGACGCACTTCGGGAAATCGCTCAGGTCACGCCGGGCGGCGCGCGCCCGCTGGCGCTCTCCGGAAAGACCTGGACCCTTGAACTCGACGCCCATGGCGGCGCCGTGATCGCCTGGACGGCCTGACCGCCGCCCGTCTGTCACAGGAGGAGCACATGTCAACTACGTCGATCCGCAGAACGCTGGGCGCCGGGCTGGCCCTGGCCCTGAGCCTGGCCGCGTGCGGCGGGCCCGCCGCGTCGACGGCACCGACCGCGGCCCCCGCCGACGAGAAGGTGACGCTGACCGTCTGGGACTATTACGGCGAAGCCACGCCGCTCAAACCGCTCATCGAGGGTTTTCAGAAAGAGAACCCGAACATCACGATCCAGTACGAATCGCTCGACTGGGACACGACCCTCGAAAAGCTCAACGTCGTGCTCACCGGCGGCACCCCGCCCGACGTCGTGACCGCCGACATGACCTGGCTGCCGAAGTTCGCGGCGCTCGGCGCCTTCGCGGATCTCAAGTCCCTCTCGGGCGGCAAACTCAACGGCGTCGCCCTGGATCAGGCCTATACCCCGGGCGCGCTCGAGGCGATCACGTTCAACGACAAGATCGTGGCCGCACTCTACGACTTCGACGTGTACGCCCTGTACTACCGCGCCGACCTGTTCAAGGCCAAGGGGCTCGAGGCGCCCAAGACCTGGGACGAGCTCGTCACCGTGGCCAAACAACTCGCCGAGGGCGACAAGTACCTGTATCAGTACCAGCCCGACACCTTCCACGGCGCACAATGGATCTACGAGAACGGCGGCACCCTGATGAACGCCGACAACACCGCCTCCGCGTTCAACACGCCCGAAGCGGTGGCCGCGATCCAGTTCTACGCCGATCTGCTGCTTAAGGAGAAGGTCGCGATCTATTGGGGCGCCGACGAGGGCGACCGCCTGCAGGGCATCAAGGACGGCCGCATCGCGATGTTCTCGGACGGCCCGTATTACATGGGCATCCTCAAGAGCGGCGCGCCCGAGATGTCGGGGCAGTGGGCCGTGGCGCCCCACCCGACCAACAAGCAGCCCGGCTCGTACCTGGGCGGCACCGGTCTGGTCGTCCCGGCGAGTTCGGCCCATCAGGTAGCCGCATGGAAGTTCATCGAGTACGCGATGCGCGCCGAGAACCAGGTGGGCGTGTACACCAACGCCGGCGCGGCGCCCGCGCTCACCGCGGCGCTCGAGAGCCCCGAGGTCAACGTGGCCGACCCGTATTTCGGTGATCAGAAGGCGTTTGCCGTGTTCCTCGACACGATGAAGACCGCCCACCACTTCCCGTACGTGCGGCAGTGGACCGACGTCGACGTCGCCTTCTCGACGGCTCTGCAGGAGATCGGGCTCGCCACCAAGACCGTGCAGCAGGCCCTGGACGATGCTGCCGCCGCAAGCGATGCCGCGCTGAAGAAGTAATCCGACATCCTCTCGTCTGGAGCGGCGCACAATGCGCCGCTCCAGACCCCGCGAGACACCGTGACCCTTTCTCTGACCCGCGCCGCGCGCAAGTACGGCATGGCGTATCTGTTCATCGCCCCGGTGGTGGTCTCCAGCCTGGTCTTCCTGCTGGGCCCGATGCTGACCTCGTTGTGGTGGAGCCTGAACGATTACAGCGGGCTGCAACCGCCGGTCTTCGTCGGTTTGCGCAACTACATCGAGCTCATCACGACCGACGCCGTCTTCCACGAGGCGCTGTGGAACACCTCGCGCTTTGTGGTGCTTGGCATGTTGCTGGGGCCGACGCTCGGCCTGCTCACGGCCTTGATGCTCGACCAGAACGTGCGCTTCGGGGCCTTCTTCCGCACGGCGTACTTCCTGCCGGTGATGACCTCGCTGGTCGTCGTATCGACGCTCTGGCGCAATCTCTACAACAAGCAAGGGTTGCTCAACACCGGGCTGACGACGCTCGGGTTGCCGGCGGTCGGCTGGCTCTCGGACCCCAACATCGCCCTGTTTTCGGTGGTGCTGGCCAGCGTCTGGCAGGGTTTTGGGTTCGAGACCGTGGTGTTCCTGGCAGCGCTCAAGGCCATCCCGCGCGAGCTTTATGAAGCCGCCATGATCGACGGGGCCGACGCCTGGGCCCGCTTCTGGAACATCACGCTGCCGCAGCTGCGGCCCGTGATCCTGTTCGCCTACATCGTCGGCATCATCGGCAGCTACCAGGTCTTCGATCAGATCTTCGTCATGACCTCCGGCGGGCCGATCCACGCCACGACCACGGTCGTGTACTTCCTGTTCGGCAAGTTCATGGATCTGCGTCTGGGCTACGCATCGGCGATCGCCTACGTGCTGTTCGTGATCCTGGTGATCTTCTCTTTCATCCAATGGCGCTTCTTTGGGCGCGAGGAGGCCGCATGAAGGCCAACCCCCTCGGCCGCGCGGCGCTGTACGCCACCCTGGCGACGACCTCGGTGCTGATGCTCGTCCCGTTCTACTGGATGGTGAGCACCTCGCTCAAGCTCGAGCAGTTCGTGTTCGCGGCGCCGCCGCAGTGGTGGCCCGACCCGCTCACGTTCGAGCACTACACCGCGGTCTTCACCCGGATCCACTTCGAGCGCTACTTCCTCAACAGTCTGATCGTCGCGGGCGGGATCACGCTCGGCCAGGCCTTCTTCGACACGCTGGCCGGTTACGCTTTCGCCAAACTGCGCTTCCCGGGCCGCGACACGATCTTCTTCCTGCTGTTGCTGGGGATGATGGTACCCTTCCAGGTCAACATGATCCCGCTCTACCGGCTGATGTCGGACCTGGGCTGGCTCAACAACTACGCGGGTCTGATCGTGCCCTCGCTGACCAGCATCTTCGGCGTCTTCCTGATGCGCCAGTTCATCCGCAGCCTGCCCGACGAACTGCTCGACGCGGCGCGCATCGACGGCTGCGGCGAGTTCGGTGTGTTCTCGCGCGTGGTGCTGCCGTTGGCCCTACCCGGTGTGGCCACGCTCGTGATCTTCACCTTTATGGAGGCCTGGAACGGCTTCCTCTGGCCGCGGCTGGTGATCAGCAGCGAGGCGATGTTCACGCTGCCGGTCGGGCTCGCCCAGCTGCAAATGCGCAACACGTCGAACTGGGGACAGACGATGGCCGGCACGACGCTGACCGCGCTGCCCATGATCGTGGTCTTCTTCTTCATGCAGCGCCAGTTCATCGCCGGTCTGACGGCCGGGGCGGTGAAAGAATGACCCACGTGGTCGGCCCGACCGATGTGGTCGGCCCGACCCATGTGGTCGGCGCGATCGATATCGGCGGCACCAAGATCGCGCTGGGCCTCGTCGACGCAGCCGGCGTGATCCACGCCCAGTCGCGCCTCCCCACCCGTTCGGCCGACGCGGGGCAGACGCTACAGCGCGTCGTCGCCGGCCTGCGCGACCTGGTCGACGCCTCCGGCGCGCGCCTGCGCGGCGTCGGCATCGGCTGCACAGGCCCGGTGGATCCGCAAACCGGTCGCGTCGGCGCCGTCGATCTGTTGCCGGGCTGGGAAGGCGTCGACTTGCTCGCGGCCGTCGCCGGGCTGGGCGTCAGCACCGCGCTCGAGAACGACGCCGACGCCGCAGCCCTGGGCGAGGCCGCCTGGGGCGCGGGCCGCGGCGCCGAGCGTTTCATCTATGTGACGATCAGCACCGGGATCGGCGCCGGCCTGGTCTTCGACGGCCGGTTGTATCGCGGCGCCCGCGGTGCGCACCCCGAGATCGGTCACCACATCCTCGACGCCTCGGGGCCGCCGTGCTACTGCGGCGCGCGCGGCTGCTGGGAAGTGTTGGCCGCCGGGCCGGCCCTCGCGCTGGCGGCCGGCGCCGATACCGCCGAGGCCGCGTGCGCGGCTGCCCTGCGCAACGAACCAACCGCCCGGGCGGCCGTGGCGCGCGTCGGTCGCTATCTCGGCCTCGGGTTGGCCAACCTCATCACGCTCTACGGGCCGGACGTCATCGCGCTGGGCGGCGGCGTCATGGCGAGCGCGGCTTTGTTCGCGGATATCATCCACGAGACCATCGACACGCACACCAGGTTGATGCCGGCCGGTCTGGCCCGCATCGTGCCCGCCCATTTCGACGCGGACTCCGGCCTGATCGGCGCAGCCCGCGTCTGGTTCCATCGGTACGCTTCATCATGACTTCCATCGACCTGACCTCCAACGCCTACGTTAACGACATCCTGGCTCAGCCGACCGCGCTGCGCGATACGCTGGCCGCCTTCTCGACCGGTGCGTTGGGCGCCGTCGGCCCGATTGCGGCGCAACTGCACGCGGGACGTTACCGCCAGATCGTGCTGACCGGGATGGGCTCGTCGTTTCACGCGCTGGCCCCGATCCATCTCGAACTGCTGGCGCACGGGCTGTGCGCCCAACGGCTCGAAACCTCGGAACTGGTCCACCATGTTCCGTCGATCCTGGATGAGGGGGCGCTGGTCGTGGCCGTGTCGCAGAGCGGACGGAGCGTCGAAATCCGCCAATTGCTCGAACGCAGCCGCGGACACTCGACCGTGATCGGGATCACGAACTCCGCCGACGGCCCGCTCGCAGAGCACGCCGATGCCACCCTGCTGACCCACGCCGGTGAAGAGTTCTCGGTTTCGTGTAAGACCTACATCACAGGGCTGGTGGCGTTATCTTTGCTCGGCGCGATTTTGACCGGCCAGGACATCTCCGCACGGCTCGCGACGTTGCGCGACGTGCCGGACCTGGCAGCGACCTACTTGAGGGACTGGCAAACGCACGTGGCGGCGGCGCGTGACGCGCTGACTGGCGTGACAGCCCTCTATCTCGCCGGGCGCGGCCCGTCGCTCGCCGCGGCGGGCACAGGCGGTCTGATCACGAAAGAAGCCGCGCGTTTCCCGACCGAGGGCATGAGTTGCGCGGCCTTCCGACATGGCCCGCTCGAACTGGTCTCGCCCGAGGTCGCGGTCATGATCTTCGAAGGCGACGGACCGACGACGACGCTCAATGCTGCGCTGGCGGCCGATGTGAAGGCCGCGGGCGGGCGGAGCCTGTTGGTCCAACGCGGCTCGGCAGGCGATTGGTTGACCCTGCCGGCGGCGCCCGCCCGGCTCCTGCCGATGCTCGAGATTCTGCCCGTCGAGATGGCGACGCTGGCGCTGGCCAGCGCGCGCGGCCATACGCCCGGTGTCTTTCAACATGCCACGAAGGTGACTCTGGTCGAATGATCTGTGTTCGCGGGTGAACTACGTCGGCTTACACGGGACCGCAAATCGCATCCGGCAAGTGACATCCGCCATTCGTTTTCGTGAGCGAAGCAGGGATTGATTGTGAGCACATGCAGCGCCCTCTCGTAGTATCCTGGATGCTCGGAGGAACCGATGCTGCGTTCAAGATTGTACCGAGCGTTGGCGCTGGGCCTTGTCGGCGCCGGATTGGTCGGTTTGTCTGCCTGCGACGCGGGCAGCCCCACCCCGCCGCTCATCCCGTCCGGCCCGGCGACGGACCCGGCCGGCACGGATGTCGCGATCGAACTGCCTGAAGGCGACCCGGTGCGCGGCGGCCTGATCGCGCAGGCGCGCGGCTGCACGGCCTGCCACATCACCGGCGCGCCGAATATCGGCCCGGCCTGGGAGAGCGCCAGGAACCCCGACGGCCTGAATTCGCCCGGTATCGCAGCGCGTCGCGTTGCGGCCGACGACTACAACGGGACCGCCACCACCGTCGAGCAATACATCTTCGAATCGATCGTCTCGCCCAACATGGACATCGTGCCACCCTCCACCGGCGCCAACTGGGTGATCGCCGGGCCCTCGACCATGTTGACCGAATACGGCACGTTGCTCTCGAGGCAAGACCTGGCCGACATCATCGCTTACCTGAAGACGGTCAAATAGTCGCCCTGCCCGATCGGTCAGCGCCTAACGGTTAGTGGTGACGATCCCCGGAGCCTGGTACAACTGCGACTCCACTTTCATTCAGGAGAAGCAGTGACGACTTCGGTATCCACGACCTCGGTTCGCCCAACCGTTCAACGATTGTCGTTGGGCCGACTGGGGCTAACGGCCCTGATCGCCATGATCGGTGCGGCCATCGTCAACGTCCTCGTCTACTTTGTGGCCGGCGCAGCCGGTATCGACTGGAACTTCGTCGTTCCGCAGATGGGTGCACCGATCCCGGCTGTCGCGGCGGGTGCGGCTTCGCTGGTCGGTGTCGGCGCCGGCATGCTCGTGCTGGCGGTGCTCAACGTCCTCACCCGTGAGCCGGTGCGCTGGTTCACATGGGTGGGCCTGGTGGCGTTGCTGGTGTCGCTGGCAAGTCCGCTCAGCATCACCGGTGCGCCGATCGGACTGGTCGTGACGCTCGAACTCATGCACGTCGTCGCTGGGTTGTTCGCCGTGTTGACGCCGCGTACTCTCCAGCGGTGACAGGCGGAAGGGCGGCCGCAGGGGCCGCCCCTCCGGTCGCCTCGAACCGCCGATCCCTACGGGCTTACCCAAGCCTTCCACGTGTCGGGGTGCGCGTCGATCCAGGCCTGCGCGGCCTCCTCGGGCGTCTTGCCGTCGGTGTCCACGGCTGCGATTATGCCGATCTGATCCTGTGTCGAGTAGTTCAGGCTGCTGATCAGCTTGTACGCCTCAGGCGCGGCCTTCTCGAGCCCGGACCACGCGATCTTGAACAGCACATCGGTGGGGTAATCGCAATCCACGCCGCCCTGCTCGGCCTTGGCGTAGCACTCGGCCGTGTTGGCGGGCAACTCGACCTTGGTCAGGTCGTAGCGTGCGAAGGCCGAATGCGGTCGATAGAAGTAGATCAGGATCGGATCCTGTCGGCTGTACGCCGCGTCAAGTTGAGCCAGGATCGCTTCCTCTGAGCCGGCATAAACAACCTTGAAGTTGAGCCCGAGGTTGGTGATGATCTGCTCGTCATATTGCACCCAGCTTGGATCACCGCCCAGGAACTGGCCGGCGTCACCGGTCTCGGCGGTCTTGAACAGCTCTGCGTTGGCCGCATCCTTGAAGCCCTCGACGGTCGCCAGTTCAGGATGATCAGTGAGCAGGTAGGTCGGAATGAACCACCCGATCTGTCCTTCGACGCCCAGCTCTCCGGCCTTGACCACGGTCTTCTGTTCGTCGATATACTTGGCGATGTTCTCGGCGTGGCCCGAGGGCCAGACCTCGAGGCTCGCGCTCAGGTCGCCGGCAGCGAGCGCCGCCCACTGCTGGTTCTCGTCGATCGTCACCAACTCGACCGTATAACCCAGCTCCTTCTCGAGCAGGATCTTGGCCACGCTGATGTTGATGCGCGATCCAGTCCAATTGTTCTCGGCGAGCTTGATCACCGGCTTGTCGGCCGGTGCTGCGGCCTCCGTCGGCGCGCCGGCCGGTTCGGTCGCGCCGGCCGGCACAGCCGTTGGCGCACAGGCCGCCAGGATCAGCGTCGCCAGCGTGAGACTCGACCACAAACGAGACCGCCAGGGGATGCGTCCAGCCATGTTCTATTCTCCTGTGTGAGTCACGACCTTCTGATATATCAATCATATATTACAATTCAGACAATGACACTCCGCAATTCGGCACCCCTGCCCGGCAGCCTGCTGGCGACCCACCGCCCCACGGCCGGGGCGTCGCAAAGCACCGCAGCCTACGCCGAGCTGCGTGAACGCATCGTCACGCTTCAGCTCCCGCCGGCTTCGCCGATCGACGAGGCGGCGCTGCAGCGCGAGCTCGGCATCGGGCGCACACCGATCCGCGAGGCCCTGCAGCGCCTGGCCCACGAAGACCTGGTGGTGATCCTTCCGCGCCGCGGGATGCTGGTGGCGGACCTCAACCTGGCCGACCTGCACAAAATCTTCGAGCTGCGCCTCGAACTCGAACCGCTCGCCGCCGCGCTGGCCGCAAAACGCGCCACGACCTCCCAGGTGGCGGCGCTCGAAACCCTCTGCGCCCTGCCCGAGCGGGCCCTGGAACCGCGCCGGCTGATCGCCGTTGACCATGACGCTCATCAACTCATTGCAGCGGCAGCCCAAAACGAGTTTCTGGCGGCGAGCCTCGAACGGCTCTACAGCCATGTATTGCGGCTCTGGCATGTCAGCCTGACGCGCGTATCGCGGCTCGGTGAGGCAGTGGCCGAACATCGCGAGATCACGGCGGCGATCAAGGGTCGCAAGCCCGAGCGGGCCGCGCGGTTGATGCGCGCGCACGTCGCCGGCTATCAACAGGATGTGCTTTCGGCCCAGGACCGCTGAGTGAGACCCGCGGGCACGTGATGTTCGGCCGAACCAGGTTCCTTGAATCAAGCGAGGATGACCCCATGATCAAAGTGCGTTCGTTCGAGATCCCGACGGTGATGAAGCACGGCGCTGGCGCGATCCAGACCCTGGCCGATGAAGCCCGCGCGCTCGGCATGAAGCGACCGCTGCTGGTGACCGACGGCGGCATCGTCAGGGCCGGCCTGCTCGAGCGCGCCACGGCGCCGCTCAAGGCCGCCCAACTACCCTTCGCGGTCTACGATCAGGTGCGGGCCAACCCGCCGATCGCGATCGTCGACGAGGGCGCACGGTTGTATAAGAAAGAGAAGTGCGACGGCATCATCGGCTTCGGCGGCGGCAGCTCGATGGACACGGCCAAGTCGATCGGCGTGGTGGCCGCCAACGGCGGCTCGATCCTCAAGTACGAGTGGGCCGACCCGCAGCCGATCCGCAAGCGCATCCCGCCCACGATCTGCGTGCCGACCACGGCCGGCACCGGCAGCGAGGTGACGTTGTGGGCCGTGATCACGGACCCGGCCCGGCAGATCAAGTTCAACGTCGGCGGCACCGGCCTGATCGGGGCCTGGGTGGCCCTGATCGATCCCGAGCTGACGCTCGAGCTTCCGCCGGCCGTGACGGCCGGCACCGGCATGGATGCGCTCGCGCACGCGATCGAGTGCTACACCTGCGCGTACGCGCAGCCGTTGCCCGACTCGGTCGCCCTCAACGCGATGGAGTACGTGGCCGAGCACCTGCGGGTCGCGTTCGCCCAGGGGCACAACATCCAGGCGCGCTACGGCATGTCGATGGCGGCCATGCTCGGCGCGCTGGCGTACGGCACCGAGAGCGCCGGCGCCGCGCACGCCATGAGCCAGAGCGCGGGCGGTGTGCACGACGTCCCGCACGGCGCGTTGACCGCCCGGCTGCTCGGGCCGGTGATGGAATACAACTACCTGGGCGAGCCGCGCAAGTTCGCGCGCATCGCGCAGGCGCTGGGCGAAGATACACGCGGCCTGAGCGTCTGGGAGTCGGCCGAGAAGGCGGTCGAGGCCGTCTACCGTCTGACCGACGACGTCGAGATCCCGACCCTGCAAGAACTCGGTTTCGACCCGAGCGAGATCCCGCACCTGGCCAGGATCGCGTTTGCGGACCCGCAGACCATCGGCAACCCGCGCGACCTGAACCTTGGCGCGTACGAGAAGATCTGGACACGGGCGTTTGAGGGCTGAGGGGTCAATCACATGCGAGACTCGATGAAGGAAGAGGGAGGAGGGAGGAGGGAAGAGGGAAGAGGGAATTCGTCGTCTTCCCTCCTCCCTCTTCCCTCCTCCCTCCTCGCTCTTCTGGGCTGGAACCGCACCAGCTACGCGTTCTTCGGCGCGTTCTGCCTGCTTGCGTTCCTGATCGGGTACGTGTGGTGGCCGCTGCTGAGCGAATACCTGGCCACGTTCAACCCGAAATACCCCTGGTACGTGCAGTTCGACTGGCTGCTGCTCGGCGACTTCGCATTCATGACGCTGCTGATCATGGCGCGCCCCGATCTGCGCAGCGATGGCCGGATCGTGCTCGTCGGCCTGGTCGGCGGGCTGGTGATCGAGGCCTGGGGCACGCAGACGCATCTGTGGAATTACTACACGGCCGAACGCCCGCCGCTCTGGATCATCCCGGCCTGGCCGATTGCGAGCCTGGCGATCGAGCGGATGGTAAGGATCGCGGAGGTGGGAGGCGGGAAGAGTGCGAAGTCGCTCCTCCCTCTTCCCGCCTCCCTCTTCCCTCGTGCCTGGACCATCGCCTACTGGGTCATCTTCCCCGCCTTCCTGGCCCTCATGGTTTGGTTCGTGGCGCCGACGTTCGACAAGAGCCTGACCTGGGCGGCGCTGGCTGCGAGCGTGTTAATCGTTGCCACGCCGACGGATCATCGTCGGGCCGTGATCACGTTCGCCTGTGGGACCGGGCTCGGTTACTTCCTGGAGCTTTGGGGCACGACACGCGCGTGCTGGACCTATTACACGTTCGAGACGCCGCCGGTCTTCGCCGTGCTGGCCCATGGCCTGGCCGCGGTCGCCTTCTGGCGCGCGGGGTTATTGTTGGAATGGGTGTGGGCCCGGATCCGGCCCGAGGCGCATGGGGTGAGGCGCGAGAAGCGCATGCAGGCCGAGACGCCATCGCCCGATCGGCACTCGTAGGGGCGGCCCTTGTGGCCGCCCTCTTCGCCGTCGACGCCTGCCTGTCCGTAGCTTCCGGCCGGAAGCACAGGCGCCGGCGCCGGCATAGGATCGAATTGATCGGCAGGGCGGCCACATGGGCCGCCCCAACAAGGAGCCTTCCATGGAACGACGCCTGCCACTGCACGACTTCCACGCTCGAACCGCGGCCCAGATGATCAAGGGCGGCGGCGACTACCTCTTCCCATCGCAATACACGGGCGCGGCCGAGGAGCACCTCAATACGCGCGCCAATGCCGGCATGCAGGACCTGTCATCGATGGGCGAGATCGACCTCAAGGGCCCGGGCGCCGAACGCCTGTTACACCGCCTGCTGGTCAACGAGATCAAGGACCTGGCGCCGGGACAGATGCGCTACTCGACGGTCTGCAACGAGCAGGGCGGAATCGTCGACGACGTCACGGTGTACAGGTTCAACGACGAGCACTTCATGCTGGTCACCAGCTCCGGTCCGCGCAAACAGACCGTGAAGTGGTTCCAGGAACAGGCCGCGGGCAGCGCAGCCTACGTCACCGACATTAGCGCCGCCGTGGCGCTGCCGGTTGTGCAGGGCCCGCGCTCGCGTGACGTGCTCAAGGCCGTGGTCGCCGACCCGACTGCGCTCGACGCGCTCAAGTTCTTTCGCTTCACGCGCGCCACCATCGGCGAAACCGATGTCATCCTCAGCCGCTCCGGCTACACGGGCGAGCTCGGCTTCGAGCTGTACACGCCGGCCGAGGAGGCCGTTGGCGTATGGGACGCGGTGCTCAAGGCCGGGCGCGACTTCGGGTTGCTGCCCTACGGCGTGTTGACGATGCAGAGCCTGCGCATCGAGAAGGGCTATCCGCTCTACGGCCCCGACATCACGCTGCAGCACACGCCCTACCATTTGGGGCTCGAGCGCTTCATCAGGTTCGAGAAGCGCGACTTCATCGGGCGCGAGGCGCTGCTGCGCCTGCAGGAGCGCGGGATCGACACGCGCTGGGTCGGCCTGGTCGTCGACGCCGAGCTGCCGCTCAAGCCCGGCGACCGGTTGTACGCCGTGCAGGACGTCGCGGTGTTCAAAGACGAGATCGACAACGGGCCGGACGCCGGGAGCGCCGAGGACCGGCTGACACGCAGCGCACAGGTCGTCGGCGCCGTGACCTCCAGCGCGCGCGGGCACAGCGTCGGCAAGGTGCTGGCGCTCGGCCACGTCGGTATCGGCCATGCCTACGCCGGCGCGCGGCTGGCGGCCCTGGTCGGCGGGCGGGTTCGGGCCGCGACCGTGGCGGCGCTGCCCTTCTTCGATCCCGGGAACGCGAGGTTGAAGGCATGACGATCTCGTCCAACCATTTCGACGTCATCGTGGTCGGCGTGGGCGGGATGGGCAGCGCCGCGCTGTATCAACTCGCGGCGCGCGGCAAGCGCGTGCTCGGGCTCGAGCGGTTCGACATCCCGCACACGCTGGGCTCCTCGCACGGCGTGACCCGCATCATCCGCCTGGCCTACTACGAGCACCCGTCGTACGTCGACCTGCTGCGCCGCAGCTACCAGCTCTGGCGCGAGATCGAGACCGAGGTCAAGGAGCAGCTGCTCTACATCACGGGCTCGATCGACGCCGGGCCGCCGGGCAGCTGGGTGTTCGAGGGCGCCTGGCGCTCGGCGCGCGAGCACGACCTGCCGCACGAGATCCTGACGGGGGCCGAGATGCGCCGCCGCTTCCCGGGCTACAACCTGCCGGCCGAGACGCTGGCCCTGCTCCAGCCCGAGGGCGGCTTTCTGCTGCCTGAACGCTGCGTGGTCGGCTACGCCCAGGCCGCGATGGCGCGCGGGGCCGAGGTGCATGGCCGCGAGCGCGTCCTCGGCTGGGACCCGTACTACGGCGGTGTCAAAGTCACCAGCGACCGCGGCGTGTACACGGCCGACAAGCTCGTGATCACGGCCGGGGCCTGGGCCGGCCACCTCGTGCCCGAACTGCGTCACCTGGCCGTGCCGGAGCGCCAGGTGCTGGCCTGGCTGGCCTGCGAACAACCCGAGCTCTTCCATCGAGACAGGTTCCCGGTCTTCAATCTGCTGGTCGAAGAGGGCCGCTACTACGGCTTTCCGTCCTTCGGGATCCCGGGCTTCAAATTCGGGCGCTACCACCACTTCGAAGAAGTCGTGGACCCCGAACACTGGAACCGCGAGCCCACGGCCGAGGACGAGCGCGTGCTGCGCGACTTCGCCTCGCGCTACTTCCCGCGCGGCGCGGGGCCGATGCTGACCATGGCGTCGTGCATGTTCACCAACACGCCCGACCGGCACTTCATCCTCGACCTGCATCCCGAGCACAAGCAGGTCGTGATCGCGTCGCCGTGCTCGGGCCACGGGTTCAAGTTCGCGTCGGTGGTCGGCGAGATCGCGGCCGATCTCGCCGAGCGCGGCCAGACCCGGCATAACCTCGAGCTCTTCCAGCTGCGGCGCTTCAGCGACCCGGCGCATCCGTTCTACGCGTCTTCCTCAACGCAGGCGTCGCAGACACCGGGCATCGCATCACTCTGGTAGACGAGGGAAGAGGGAGGACGGAGAAGGGTCGCGCGGCAGCGTTCCCACCTCCCTCCTCCCTCTTCCTCCCAACGAGGCCACATGCACACACAGGCACGCATCGTCATCATCGGCGGCGGGATCGTGGGCGTGAGCACCGCCTACCATCTGCAGAAACGCGGCTGGCGCGAGATCGTGGTGCTCGATCAGGGTCCGCTGTTCAAGAACCTGGGCTCGACTTCGCACGCTCCGGGACTGATCTTTCAGCACAACAACTCGCGGGCCGTGTGCAAGCTGGCCCAGTGGTCGGTGGCCACCTACCTCGAGGCCGAGCGCGAGCTTGGCGACGAGCTGTTGTGCTGGAAGGTCGGCAGCCTGGAGCTGGCCGAGACGCCCGAGCGCTGGGAAGAGCTCAAGCGCAAGATCGGCAACGCCGCGGCCTGGGGGCTCGAGGCCCATCTGGTCGGGCGCGACGAGATCGCGGCGCGGGTGCCGATCGCGCGCGTCGACGATCTGTACGGCGCCCTGCATGTGCCCGGCGATCTCGACGTGCGCGGCGTGGCCCTGGCGGCCGGGCTGGCGCGCCTGAGCGAGCGCGACGGCGCGACCACGTACTACCCGAACACGCCGGTCACGGGCATCGAGGTCAAGGATGGGCGCGTGCAGGCGGTGGTCACCGCGCAGGGCCGGATTGCGACCGAGTTGGCGGTGTGCGCGGCCGGTCTGTGGGGGCCGGTCATCGGGCGCATGGTCGGCCTGACGCTGCCGATGACGCCCATGCAGCACCTGTACGCCCGCAGCACCCCGCTGCCCGAGCTCGAGGGCGAGACCCTCGACGTGCGCCACCCCATCGTGCGCCAGCAGGATCACGACATGTACTACCGCCAGCACGGCGAGGCTTACGGCTTCGGATCGTACAGGCATGCGCCGCTGGTCGTCCCGGCCGAGCAGTTGCCCAAACACGATCACCCCGCCGAGTTCCCGTCGATCGCGACGGACCTGGCCGACTCATGGGCCGTGGCCTGCCGACGCTTCCCGGCCCTGGCCAACGCCGAGATCGCGGCCCACTTCAACGGCCTGTTCTCGTTCACGACCGACGGCAACTCGATCGTCGGTGAGTCGCCGGATGTGCGCGGCTTCTGGGCCGCGGAGGCCGTGTGGGTCACACATGCCGGCGGCACCGCGCGCGCCGTCGCCGACTGGCTGACCGAGGGCGACCCCGGGCTCGACCTGCGCGAGCTCGACCTCAACCGCTTCCACCCGCACGCGCAGACACGTCCGTACCTACACAATCGGGTCGAGCGGCAGTTCATCGAGGTCTACGACATCATCCATCCGCTGCAGCAGATTGAGCACCCGCGCGGATTGCGCGTCTCGCCGATGCATGATCGGCTCGTCGCGCAGGGCGGGGTCTTCTTCGAGAGCAACGGCTGGGAACGTGCGCAGTGGCACGAGGCCAACGCGGCTTTGCCGTCGCCGGCCCCGGCGCGCAGCGGATGGCACGCTCGCCACTGGTCGCTGATCAGCGCGGCCGAGCACCAACAGGTCCGGGCCGCGGCCGGGTTGTTCGACCTGACACCGTTCGCCAAGTTCGAGGTCAGCGGCCCGGACGCGCTGCCGTACCTGCAGCGATTGTGCGCCAACGACGTCGACAAGCCGGTCGGCAGCATCGTCTACACCGCCATGCTGACCGAGAAGGGCGGAATCCGCTGCGACCTGACCGTGACGCGGCTCGGCCCAGACCGGTTCTGGATCGTCAGCGGCGGCGGCACGCGCCCGCTTGATTTCGCCTGGCTGCGCCGCCACCTGAGCGGCCAGGTCAACCTGCAGGACGTGAGCTCGGCCTATGCCGCGGTCGGGCTGTGGGGACCGGAGGCGCGCGCAACCGCGCAGTCGATCAGCGACTCCGACCTGAGCGACGCGGCGTTTCCGTATCTCACGGCGCGCACGATCACGCTCGGCTACGTGCCGGCGCTGGCGCTGCGCATCTCGTACGTCGGCGAGCTCGGCTGGGAGCTGTACGTGCCGACCGAGTACGGCCTGCACCTTTGGGATGCGCTGTGGGCGGCCGGGCGCGATCGGGGCCTGATCGCGGTCGGAGGCGGCGCGTTCGACACGCTGCGGATCGAGAAGGGTTATCGGCTGTGGGGTAGCGACATCCATACCGAGTACACGCCCTACGAGGCCGGCCTCGGCTTCGCGGTGCGCCTGAAGAAGGGCGACTTCATCGGGCGTGACGCGCTCGTGCAGGCCAAGGCCGCCGGCCCGACCCGCAGGTTGTGCTGTCTGGCGTTCGACGATTCGGCCGTGACCGCACTCGGCAAGGAGCCGGTGTTCGCGATCGGCGGCGCGACGGCGCTGGGTTATCTGACCAGCGCCGGGTACGGCCCGAGCGTCGGTCTCAGCCTCGCATACGCGTACCTGCCGGTCGAGCAGTGCGCGGTCGGCACGGCTCTCGAGGTTTATTCGTTTGGCGTTAGGCACGGCGCCCACGTCGTCGCCGAACCCGTGTACGATCCTGGGTCTGCGCGGTTACGCGCGTAGTCCAGCGTTGAGGAGTGCCTGTGATGTCCAACTTACCTGTTCCTGAACGATCGGCGAGTCGCGTGCCCCTGCTCGCCAGCGGCGTCTGGCTGATCGTCGTGATCGTCACGGCCCTAGTCGCCGTGGGAACAGCGCTGGCCTCGGCGCAGTTCAACCCCAGGGTGATCGAAAACTGGACGGTGATCTGGCTGATGTACGCGGCGTTGGCCCTGGTCGGCACACTGCTCTTGTCGGTAGGCGGAATCGACTTTTCGATCGGCGCCATCGTCGGTTGGGTCGGCGTGACGATCGGGCTTCTGGCGCCGGAGACCGGGGTCGTGACGGCGGTCGCTGTTGCGGTGTTGGGCGCGTTGGTGATCGGTCTGGTCAACGGCGTGCTGATCGGGTTGACGCGGCTGCATCCCGCGCTCATCACCCTGGGCACGCTGACCCTGCTGCGCGGGTTGATGTTCGTGTTGACCGATGGCGCAACGGTGAGGATCGAAGACATGGATTCCCTTGGTTCGCCGCTGTGGGGCTGGGGCGGTCTCCTGCTTGCCCTGGCCGGTACGATCGTCATGACCCTGGTCCTGATGCGCTCACGACCCGTCCTGAGGCAGGAGGGCGCCGTCGGCGGGCCCTTCCCCCGCATCGTGTGGATGACGGTGCTGTTCGGCTTCTCGGGCCTGGTCGCCGGGCTGGTGGGCGTCACGATGACCGGGCGTCTGGGCGTGGGCATGGCCGTGAACGGCACCGGCCTCGAAGCTCTGGTTCTGACGCTGGCGCTTTTGAGCGGCGTCCCGGTCGACAAGGGCGCCAACGGGCAGACGCTCGTCAGCCTCGCGGCCGCGCTCATCGCGGCCCTGGCCTATGTGGGAATCGAATCCGCATTGCGTTTGAGCGAGCTGCCCCAGGCGTCGATTGAAGTGGCCAAAGGCGCGTTGATCCTGACGGCGGCCGTGATCTCGTTCGCATTCCACTGGATCGTCGAGCGAGTGGTCAAACCCGCGCCGGCGCGTTAGGGCGAGGAAGCTGGTGTGCAAGTACGGCTTGTCAGAGCGTTTTTGCCGCGGATTGCGCAGATTGTCTGCTCCGTGGCGCGGACAGGCTTCCGAGTCCCGGCTTGGCGGTCAGGTTGGGTAGCATCCGCGTAATCCGCGCAATCCGCGGCTAGAATCCACATCTCGCAACTCGCTCGTGCACACGGAAGGTGTGCCTCTCGCGGGCTTCCCTGGCATCGTGCTAGAATTTCCTTTCTATGTCGCATCGGATCGGTTTCATCTCCACGCGGTTTGCCGGCACAGACGGGGTCTCGCTCGAGACCGCCAAGTGGGCCACGGTGCTCGAAAGGCTCGGTCATACTTGCTTTTACTTCTCGGGCCAGAGTGATCGGCCCGAGTCGATCAGCCGGGTCGTGCCCGAAGCCTTCTATCGACATCCCGCGATTGACGCGATCAACAGCGTGGCTTACGCCGGAAACTGGGGCACGCCCGAACAGACCCGGGCCTCACGGCCGGATCTGGTCGGCCTGCACCGCGACTTCTTCTCGATCTATATCCGCCCGCCCCATGTCTCACGGCAGGTGCAGGAACTCAAGGATTACCTCAAGAAGGAACTGTACGGCTTCGTGCGATCCTTCGAGATCGAGCTGCTGATCATCGAGAACGCCAGCACGATCCCGCTCAACCTGCCGCTCGGGCTGGCGATCACGGAATTCATCGCCGAGACCGGCTTCCCGACGATCACGCACCACCACGACTTTCACTGGGAGCGTCAGCGTTTCGCCGTCAATTGCGTCGGTGACTACATCGCCACGGCCTTTCCACCGGTGTTGCCCTCGATCCGACACGTGGTGATCAACACCGTTCAGGCCCAGCAACTGGCCTCGCGCCATGGCGTGTACTCGCGCGTGATCCCGAACGTCATGGACTTCGACACGCCGGCGCCGGCCCCTGATGCCTACTGTGCCACCGTGCGCCAGGACCTCGGCGTGCAGGACGGCGAGTACCTGGTGCTCCAGCCGACGCGCATCATCCAGCGCAAGGGCATCGAGCACGCGATCGAGCTGGTGCGCCGACTGGGTGTCAAGGCCCGGCTGGTCATTTCGCACGCCGCCGGCGACGAAGGCACGGCCTATGAGAAACGCGTGCACGAATTCGCCGAGCTGCTCGGCGTGCCGATCAGTTTCGAGGCGGCGCAGGTCGGCGACACCCGCGCGCTGACGCCTGACGGC
>WBZS01000891.1_pt1 | contig 28844 bp, 27 predicted proteins | sample 5204201 | NCBI WGS metagenome assembly WBZS01 (sample SAMN12344357, study PRJNA552823) | activated sludge metagenome | biome: Activated sludge suspended growth; feature: Nitrification reactor; material: Wastewater; isolation source: activated sludge from nitrification reactor of wastewater... | reverse complement strand
AACGCCTACCGGCCCGAGACCGTCGACGTCGCAGGCGTGCTGCACCACTTGCGTGCCATCGAGGCCACGTCGTCCCTCACCGTGGGTGGGTTGATCTCCAACACGCATGTATGCCGTGACACCACCGTCGACGACGTGGTCGCCGGCTACCGGTTGACCCGGGACGTGAGCCAGCAGACCGGTCTGCCGATCCGCTTCGTGTGTGGCATCCCCTCAGCTCTCGACGGTCTAGCCGACCGTCTCGGCGCGCCCGTGGAGGGCGAGCTGCTGCCCATCGGCCTCTACCTACGCGACGCGTGGATGTAAGGGAAAGGAGATCGCCATGGCGACCCAGGGAACGGTGACCTTCAACCGGGACATCTGCAAGGGCTGCGGCCTGTGCGTCACGGCCTGCGCGACCCACCTGCTGGTGCTCGACGAGTCGGAGATCAACCGCAAGGGCTACCACCCGGTGATGATCACCGACCCGGCCCGGTGCAACGGCTGCGCCAACTGCGCGCTCATGTGCCCCGACCAGGGGATCACGGTCACCCAGGACCGACTCGCCCGCGAGGGCGTCGTGCGCGGCGGCGCAGTCCGTGAGGGCGCTGCCCGCGGCGGTGTCGTGCGCGAGGGCGCTGCCCGCGGCGGCGTCCGCGAGGGCGCTGCCCGCGAGCGCGTTGCCGGGAGGCAACTCGTCCATGCCTAGGACGTTGATGAAGGGCAACGAGGTCATCGGGGCGGCGGCCATCCGGGCCGGGTGCCGGGCGTTCTTCGGCTACCCGATCACCCCGCAGACCGAGCTGCCTGAATACATGGCGGCACAGTTGCCCAAGGTGGGTGGCGTGTTCGTCCAGGCCGAGAGCGAGATCGCGGCCATCAACATGGTCTATGGGGCCAGCGGCAGCGGCGCCCGGGTGATGACCTCGTCGTCGTCGCCGGGGATCGCCCTCAAGCAGGAGGGCATCTCCTACATCGCCGGCGCCGAGCTGCCGTGCGTCATCGTCAACGTCATGCGCGGCGGACCGGGGTTGGGCGGCATACAGCCCTCTCAGTCCGACTACTTCCAGGCGACGCGCGGCGGCGGGAACGGCGACTACCGCCTGCTGGTCTATGCCCCAGCAAGCCTGCAGGAGCTGGCCGACCTCGTGCAGATCGCGTTCGACAAGGCCGACTACTACCGCAACCCGGTCATGGTGCTCGCCGACGGGATGCTCGGCCAGATGATGGAGCCGGTCGAGTTCCGCGACGATCTGCCCCGGATGGAGTTGCCCGCGAAGGACTTTGCGGCCACCGGGACGATGGGCGAGCGCGCCCCGCGGGTCATCAACTCGCTGTATCTCAAGCCCGAGGAGTTGGAGGAGCACATCCACCGGCTGTTCGCGAAATACGAAGCGATGAAGGTCAACGAGCCGCTCGTTGAGACGGTCGGGCTGGAGGGGGCCGAGCTCGTCGTCGTCGCCTATGGGACGACGGCGCGGATCGTCCGCAGCGCGATGGCGACGTTGGCCGAGGAGGGAATCCACATCGGGCTCATCCGGCCGATCACGCTGTTCCCTTATCCGATGGGCGTTTTCGAGACGCTGCCCGACTCGGTGCGGCAGTTGCTCGTCGTCGAGATGAGCATGGGCCAGATGATCGACGACGTGCGGATCGCCAACGAGGGACGGCTGCCGATCAGCTTTGTCGGACGGACCGGCGGCATGGTGCCGACGCCCTCGCTGGTCGCCGAACGGGTTCGCGAGTCGCTGGCTGGAGGATCGCGATGAGCGTCGTCTTCGCCCCGACGATCGGGCTGCGGCCGCGGGAGACGCACTACTGCCCCGGGTGCACCCACGGCCTGATCCACCGTCTCGTCGGTGAGGTGCTCGATGAATTGGGCGTGCTGGGTCGCACGGTCGGCGTCGCGCCGGTCGGGTGCTCGGTGCTGGCCTATGACTACTTCAACTGCGACATGCACGAGGCCGCGCACGGACGCGCGCCCGCCGTGGCGACGGGGATCAAGCGGGTCCTGCCCGACCGGGTCGTCTTCACCTATCAGGGCGACGGCGACTTGGCCTCGATCGGCACTGGCGAGATCGTCCATGCCGCCCACCGCAGCGAGAACATCACCGTCATCTTCGTCAACAACGCGATCTATGGGATGACCGGCGGCCAGATGGCCCCGACGACGTTGATCGGGCAGCGGACGACGACGACTCCGGGCGGGCGGGACGCAGCGCTGACCGGCTATCCGATGCGGATGTCGGAGATGCTCGCCCAGATCCCCGGCGCGACCTACGTCGAGCGGGTGTCGGTGCACAGCCCCGTCTATGTCCGCAAGGCCAAGAAGGCGATCCGCCGGGCCTTCGAGGTCCAGGTGGCCGGCCAGGGGTTCAGCCTCGTCGAGGTGCTCTCGAGCTGCCCGACCAACTGGGGCCTGGAGCCGGCCGCGGCGCTGGACTGGATCAAGGACGCGATGATCCCGATCTACCCGCTCGGGGTGCTGCGGACGCCGGATGACCCACCGGCATACCTCACGGCCGTGCAGCCCCAGCCAGGCGGTGTCGCGGTTGCGGACTCCGGTATGCCGCCCGCGACCGGTGTGGTGGGTGGGGAAGGCAGCGGCGCGGTGCCCAAGGAAGGTGAGGGGAGTGCGGACTGAGAAGTGCATCCTCGCCGGCTTCGGCGGGCAGGGGATCATGCTCATGGGCCAGTTACTCGCGCAGGCGGCGCTGGACGACGGGCTTGAGGTGTCGTGGCTGCCGTCCTATGGGCCGGAGATGCGTGGCGGCACGGCGAACTGCTCGGTGATCATCTCGCCCGAGCCGATCCCGTCGCCGGTCATCGCCCACGACGCGACCTCGCTCATCGTCATGAACCTGCCGTCGATGGAGAAGTTCGTTCCTGACGTCGTGCCGGGTGGGTTCGTGCTGGTCAACAGCTCACTCATCGAGGAGAAGGTGACCCGGTCGCACGTGGAGGCAATCTATGTGCCGTGCAACGAGATTGCGCAGGAGCTGGGCAACGCCAAGATGACGAACATGGTGATGATGGGCGCGTTCGTCGAGGTGACCAAGTGTGTGCGCCCGGAGAGCGTGCTGGGTGCGTTGGAGCACAAGCTGGGTGAGCGCAAGGCGCACCTGATGGACGGCAACCGGGCGGCGTTCGCTCGGGGCGCCGAGTGCGCTGTGGCCGCTCGCGCCTGATTTCTTCGCGGCGGCCGGCTGACGTCGACCCCGAGCCCCCGCCCAGAGCCCCGTTCTGTGGGTGTGACCACGACGCGGGTGTTGAGTACCGAGGCGAGCAAGGTTGAGTACCGACCCCTGATGTCCCCATGGGGCAGTCCGGGTCATCTTGGCGGCATGTCTAGTCATGTGCGAGCAATCATCGGCCTGACCCTGGCCCTCTCCGTAGGACTTGCCGGCTGCGGCGGCTCCGCTACCTCGTCCGGGGCACCGACCTCCGCGGGTCCGGCTGCTGCCAGCCCCCGGGTCACCGACTCCGGCGCTTCGTCCGGCGGTGGCGGGGCGCCCACGACACCGGCCGCCGCGGCCAAGCCGACCCCGGCGCCGACACCGGCGTCTCCCGTCGCCGACGTGAAGAAGTACGGGGTGAGCTCCCCGGAGTGCAAGGCCTCCTCCACCGTCCTCATGGCCGCCACGAAGATCGGCGGGCTGGCGAGCCAAGGCAAGGTGACCCAAGCGGACTTTGACTCGGCATACAGCGGGGCGGCATCCAACGACGTGCCCTTCGACCTGGTGCCCATCTACGCCAACCTCAAGACCGCCAGCCTCAAGGTCGTGGGCAAGGATCAGGCTGGCGCGTCCCAATACCTCGGCGAGTTCAGCGACGCGCTGGGCCGATTCACCTCCGCAGTGCAGATCGTTTGCTCCTGAGCAAGTCGCCGGGGGCTAACCGGTGCGGGAGTATGCCGTTCGCGCACGGCATACCCCCGGCTGCTCTCGTTCGTGCAAGGGCTACGACGCCCAGTGCTGGCTTGCGGTATCCCAGTCCTTGGCGACCCCATCCTGAGCGAGCCGCGCCGGACGGACCGCATTGGGCTGTCCGAATGGGAACGACCGAACTCTCCATGAGTTCAGGGGCTCATCCCAATTGAGCCACTTTCGTTGGTGCTAAGACCTGTCACCTGACCGTCGTGATCCACCCACCACACGTCGATGGACGCCGCCGACAGGGATGTGACCGTCTCAGCGTGGAGGGTGCGATAGCGCGCATGATCCGGGAGGGCAATCACGCTTCGCCAGTCAGGGTGTTTGGTGCGCAACCGCATCGCAGCCAGGATCGCTTGAGAGAACCAATGGCCGGCTTGGGTGCTGGGCCGAGTGCGCTTGCGCTGGTCGGCGCGCGCAGGATCGGCGTAACCCAGACCAGGGAAGCCCTTGACCTCCACGCCCACGCTCTGGCCGTCGCGCTCGGCAATGATGTCGATGCCGTGCTCCTTGGTCGCGGTATTGGCGACGGAGCGAATAGCCCAACCTGCACCGACCAATGCCGTCACCACCGAAGCCTGGACGTCAGCTTCCGGGCGTCCCGGGTCGGACCGGACCCGGTGGCCTTGAGGGGGGACTTCCCGTGTCCCGGAGCCAGTCCGGGTCACGCCTTCCGACGAACCCCTGTCCACCGACTCGTCGGAGTTCGATCCGCCAGAGGTGCGACGAGTCTGGAACCCCAGAGCGGCCAACTTGGTGCGCGCGGTGCGTGTCTTGACGAGGTGATGTGGAAGCCCGAGAGCGAGGGCAAACGCCTGTCGTGCAGGAAACCACTCACCGTTCACGAGGACCGCATGCTCGTGGATCGCCCTGGGTTCGACGCCGACAAGCCGTGCTTCGACGACCGCTTTGGCCAGCACGTAGTGCCGTCCGTTCAGGGTGAACTCGATCGGCTCAACTTCCGGATGGCTCATGCCACGGTCTCCTCAGCTTGGGCGTGAGCCCGGACAGTGTCGAGGATGACGATCATCCGGTCGATGTCCGCATCCGCGAAGAGGAAGTCGGGCCCAGTGGGTGCGTGATCGGTGAACGGCGCCTCATACAGTCGGCGCGCCTCCATCACCCCATTTGCGGTGAGGTGCTCGACGATCAACTGAACGAAGCGGATCTCGGCCGCGGTGAAGCGTGAGTCGGTCAGGAACTCCGAGAACGCCTCCGCGGCCGCCCCGCGATCCAAGCCGACCAGCGACCGAATGAACAGGCCCAGACCCTGCGACTCCTCCCGGGCCCGCGCAATGTCCTCGGGAGCGCCGGCGCCAGAGGCGACGAGCAACTCCTCCAGCGCGGACAGATCGGTCGGGGTCAACTGCTTGTTCCGGCGCAGCTTCTGCACGGCCACGTTGTCCTCGTGGTCCTTGACATAGGCGCGTGCTTTGGCTTTGAAGCGCTCCCAGTTCGTCCCCACGCTCACGCCAGGCAGCGCGACGATCGACCCTGGCCGGATGTCGTCCTCGAAGTTGGTGAAGACGATGGACCGTTTCGACTTCTCGATGAACCGCACCAGCCCACGAATCCTGCGCCGGGCCAGTTCGAGCATCGGCAGGGTGACATCGATCCACCAACCATCCTCAGCTACTTGGGCCAGCAGCCCTTGCTGGGCGGCGATCACGGGGATAGCAGCTTGGGCGAGCAGGGCCGAGCTGATTGCCTGGACTTGCTGCCTCAGCCGATCAGCTGTCAACGCATCACCGTCGAGCACCGCCAACTGGATTCGCAGAATGAGCAGGTCGAATCGCTTGGCCTCTTCGTCCTCGTCGCGCACCGAGGAGGGCAGCTTGGCCAGGTGGACGGCCACGTCACTGGCCTCTTGTGGCGACAGGCGACTCCACGCCTCGGGCGCGGCATACCGCTCCACCCACTCGCGTTGCGCGCGTACGACGACGTTCTCGACGTTCATGCCGGCCACGATCGAGTGGAGGTGGTTCGCGGTCTCCGTGCGGAGAGCGGCCATCTCTCCATCCACGCCACCGCCGCCAGCGCCTCCACCGTCGTCGACGCTCTGATCCAGCGCCGCGACCAGACCCAACCGCGCCTCGAAGAGCCTCTCTCCCAACGATTTCTGCAGCGACCCCTCGGACCCGGCGCCCGGCTGGTTGAAATACTCAAGGTTCGAGCAGAAGTCGAAGATGAAGAAGCTGAGCTTGTCGTCGCCCGGCCCATAGAGGTCAGGACAACGTCGGGTTCCGCGCCCCACCATCTGCCAGAACTTCGACACCGAGCGCACGAGCTTGAAGAAGACCAAGTTGACGATCTCGGGGACGTCCAACCCAGTGTCGAGCATGTCGACGCTGATCGCGATGTGCGGAGCCTTGTCTTTGACGAGGAAGTCGTCGATGAGGGACTGCGCGTATTCCGTCTTGTAGGTCACCACCCGCGCGAAGTGCCCCGCATACTCCGGGTATGCCGCGTCGAACCGTTCGCGGATGAACTCGGCGTGCGCGTTGTTCTTGGCGAAGATGATGGTCTTGCCTAGCCGGTCGCCGCCCGCGACCTTATGCCCCGCGGTCATCAGGTGGGCGAGCGCCTTGTCGACCGTGTCGGCGTTGAACAGCCAGGTGTTGAGTTCCTCCGGGTTGACGTCGGTGGGCACTTCATCGTCCTCGCCCCAGTCGAGGGCGTCCCACTCCTCCTTCTCCTGGTCGGAAAGCTCGTTGTAGTGGATCCCGCGCCGCATGAACTGCAACTCGACCGATACCGGGATCGGCGGCACGAGATATCCCTCGGCCACCGCCTCGTCGAGGCTGTAGGCGTCCGTGGGGACGCCGTCTTCCAGGTTGAACAGGGCATAGGTGTTGCGGTCGACCTCGTCCTTCGGCGTCGCTGTCAGCCCGACGAGGAGTGCGTCGAACCAGTCGAAGATCGCGCCGTACTTCGCATAGACCGACCGGTGTGCTTCGTCGATGACGATGAGGTCGAAGTAGCCGGGACCGAACCGACGGGCGCCCGCCGCATCAGTTGAGTTGATTAATCCCATCATCGTCGGATATGTCGAGACGAAGACCCTGCCGTCCTGCACCTTCTCGTCGACGAGGTTGACGGTGGTCGCCGACGGCAAGTGCGCCTTGAAGGCTCCCGCTGCCTGGTTGACCAGGGCCACTCGGTCCGCGAGGAAGAGCACCCGCTTCACCCAGCCGCTCTTCATCAGCAGGTCGATCAGGGCGATGGCCGTGCGGGTCTTCCCGGACCCGGTCGCCATGACAAGCAGCGCCTCTCGACGCTTGGCCTCGAATGCCTCGGACACGGCTCGCACTGCGCGCGTCTGATAGTGCCTTTCGACGATGGCCTTGTCCACGGGAGCGCCCGCCAACGACAACCGGGTCTGTCGTCGCTGGACCATGAGCTCCAGTTCGGCCTTGGTGAGGAAGCCGGCCACCGGCCTCGGCGGATAGCCGCCCGCGTCGTCCCAGATCCAGTGCCGGTAGCCGTTGGACCAGAAGATCACCGGTCGGCGACCGGTCATGGTCGCCAGGCAATCGGCATACACCTTGGCCTGCTGTTGCCCCACGGCTGGGTCACGGCGCGCCCGTTTGGCCTCGATGACCGCGAGCGGCAGCCCGTCGTCGCCCCAGAGGACGTAGTCGACGAAGCCCTTGCCCTGCGCGTTGGGCATCCCCGTGACCGGGAACTCACGATCGCGGTCCTCGGTGAGGTGCCATCCGGCCTCGGCGAGATCCGTGTCAATGAACAAGCGGCGAGTCTCACTCTCGTCGCCCTCGAAGGTGGGCGCGCGGGGAGCCTTCGCGGCCTGCGCCGCCTTGACCTCGGCCCGTGCGCGATCGAGCTGCTCCTGCAGCGCCGCGTTGGTGGCCTTCTCGGCTTCGAGGGCCGCGTCCTTTGCCTCGAAGGTTGCCAGAAGGTGGCTGAGTTCCGCCGCCGACAGTGGCGGTTGCCCGCCGATGTCGCTCGGGGCCGGGATGAGTGAGGGATCGTATGCCGCGCCCACGGGCACGGCGTCCGGCGTCGCCGAATAGTTGTATGCCGCCCAGCGCAGCAGATCGTGGAGTTGGCGAAGCACCGCGAGCGCGGTCTGCGGGGTGACCTCGCGGGTTTCGTGGACGGCCCTATCGCCGAGCTTGCGGAGGGCATCGGCCTTGCGGGCAATCTCAGTGCCGACCGCGGCACGGAAGCCGCTGTCGCCGAGCCGACCTGCGAGGTCCGTGTTGTAGGGCGGGCCGAGCCGTTCAACGTCGTAGACGCGAATGACGATTTGTTCGACGACCCGGCGCGCATAGATCAGCGTCGTCCGCGGATCGGTGCGGCCGTAGGACTCGGCGCGGATCGCATCGGCCCGAGTGTCCTGCCATGCGGCCGGAACGAAGTCAAAGTTGCTCGCCATTGGGGCCCATCATGACGGATCGAGGTGCTGCAGTGCCGAGCGAAGGAGCGCGATGGTGTCGGGGAGCGCGTGGCCGCCCTGGTGCATGAGGTTCACGACATCGACGGCTGTCTGCGGCGGGTGTCGGCGTCGCCGAGACATCTCGACCAGGGCCAGCACCGCCAGGCGCGGGTTGGCGGACACCATGTCGTGCAGGAATGACCGAGGCTCTTGGATCCGAATGCCGTCCGGCAGCAGCGCATCGGGCAGATCTTTTCGATTGTCCGTCACGATGACCTCCGCTCCCCCAGCGACGGCAGCCGCGACAAGGTGTTCGTCGTTGGGGTCGGGGAGCCCCACCGGCTTCACGAGGTCAACGCGGGACTCGTCTTCCACCCCGAAGGCGGCACGCATCTCGTCGGTCAGGTGGTCGGCGCGAGTCTGAGCAGCCTCGGCGTCGAGACCGCCCTCGTGCAACTTGCCGGCCTCGACGTAGTTGATTTCGAAGAGGATGTCCTCGGTGAGGACGGCGTGGAACACACCCACGGCGGCCAGCGATAGCAGCAGGTCCCTGCGCAATCCCGAATAGATGACGCAGGTGTCGAGAACGGCTGCCAGCATGAGCCCATCCTGGCAGCCGTTCTCGACTATCGCTCAGCGAGCCCGCTGCGCTCGCCGTTTGGCATTTGCCGCACGTGCTTCCTGCAACAGGATCTGCAATTGTTCGGGGTCCACCTCATTGTCGAGATCGACGGAGGTGGCAGCCACCGCCGCCAACTGCCGCTCGCGCCGAGCACTCTGAAACGCCATGACGTCCTCCAACCGCAGCACTCGACGGTGGCTGGTGCGCTCACACCGAAGCTCACCCGACTCGATGAACTTGACCACGGTCGGCCGGCTGACGCCCAAGAGGTCGGCGGCCTGCTGGGTGGTCAGCCGAAGCGACTGCGGGGTGACAACGATGGCCCGGCCCGAGCGCATGCCCTCGACGACCTGGACGAGGATCTCGTGCACCTCCCGCGGCAGCTCGACCTCACCCTCCGGCCCGACCAGGGCATAGCGAGGGTTCGCCTGCAAAGACTGCGCGTCGAGGTAGCGTTCGAGTTCGGACACCATGCGGGCAACCACATCGGCATCCAGGGGCAGGTAGGTCTTGGACTCAGCAGACAGGGACATGACGTCCTCCTTGTTTCGAAACTAGCGTAAGTTAGTTTCGCTTTTTTCGCAAGACGCCTGCGGGGCCCGGGTCCTCTCACCGAGCGATCGTGCATCCAGGCCCGGGTGGTTGGGCGCCGCCACGGACGGCAGCCTCGCCGTGACGAGCCGCTTCGGAGTAGCGCCGTTGATCCCCCACACCCAAGTGTCGACGGCGTACCTCACAGCCTCCCCGAGAACGCCTGCACCCGAATGGATGCGGTCAGGCTCTCGCTCCAGGCGGCCCCAGCCTCAGCGCGCCTCCGCTCCATTAGAACCGCCCCGACCTCCCGAACAAAGTCCCTCTGACGGCCGATAGATGCCAGGGGAACGGGCATGCCTTTGATGATCCCCATATTGAGACCGTTCATGATGGCTCCCTTAGTCCGCCCCCGGAGATACGCCCGGGACTCGGGGTGCCAGAGAAACGCTGCCCGAAGAAACTCTGGGAACGCCAATTCCGGTTGAGGAGTAATAGCACAGATGTGCTTCGTGTTTATCGCGAGAGGTATGTCGCCAGGGACTACGACGCACCTGCCGACCGTACCCATGATGCTTATCAGCACGTCGCCCGCGTGGACGGTGTAGCGCTTGAGTTGGTCGTACTTGGCGGAGGTGATGAATCGCCGCTCAACCCAGCGAAACTCATTCGTAACGACGTTGTCGAGCCCCAGCACAGCGACCCCCTGATCGACGAACTCGCCGTGAAGCAACTGGCTCCCAAAGGGGCCCGTTCTGATGTCCGCCGCGACCTCCACCACCATCGCGTTCGCCTCATCGGCTCCGAACCGGGCGCAGAAGAGTGCCGACTCAAGCGATGAGAGTTCCTCTACGCGCCTTTTCAACCGTTGCTGAAGCGCGTCGGCGTGGTCGAGGATGGCGGCGATGCGGCGCTGCTCCTCGATCGGGGGGAGTCTCAACTCGAGATCAAGCAGCTTCGCTATTGGGAAGTTGTCCGCGGTGGTTGCCCGAACCCACGAAAGCACTTCGGCGGCCCGATCAGTGAGCAGATGCGCTAGGTACGAGGAGTCCAGAAACGGCCCCGGGGTTAGGGCCTTCATGTCCTGGTTTAAGGTCACGGGCACTGTGGTTAGCCCAACAGGAAGCGTGTGCTTCAGGACGCCAGACCTCACAACGACAAGCACAGAGCCAGCGGGAACGAGTTTAGCGGGCGACGCACCCATACCTGACTGAGTGATTCGGACCGATGACCCGGCGATGACGCGGGCCTTCATGTCCTTCGGCGTGACCCAAGGGATGTCGCCGTCGTAGTAGGCGGCCACCCCCTTTCGGGGGGTTCCTCCACCGGTTACTGATACGAGCTCACCAAGCCTCACAAGGTTCATATCAGCATCGCTTTGAGGTCGGCGAGGCCTTGCTGGATCTGAAGCTCCAGGGCTTCGAGGTCGGCGATGATGTCGAGGGGGTTGCGGTGCTCGACCTCCTCGTGGACGACCTCCTTGTAGCGGTTCAACGACAGGTCGTAGCCCTGCGCGACGATGTCCGCCTTCGGCACGAGGAACGACTGCTCCGTCCGCGCGCGGCCAGCCTCGCCGCTGCGGGACTCCCACCGGGCGAGCACGTCGGGCAGGTTGTTGCGAAGGTGCTCGTCCGCGGAAGGGGGAGCGGACGGCATACAGCCGAGTTTGTCGTCGGGAAGCAGAGGTGACCTCTTGTCGTCGAGGCTCCAGCCGTCGGCCTGGATGTCGTAGAACCACACGTCCTGGGTGCCACCGGAGTCGGTGCGAGTGAAGAAGAGGATGGCGGTGGAGACCCCTGCGTAGGGCCGGAAGGTGCCGGCCGGGAGTTTCACGACCGCGTCGAGTTTGTGGGTCTCGACGAGGGTGCGGCGCAGGGTCTTGTGAGCGTTGCTCGACCCGAAGAGCACTCCGTCGGGCACAATGACCGCCGCTCGGCCACCGGGCTTGAGCAGCCGCAGGAAGCGGGCGAGGAAGAGCAGTTCGGTCTTCTTCGTCTTGACATCCTGCAGGAGCAGCTTGGAGGTCGCCTCGTAGTCGAGGCTGCCGGCAAAGGGGGGATTGGCTAGGACCAGCGTGTAGTTGCCCTCGTCGGAGGCGGCGTCCTCGGACAGGGAGTCGCGGTAGCTCAGGTCGGGGGCTTCGATGCCGTGCAGGAGCATGTTCATGCTGCCGATCCGCAGCATGGTGGTGTCGAAGTCGTAGCCGTGGAACATCGAGTGGTTGAAGTGGCGGCGTTGCGCCGAATCCGTCATGACGCTGGGGTGCGTCTCTCGGAGGTGTTCAGCGGCGGCGACCAGGAAGCCAGCGGTTCCACAGGCCGGGTCGCAGATCTCGTCGGTCGGCTGCGGCGCGGTCATTGCGACCATGAGTTTGATGACGTGGCGTGGCGTGCGGAACTGACCGTTCTGACCGGCGGAGGCGATCTTGCTCAACATGTACTCGTAGAGGTCGCCGTTGGTGTCGCGGTCGGTCATCGGGACGTCGTCGAGCATGTCGACGACCTTCGAGAGCAGGGCCGGGGTCGGGACGGTGAAGCGCGCGTCCTTCATGTGCACGGCATACGTCGAGTCCTTGCCGCCGAGTTGGCGCAGGAACGGGAAGACCTGCTCGCCGACGACCTTGAACATGACGGCGGGGTCAGTGTTCTTCAGGCGCGACCAGCGAAGGTGGTCCTGGCCGGGCAGGAAGGTCGGATCGACCAGGGGCTGCTTGAGTCGGCGGGCTTGGTTTTCCTTGAGGGTCTGCAGCTCGTCGAGGCGCCGGATGAACAGAAGGTAGGTGAGCTGCTCGATGACCTCGATCGGGTTGCTGATCCCCCCTGACCAGAACGCGTCCCAAATCCGATCGATCTTGCTCTTGAGGTCTCCTGTGATCACGCGTGTCAGGGTAGCCATGAGTAGGCCTCCCCGCGGGATGAGCCCGGCGCGCTGCCGACCGGTTGCAGGCCGAACCGTATGACCGGGCCCACACGCAATCGTTGTCCGGTGGGATGTCTGAACCGAGTCGTCACTGAAGCTCAGCCCCTGGCTCGCCGGTTGATGGCGAAGGGGCGAAAGGAAAGAATCGCCACATGCCTCCGGCGCAACAGCATGAGCCTCCACTGGTTGCTGCGGTCGCTGCCGCACTCATTGCCGGGGGCCTAGCTGGCCACGGCGCGTTCTCACAGCCCTACCTCACGCCCATGGGCAACGCGGCCATCACTGCATGCGCTGCAACCGCCGGCGCCATGCTGGTCTACGCCCTGTACCCGTCACACCTACGCGCAGCCGCAGTGACGATACTGATAGCGGCCATGATTCTCGGTGGGGTCAGTTGGCGCTACCTCCGGCTGGGCGATCCGGTGCCCCCGGGTGTGGCCTCACTCATAGGTGGCTGCACCCGATACAACCTCTACGCACAGAACCGATTCCCGCCTCTCGGCGCCCGCGTGATGGCGGCCCCACTGCCGGATGCCAAGAAGGTCGACGGACGGGCAGGCAACGAGATTGTCACGGTGGATGGATGGGTGCGCACGAAGGCCCCATACCCGACAAATCCCGAGCCCTGGAACAGCGACATCTGGTTTCATCTAGCAGACCAGAGCGGATGGGTGTCGTTTGCGGGCGTCAGGTCGGCACCCACCAGTCCGGACATGAATGGGCGCGATCCTTACGGGGGGGAGCCCGCCGGCCTCGATCGATCATGTGAGGGCTCGGTGAGGTGGGCCTGAGCTGGCTGCCTAACAAAGTCAATCGCCCGCGACGGCGCGCAAACAGGGCGACCCCTCTGAGTCGCCCTGGCGTTGACTATTGAACATTCAACCGAGTGCGCAAGGGGGGATTTGAACCCCCACGTCCTTGCGGACACTGGCACCTGAAGCCAGCGCGTCTGCCGTTCCGCCACTTGCGCGTGTGCGTGGACTATGCGAGGACACAGTCTGCCCCGCCGACCGCCCCCAGGGCAAACCCGATCCCCCGGACAGAGCCTGACAGCACCTGCCCGCGCCTCCTCGCGCCTCGGGACGGGCGCCCGACCCGCCGGATACGATGTCAAGACCGCCGAACACACGGCCGACAACACGGAAGGAGGCCGGCATGGGCTTGTTCGACAAGGTCGAGAAGGGCCTCGAACGCACCGTCAACCGGGCCTTCGCCAAGGCCTTCCGCTCCGAGGTCCAGCCCGTGGAGATCGCGGGCGCGATCCGTAACGCCATGGACGACCGCGCCAGCGTCCTCGGCCCGGGCCGCACCATGGTCCCCAACGTTTACACGATCGAGCTCTCGACGACCGACTTCGGACGACTCGACGAGTTCGCCGACTCGATCACCGAAGACCTCATCGCCGCCGCGGCCGAGCACGCCGAGACCCAGCGCTACCTCCCCGGCGGGCCCATCGAGGTCCTGCTCACCGAGGGGTCCGACCTCGACACCGGCGTGTTCCGCGTCCGTCCCGAGACCTCGCGGCGCGGCAGTGCGGCCGGTATGCCGCCCGCTCCCGTCCCAGCCCCACCTCCCCACCCAGCGGCCCCGGTCCACCGACCCGCGCCGCCGACCGCCGCGCCTCCCGCAGCCCCCGCCCCCGCAGCCCCCGCCGCGGCGGCATCCCCGGCACCCGCCAGCCCCGGCCCAGCCCCCGACGCCCTCGCCGTCGACCACCCCGACGCCGATCCCCTCAGCGGCGCGGACGGCGACTGGGCCCAGGAACCGGGCGAACCGGCATACGACGCCTCCGCCTATGCCCGCCCGGCCGAGCCAGCCGCCGAGCACATTCCCGCGTCGGCCCCCGCGCCGGTGCCCGCGCCCGCCCCGGCCCCGCCCGCCAAACTCCCGCGGATCAACCCGGCCCAGCGCCCGTGGTTGGACATCGACGGCGAGCGCTACCCACTGCTCGGCTCGCTCACCATCATCGGCCGTGACGCCACTGCCGACATCATCCTCGACGACCCGGGAATCTCCCGGCGGCACAGCGAGATTCGCGTGACCAACGACGGCCCGCACCTCGTGTCGAGCATCCGCGACCTGGCCTCCACCAACGGCACCTTCGTCAACGGCGAGCGCCTGGCAGTGGCCAGCGCCCGGCTGGGCGACGGCGACCAGATCACCATTGGGCGCACTCCGATCACCTTCCGCGCCGGGAAGAGGTGAGCCGGTGAGTGAACTCACCCTCACGCTCATGCGGCTGGGGCTGCTCGTCATGCTCTGGCTGTTCGTCTTCGCCGTTGTGAGCGTGCTGCGTAGCGACCTCTTCGGCACCCGCGTGTCCCGCCGGACGGCTCGCCGCACCGCCAGCCAGCGCGGTGCCGTCCCAGCCGGGTCACCCGCCGTCACCGGGTATGCCGTCCCCGCAGCTCCCAGCCCCGCCGCACCGGCCGCCCGTCCCCCGGCATCAGGCCGCGCCCAAGCACGAGCGGGCGCGAGCGCAAGCCCGGCACGCGGCATACCGACCTCCGTGGCCGTCACCGACGGACGGTTGGCCGGGACGGTCATCCCGCTGACGCCTGCCGGGATCCTCGTCGGACGCAACCCCGAGTGCTCGCTGGTCCTCGACGACGACTACACGTCAGGGCGCCACCTGCGGCTGTTCCTGCGCGACGGAGCCTGGTGGGCCGAGGACCTCGGCTCGACCAACGGCACCTTCCTGGACGCCGCGAAACTCACCACCGCGCAACAGGTCGGCGTCGGAAGCGTCCTGCGGATCGGCCGGACCGTGTTGGAGCTGCACGGCTGATGACCACCGCCCTGCGCTACGCGGCGCGCACCCACCTCGGGCTCGGCCCCAAGAGCCGCAACGAGGACTCCGGGTATGCCGGTCCGCACCTGCTCGTCCTCGCGGACGGCATGGGCGGGCACGCTGCGGGCGACGTGGCCAGCTCGATGATCGTCGGTGCCCTCGCGCCGCTCGACGAAGAGGTCGTCTCCGGCGAGCAGGCCCTGCGCGTGCTCGAAGGCGAGCTGCGCGAGGCCAACGCCCAGCTCCGGTCCGCGATGCGCGAGGACAGCGCCCTGGCCGGGATGGGCGCCACGACGATCGCCATGCTGCGCTCGGGCAACAAACTCGCGATGGCCCACATCGGCGACTCGCGGGCCTACCTCCTGCGCGAAGGCACCTTCAGCCAGATCACCAAGGACCACTCGTTCGTCCAGACCCTGCTGGACACCCACCGGATCACCGAGGCCGAGGCGCAGCACCACCCGCAGCGCTCCCTCGTCACCCGCGTGATGACCGGCAACCCCGACGACGAGCCCGACCTGTCGATCCGCGAGCTGCTGCCAGGCGACCGCTACCTGCTGTGCTCCGACGGGCTCACCGACTTCGTCAGCCCCGACATTGTCGCCGAAATCATCACTGCCGCAACGACTCCCGATGAAGCCGCCGATCGGTGCATCGAGCTGGCGCTCAAGGCGAGCACCCGCGACAACGTCACCGTCGTCGTCGCCGACGTTGTCGACAGCAACGAAGAGGACGACCTGCCCAGCGCCCCCGAGATCGTCGGAGCCGCCGCCGTCCGTCCGCGCACCCGGCGCAAGACCCGCGCGATCCCTTTAAGTCCCGCCGAGAAGGCCGCCGCCCTCACCCGCGAGGTGTCCGGCGCACCCGAGGAGGAACCGCTGCACCTGGCCGAAGAGGTCGCCTCACCGCGGGTCCTCTGGCTCCGGCGGGCCGCGCTCGCCCTCGCCGCCGCGGTGCTCGTCATCGGCGCCGGGTATGCCGGCTACGACTGGACCCAGCGGCAGTACTTCATCGCGGCACACGACGGCTATGTCACCCTCTATCGCGGGGTCAACCAGAGCCTCGGGCCGATCACCCTGGCCTCCCGGATCACGGGCACCGACATTCTGGTCTCCGACCTGCCGACCCGCTTCCAGGAACTCGTCAACGGGTCTGTCTCCTTTGGCAGCCTCTCCGAGGCTGAGACCCGCATCGAGAACATGCGCGAGGTCGCCGCTGAGTGCCGGGCTCAGAACACCGCTGGGATCGCTTGCGGGACAACACTTCCCGTCGCAACACCCTCTGTCACTGGGCCCACCTCGACAGCGTCGTCGACAGCCACCAGCACCGCCTCGATCCCCGCCACGGGCTCGCCGGTCGCGCCGGGCGTTGGCGGGAGCGCGGCATACCCCGCCCCTGCCGGCGACAGCACGACGGCGACGCCGGGCGTGGGCGGCGGCATCTCGGGCGTCCCCCAGTCCCGGCCGGGTGCGACATGACGACCACCGTCGAGACGATCCCCACGAAGTCGCGGCGCAACACCGAGCTGGGGTTACTGCTCTTCGCGGTTGCCATCGTCCTGTTCGCGTGGGTCGACACCGAGGTCGCCAACCGCGGTGCCGTGCCGGCCGGACTGGTGACGATCGGCGGCGGGTTGCTCACCCTCGTCGTTCTCTTCAACCTCCTGTTGCGGTGGAAGGCCTCGTATGCCGATCCGCTGCTGCTTCCCATCGCGACGCTGCTCAATGGGTTGGGTCTGGTGATGATCCACCGGCTAGATCTCGCCGCTGGGGACTACGGCTTCGACGGCGATGCGTTCCGACAGCTCATCTGGACCGGGGTGTCCATCGTCGTCGCGGGGGCCGTGCTGTGGTTCCTGCGCGACCATCGGACGCTGCGTCGCTACACCTACACGGCGATGGCTGCCGGTGTGCTCCTGCTGGTGCTGCCGCTGCTGCCCGGGCTGGGCTCGGAACAGCTGGGCTCACGGATCTGGATCCGGCTGGGCTCCTATTCCTTCCAGCCGGGCGAGATCGCCAAGATCGCGCTGGCCATCTTCTTCGCCGGCTATCTCGTCCAGGCCCGCGACGTGCTGTCCCTGGCCGGGCGCAAGGTGCTCGGCTTCACCTTCCCCCGCGGGCGCGACCTCGGGCCGATCATGGTCGCCTGGCTCATCAGTGTCGCCGTGCTCGTCTTTGAGAAGGACCTCGGGTCGTCGCTGCTGTTCTTCGGGCTGTTCGTCGCAATGCTCTATGTCGCCACCGAACGGGTCTCCTGGATCGCCATCGGTCTGGTGCTCTTCGCGGCGGGTGCCTACACGGCATACGTGCTCTTCCCCCACTTGCAGAAGCGGGTCATGCTCTGGCTCGACCCCTTCGCGGAGGAGTCGCTGAACCAGTCCGATCAACTCGCCAAAGGGATCATGGGGATGGCCGCTGGCGGGCTGTTTGGCACCGGTCTCGGCAAGGGTCGGCCATGGCTCGTGGCCTTCGCGCAGAGCGACTTCATCGTCCCCAGCCTGGCGGAGGAGCTCGGGCTGGCCGGGGTGTTCGCGATCCTGCTGCTGTTCGGGCTGTTCGTCCAGCGTGGGCTGCGGACCGCGCTCGGGGTGCGCGACGGCTTCGGCAAGCTGCTGGCCCTCGGTTTGGCCTTCTCGGTGGCGTTGCAGGTCTTCGTCGTCATCGGCGGCGTCACCCGGGTCATCCCGCTCACCGGCCTCACCACCCCCTTCATGTCTCTCGGCGGCTCGGCCTTGCTCGCCAACTGGTCGATCACCGCGCTGTTGCTGCGGATCTCCGACCAAGCGCGCCGACCCGTCCCCGAAGGTGACGGGTTGCACGCGATCCCGAGGCGACGGCATACGGCATCGGTCGCAGTTGCCACGCAGGCGGTGAGCCGCCCGTGAACACGCCCATCCTGCGGATGTCCCGCCTCGTCGGGGCCTTGTTCGCGCTGCTGCTGATCTCGGCGACGATCATCCAGTTCGTCCAGGCGCCGTCGCTGCGGGCCCGCTCGGACAACCACCGGACCATGCTCGACAACTTCTCCCGCGACCGCGGGTCGATCCTCGTCGGGGAGACCGCCATCGCTGTCTCCAAGCCCTCCGAAGGAGAGCTCGCGTTCCTGCGCAGCTATCCGCAGGGTGCTCTTTACTCACACGTCACCGGCTACTACGGGCACATCTTCGGAGCCCAGGGCGGCCTGGAGCTCACCGACGACGGCCTGTTGTCCGGATCCTCCGACGCCTTGTTCTACAAGCGGATCGCCGACCTGCTGACCGGCAAGAAGGCCACCGGAGCCAGCCTGCAGCTGTCCATCAACGCCAAGGCCCAGGCGGCCGCCGACAAGGCGCTGGGCAACCAACGCGGCGCCGTCGTCGCCATCGACCCCCGCACCGGCGCCATCCTCGCCATGGTCAGCCACCCGCAGTACGACCCCAACACACTCTCGACCCACGACGGTGACGCTGCCAGAGCCGCCGGTTTGGCCCTCAACGCGGACCCGACCCGGCCCTTGGTCAACCGTGCGATCAGCGGGAACCTCTACCCGCCCGGATCGGTGTTCAAACTGATCACCGCAGCCACGGCTCTGTCGACCGGAGCCGTCACGGAGACCACCCAGATCCCCGGACCCGCCGTCATGAACCTCCCGCAGACGACGGTCGGCCTGCCCAACCACGACGGAAAGTCCTGTGGCCCAGGCGATCTCACCACGCTGCAGCACGCCCTGGAGATCTCGTGCAACACCGCCTTCGGCTGGCTCGGGCTCAAGGTCGGCCCCGACGCCCTGCGCGACCAGGCAGCAAAGTTCGGCTTTGGTGAGAGCCTGCGGATCCCGATGCGGGTGAGCCCGAGCACCTTCCCCGCCGCGCCCAACGCACCACAGACCGCCCAGTCGGCCATCGGCCAATACGACGTGCGCGTCACCCCTCTGCAGGTCGCCATGGTGACCGCCGCGATCGCCAACCGAGGGATCGTCATGCGCCCCTACCTCGTCCAGCAGGTCATCGGCGCCAACCTCGAGATCCTCGACAGCACCGCCCCTGAGCAGCTGTCCCAGGCAATCTCCCCGGAGGTTGCCGCCGCTCTGGGTCGGATGATGGTGGCCGTCGTCGAGCAAGGCACCGGCAAGGCCGCCCGCATCTCCGGGGTCGCGGTGGCCGGCAAGACCGGCACCGCCCAACAGGGCAACGGCCTGCCACCACACGCCTGGTTCACCTCGTTCGCTCCGGCGGACAACCCGCAGATCGCGGTTGCGGTCGTTGTCGAAGACGGTGGCAACGCGGGCGAGGAGGCCGCCGGCGGTCGGCTGGCCGGGCCGATCGCCAAGGCAGTCATGGAAGCGGTGATCTCCCGATGATTCCAGCAGTGGGTGCCGTCCTCGGCGGGCGCTACACGCTCACCGAGCGGATCGCAGCCGGCGGGATGGGTGACGTGTGGGCCGCCACCGACCGGGTCCTCGGCCGCACCGTGGCCATCAAGATCATGCGATCGCTCACGACCGACGAGGGCAACTTCGCCGAACGGTTCCGGGACGAGGCACGGCATACGGCCGGGTTGTCCCACCCCAACATCGCGGCCGTCTACGACTACGGCGAAGACGACGGCACGGCATACCTCGTCATGGAGCTGGTCCCCGGGCGCCCGCTGTCCGCGCTCATCGCCGACGGCGCGATGGCCCCCGAGCAGGTGCGCTTCATCCTCGGTCAGTGCGCGCTGGCCCTGGCCGCCGCCCACGAAGCCGGCGTCGTCCACCGCGACGTCAAGCCGGCCAACGTCATGGTCACCCCCGAGGGCAAGGTCAAGCTCACCGACTTCGGGATCGCCCGGGTCGTCGACGCCGCCGGGCACACGCGGACCGGTGAAGTGATGGGCACGCCGCAATACCTCGCGCCCGAACAGGCCATGGGACAACGGGTCACCGGTGCCACCGACCTCTACTCCCTGGGCATCGTCGGCCACGAAATGCTCACTGGGAGAAGGCCGTTCGACGCGGGATCGGCCGTCGCCACGGCGCTGGCCCAGATCAGCGAGCCGCCGCCACCGCTGCCGCCGCACGTCACCGACCCGCTGCGCGCGGCCATCGAATCCTGTTTGGCCAAAGACCCGACGCACCGCCCGTCCAGTGCCGCGTCGCTCGCCGCCCTGCTCGGTATGCCGGTCGCCGGGGTCGCGCACGCCAGCCCGGCCACCAGCGTGGTCCCCATCTCCGAGCTGGGCGCCACCCAACCGCTCGATGTGCCGACGCCCTGGCCGACCCAGGCGGCAGCCACCGAGGTCTACCGGCCGGTGCCGACCCACCAGCTGGGGGGACCGGCCTACCAGCCGGGTGTGGCCCACGAACCGGGGAGCACGGCATACCAAGGCCATCCCGGTGGCGGCTGGGAGGCGACGGCACCCGCCGGACCGCCCACCCGACCGCCCCGGCGGCGCGGGCTGGGCTGGTGGTGGCTGCCGGTCATCGCCGCGCTGCTCGTCGCAGGCCTGCTCGTGTGGCAGGGGATGCTGCGCGCCGGGCAGACCAGCACACCGATCCCGTCGGTCACCGTGACCAAGACAGTGCCGCGCACGAGTGCCACGACGGCTCCGACGAGTGCGGCACCGACGACCAGCCCGGTCAAGACGGGGACGGTCGTCGAGAGCGACTACCTCGGACAGTCCGCCGGCATCGTCCGCTCCGACCTCACCGCGCAGGGCTTCCTGGACATCACGACCAAGCAGGTCGCCTCCGACAAGCCCAAGGGCGAGGTCATCGGGGTGACCCCGACCGGAACCATCCCGGTCACCACGACCATCGTCATCACGGTGTCCGCGGGGGCCGCGACGACAACCAGCACGACAAGCACGGGAGGAAGCAGTGGTTAGCGCACGGAGAGGGGGACTCTCGTGAGCACTCGACGTCTCCTCGGAGGCCGTTACGAGATCGGTGAGGTCATCGGCCGCGGGGGAATGGCCGATGTCCACGCGGGCTTCGACACCCGTCTGTCACGACCGGTGGCAATCAAGTTGTTGCGCTCCGACCTGGCCCGCGACTCGGTGTTCCTCAGCCGGTTCCGGCGAGAGGCCCAGTCGGCCGCCGGCCTCAACCACCCGAACATCGTCGCCATCTATGACTCAGGAGAGGACGAGAGCCTCGACCCCACCACTGGGGTGACCGTCCACGTCCCCTACATCGTCATGGAGGTCGTCGACGGCCGCACGCTGCGCGAGCATCTCACCGCCACGGGACCGATGGGCGCTGTCGAGGCAGGCCGGATCGTCGAGGACGTCTTGGCCGCGCTCGACTACAGCCATTCCAAGGGGATCGTCCACCGCGACATCAAGCCGGCCAACGTCATGCTCGGCCGCGGTGGGGCGGTCAAGGTCATGGACTTCGGGATCGCCCGGGCCATCGCCGACAGCGCCGCCACGATGACCCAGACCCAGTCGGTCGTCGGGACCGCGCAGTACCTTTCGCCCGAGCAGGCCCAGGGCAAGCCCGTCGACGCGCGGTCAGATCTCTACTCGACCGGCTGCATGCTCTTCGAACTGCTCACCGGCAGAACGCCGTTCGTCGGTGAGACAGCAGTCGCGATCGCCTATCAGCATGTGGGTGAGGCAGCCGCCCCGCCATCGACGATCCGCTCGGCGGTGCCCGCGGCATACGACGCGATCACCCTCCACGCGATGGTCAAGGACCGCGAGGCCCGCTACCAGAGCGCGCTGGAGTTCCGCGACGACCTCATCGCCGCCCGCGAGGGACGACCGGTCAGTGCAGCCGCGCTCGGCAGCGCGGCGGGTGCCCGGCCCGGTCTCACCGGGGCCAGCGCGACCGTCGGCAGCTCAGCCACGACGACCGTCTTCGCCGAAGTGACCGCTGCCGATCCGGTCGGCGTCCCACCGGACCGTATGCCGCTCGACGACGACGAGGACGCGCCGCTCAGCCGCTCCGGTCGTCGAGCCGCTCAGGAACCCCCGAAGCGAAGGGGGGCGGCATACGTGCTGCTCACCCTGGCGGCACTCGCGGCGCTGGCGGTGTTGTTCCTCCTCGGGCGCAGCATCCTGGCCCAGAACGCCAAGCCCGAACAGGTGGCGGTGCCCTATCTCATCAACCAGACCGAGGACCAGGCGCGGGCCTTGCTGTCGACACGCAAACTCGTCATGACCGTCGTCAACGTCACCAACGCCACGGTGGCCAAGGGGCTGATCGTCGACCAAGACCCCGACTCCGACACGATGGTCAATGTCGGGACCTCCGTGCAGGTGATGGTGTCGTCCGGCCCGGGTCAGGCGGCCATCCCCGCCGTGGCGGGCCTGAACAGGGACGCGGCGGTCACGCAGCTCAAGTTGCTGGGCTTCAACTCCCTCGGCGTGCTCGTCGTGGACGATCCGGCCCAGCCCAAGGACGCGGTCATCAGCACCGACCCGCCGATCGGCTCGGTCATCCCTTTCACCAACCAGATCACCCTCAAGGTGGCCTCCGGGAAGGTTGCCGTGCCGCAGCTGGTGGATCTCAACCAGATCACCGCTCAGGCCGCGCTGTCCGGGCTCAAGTTGAAGTATGCCGTCGCCGAGAAGGTGCCGACCGCGGACACGACCGTCCTGGAAGGCACGGTGTTGAGTCAAGACGTCCCGGCCGGGACCCTCGTGGACGTCGGGTCGACGGTCAACGTCAAGATCGCCATCCGGATCGCGTCGACGGTCACGGTGACCTCGCCGCCCCCGACCTCGACGTCGTCGAGCACAGCGACGTCGACCGGCTGAGTGGAGTCAGGGCCGCGCAGGCGGTCAGCGATGCACGAGCGGGCTCAGGCCGACTGAGCGGCCGATCGCCTCGGCGTCGCCACACTCGGCGAGCCAGTTGGCCAGGATCCGGTGCCCTCCCTCGGTGAGCACGCTCTCCGGGTGGAACTGCACGCCGTGCAGCGGCAAGGTCGCGTGCCGGACCGCCATGACCAGCCCGCTGTCGGTGTGCCCGTTGGCGAGCAGCTCGACGGGCAGGGTCGCCGGGTCGATCGCCAGGGAGTGATAGCGGGTGGCCGTGAACGGTTGCGGCAAGCCGTCGAGCACACCGGTGCCGTCGTGGTGGACGAGCGAGGTCTTGCCATGCAACAGCTCAGGCGCCCGACCGACGGTGGCGCCCATGACGACGCCCAGGGCCTGGTGGCCCAGGCAGACGCCGAGCATCGGCTGGGCCCGCTCGGCGCACGCCTGGATCATCGCCATCGACACTCCGGCATCCTCGGGTGTGCCCGGGCCGGGTGAGATGAGCACGCCGTCGAAGCCGGCCCCCTCGGCGGGCGTCACGGCATCGTTGCGCACGACGGTGCAGTCGGCGCCGAGCTGCTCGAGATAGCCGACGATCGTGAAGACGAACGAGTCGTAGTTGTCGACGACGAGGATCGAGGGGTTGCGCGAGCTAGACACCGGGCGCCCTCCCAGGTGGCGGGGTCAACGCCCCGTCGATGGTCACCCGGTCGAACGGCAACAGTGGGGCGATCGCCGGGAACACCCAGGTGAACAGGATCGCCACGACGATGAGGAACAGCAGGAGGGCCAGGCAGGCCTTGACCCAGCGCGAGCCGGGGAGAACGCGCCAGAGGGCGGCATACATCTCAGGCACCTCCGAGGACGGACGAGGTGACGGGCCACGTGGTGGGATCGGCAGCAGCAGCGGCGGGTGCGGCAGCAGCAGCGGCGGGTGTGGCAGTGAGCTCGGGCGGCGGCCCGGCCGTGCGCGGAACAAGCCGGTCGAGCTTGGCGAAGACGATGTAGCGTTGCGCGGCCGAGAACTTCGGGTGGCATGAGGTGAGCGTCAACCACGACTCCGTGGGCTTGGCGCCGAGCTTCTCGGGGACCGGCGCGACGACCTCCGACTGGCTCGGGCGGACGATCGTCGAGCGGACCATGCGATAGACGGCATACGAGGTGCGGGTTTCGATGACGATGACGTCGCCGGCGACGAGGGCGTCGATGTCGAAGAAAGGGTGCCCGTGGGTCGTGCGGTGTCCGGCGATCGCCATGTTGCCGACCTGGCCCGGCAGAGCGGTGCGCGGGTAGTGTCCGGGCCCCCTGGCCAGGACGTCGGTGGAGATCCCCTCATAGACCGGGCGGGCCCAATCGGTGCCGAACCGGGGGACCCGGATGATCGCGATGACCGCTCCGTCGTCAAGGGATGGCGCCGCCCCCGGGACGAGCGGTCCCTCTGGGAGCTCGGGCAGCGTCGTGCTCCCTTGGGCCAGCTCCTGCTGCAACTGGGCGGCGATCCCGGCCTGTTCGCGCCCCTCGATCAGGCTGCTGTAGCCGACCTGCCAGGCCACGAACAGCAAGACGATGACCCCGGCGGTGACGAGCAGCTCGCCCACCACGCCGAGGACCCCCCGGACAATCCTCACTTCGCCACCTTCGCTACGGACTGGGACACCGGCCCTGAGTATGCCGGGAACGTCGCCTTCGCTTCGGTCGTCACCCGATAGCCGAGACCGACCGCGTCCACCCACTCCTTGTAGATCGTGACCTGTGGGTCCTTGTCGAGCGCCTCCGTGAGCGCGTCGATCTTGCCGATCGCGGAGATGACATAGGGCGGGGAGTAGACCCGGCCCTGCAGGATGAGGGTGTTGCCGACGCACCGGACCGCCGATGTGGCGATGACCCGCTGGTCCTGGATCATCATCGCCTCGGCGCCGCCTCGCCACAGGGCGTTGACGACGGCCTGGACGTCTTGCTGGTGGACGACGAGGTCGTCGGGGCGGATCGAGGGGGGCAGGTTGGCCATGCTGCGGTTTGAGTCGGTGAGGGCCACCGTGAGGGCTGGGCCCTGGACCGCACGGGTGCCCACGTGGGGGGCGAGCAGGTTGATCGTCCCGGTCAGCGGCACGATTCGGCCGTCACTGGGGGCGGCCGCAGCGGTCAGGGCGTCGAGCTCGTTCTGCAACTTCTCGATGGTGCTGGACTTGGCGGCCACGTCCCGGTTGGCGGTGTCGATGAGGCCGGGGAGCCCGCGGTCGCTGCGCAGGTCGGTGCCCCGAGCCGCTTGGAAGCTCGTCGCAAACAACAGACCGGCCAGCCCGAACACCGCGGGAGCCAAGGCCCGCCAGAGCCGAGACTGCGGACGGCCGGGGGTTGACGGCATACCGGATCCTCCGTGTCCGCAGCATCGGTGCCCGCGCGCGAGGCAGCGGCACGCGGTCGCGTGCTGCATCGCCTACGCTAAGGCACACCAGGAAGAACGCAAGGAGACCTCGTGTCCGACTCGCAAGGCCCACAGGATAAGAAGTCCGCCGTCGTCCCGCCGGCTGCCAAGGTCGCAGCGGCGCGGCAGGCTGCCGAGGCCGAGAAGCGGCGCCGGGCACAGGCTCTCGACGCCCCCAACCCGTCGTGGTGGGCGCCGGTCTTCGTCACGCTGCTGCTCGTGGGGCTGGTGTGGATCGTCGTCTTCTACATCTCGCAGGGCCTGTGGCCGGTTGCGGCCTTCGGGTATTGGAACCTCGTCGTCGGGTTTGTGCTGCTCATCAGCGGTTTCGCCATGACGATGAAGTGGAAGTGACGCGCGGCTGACCGGCGTCCGGCGGGGACGCGTCGGGCGGGACCTTAGTTACACCGGTGTAGTTCTCCCCAACTGTGGACAAGCCTGTGGATAACGTCACCGAGGTGGGTCAGCGGCGACGGCGTTTCTCGTATGCCGCATACGCTGCGGTCCCCGGGGTAGGCGCCCAGCGACCCACCACGGCCAACTGAACCGCAGTCCAGGTCGCCGAGACCAGCCAGTAGACGAGCACGCCCGAGGGCACGAACGCTGCCGAGACGAGCAGGCCGAGCGCCGCGAAGGCCGGCATCATCCGGCGCATGGAGGCAGCGAGCTCCGCGCCGGGTTCACCGGGCTGTGGCTCGACAAGGTTGGGCACGCTGAGCCAGCGGGTGGCGGCATACGTGATGACGGCAGCGAGCCCGCCGACGCCGAGGATGACCAGACCGGTCCCCGCAGCCCCCGGCAGACCCACTCCAGCCGCCCCGGCCACGCTGTCGGCCAAGCTGACGCCTGCCAGTCGGGCGGTGCGAGCCGAGGCGACGAGTGCGTCGTCCATCGCGCCGATCGGATGGCCCGCGGCGACGTCGGCAAGGACGCGGTAGAGACCGAACATCACCGCGCCTTGGACCAGCAGAGGCATCAGGCCCAATGAGACGCCGTGTTCGGCGCGGACCGCTCGACTCTCGGCGAGCTGTCGGCGCAGGCTCTCGGGGTCGGTGCGGCCGGCATACCGACGAGCGATCTCGGCCAGCGCCGGCCGAGCGCGTGCGGCGGCGTGCGCGAGCCGGACCTGACGGATGGTGACCGGGACGAGCGCACCGCGAACGACGACGACAAGTCCGATGAGGGCGGCCAACCATGCGGTGCCAGCACCCCATCCTGCGGTGGCGGCTAGGTCGTGCAGGGAGGCGAGCAGCCAGGCGATGGCTGTCTCGACGGGACGGAAAAGGGACGACAGGAGTTCAGACATGGGACTCTCTCGAAGGCTCGCGGGGGCGGGGACCGAACGCGGGCACACGCAACGCGCGTGCCGGGCCGAGCCCGGGCGGGACGAGTCAGTCGAGTGGTCGTCGGTCGGGCAGGCTCAGCCGGGCAGCCTGCCGGGTGCGCGGGGTCTGGGGACGCCCGGCGCGTCTGGGTCCGACGGGCTGGGAGCCTGCTCGTATGCCGTCCGCGCTCGCGCCCGCACGGGGAACGTCCGGCGGTGGGGATCGCCGACAACGAGCTGACGCTGGGCCACCCTGGCCAGGACGACCAAGACACCGGCGAGCACGGCGGCAACCATCCCGGCGGCCGTGCTCGCGGCCGTGCTCGCGGCGAACCCGGCCGACGCACCCGGGGGATCGAATCCGCTGAAGAACTCTGGGGACGTGAGGATCTGCGTCGTGAACCAGGCCAGGACCCAGCCCGAGGCAGCCGTCACCGCAACGGCCAGGACAGCGCTGACGGCAGCGGTCCTGGCACGGATACCTGCGGCGAGTCGCCGTTGCACGTCAGGTCCAACGGAATGCCGACGCCATCGGTTCCGACGCCATCGGTTCCGAGGACCGGCTGCCGTGGGTCGCGGATCAGCGGTAGAGCGCAGGCACGCTGAGGTAGTCGACCACCATGACGCCGACGATGACGATGAGCACCAGAGCCGCCCCCGGCCACTGCCAGCGCCGTCGAGTGCCGTGGGCGAGCAGAGCAAAGACGCCAGCCACCGCCACCCCGGTGATCAACCCGCCCAGGTGGCCCTGCCACGAGATGCCCGGGTAGAAGAACCCGAACGCCATGTTGATGGCCACGACGGCATACATCGCACCCGAGGATCGACCCAGGCTGCGGTTGAGCACGAGCATGGCGCCGAACAACCCGAACACCGCCCCGGAGGCGCCGACGACGGGAGTGGCCCACCCGGCATACTCGGCGACCTCCGCGGACGTCCGCAGAATGGTGCGGGGGGTGGGGGCGAGCAGCAGCACACCCGCCGACCCACCGATCGCCGAGATGAGGTAGAGCGCGAGGAACCGGGCCCGGCCGAGCAGCCCCTCCAGATAGGGACCGATCTGCCACAGCACGAGCATGTTGACGCCCAGGTGCAGTGGCATCTCCGGCAGGTGCAAGAACGCTGCCGTGACCGCGCGCCACGGCTCGGCCCAGCCCTCGAGCGGGCTGAAGTCCAGCGCGGCGGTCGTGGCGGGGCGAAGGAGCTGCACGGCATACATGAGGACGCACAGGCCGATGAGCACTTGGGTGACGATCGGGTTGCCGTCGCTGGTGCGCCCGCCGAAGACCGTGCGCGTGGGGCGGGCGGCGCGGGCGGCGTCACGGACGCAGTCGACGCATTGGACACCGACTGGGGCGGGGCGCTGACACTCGGGGCAGACCGGGCGGCGACACCGCTGGCAGGTGACGTAAGACTCGCGGTCGGGATGGCGGGGGCAGACCGGATGGGCGGCGGCCGCACCGCTCGCGGTGGGCAGGGTGGGTTCGCTCATGTATGCCGTCCGCTCACCTCGGTCACGCCCCTCACCACCCGCTCGGGCTCAGTCAGCGTCGGTGTCGGTGTCGATCGTGACCGACTCGATGACGACGGGCTCAAGCGGCCGGTCGTTGCGGTCGGTGCGAACGGTGGCGATGGCGTCGACGACCGCGCGGCTCGGGGCGTCGGAGACCTCACCGAAGATCGTGTGCTTGAAGTTGAGGTAGCCCGGGGTCGAGACCGTGATAAAGAACTGGGATCCGTTGGTGCCCTTGCCCATTCGCTTGCCGGCGTTGGCCATCGCGAGCAGATAGGGCCGGTCGAAGGTCTTGTCGGGGTGCGGCTCGTCGTCGAAGGTGTAGCCCGGGCCGCCGAAGCCCTGACCCAGCGGGCAACCGCCCTGGATCATGAAACCGGAGATGATCCGGTGGAAGACCAGGCCGTCGTAGAACTTGGTCGGGTTGGTGCGCTTTGCGTCGTCGCGGTATTCCTTCTCGCCGGTGGCGAGCCCCACGAAGTTGGCGACCGTTTTGGGTGCCTCGTTGGGGAAGAGGGTGACGGCGATGTCGCCGTGGTTGGTGTGCAAGGTTGCCTTCATGGCGGACATCCTTGCACGGCATACGGGCTGGTATGCCGCGCGCTCAGGGTGGGTGCGTCGACCGCTGGGGTCGGTGGGCCGGGCCTGCCGCGACAGCACCGGTGGGTGTGAGGATGTCGGGGCGTCC
>WBZS01000890.1_pt1 | contig 28847 bp, 22 predicted proteins | sample 5204201 | NCBI WGS metagenome assembly WBZS01 (sample SAMN12344357, study PRJNA552823) | activated sludge metagenome | biome: Activated sludge suspended growth; feature: Nitrification reactor; material: Wastewater; isolation source: activated sludge from nitrification reactor of wastewater... | reverse complement strand
CCCTGGCGCCGGTCGCCACGCTGCGCGGCCGGCGCTGCCCGCACAGACACCGGCCGCAGCCGGCGCCGCGCCGGGTGCCGCGCGCGCCGCAGCGCCGCCGGTGCAAGCACCCGCGCCGGCGCCCTCGCCCGCCGCGCCGCTGGTCGGCGCGCGCCATCGAGCGACGCGGACAGTTGCGTCCAGCGGCGTGGCCGACCCCGGCGTAACGCACAACCCGCGCACCGAGCAAGCCGTCGCCGCGGTCCCTGTTGCGCCCGGCGGCGCGAAAAGCGTTGCCACGGCCGCCGCGCCAGCCCCCCGCGCCGAAACCGCCCAGAGAGATGTCCCCCGCGCGCCACCGCCAGCGCCGGGCGAGCCGCCGCCGCTGTACCCGACGCGCGTGCCGGCGCCGGTGCAACTGCACTACGCGCTGCGCTACAACGGTGAATCCGGCCACGCGCTGCTGCGCTGGCAGCCCGACGCCGCGGCCGGCCAGCCGCCGCGCTATGCGCTGACGCTGGTCGGCCAGACCGAGTCCGGCCGCGCATTGGTCGAGCAAGACAGCCACGGCCGGATCGACGCCGCCGGGCTGGCGCCGGAGCGCTTTCTTGACCGTCGCGGCGGGCGCGGTTGGCGCGCCGCGCATTTCAGCCGCTGGGCGGTGGCGCCTGAGGTGGCCGCCAGCGCGCCGACGGACGCGCCGGTTGGCGAGATCAGCTTCTCCGGCCCGCAGGTGCGTTACCCGGCATGGCTGGGCGCGCAAGACCGGCTGTCGTGGCTGGTGCAACTGGTGGCGATTGCCGGCGCGGCGCAGGACGCCGTCGGCGCGGCCTCGGCGACGGCGTCGGCAGAAGGGGCAGCCGGCGCGGCCGACTGGCGGCTGTTTGTCGTCGACACCCGCGGCCGTGCCGAAACCTGGCGCCTGCAGCTGCTCGGCAGCGAGACCGTGGACACGCCGTTGGGTCGCCAGCGCGCGCTGCACCTGCGCCACGAGCCCGAACGCAGCGACGGCCTGCGCATCGATGCCTGGCTGGACCCGGCGCGCGGCCACTGGCCGCTGCGGCTGCGCCACACCGCGGTGCGCTCGGGCGATGTCTTCGAGCTGCTGCTTGACCGCGAACCGGAAGCGCCGTGACGAACCGCGCGCGTGGCTGAATGAGCGGATCATTCGGTCCATGCGCAACCATTCTCCGCACACGCTGCCTCCACCGAATGCAACTCGGCCGAGTTCCGGCCACGCCCGACGATCGCCGCGCATTTCACGCGCAGCGCGACACCTGGCGCTGTACGCCGCGGCACTGCTGCTGGCGGGTTGCGCGACGCCAACCACGCAACTGCGCACCGGGCAGGACGAGGCCGCGGTGCGCGCCACGCTCGGCCCGCCGACCGGCGAGTACCCGCTGGCCGGCGGTGCGCGGCGGCTTGAATACGCCCGCGGCCCGTTCGGCAAGCAGACCTGGATGGTCGACCTCGACGCCGCAGGCCGCGTGGCGCAGGTCGCGCAGGTGCTGGTGCCGCACTACTTTGCCCAGGTTCACAGCGGCATGACGCGCGCCGAGGTGCTGCCCATCCTGGGCCGCCCCGGCTTTCGGCAACGCGAGTTCCGCGACAAGGAAACCTGGTCGTGGCGCTTCGAGAACCCGTTTTGCGACTGGGCCCAGGTGACCTTTGCCGCCGATGGCCGGGTGGTCGACGGCGTCGCGCAGGCCATGGACCCGACCTGCGCCGAAAACCGCTGAAACCGCGGTCAGCGCCGAATGACTTCAAAAATGTGGCTGGTTTGATGACCGCGTCCACCCGCTCGACCACGCGCACCGTGCTGTACGGCATCGCCCACTGCGACAGTGTCAAGCGCGCCCGCGCCTGGCTGGCCGAGCATCAAGTAGCGGTCGACTTCCATGACTTCAAGAAAGCCGGCCTGCCGCCCGATCGACTCGACGCCTGGCTGCGGCAACTCGGCTGGGAGGCGTTGCTCAACCGCCGCGGCACGACCTGGCGCAAACTCGACGAGCCCGAGCGTGCGGCGGTAGTTAATGCGGCGTCGGCGCGCGCGCTGATGCTGCGCCACAGCAGTGTGATCAGGCGCCCGGTGGTCGAGTGGCCGAACGGTGCACTCAGCGTCGGTTTTGATGCCGCGCAGTTTGCGCGCCAGGTCGACTGAACCAAGCCGCCCTCCTGTCGGTTGCCAGCCGACTGCAATATCGGCACGCGCAAGTGCGGTATTGCGACTCGTTCGCACTGCGCGGCCTACACTCGGCGTATGCGTTCTGCCCTTCGCACCCCTCTTTGCCGCGGCGCCGTTGCGCGCGCGGCGCGTCGCCTGAACGGCGGCGCCTTGGTGCGCGGCACGCAATTGCTGGCGCGCACCCAGCGTGCGCGGTTGAGTGCCTACAGCCGCTCGGCTGCCCCACTCTCCCCCGCCCGGCGATCACCCCTAGCCACCACTGCGCAACGCAACGATCGCCGGGCCTAAGCAGCTCCCACGAGCGCCCGCGCGACCTTGTGCGCCCGTCCGGCGGCGCACGCGATGCACTCTTGCAGGTGACGCCATGCCCTTGTCTTCCAATCCCCCGTACCGCGTGATGACCGAACTCGACCACGTGCGCCTGGCCAGTTTGCTGCGCCGCATGCGCCACCAGGATGCGCTGGCACTGGCGCCGCACGCCGAGGACATGCTCGACGCGATCGACACCGTGCCGTCCAACTGCGTGCCGGCCGACGTGGTGACCATCAATTCCGAAATTATGCTGCGCGACCTGCGCGGCCACCGCACGCAACGCCTGAAGGTGTGCTGGCCCGAGGACTCCGATCCCGCCGCCGGCCGCGTGTCGGTGCTGTCGCCGGCGGGCTGGAACCTGCTCGGATTGCGCGTTGGCAGCACGGCGCGCTGGGCGGTGGCCAACCACGCGATGCGCGAGTCCAAGATCACCGCCATCTTGTTTCAGCCCGAGGCAAACGGTCAGTTCACGGTCTAACCTTGCTGTGGATGGACCAAGTCCCCGCTGCGCGCGCCTCCCCGGCCGCGGGCGCGCAGCGGGCGCAGCGGCTTGGGATCAAGCCGCACCTGAGGACATGCGGGCCGGCAGTTGGCGCTTGACGAACAGGTCGCGCACCTCCTTCAGGCTCAGGTAACGGCCGTCGCGGCCCTGCTTGCCCATCACCTGCAGCAGCACCGGCCATTCGAAGTCCATCATCTTGCGGTCCACCACGCGCCGGCGGCCGGCCGCTCGGTCGAAGTTGGCGTCCATCATGGCGCGCAGTTCGTCCAGGTCCAACCCGGGATCTGAGCGACCCTTGGCGTCCGCCTTCGGGCTGGCGAATTCCGCCAGTCGCGCCAGTTGGGCGGCGTCGACCTGGCCGTGGCGATCGAGGATGCCCGAGCCCACACCCTTTTTGTCGAGCGGCCCGCCGCGCAGCGCATTGAGCCGCAACCCGCCCAGCGCGTTGAGCGCCAGTTGCAGCGGACCGAGGCCGTTGGCCACCAGCGCCACCGCGCGAATCGGCGCGTCGGGCAGGGCCGGGTGTCCGTCGCCGCGCGCGGCGGCCTCCTTGATCGCCTGGCTGACGCGGCCAAGCGGGGCGACGTCGTCGGGCAGGGCGCCGGATGCAACCAGCGCCCGCAGGAACGGGCACGGGTTGTTGGCAGACACCGTGGCTGCGGCTGGTTTGGTGGTCATCGGGATATTCGCTGGTGGAAGAAGGTTGCGGGACGCACCGCGCTGATCGCGGCACGCATTGGCCGAGCCGGGTTGCGGCGGCGGTTCTGCCCCGTGTAGTTTCGGCCGTGCGACGCGGTGCGTGGCGCTTCAGATCGCCAACGGATCGACATCCACCGCCCAGCGCGCCAGCCCCTTGTGCTGCCGGTGCAGCGCATGCAGCGTCGGCACCCAGGCCGCAAGCAGGCGCTGCAACTGGGTGCGTGACCGGCTTTCAAGCAGCATTTGCATGCGCTCGATGCCGGCCACCTTGTTGATCGGCGTGGGCACCGGCGGGTACAGCGTGACGCCAGCGACATCGGACTGGGCCAATGCGCCGTCGGTCGCGGCGTGCAAGAAGGCGCTGGCCACCGCCGCGTCGCGCGCCTCGGCGCGCAGCAGTGCCAGGTGGCTGTGCGGCGGCAGCCCGGCCGCCGCGCGCTCGGCCAGCGTGGCGGCGGCGAAGGCGGCAAAGTCGTGCCGCTGCAGCGCCTGGTACAGCGGGTGGCGCGGGTGCCAGGTCTGCACCCACATCTGGCTTTCGCTGGCGTTGGCCGCATCGCGTCCGGCGCGGCCGGCGGCCTGCATCAACAGCGCGAACAGCCGCTCGCCGGCGCGAAAGTCGCTGGTGAACAGCACGCCGTCGGGGTTGACCGCCACCACCAGGGTAATGCGGCGAAAGTCGTGGCCCTTGGTGACCATTTGCGTGCCGACCAGGATGTCGACCTCGCCGGCGTGGACCTCGGCCAGCCGGCTTTCAAGCTGGCCCTTGCCGCGCGCGGTGTCGGCGTCTAGCCGGGCGATGCGCGCCTGCGGCAGCAGTTCGACCAACTGCTCTTCGAGTTTTTCGGTGCCGCGTCCGATCGGCGCGATGTCGAGGTTGCCGCAATCCGGGCAGGCGCGCGGCACCGGCTCGCCGAAGCCGCAGTGGTGGCAGCGCAGGCTGCGCTCGCGCTTGTGGAACACGCGCCAGGCGCTGCAATGCGGGCAGCCGCTTTTCCAGCCGCAGTCGGCGCAGTGCAGCACCGGGGCGTAGCCGCGCCGGTTCAGAAAGACCAGGCTTTGCTCGCCGCGCGCCAGGCACTGCCGCAGCGCGTCCAGCACCGCCGGCGCCAGCACCGGCGGGGTGCGCGCAGCGGCGGGCCGCGGCAGCGCGGTCATGTCGACCAGCCGCACCCGCGGCAGCGCGGCGCCGGCAATGCGCTCGGCCATGTCGACGCGGCGGTAGCGCGGTGCGCGGCTGCCGACCGATGCCGCGGCGGCCGGCACGGCGTTGTCATGCGCCGCGCGCTGCCAGCTTTCCAGTGACGGCGTGGCCGAGCCCAGCAGCACCGGCACGCCCTCGGCCCGGCCGCGCCACACCGCCAGGTCGCGCGCCGAATAACGCGCACCTTCCTGCTGCTTGTACGAGGGGTCGTGTTCTTCGTCGACCACCACCAACCCCAAGCGCGGCAACGGTGAGAACACAGCCAGCCGCGTCCCCAGCACGATGTCGACCTGTCCCATCAGCACCGCCAGCCAGCCGCGCAACCGCTGCGCGGGCGTCAGCGCGCTGTGCACCGCGGCGATGCGCCGGCCCGGAAAGCGCGCCGCAAAGCGCGCTTCGAGCTGCGGCGTCAGGTTGATCTCGGGCACCAGCACCAGCGCCTGGCGGCCGCTTTCCAGCGTGGCCGCGGTGGCGCGCAGGTAGACCTCGGTCTTGCCGCTGCCGGTCACCCCCCACAGCAGCAGCGGCGGCGGCTGCGGCTGCGCGCGCAAGGCCTCCAGCACCTGCAGCGCGCGTTGCTGGTCGGCCGACAGCGCTGGCGCATCGACCGCGACCGCCGCTGTCGGCGGCTCGGTCGACACCGCCTGCCAGGCCTTGCGCAGCCGATCGACACGCCGCGTCAACGCGGCGGCATCGAGCCGGCGCAGTTCGGGCGGCAACACCGACAAGGCCAGTTCGCCGACCGCGCGCTGGTAATAACCGGCGGCAAACGACACCAGCGCGCGCCAACTAGGCGGCAACGGCGGCAGCGCGCCAAACACCTGGACCAACGGGCGCAGCGTGATGGCTTTGTCATCGACCGCTGGCGGGTCGCTGTCCGCCCACACCACCCCCAACACCTCGCGCTTGCCCAGCGGCACGCGGACCAGGGTGCCGGGCGGCAGGGCGCGTTCACAGGCGTAGCGCAGCGGCGCGGCGACTGCGCTGTATCTGGGTGTTTCAACCACAACCAGAACACTTTGTGAAGGCTCCGCGGGGGGTGGGTTTTGCCTCCCCCCTAGTTTGAAGATGGTGTTGACTTGCGGTGGTTTTGTCATCCAAGCATCAACAAAATGTCATAAGTGGATGATCGGCAAGGATTTTTCCAACTGTCCCCGCAATCTGTGGATAACTTTGTGGGAAAGCTGGCGAAGGCGACGCTAAGTGCTTGATCCAGCGGACTTGCGGGTGGTTTGCCCAATCCTTCAGCAGCGTCTGAAACATATGTGGAATCAATGGCTTATCACGATTTCACAGCAAAATTCATGTTTCACGGGCGGGCCGGCAGGCGCCAATTCGCCGCAAGCGGGTTTTTGGGGATAAGTCAATACCCGCGGATCTGGTCACCCCGCTTCAAAGGGGATCTTGCGGGCCGTTTGCGCCAGCGCAAACGGCCACTTTCAAGCGCCGCTGCGGTTGCAGGTTTTTACCGCGCGACCAAGCGCGGAGATGGCCGCTGGCCTCGGCGGTTACCGGTCGGCGCACGCCACGGCGCCACGCCGCTTCAACGCAGCGTGCGCGAATGGCGGTGTACCGCCTCGACCAGCGCCGACACGTGCTCGGGTGGCGTGTGCTGCGAAATGCCGTGGCCAAGATTGAAGACGTGGCCGCCACTGCGGCCATCGGCGCGCGCCGGTCGGCCAAAGCTGTCAAGCACCGCGCGCGCCTCGGCGGCCACCGCGTCGGGCGGCGCGAACAACACCATGGGGTCGAGGTTGCCCTGCAGCGCAACGCGGTCGTCGAGCCGCCGCCGCGCGTCGCCCAGGTCGCAGGTCCAGTCCAGGCCGACGACATCGGCGCCGCAGTCGGCAATGTCTTCCAGCCACAGCCCGCCACCCTTGGTGAAGACGATCACCGGCACGCGGCGGCCGTCGGCCTCGCGCGTGAGTTGTGCCACGACGCGCCGGGTGTAGGCCAGGCTGAAGGCGCGGAAGGCGCGCTGTTCCAGCACCCCGCCCCACGAGTCAAACAGCATCACCGCCTGCACGCCGGCGGCTACTTGCGCGTTCAGGTAGTCGGCCACCGCCTGGGCGTTGATTTCCAGGATGCGGTGCAACAGGTCGGGCCGCGCATACAGCATCGACTTGACCAGCCGGTAGTCGTCCGACCCCGCGCCCTCGACCATGTAGCAGGCCAGCGTCCATGGGCTGCCTGAAAAACCGATCAGCGGCACGCGCCCGGCCAGCGCGCGCCGAATCGACGCCACGGCGTCGAAGACATAACGCAGGCGTTGCATGTCCGGCACCGCCAGCGCGGCGACCGCGGCCTCGTCGCGCAGCGGCCGGGCAAAGCGCGGACCTTCGCCGACGGCAAAGCTCAGGCCCAGGCCCATCGCGTCGGGCACGGTCAGGATGTCGGAAAACAGGATCGCCGCATCCAGCGGCCAGCGCGCCAGTGGTTGCAGTGTGACCTCGGTGGCGTAGTCCGGGCTGGTCGCCAGGCCCATGAAGCTGCCGGCGCGCGCGCGTGTGGCGTTGTATTCCGGCAGGTAGCGGCCGGCCTGACGCATCAGCCACAGCGGCGTGTAGTCGGTCGGCTGGCGCAGGCACGCGCGCAAGAAGGTGTCGTTGGCAAGCGTCGCGGGCATCGCTGGATTATCGATGCCGGTCAGCCGCCATCGGCGCTGCGGCGTTCACGCCTACAGCCGCCGCTGGCGTGCGCCTACAGGCCAGGCCTCGGGCGCACGCTATGCTGCCGCCCCACTTGCGCCCCACAGGCGCTGTCCAACCCCCCTGCAAGACCCCTGCGAAATCCCGCAAGCCGAGGAGAGAACCCATGTTGTCCGTCCCCCGCATCGCCGTGTCCGGCGTCGTCCTGGCCGCCGCGCTGAACCTCTCCGGCTGCGGCTACAACGACTTCCAGAGCCAGGACGAACAGGTCAAGTCGTCGTGGTCTGAAGTGCTCAACCAGTACCAGCGCCGCAACGACCTGATTCCCAACCTGGTGTCCACCGTCAAGGGCGAGGCCAACTTCGAGCAGGACACGCTGACCAAGGTGATCGAGGCGCGCGCCAAGGCCACCTCGATCCAGGCCACGCCCGAGCTGATCAACAACCCCGAGGCGTTCCAGAAGTTCCAGGCCGCGCAGGGCGAGGTCAGCAGCGCGTTGAGCCGGCTGCTGGTGGTGACCGAAAACTATCCCAACCTGCGCGCCAACCAGGCCTTCCAGGACTTGCGCGTGCAACTGGAAGGCACCGAGAACCGCATCACCGTGGCGCGCAACCGCTACATCAAGCAGGTGCAGGACTACAACGTGCTGACCCGCAGCTTCCCGACCAACCTGACCGCGATGGTCTTTGGCTACAAGGTCAAGCCCAACTTTGCGGTCGCCGACGAGGCGGCGATCAGTGCACCACCGTCGGTCAATTTCGACAAGGCGGCGCCGGCCAAACCGGCGTCCAGGTGACCCGGCGACCCCCAGTCGGCGCAGGCGCGGCATGGCGGCGGTGATGCAGGTGATGGCGACCGCTGCGCCACGGCGGCGCTGGCATTGGCGCTCTGGCACCGCCGCGTTGGCTTGGCTGGCGTTGCTGTGGGCCTGTCTGTGCCTTTGCCTGCCGGCGCAGGCGCAGCAAATCCAGCCGGTGCCGGCGCTGAGCGGCCGCATCGTCGACCAGGCGGGTTTGCTGTCGGCCGGCCAGGCGCAGGCGCTGGAGGCCAAGCTGGCGGCGTTCGAACAGCGCTCGGGGCCGCAAATCGTGGTCTTGACGCTGCCTTCGACGCAGCCCGAAGACATCGCCACCTACGCCCAGCGGGTGGCCGACCAATGGAAGATCGGCCGCCGCCAGGTTGGCGACGGCGTGCTGCTGGTGGTGGCGCGCGACGACCGGCGCGTGCGCATTGAAGTCGCCAAGGCGCTTGAAGGCGCGGTGCCCGACCTGGCTGCGCGGCAAATCATTGACCGCGCCATCGGCCCGGCATTCAAGCGCGGCGACTATGCCGCCGGTCTGGACGGCGCGGTCGATATGCTGATGCAGCGCATCCAGGGTGAAAACCTGCCGCCGCCATCCAGCGCGGGACGACCCGGCGCGGGCGGCGACAGCCCACTTGATGGCTTTGATCTGCCGTCGCTGGCGATGCTGCTGCTGATTGCCACGCCGGTGATCGGCGCCATCGCCCGCGGCATGCTGGGCAGCAAGCTGGGCACGCTGGTGACCGCGGGCGGCATCGGCGGCCTGGCGTTCCTGGTCACCGCCAGCGTGGTCATCGCGGTCGGCGCCGGCTTGCTCGCGCTGCTGCTGGTCGGCTTGTTTGGCGGTGGTGGTGGCGGAGGGCCGCGCGGTCCCGGCGGCGGCGGACGCGGCGGCTTTGGCCGCATGGGGCCGCCGATCATTTTCGGCGGCGGTGGTGGTGGGTTTGGCGGCTTCGGCGGCGGTGGTGGCGGCGGCGGCGGGTTTTCTTCCGGCGGCGGCGGCGACTTCGGCGGCGGCGGCGCCTCGGGGAGTTGGTGATGGCGGGTTGGGTGCAACGCATCGGGCGCGTCGTCAGGCACCGGCTGCACGACGAAGCCAGCGTGCGCCGCGCGCTGCCGCGGCGCGCGCTGCGGCAACTGGAAGCGCGCGTCGGCGCCAGCGAACGGCGGCACAGCGGCGAAATCCGCGTCTGCATCGAGGCCGGGCTGCCGTTGAGCTACCTGAGCCGTGACCTGAACGCGCACGACCGTGCGCTGACGCTGTTTGGCAAGCTGCGCGTCTGGGACACCGACCGCCGCAACGGCGTGCTGGTCTACCTGCTGCTGGCCGAGCGGGCGATCGAAATCATTGCCGACCGCGGCTTGAACCGCCACGTGACGCCGGCCGACTGGCGGGAAATCGTCGAGCGCATGCGCCAGCCGCTGCGCGAGGGCCAGTTTGAAGACGGTCTGAATGCGGCGATCGACGGCGTCGACGCACTGCTGGTGCGGCACTTCACGCTGGCCGATGGCGAGGTCAACCCGAACGAGCTGACCAACAGCGTCGACATCCGCTAGGCCGGATCGCAGTGCGGCCGTTGGCGCCGCTGGTGCACATGCGGCTCAGCGCGACGAATCGGCGCCCGCCGGCGCGGCCAGCGACGACCCGATCAGCCACTGCGCCGACCAATAGGTGGCCAGCACCCACAACGCCTCCCAGGCCAGCGGGGTGTGGAAGCGGTGCGTGGCCAGCAGCGCGTCCGAGACCAGAAACAACGCGGCACCGAATGCAGCGCGGGCGTGGCGCGGCGCATCGGTCGCCCCGCCTGCGCCGGCCTGCCAGCGGCACAGCGCCTGCGCCGCCATCGCCGCCAGACAGGCGACATAGGCCAGCACCGGCACGCGCAGCGGCGCCGGCACGCCGGGCCACAGCAGCGCCAGGATCATGGCCGCCAGCGCCGCGTAGGCGGCAAACGGCCAGCGCGGACGCGCCAGCGCCGCGCCGCGCGTGAACGCCCACAGGTAGGCCAGATGGGCCAGCAAGAACGCCACCAGCCCGGGCACAAAGCCCTGCTGCGGCCACAAAAGCGCCACATCGCCAAGCAGCGACAGCGCCAAGCCGGCCAGCACTGCCCGGCGCTCGGCCCAGGGTGCCCCGCGCTGGCGCGCGGCGTAGACGATGGCCAGGGCCGTGGTCAGCGGCTTGAACAGTGCCAGCGGCCACAGCGCGCCCGGCCAGGCCTGCGCGCTGGCAATGGCCGACGCGGCGCTGGCCAGATACAGCAGGCGCAGGGTGTGCATGGTCAAAGGTCGGATGGCATGGTCGATGCGCGGCGCATCCCCAGGCCTCACTTCGGCGCCGACCGGGTGAGCTTTTCAGCCATCCGGGTTTGCCAACCCGGACCGGTCGAGCGCCAACGCTCAATGATGTCTTCGGTCAGCCGAATCGAAATCAGCTTGCGTGGATTGACCGACTTCGGGCGACCGCCTTTGTTGACACTGCCGCGCTCCAGCATGTCGTCGGTCAGTTCAGGCAGTTCCTCGTACTCCTGCGGCTGAATCACGTGCGCGTCGACCTTGGCCAGATCAGAGCCCAAGGAGCGGCGCGATGCGTGCTTGCTCTCGCTCATTGGCTTTCCTCATGCTGAAGACGTGGCGGTCCGCGCCACGCGGGGTGTAGCCGACGACCACCATCCGACCGGCGAGCATGCCAAAGCAGATGATCCGCCTTTCACCATAGTCCTGGCGCACATCTTCGACCTCGAAGGTGGGGCCGGAAAAGACCGCCGCGGCGTCGTTGAAGTCAAGATGCCGGGTGTTCAATGCGTGTGCGCGCTTGACCGGATCGAAAGTGATGGCCACCGGTTATTGTAAATACAATAACAAGCCGCTCGGTGGCCCTCAAGCCGCCGCCTTCGCCGCCAGTTCGGCGCGCAGCCGCTTCAGCCGTTCGCGCGGGTTTTCCTTGGCCGTGCCGTCGTCGAGCTTCATTTCGGCGATGAAGCGGCTGGGCACGCCGGGCACGGTGTCGCGGCCGCGCTTGCGCCGGCGCAGCGTGCTGACCACCAGCGTGCGCTGCGCGCGGGTGATGCCGACGTACATCAGCCGCCGCTCTTCGTGCAGGCGCTCGTCGGTCATTTCTTCGGCGTCGCTCTTGAACGGCAGCAGCCCTTCGTTGACGCCGGCCAGCCAGACGTGCGGCCATTCCAGCCCTTTGGCGGCGTGCAGCGTCGACAGCGTGACGACATCTGAATCGGCGTCGCGCTCGGCCAGGCTGATGATCACCGCGATGGTTTGCGCCACCTCCAGCACCGACTGCTCGGGCGCGGCCTCGGCGCTGCCGTCGCGCGCGGCCGCGCCGCCGCAGCGGCGCGCGATCCAGTCGACGAAATCGAGCACGTTGGTCCAGCGCGCGGCGGCCAGCTTGGGCGAATCGTCGCCGTCGTGCAGGTGTTTTTCGTAGTCCAGTTCGGTCAACCAGGCCAGCAGCAGCGCGCGCGCCGCGTCGGCGCCGCGGGCCTGGCGGGCGCGCTCTTCCAGGCCGTTGACGTAACGGCCATATTCATGCAACCCGGCAACCGCCTTGGCGCCGAGCTGGGTCGCCAGCGCGGGCGCGAACAAGGCCTCGAACAGGCTGCACTTCCACTGCCCGGCAAAGCGGCCCAGCTTGTCCAGCGTGGTGTCGCCGATGCCGCGCTTGGGCGTGCGCACCGCGCGCAGGAAAGCCGGGTCGTCGTCGGGGTTGACCAGCAGCCGCAGCCAGGCGCACAAGTCCTTGATTTCGGCGCGGTCGAACCAGCTTTGCCCGCCCGATACGCGGTACGGCACTTGCGCCGTGCGCAACTTTTCCTCGAACGCCCGCGCCTGGTGGTTGGCGCGGTACAGCACGGCAAAGTCGCGCCAGCCGGTGGCGGGCTGCGCCGCGCGCGTGGCCTGGATGAAGGCCAATGCGCGCTCGGCCTCGTGGCTGTCGCTGTCGCACTCGACACGCCGCACCTGCTCGCCGTCGCCGAAGTCGCTCCACAGCTTCTTGTCGTAGAGCTTGGGGTTGCCGCCGATCACCGCGTTGGCCGCGCGCAGGATGTGGCCGGTCGAGCGGTAGTTCTGCTCCAGCGCAATCACGGTCAGCGCCGGCCAGTCCTGGCCCAGGCGCTTCAAGTTGTCGATGGTCGCGCCACGCCAGCCGTAAATGCTTTGGTCGTCGTCGCCGACCGCGGTAAAGCGGCCGCGACGCTCGGCGTCGGGGTGGCTGGCCAGCGCCTTCAGCAGCTCGTACTGCACCGCGTTGGTGTCCTGGTACTCGTCGACCAGCAGGTGGGCAAAGCGCTGCTGCCACTTCAGCCGCGCGTCGGCGTCGTCGCGCAGCAGCTTCAGCGGCAGGCCGATCAGGTCGTCGAAGTCCACCGCCTGGTAGGCGGCCAGCTTTTGTTCGTAGCGCGCCATCACCTGCGCCGCCTGGCGCGTCAGCGCGTTGTCCTGCTGCGCCACGTCGGCCGCGGCCAGACCCTGGTTCTTCCACAGGCTGATCGCCCACTGCCAGCGCCGCGCCTGCGCCGCGTCGGTGGTGGCGCCGACCTCGCGCACGATGCCCAGCACGTCGTCGCTGTCGAGGATGGAAAAGCGCGGCTTGAGCCCGATGCGCTCGCCGTCCTCGCGCAGCATGCGCACGCCCAGCGCATGAAAGGTGCTGACCACCAGCTCGTTGGCCGCCTTGGCGCCGACCAGCGTACGCGCGCGCTCGCGCATTTCCTGCGCGGCCTTGTTGGTGAAGGTGATCGCGGCAATCTGCCGCGGCGCCAGCCCGGTTTGCAGCAGGCGGGCGATCTTATGCGTGATGACCCGCGTCTTGCCCGAGCCGGCGCCGGCCAGCACCAGGCACGGCCCGTGCAGGTGGTTGACCGCCCGCATCTGGGCGTCGTTCAGCGTGGCGGGGGCGGTCGACATCGGGCGGCGGATGATACGGGCGCGCCCCCAAGGCGCCGGCCGCGCCACCCGCACCCCGGGGATTCACGGGGGCCGGCGTCAGCGTTTGGCCGATTCCGCGTCGCTAAGATCAACCGGCCCAGGTGATCCGCCACCGGGCCTCGCCCTTGATCCCCAAGCTGGAGCCGCTTGCCATGACCGATGTGAAAGCCATGTACCTGCAAAAACGCTGCACCGCGCACGAGGCGCTGCGGCACATCAAGGACGGTGACATGGTGGTCGTGCCCACGGGCGTCGGCGAGCCGCCGACGCTGCTCAACGCCTTGTCCGACGAGCGGCGGCGCTTTCACGGCGTGCGCGTGGCGCAAATCCTGGCGGTGCGCAAGTTCGGCTACATCGACGAAGCAACCGCCGAGCACGTGCGCCCGGTGGCTTTTTTCTACGGCGGCGCCACGCGCCCCGGCGGCCAGGCCGGCTGGGTCGACTACATCCCGAACTACTTCTGCGAACTGCCGAGCATGATCAGCCGCGGCCTGATCCCGTCGGACGTGGTGTTCTCGATGGCCTCGCCGATGGACGCGCACGGCTATTTCTCGCTCAGCCTGGCCGCCGACTACACCATGGCCGCGGTGGCCAAGGCGCGCGCCATCGTGCTCGAGGTCAACCCGAACGTGCCGTTCGCTTTTGGCGACTGCCATGTGCACATCTCGCAGGTGGCCTCGCTGATCGAAAGCGAAGACCCGGTGCAGGAAGTCGGCCTGCCCAAGATCGGCCCGGTGCAGCAGGCGATCGGCAAGTACGTTGCCGACCTGATCGACGACGGCTCGACGCTGCAGATCGGCTACGGCGGCATCCCCGACGCCACCGTGATGCAGCTCACCGCCAAGCACGACCTGGGCATACACACCGAAATGATCGGCGACGGCATCCTGACGCTGATTGAGGCCGGCGCGGTGACCAACAAGCGCAAGAACCACCTGCCCGGCAAGATGCAGGCCACCTTCGCGCTCGGCTCGAACAAGCTGTACCGCTTCATGGACCGCAACCCGGCGCTGGAAATGCACCCGGTCAACATCACCAACGACCCGGCGCTGGCCGGCCTGAACGACAAGCTGGTGGCGATCAACGCCACCATGCAGGTCGACCTGGTCGGCCAGTGCGGCTCGGAAAGCCTGGGCCCGATGCCTTACTCGGGCACCGGCGGCCAGGCCGACTTCGTGCGCGCGGCCAACCGCTCGAACGGCGGCAAGGCCTTCATCGTGCTGCCGTCGACCGCCAAGGACGACACCATCTCGCGCATCGTGCCGACGCTGGCCGAAGGCACGCATGTGACGACCAGCAAGAACGCGATCAACTACGTCGTCACCGAGCACGGCGTGGCGCAGTTGCGCGGCCAGTCGGCCAAGCAACGTGTGCGGTCGATGATCGCCATCGCCCACCCCAAATTCCGCGACGAGCTGACCGAGCAGGCGAAGAAGCTGCGCATGCTGTAGGCGCCGCCGCGCATCGGTCGGCCATACAGCAAGGGATGCCGCGATGGCCGACCCGGCGCCAACCCTTGAGCTGATCCAGTTTCCGCGCGCGCTGGGGGTGCTCAACGCCAGCCCGTTTTGCATGAAGGTCGAGGTGTTTTTGAAGCTGGCCGGGCTGGCCTACACCGTCAACGACCGCGTGCCGCCGTTCAGGCTGCCAAAGAAAAAGCTGCCCGCGCTGCGCGACGCCGGCGTGCTGATCTGCGACAGCGAAGCCATCATCACCCACCTGCAACGCCGCTACGCCGAGCGCCTGCCGGCCGCGCTGCGCGGCGCCGAAAGCGGTACCGACCACGCGCTGCGGCGCATGGTCGAAGAGCACTTGTACTTCATCGCGCTGCATGAGCGCTGGATTGACGACGCCGGCTTCGCGCTGACCCGCCAGGCCTTTTTCAGCGGCCTGCCGGCGCCGCTGCGTGCGCTGGTGCCAACGCTGGTGCGGCGCAAGATGCGGCGCGACCTGTACGGCCAGGGCGTGGGCCGCCACGACGCCAACGAACGCGCGCAACGCGGCGCCGCCGACATCGCCGCGCTGGCTGATGCGCTCGGCGCGCGGCCCTACTTTGGCGGCGAGTCACCGGCGCTGCTGGACTGCTGCGTCTACGCCTTCATCGCCAACGCGCTGCGCGTGGCGCTGGACGGCGCACTGCGCCGCGCGGTGCAGGCGCAGCCGGCGCTGGTGGACTATGTCGCGCGCATGGAGCAGCGGGTCGGGAGTTGAGGCCAGCTCCGCTGACAAGGTCGGTGCGGTGGCCCGGGCACGTACGGCGCAGGCGACGCGGCGGCTTTCGATCAGCGTTCGTCCAGGCGCGGGCCCAGCAGCATGGCGCGGATGTCGCCGCCGCTGCGCGCGCTGGCCGTCAGCAGGTAAACGCAGAGAAACGGGGTGCCCCCGACCAGCGCCAGCAGCGCCAGTGCGATGCCGACAGCGCTGAAGCGGTGGCGCCACGCCACCCACAGGGCAGACAGCGTCAACAGCCCCATGAAATCGAGGTTGAACTGGCCGGACCAGCCCATGCTGGCCATGTCGCCAAAGAACACCGGGAGAAAACCCAGGCCGTGGCGCGCGATGACCACGCCGGTATACGCCACGATGGCGGCAAACATCAGGGACAGCAGCAAACGAAGCGGCAGCATGGTCGTTGAGGGGCAATCGATCAATCGGCGGAGGTGACGTGGTTGCCTGTCGCAGGCCATCGACCGAACGCTATCCTGCGATCTGATTGATTTCAATTACGTCGAAGGTAATCGTTATGCAACGATCCTCGCACCGGACGTCTTCCCTACCGGCACCGCGCGAGGTCACCGCGGCGGCGGCACCGCGCGCTTTTGGCGAGTTGCTGAAGGCCTGGCGCACGGCGCGCCGCTATTCCCAACTGCAACTGGCCGGGCAGACGCAGGTTTCGCAACGCCACCTGAGCTTTCTGGAGTCGGGCCGCGCCCGTCCGAGCCGCGAGATGCTGACCCACCTGGCCCAGGTGCTGCGCGTGCCGCTGCGCGAGCGCAACGAGCTGTTGATCGCTGCCGGCTACGCGCCGCTGTACCCGGAGCGGGCGCTTGACGATGCCGCGATGGTGGCGATCCGCCAGGCGCTGGAGGCGACGCTGCGGCACCACGAGCCCTTTCCGGCGCTGGTGGTCGACCGGCAATGGAACATCGTGCTGCACAACGCCGCGGTGGACCGGCTGATCGGCCTGCTGGGCGAGCCCGACCGGGTATGGCAACAGGTTGACCCGACAGGCGGCCGCAACCTGATGCGGCTGACGCTGCACCCGCGGGGCCTGCAGCCGCTGATGCTGGACTGGCCCCGCACCGCCGGCGCGCTGTTGCAGCGGCTGCACGCCGAGCTGCAGGCCAACCCGGCGAACAGCGGGCTGCAGGCCCTGCTTGCCGAGCTGCATGCGCTGCCCGGCGTGGCCGACGCCGACCAAGCAGTTGACGTCGCGCCGATGCCGCAGGTGCCCGTCCTGACGCTTAAATTGCGGGTACAAGGGAGCACGCTCGAACTGTTCTCGATGGTCTGCACTTTCGGCACCGCGCTTGACCTGACCGCCGATGAACTGCGACTTGAGCTGCTGTTTCCCTGTGACGACGCGACGGCCCGCTTTCTTCGGGGCGACGGCCAGGCCGGCGATGCACCGGCGTGGCCAACACCGCGCCACGGCGGCTGAGGCGCGCCGGCCGCCAGCCGTCTGACTCGACTGGCCCGGTTGCCGCGACCGGCGTCCGGCCGGCGACCGCAACGCCCAAGTCAAGCCCTGCCGTCCGCGCCCGGCCCGGTGCGGTCACCGCCACCCGGCCGGCCGCGCGCCAGCCGCCAGACCATCGTGCCCAGGACGGCGACGCCGGCCAGCAGCACGCCCCACAGCAGCCCCGGGCGCAGGCGGGCCAGCCGCTCGGCCGCGGCGGCCTGCTCGGCGGCGCCCTGGTCTTCGGTCCAGTCGCCGAGCCGGGCGCGGCCCATGCGCGGCCTTTCCTGGTCCAACTGCGGCACCAGCGTGGTGATCGGCAAGGCGCCGTCCGCGGCGTCCTTCGCGCCGGCCAGCAGCCGGTACGGTGGGCTGCCCTGGCTGGCGAAAACCAGCTCGGCCAGCGCGGCGCGCACCACAAGTTGCGTGGTCGCCGGGTCCGGCGCGCCGGCGCGTTCGTCGGGCAGCAGGCGCAGGTAGCGGGCGCTGGTCTGCACGGCCAAAGGCGGTGAACGGCTGGGCGTGCCGTCGCGCTCCAGGCGGTAGAACACCCAACTGCCCAGTTCATGCCAGACGGCGTCGCTGCGTTGCCGCGCCTGCACGCGCAGCGGGGCGACGTGGGTGCCGGCCGCCCATTGCAGGTCGATCGCGGCAAGCGGCAGGTTGGCGCCCAGGTCAAAGTGCAAGGCATTCGGCGCCGGCGGCGCGCGGCCAGGTGGTTCGGCGCTGGGCGGGACCACCAACGGCTCGGCCGGCGGCGGTGCGGCGGCCAAGCGCTGCACGTCAATCGCCTGCGCCCCGGTGAGCTGCGGCGCGGCGGCCGGGTCACGCCAGACCAGGCGCACGAAGCGCGGCACCTCAGGCGGCAGCGGCACGTCGCGCTGCACCAGCGCGCCGGAAGGCGACGCCAACGCCATCACCTGCCCGCTGCCGGCGCCGTGCCAGTCGCGCAAGGTGGCGCTGCTGTCGATGTCAAAGGCGGCACTGAACTCGGCCGGTCCCGACCAGGCCAGGCGCAGCCGTTGCGGCGCCGGCCGGTCGGGCGCTCGCTCGCCCAGGTCAAACAGCCAGCCGGGCGACACGCGGCCGGTCCGGCCGGCCGGCTCGCCCGCCAGGCGCCGCACGCGGATGCGGTCGCCCTGCACCAGCACGTCCACCGGCAAGCCCAGCGCCGCGTCGGGCGCGGCCCGCGGCGGCAGCGGGTAGGCGCTGGCGTCGCGCGGGGTTTCCTTGGGTTGCGACAGCACCTCGGCTGGCGGCAGCCAGGCGTGGGGCACGCGCCGGCCGGCGGCGTCGACCACGCGCATGTCGGCCAGGCCGGGTGCCAGGCTGTGGCGGTAGGCGCTGGCCGGCAGCGGCAAGGCCACCAACGCGGCGCCGTGCTGCACGCTGATGGGCGCGCTCCAACGCAGCGCGGGCTCGGCCGCGCCGGCGGCATGGCCGGCCGCGGCCGCCAAGGCCAGGGCCAGGGCGATGTCAACGGGCTTCATGAGGGGGCTGGCTCGCTGGCAAGGGGGCGACGTAGGCGATGACCAGCATCAGCAGGCCCACGCCGATGAACGACACGATGCGTGTGACGCTGCCGCTGCCCGACAGGTCAACCAGCAGCAGCTTGGCCACCACCGCCGCCAGCAGCACCGCGCCCACCATCCACGGCGTGCGCTGGCTGCGCCGCGCGGCGCGCCACATCAGCGCCAGCGCGGTGGCCGACCACAGCAGGGTCAGGCCGGTCTGCACCGCCAGCGAATCCATCCAGGCCTCGGGCCGGTACGCCACGCCGCCCCAGTGGTGAAAGCCACGCAGCAGCATGGCGTTGATCCAGGCAAAGCCCACCCCCGCCAGCAGCGCCAGCGGCGCGGCGCCGGCGCGCGCCAGGCGCGCCGCCGCGGCCGGCTGCTGCAGCCAGCGCCACACCGCGTACAGCGCGGTGGCCACGCCCAGGTCCAGCGGGTTGAGCAGCGGCAGATGCGGCAGCGGGCGCGCGCTGCCGCTGGACTCGGCGTTGGCCAGCAGCGTCCACCACAGCAAGGCCAGCGCCAGCACCGCGCCGGCGCTGACCTGGTAGGCCAGCGGCTCGGCGTTGACCGGCCAGCGCCGCGCCACGCTGGCGCGCGGCAGCACCAGCAGCAGCAGCGCCGGCACCGCCAGCAGCCCCAGCCACGGCCAGGCGGTGGCCGTGTCGCCCCAGGCGCGCGTGATGGCGCCGCCGCCGTGCGCGCCCAGTACCGCCAGCAGCAGCGGGCCGATGGCATGCGCGGCGTGGCGCGCGCGGCCAGGCCAGCCCGGCGCCAGGCGCCGCAGCACCGCGCCGTGCAGCGCCAGCGCCAGCGGCCAGGCCCACCAGCCGCCGTGCTGCGCCGGGTTGTCCAGCATATCGACCGCGGCCACGGCCAGCAGCAGCAGCGCCGGCGCCAAGGCCATCAGCGGCCGGCCCAGGTTGGCCCAGCGCAGGCGCAGCGACAGCAGCGTGCAGGCCAGCGCAATGACCGACAGCGACAGCAGCCAGGCGGTGACGCTTTGGCGCTCAGCGGCAAAGTGGACGATCTGCTGCGCCGCCGCGGCCAGCGCCCACAGCAGGCCCCAGGCGATCAGCAGCGGCTGCGCCCGGGCTTCGCCACGCAGGCGTGTGGCGCCGCTGGCCAGGCCCGGCGCGCCGGCCAGCTCGGGCGCATCCCCCAGGCCGCGATGCACGAAGTAGGCCCCGGCCAACGCACCCACCGCCAGCAGCAGCGCGCCGAGAAAGCCCGCGTTGAACACCGCCGTTGGCGCCGCGTTCGAAGGCAGCACCACGCCCAGCATGAGGCCGGCGATCAGCAGCAGCGCATAGCCAAACAGCCGCGGCACGCGCCGCTGCTGACGAAAGCCCAGCCACAGCAGCCCGGCCGCTTCCAGCGCCCAGGCGCCGGCGCTGCTGCGTGCGTCCAGCGCGAACGGGATCACCAGGCTGATGAACACCGTGGCAATCGCCAGCACCGCGTCGAACAGCGGCGCCAGCGCCGCGCTGTTGCGCATGCGCAGCGCCAGCGCGACATAAAAGCCGGCCAGCGCCAGCGCCGACAGCGCGCTGCCGTAGGGCATGTCGCGCACCAGGCCGAGCTGCAGCGCGAAGGCCACCGTCGGCACGCCAAACAGCAGGCCGCCGTTGATCCAGCGGTCACCGCGCGCGGCCTGCGCCGAAAGCTGTCGCGCCGGCAACACCAGCACCGCGGTGAAGAGCAGAAAGTAGGCCAGCAAAAAGCCCTGTGCCACCGCGTAGTGCGCCGGCTGGTAGCGCAGCACGCCCCAGGCCGAGGCGACGCCAAAGGTGAACAGCACGCCCACCGCGTTGAGCAGCCGCCAGTTGCGGAACCAGGCCACGGCGACGATGCCAAGGTCCAGCACCAGGTAGTAGCTGAACAAGGCCACGTGGTTGCCGCCGCCGCTGGACACCAGCAGCGGCGTGGCAAAGCCGCCCAACGCGCCGACCACCGCCAGCGCACGCGCGTCCTGCAGCACCGCCAGCGCCGCGGCCAGGCCGGCCACCGCCACCATCAGCGCGAACACCGGCCCGGCGGCCAGCACGCCGTAGATGCGAAAGGCGACGAACAGGGTCAGGTACAGCACCGCCACCGCGCCGCCCTGCAGCATGGGCGCAAAGTCCGGCCGCGCCGTGCGCAAGCGCCAGCCCAGGCCCAGCAGCACCAGCGCGACCGCGGCAATGCCAGCCAGCCGCACTTCCACCGGCAGCAGCGCGTGGTCGCTGGCGTACTTGGCCAGAAAGGCCAGGCCGAGAAAAAGAATGCCGACGCCGGCCTTGGCAATCGTGTTGCCGCCCAGCAGCCAGGCGCGCGCCTGGTCGAACACACCCGGGGCGCGTGCGGCCGGCGGCTGTTGCGCGCCAGGCCGGGCCTGCGCCTGCGCACTGGCCGCGGCCGGCTGCGCCGACGGCACCGGCGCCGGCAGCGCGGTCTTCAGAAACTGCGCCAACCTGGCCGGCAGCGACGCCGGCCGCGCTACGGATGCGGGCGCAGCGGCCGGGCCGGGCGCGTCGCGCGGCGTATCGGCCGGCCATGGCGCCGGCGGCGCGACCGACGCCAGCGGCACGGCCGGGCGGGCCGCGTCGCGCGGCGCATCGGCCGGCGGCGCCGTGCGCCGCCACTGCGCCAGCTCGTCCTGCAGCACGCCCAACTGGCGCTGCTGGGCCAGGCTGCGCACCAGCAGCCAGCCCAACAACGCACCAGACAAGGCGCCGAACCAATCGCCATTGATCGCGCCGAACACGCCACCCACCAAGACTGCAATCACCGGCATCGCGTCTGCCCTCCCAGCCTGGCGAACATGTCGATCGCCTGACTCTAGGGCAGTGCCGCGGCTCGGCAGGGCAGCCGCGTGCGCCGGTATCGCGCCGCGCGACCGCGGGTAGCGCGCGCGGCGACCAGCCAAGGCGCCGGCGCAGGCGAGCGGGGCATGGTCAGGCGACCTCCCGCGCCTTTTCGATGCCGTACGGATCCACCTCCTTGTACTGGACCCACGCGGTGCTGTCGACCGACTCCGCGCCGAGCGGCGCAATGCCAAGACGCTCCAGCGTGCACACGAGGTCTTCCAGCACCTCCTCGCGACGGCGCACAAAACTTGAGGCGAAGCAGCGCCAGAATGTCCAGCCAGCCCGTTCGAGCACACGTTGGCGACCCATGTCCGCCTGCCACTGCCCAGGGCCGTGGAAGCGGTCACCGTCGCATTCAACGGCAAGGCGTCGGCCCTCATCGCCTTCGACGACGAAGTCGATGCGATACCCCCCGCACTGCACCTGTGGCTCAACGCGGAAGCCGCGCTTGACGAGTTCGTCAAACATTGCAAGCTCGAAGCCCGACTCGCAGCGCTCCCGGAGGGCCTGGACCTTCCTCGCGTCCTGACGGAACGGCTGCTTGAAGTGACTGATAAGCCTGCCGTTGAGCGAGTCCTCCTTGAACGCCGTCTCGGCAACGGAACGGAACAGGTACATGCGGTCGCGGGCACGTGACAGCGCCACGTTGAAGCGCTGCTGCATGTCGGCGCGATTGGCAGCCGAGCGGTCCCCGGCGCCAAGAACCATCGAGACCATCATGATGTCGCGCTCGCGCCCCTGAAACACGGGCGGTGGGCCGATGGCAATCTTTCGCTCCACCACGTCAACCGGCGAGATGCGCTCGCTGACCAGTTCGTGAATTCGCGCCGCCTGCGCCGTGCCCAGGAGCGTGACGACGCCGATACTTCGCCCGTCGAACTGCGAGTCGGCCAGAATGGACTCAAGTTCGGCAACGATGGCCCTGGCCTCGGGCTCGTTCACATCGCCGCGGCGGTTGCCTCCCTTGACGAACACATCGACCAGAGGCGGGTCGAGTCGCTCGTTGGCCCTGGGCACGCGCAGCGGGCGGATGTCGCCTTGGTAGAACTCTCGGTTCGAGAATTCGATGATGGCCGGGACGCACCGGAAGTGCTCCCGCAGCATCACTGAGTTGCCCGCAAACACCACGCGGGCCAAGTCGTAGATCGACCTGTCCGGCGTCATCTCCGACCCATGGGGCTGATTGGTCAGGAACCGGTTGACCAGCTCCTTGATTTTCTCTTCCGCAGTGCCGACCGCCGATGGCGAAACCTGCTTGTGGTCGCCCACGACAAGCACTTTCTGTCCGCGCAGCAGCGCCGGCAGTGCCCAGATGTCGGACTGGGAGGCCTCGTCGATGATGACAAGGTCGAACAGCCCGACCTCCGGCGGAATGGTCTCGGATACGCGCCACTGCGGCAATACCCAGCACGGAACAGCCTGGTAGGCCCGGCGCATGGCTTCGCGCGCGGTCTTGCGGTGCCGCACGGCACGTACGCCGGTGCCTGAGCCCATGGCCTGAACGGCGTTCAAGTAGGCCTGCAAGGCCTGCCGCACGGAGTCGGGCGAGTTGTTGAACACGCCAAGCCAGGTCTTCTCAGCCACAAGGTCCTGGTACGTCCGAGCCAAGGCGGTGGTCAGCGTCCGGCGCTCATCAAACAGCTCCTGCATCTTGTGGTGACCGTCGATACGGTCGAGGAACATCACGGCCTGCCGCCAGTTCCAGGCATCGAGCCAGGTGGCTGGCGTTGCAAGGTCGGCCTCGGCAGTTGCAGGCGCCGTACGCAGGCGGCGAACCCATTTCGTTGCCCCGGCGGCTTCAATGGCTGCCGTCACGCGTTCAATCTCGGCCAGCGATGGTTTCAACGCGGTCAGGCGCAACAGCTTTGCCTGCAGTGCCTGCCAAGTCGCTTGCAGCACGGACTCGTCGGCGGTGATGAGACCGAGCGAGTCGGAGAGGAAAGCGCGCAACTCGTCGACGATGCCACCGCTGCGGCCTTCGAGCTTGCGCACCAGATCCTGCACGCGCTTCATCGCGTAAGCCAGGCGGCTCTTATCGACATGTGCCCGCAGACTGGAGTAGGCCGCAGCCACGAATGGCTCACCTGCGTCCCACATCCGGTCGGCCGTCTGCTTGCCGAACACCTCAGCCAGCCGTGCGTGGAGCTTTGCATCGAAGTCGAAAGTCAGCCGCCGCACCTCCTCGATGCCAGCCTGCCAGGCGACCAGGTTCCTCAAGGCCTGTTCGACACCCGGCCCGGGCGCTTCCAAGCCGAACTCTGCCGACAGCGGTGCCCAGCGCGCAAGCACTTTTCGAGTCTCGACCCGCCAGGTCAGCAGCTCCTGGACGAGCTCCCAGTCGGGTTTGCCGGCAGGGGCCACGCCACCCACCGTCATGGCGGCCACCAGCCTTCGCGCTTCGCCCTTGCCGAACGGCAATGCGAAGGCACTCTTACCGGCGACAAGCCGGCCGACAGCGTCAGTCACGTCGCCATTGAGTTCGGCGTCCGGCGGCGCTTGCACCGCCTTCACGAGCAGTTCCCGACGCTGGCGCTCCAGCTTGCGAACGTATGCGCACAACGCTAACAGCGCAGTCAGCACCGGGTCGGTCGGTTGCATGTCAGCGATGCGTTTGCCCAAGGCGTCGAGCCATGGCTGCCTGGCGCCGGCCAGCTTGGCCTTGAGCGCCATGCGGTCCTCCATGAATTTGCCCAAGGCCTCGGCCTTCTCGAAGGTCTCGAGCCGGGCGTCGACCAGCGCGAGAACCGCGCCGCTGCTGACGCAGGCGTCGATGGATCTGGACTTCACCAGGTCGCGATGCAAGCCGAGCATGTCTGCCCACACCGGGAAATCATCGGGGACTGGGAGCGTGCAGCCCAGGTAAGGCAAATTCTCGCCGACCGCCATGCGCGCGCGGCGCAGCGCGTTGATTGCCGCCTCGTCAAAAGGCAGCGTGCCGTCCTGGCTCGCCGGCGGCTCGTCGTCAAACCACTGGTGTGCCTGCGCCTGTTCCAGCACCACCTTCGCCAGTTCTTCGGGTGTCACCTCCCGGCCCTGAAAGGGGTAGCTCCGCATGTGCTTAGACGCATACGCCGAGACCGTGCGGTCGACGTGCGCAATCCTGGCGTGCAACTGGTTCAGCTTCTCCTCGGCGGCCGCAATGTTGTGCACCGCGCGCGTCGGGTTGAGCCCGGCGACGCTGGAGGCAATGGTCTGGATGGCGTGCTCGAACTGTTTCGTGCCATCGCGCTCGTCGGACAGCAGCGCGACGCTGAGTGGCCGGATGCGCTCGGGCAGCTTCTCCTGCAGCACGGCCAGCGCCGACTCGCCTTTGGCGGTCACGAGAACACGTTTTCCCTGAGCGAGGCAGTGGCAGATGACGTTGGCAATGGTGTGCGTCTTGCCCGTACCGGGCGGTCCTTGGACGACGACTCCGTCGTTCGCGTGCAGCTTCTGGACGATGGCCACCTGCTCGTCGTTGTAAGCCATCGGGAAGTACAGTTCCATGGCCTGTGCGCCGGCATCTCTGGTCGAAAGGCCGCGCAAGGGCTGCTCGGGCCGCACCTTGACGGCAGAGTCCCCGCGTTCGACCAAGCTGCGGATGACGCCCGGAAGCGCCTTGGCCTCCTCGACCTTCTTCTTCAGCCGCCGGACATCTTCGAGGAAGATGTCCCCGGAGCGCTTGCGGCCGAACAGCACCCAGGTGTTCGTAATCGTGAGCCTGTCGCTCGGGGTCGCGGGCGTGACATCGTCGGTTCGGACTTCGTAGGCGCCCGAGGGGTCCAGGTGGCCGACTGCCGCCTTCAGCGTGCCGTCGTAGGTCGAGGCTTCGAACGGATTGACGCGGTTGGCGCCCGTGGCCAGCGCGCTGCGCCAGTAGGCCTCCAGCTGCTTGACGCCAGGCAGTTCCATCTCCGCGTAGCAGTCCGCCTCCAGGCGAGGCTCGACGTCGCGAGGCCGCACTTCGAGGTCGAACGTTTTCTCATTGAGCGAGACGTTGCAGGCCTGCACCAGCAGCGGGTACTTCAACGTCGTACCGAAGCCTTCCTTCTTCCACGCTGCATAGCCGATGCCCCAGACCAGTTCGAGAGGCGTCTCGGCGCCATCCGAGGAGATGGCCTGCTGCAGAGAGAACAGTTGGTTGTAGCGCGCGATGGTCTTGCGGCGCGGGCGCTCGGCGGCGGCCCACGGCTGCCACTGGCGCTCGACGTACCAGGCAAAAGCCTCCTGCACTTCCGGGTGGTCCGTCAACTGGGCGCGCGCAACCTCGCGCTTGCCCTCATGGGTGACGGTCTCGCTCTTGATCTCGGGCGTCTTTTCCGGGCTCCTGGGGAGGGTGACCCAAGGCTTGAGCCGCTGGTCGAGCTCCGGCGGCGCAATCTCCTGCAGACGGGGCAGGCGCAGCCAGATGTCGTCGCCTTCGGCCTGCAGGTTGAACTGCAGCTCCGGCAAGCCCTTGAGTTCGTGCTGATAGGCAACGAAGAACTCGGTCGGCACCGAGAAGCCGGGCGTGGACTTCAGCTTCTCGACCTGCTCGATGTAGTTGAGCAGGTCGAGCACCAGCGGCACGCCCGCTGCAAGGACTTCGGTCATTGCTTGTCTCCCTTCGGCTAGCTCTTATTCGGTGCAGGCTCCATCGGGCCGTGCAGTTTGCAGTGGGCGAACGCAGGCGCATCGACAAACGGCCGCTAAATCGTTTGCACCCGACCACCGCATCCCAGCCCAACGCTCTAAATTTTGTCTGCGTTCCACGCCAAAAAAGGCCGCTGGTCCGCGGCCCAGAGCGCTGGTGCGCTGGCCCGCATGCCTGCAACCTCAATCAGGCAGCAGCCCACGCCGTTTGGCTTCCAGCAGGGCCTGGGTGCGGCTGGCGACGCCGAGCGCCCGGAACACCGCGGTCAGATGGACGCGCACGGTGGCTTCCGAGATGTCGAGCTGGCGTGCGATCTCCTTGTTCGATTCGCCGGCACCCAGCCGGCGCAGCACCGCCAGCTCGCGCGGCGTCATGCCCTGCGTCCGCGACGCGCCGCGCAGCGCGGTCGGCGACAGCACCACGCCTCCGTCGATCACGGCCTGCAGGGCCGCGGCCAACGCGTCGCGGCGCGCCGACTTGGCGATGAAACCGCTGGCGCCCTGGGCGATGCACTCGGCCGCGATCGCGCTGTCGTCGGCGGCCGAAACCACCACCACCGGCAGCGCCGGGAAGCGGCTGCGCAGCATGGGCAGCGCGGTGCGCCCGTCCAGGCCGGGCAGCGCCAGGTCAAGCAGCACGAGGTCGACCGCGTCGTCTTGCGCCAGCAGGCGCAACGCGGTCTCGGCGTCACCGGCCTGCCGCACCTGCGCACCGGTGAAGACCTGCGCCAACAGCGTGGCCAGGCCGTCGCGGTAGACCGGGTGGTCGTCGACGACCAGGAACTTCATGGCGGCGCGCCCACGCTGGGCGTTGGCGGCATGCATTGGGCGGCAAGCGCGGCGCGCAGCGACGCCGGGCGCACCGGCTTGCGCAGCAGCAGCACCGCATGCTCGTCGGCCAGGCGGCGCGCGTCGTCCAGCGCGCCGGCGGTGATCAGGATCGCCGGCAACGCCGGGCCGAAGCGCTGGCGCACACGGCGCGTCAGGTCCAGCCCTCCCGCGCCGCCGGCCAGCGGCCAGTCGGTGATCAGCGCATCGGGTGCGCAGGCCTGTTCCCCCAGCGCGGCGTCCACCGCCTCGGCGCTGGCGCAACTGGTCACCCGGCAGCCCCAGGCGGTGAGCCAGCCGGTCAGCGCGTCACGGGCGCCAACGTCGTCCTCCACCAGCAGCAGGTGGCGGCGGCGCAGGTCGGCCGGCAGTGCGTCCGGGCTGTCGGCGGCTGGCCGCGCCGCGCCGGCCGTTGCCGCGGCCGGCATCATCGGCACGCCGACCTTGAACACGCTGCCGCGCCCCGGCCGCGAGCGAAGCTCGACCGCATGGCCGAGCAAGGCGCCCAGGCGGCTGACGATGGCCAGCCCCAGGCCCAGCCCCTGGTCGCGCAGGCGCCGGGTGCTGTCGACCTGGAAGAACTCGTCGAACACGTCCTTGTGCAGGTGGGGCGCGATGCCGACGCCGCTGTCCCACACCTCGATCGACAGCCACGCACCGCGCCGCCTGCAGCCGACCACGATGCCGCCACGCCCGGTGTAGCGCACGGCGTTGGCCAACAGGTTGCGCAGCATGCGTTCGAGCAGCAGCCGGTCGCTGCGCACCCGCGCCGCACTGCCCCGGCAACGCAGCGCCAGGCCCTTGGCCTGCGCGCCGTTGCTGAACTCGTCGGCCAGGGCCGCCAGCAGCGGGCCGATGGCGAACTCGGTGTGCCGGGGCTTGACCACGCCGCTGTCCAGCCTGGACAGGTCCAGCAGGCCCTCGAACATCGCGTCGAGCGACTCCAGTACCTGTGCCATGCGCGCGGCGGTGGCCTGCGCCTGCGCGTTGAGCTGTTGGCCCTGCAGCACGTCCAGTTGCAGACCGAGCGCATGCACCGGCTGGCGCAGGTCGTGGCTGGCGGCCGCAATCAGGCGCGACTTGGCCAGGCTGGCCTGCTCGGCCTGGCGCGTGCGCTCGGCCAGGGCCTGGGCCAGGCGCCGGTTCTCGTGCGCAACGCGCAAGCTGCGGCGCGTGGTGGCGGCCTGGCGCGCGGCAAACAGCGTCAGCACCGCCAGTGTGGCCAGCGCGCCCAGGCTCAGCGCCAGGTTCAGCGCACCGCCCAACCAGGCCCGGCCAATGGCCGTCGGCAGCGTGGCACCGCAAACGTAGGCGACGAAAGGCGAGAAATTGGCGCCCAGATCGGCCAGCACGGTGGCCGACAGCACCGCCAGCAGGATGAGGATGACCATCTCGGCCTGCCAGGGCCCGGGCACAAAGAGCCAGCCCGCCGCGCCCCAGGCCAGCCCGAGTGCGCCGGTGAACACCACGTAGCGACGGCGCCAGCGCGCCACTTCAGTTAGCGCCGGCGGCTGCCTGCGGTAAGCGAAGGACAGCGCGATGCCCACGCCCAAACCCAGCGCCACCGCCAGCGCCCAGGGCAGCAGCAGCGGCGGCGCGGCCAGCACGCGCAGCAGCACATAGGTCAGGGCCAGCGGCACGAAGCCGGCCAGCAGGCCCTGGGGTGAACGCGCGAACTGGTCCAGCACCTCCCACTCGACTTGCTCGTCAAGCGTGCCCGGTGGCGGGCCATCGGTGGCCGGCCGGACCGTGTCGGGCGTGAGGGGGTCCATGGTGTCGGCGTGGCGATGGTGCTGCGGGCGAACCTTATCCCTTTGTCGTGCGACAACCATCCCATGGTCGCCGGATGGACGCTGCCACAGACTGCCCAGTAAGGCATCGTCGCTGCCGGCGCAGTGGGTCGCGCTGCGGTGGCCGCCACTGTCGCGCAGGATCTCGCCGCATCGTCAGGCCGCCCGTTCCGCAGCGCGCTGCCCGCGCGTCTTCCACAGCGACACCAGCACGCCGCCGGCGATCAGGCCGAAGGTCACGCCAAGCGAGATCGGTGCCGGGATCTTGCCGACGATGCCGACCAGAAAGATCTTCGAACCG
>WBZS01000889.1_pt1 | contig 28876 bp, 30 predicted proteins | sample 5204201 | NCBI WGS metagenome assembly WBZS01 (sample SAMN12344357, study PRJNA552823) | activated sludge metagenome | biome: Activated sludge suspended growth; feature: Nitrification reactor; material: Wastewater; isolation source: activated sludge from nitrification reactor of wastewater... | reverse complement strand
CTGCGCGGCGCCGGCGCGTCCGGCCAACTGCGCGCAGCTGCTGGCCGCATTCACGGCGCCCAGGTTCCAGACGATCCAGCGTCCGGCATAGGCCAGGATCCAGATCAGAGACAGGAACACCGGCACGATCAGGGCGAACTCGGTGACGGCCCAGCCGCGCTCCGCGGCTCTGCGCTTCAATCGTGGCCTTCCATATACATGCGTCATTGCGGCTCCAGCGGTTCTACGGGCAGGCTGCCCCATCTTCAGCGCCGGCAGCGCCGGGATGAAACTCGTTGTCCCAGCTGAGCGCCTTGAAGGTCGGCTCCAGAGAAAACGTGCCCACGATCGGCAACGAGAACGTCACCGAACCGCCGGCGCGGGTCTCCACCATCCGGCTGCAAGCCGAGTAGACGGAGGAGGTCAGGCTGGCGCCGGAAGCGGCTGGCAGTCCAGCCGTGGAGGGCGGTGCCGCCCCGACGCCAGCCTGGCGTGCTCCTTCGCCCACCGCCCACGCCACGAACACCCGGCCAAAGGCCAGGAAGCCCACCATGAGGATGGCCATGAGTGCGTAGAGCATCAACGGCGTCACCAGGGCAGCCTCCAACGTGGCGCTGCCCGTTTGGCTCCAGGTCCGGCGAGGCACGCGCAGTGGGTGTGGCGCCTGGTGCATGAGTCGTTGGGGTCGCTCGCCGCTAGGGCGCACCGCCGCCGGCCGTGTTCGCCGTGTTGGTGATGGCGTTCGCGGCCGCCTGCAACGTGTTCTGGATGTTGGTCCGGAACGTGCCGATCACGGCCCCGACCGCGGCCAGGATGGCGATGCCCATGATGGCGTACTCGGTCACCGTCCAGCCGGCGTCGTCCGACCAGGCTTCCTTCAGTTTGTTCACGATGATGTTCGGCATCTCGGTCCTCTCGGTTGTGTGGTGGTTGTCTGTCCCGGTCGAGATCGCGCCGACCCCGGGCTGGACGGCGATGGCTTGATCACTGGCTCCGAACCACCTCCTTGTGCTGGATCCAGCCTACGCGTGCAGCCAGGCCGGGAGCGTTACCGTCCGTTACAGCGCGCGCGGTCCAGCGCCTCAGGGTCCCAACACCGATCCGATCTGCAGCACGGCCGGGATCGCCACGACGATGATCGTGATCGGCAGCAGGGTCGCGGCCGAGATCACGACCATGCGCAGCTCGGACTTCACGGCCAGCATGTCGATCCGCAGGTTGAGCTGGGTGCGCATGCGCTTGGCCAGCATCTGCAGCTGTTCGGCTACCATCGTGGTCTGCCCCAGATGCCCGGCCTTCATGATCTCCAGGAATTCATCCAGCTCGGGCAGGCCGTCAGGGAGCAAGCCGCGCAGCTCCTCGACTAGCCGCACGACGTCGGTCCGACCCGTCGTCAGTCCGCCGGCGAGGTCGCGCAAGAGGGCCATAAAGAGACCGCCGGCGGAGCGGCTGAGCCAGCCAAGGCGATCGGCGTCGGTCACGTTCGCCAGCGCCGGTTGCAGCGCGGCGCCGGCCCGGATCGAGAGCGCGAGCCGATCCAGGACCCAGGCCATCTCGCGAAAGACCGCCTCGCGCCGTTCGTTCAGGGCCTGATCAATGCGTTCATCCGGCCGACGCAGACCGAAGAAGCCGGCCACGAACACGCTCACCCCGGCCAGCAACGGCGAATTCGGAAAGAACACGACCATAGAGAAGACCACGACCACGGCATAGATCACGGCGCTGGCGATCTTGCTGCCGTAATAGTCGCCCACGGTGCGATACAGACCGCCGGAGCGCCGCAGACGATCCTCGATCGTCTCCACCTGCGCGGTGCCCCAGACGTTGAAGCCGAGGTCGATCAGGAAGCCGCTCAACCCCTTCTGCGCGAAACGCGGAAGGTCCGACACGACTCCGTCTTCTTCCCGGGCCGCCAGTTCGGGATACATCCGCCAGCCCGGGTCGATCGGGTTTACGCTCGTGCGCGAACGCTGGCGCCACGCGATCTGCAGGTCGCCGAGCGTAGCCGCCGCGCTGGTGATCAGGACGCCGGTGAAGATCGCGGCCAGGCCGGAGAGAACCAGCGTCAGCGCCAGGTCGGGGTTCATCTTGGCTCCTTGGGAGCCGGCGGCACTTTTGGCGTCAGCCTCCCGCTCACCGTCGCAGGCGGCCGGGACGCCGGCACGCTCTCGGACGCAGCCCCGGTGGTCGCGGCGGGTCCCACGGGTCGCGGTTGCGCGGCCATTTGGCCCATGAAGTCGATCTCGCGCCGCAGCTGGGCGGAGAAATAGCGATACCCGTAGACGAAGGCGCCGCCGGCCAACCCCCAACCCGCCAGCACCAGGAGCTGGCCGAACCAGGTCCGATAGAACGAACTGATCTCGGGGAAGATGAAGTTGGCGCCGATCACGTACGCGAAGGGCATGGCGGCCATGATCCAGAGCTGGATCAACGGCCGGTTCATCTTGGCGCGCACTTCTTTGAGCGTGCGGGTGCGGTCCTGGAGCGTCACCTGCAGGTGCGGCAGCATCTCGGTCAGGGGCGCGCGCTGCTGGGTGATGTCCAGCAGCATCTCGTACAGCGATCCGATCAGCAAGCTGTTGTGGCGCTTCACGACCTCACCGAAGATCTCGTCCAGTTGTTGCCGGCCGCCCAGGCGCAGCTGCGCGGCGATGTAGGTCCAGTCCTCACGGAAGACCACCGGGCCGCGCTCGGCGACGAGATAGGCCGTGCGTTGCAGGTCATTGCCGATCCGCGCGGACGTGATCAGGGTGCTCACCAGCTGCGGCAGTTGCTCCTCCTTCTCCTGGCGCCGGGTATCAGCGCGCGCCATCAGGAAGAACCCATAGATGCCGAGGCTCGCGAGCGCCACCATACCGGCCGGCAGGATCGCGCCCATCAGGGCATAGACCAGCAGTCCCGCCCCCGCGGCCACGGCCAGCGCCGTGAGGATGAATTCGGTGACCGAGATCTTGAGGCCGGCCTCGGCCAGGCGCAGCTTCAGCCGCTCAAACGGCCCCGGCTGCTTCTCGCCCGTGACCGACAGCTGCTCCAGATACGTCCTGGGCAGGCTCTGCGGCCAGAGGCTGTAGGCGATGACGAAGAAGGCTAGCGCGCCGATGACGCTGGCGGCCGCGCCAGCCAGGAAGCTCTGCTCGCCGCTAAACATCGCGCACCCCCTGGAGCCGCGGGCCGCGCCCGGCGCCGGGCCGTTCCACCAGCTCGCGCGCCACCCGCGCGCTGGCGACGATGGCGTCGTAGCTCAGTCCGATCGCGCGCAGCTCGTTCTCATGGGCCTCGCTCAGGCGATGGCCCGTGCACAGCAGACGTTCGCGCTCTTTGTCCCATTTGAAGAGCGGCGTGCGCACCGGCACCGTCCCCTCGACGCCGCCGGTGAACTCCACGATCTCGTCCACGTAGCGGCGGCCCTGCTCGGTCTTTCGCACGGTGACGCCCAGATGAAAGGCGCGGGCGATCATGTGCGCGATGGTGGCCTCGCTCGCCTGGGTCTTGAAGTCGGCCTCCTGGAGCATCATCATGATCCGGGTCGGCACGTCCTCGATGTTGTCGCTGTGGATCGAGGTCAGGCCCCAGCGATGGCCGGTCCAGCAGGCCTTGAGCAGGTCGAAGACCTCGGCGCTGCGCGCTTCGCCCACGATCAGGGCGTCTGGACGCTGGCGCAGGGACGCGATCACGAGATCGCGCTGCGTGATCTCGGGCAGGCCTTCGGAGGAGGCCGGGCGCGCCGTGAAGTACGCGCAGTTTTCGGCGTTGTGCAGGCCTTTGCGAAAACGCAGCTCGCGCGCGTTCTCGATTGCGATCACGCGCTTGTCGGGCGGGATCAGCTGCCCGAGCGCGGACAGGATCGTGGTTTTGCCGACGCCGGTTGGGCCGACGACGACCACATTGAAGCCAACCTGCATGGCCACGAACAGCAGCTCAGCCGCCGGGGCCGAGAACACACCGCGGCCCTGGTCCTGGCTCAGAAAATCGGGCACAACCGGCGGGGCCTTGACCCGCGGCGTGCCCCCGCCCTGCCGGACCAATTCCAGCAGCGAGAAACTCTCGGCACGATGGCGCCGGATCGAGACCACCGGCCCGGGCTGCGTCAGTTCGGGCCCGACCACGTTGATGCGATGGCCGCTGCGCAGGGTGGCGTCCAGGACCGGGTGCTCGGGCGTGAGGCGCCGGCCGGTGTGCGCGACCAGGTTGCTGACCACGGCCATCAGGGCCTCGTCCGAGACAAAGGTCACGTCGGTGCGGCGCCAGGCGCGGCCGTCGTGCACGTACACCTCCTGGGCGCCATTGACCACGATGTCCTCGAGACTGGAGTCATGCAGCAGGCGATCGAGCGGGCCGGCCCCGAACATGTACTCCAGCAGGGTCTCGGCCACGTCGTCGGCCGAGGCCTGGAAGGCCGAGCGCGAGGCCGTGCTCAGGCTCTGGTCGTTGACGGTCTTGACGATCTCGAGCGCCAGACTGCGGCAGGTCGCGCGCACCGCGTCGTCCGCCTCTTCCAGTTCGGCCGCCGTGAACTTCCCGCCCTGCCCCGTGACCGCGGCCCGCAACCGGCGCAGCGCCTCGTCGAAAGCGGCGCGGCTATGCGCGTCGGTCCAGAGCACGGCGCCGCGCGCGTGACCGACCGACGCGGAAGGTATTGCGTCGTGACCGGGCTCGCGATCCGCTGAGGCCGCGAACGGATCGAAGCCGCGCGCGCCCTGGACGAAATCCGGGAGGACCGCGTTCATGGCTTCTTTCCAATCCGGCCGAGCAGGCCGCGCTGTTTGCGTTCGCGTTCGGCAGCCAGGGTGCGCGCGGGCTCGCACACGGCGCCGGCCAGGTTGATGAAGGCCTTCAGGACCCGCTCGTCGTCGGCGTCATTGCGGCCCATGTGCGTGGCCACAAAGGGTCGGCCGGTGTTGTCGGCCTGGGTCAGGGCGTCCTTCTGGCTGACCGGGATCAGGCCGAAGACCGGCAATCCCATGTATTCCTCGATCGTGGCGATGTCCCAGCTGGTGTCGTTCCGATAGCGGTTCAGGACCAGCTTGAACTTGGCCGGGTCGAGCTTGCCTTTGCTCACCAGCGATCCCATCACATCCCGGTTCATGAACATCGAGCGGCGGTGATTGGACGTGATCAGATAGACCAGGTCGGCGTCGAACAGGGCGGCCGTGTGCGGCGCCAGCGAGATGTTGCTGCCGCAATCCAGGATCACGAAACGGTAGTGTTCGCGCGCCGTGTGGATCAGGTCGCGCATGAAGGCCAGACCCTGCGCGCCAAAGAGCGGTTCGGACGAGGCCTGCTCGGGCTGGGTGATGCCAAAGAGCACGTCCAGCCTGCTCTCCGGCTTCTTGGAGATCCGGTTCAGGCCGGTGTCCAGCGAGAGCACGCGCTTCTTCAGCTGGCCCAGGTTCAGGCGGTTGTCCGCCGCCTGATAGTCGGCGGCCAGATGCAAGATGGTGTGGGTTTCCGGGCGCTGACCGAGGTTGATGGCCACCGAGCCGCCGTTCATGTCGCAGTCGATCAGCAAGCCGCGCTGCTGGGCCCAGGACGTCAGGAGGTAGCTCAGGTTCACGGCGACCGTGGTTTTTCCGTCGCCGCCTTTCGTCGACCAGCACGCGATCACGGCCGGATCGACCGGCGCCTGGGCGGCCTGATCCAGCACGGCTTCCGACAGCTCGGCGTCCGCGTGTAGCTGGCCCCGACGCAGTTCGATCTCGTCCACCAGGCCGGGCGCTTCCTCGACGAAGCGATCGACCGTGGCCGCGTCGATGGGCTCCGGGTAGACGGCCACCGCGCCGGCCTCGCGCGCCTCGATCTCCCACTCCCCGCCGGCGCGGCCGATCACGACCACGGCCACGCGGCCATGCGCGCTGTCCACGATCCGGCGCACGACCTCGGGCGAATAGCCGCTGGTCTTGGTGTGGAGCACCACGATCCGGGCTTTGACCCTGGCCACGTCCGCCTCCAGCTCGCGCACATTGCGTGAGGCCGTGACGATCTGCACTGGTCCGCGCCCATCGCCACCCAGCCCCAGGAACGGCGCCATCGCGTCCGCCGGCAGAGCGATGATGACCGAGAGCACGCTGACTTCCAGCGCGTCGTTCTGGAACAGGCGGCGGACCGGTTCGACCTCGCGGGTTTTCTTGCGTCCGAACATCTCAGCCTCTTCCCTTCGTTGCGGTGCCCGCAGCGCCCTGGCTGGTTGCCGCGGCGTCGGCAACGTCCAGCACGATCCGGGTGGCGTGGTCGTCAACAGTGCGGCCCCCGGGGCTCAGCCAATCAGCCAACGCGCGGGCGATGTCCGGCGCGAGGGGCGTCTTGCCGTCTCCACCGCATACCGACCAGATCGCAGGTCGTTCGGGGTGAGTGACCGGAACAGGGTCTCGAGGGAGCATGTTTGCCTCGCGGTGGTCGGTGCTGCGCCCTGCCCTTACGGCCGGGCGGTCGGTTCGGCCCCGGCGGATGAAGGCGAGCCGGATCCGGTCTCCGTCGTCGGGCCATCGGCCAGGATCAGGTCGGCGGCCCCGGGTCCATACAACTGCGGCAAGCCCGTGTCGCCGAGCGCTTGCTGGCGCTGGGTTTCGACGAAGGCCACGTAGTCGTTCCACATCACGCCCAGGCTGGGTTCAGGCGCGCCACTCGCTTGGGCCAGAGCCTGGGCCGAGATCACGGCCGCGCGCAGCACGCCGTTGTCCATCCCGAACTGAACCATCTCGGCCGCCTGACGCGGGATCAGCAGCACCAGACCCTGGATGGCGCCCGGGACTTCGCGCACGGCCGCTTTGCCATCCGCGGTCGTGACCTGCTGGTTGCGCATCTCGCGCACCACTTCCAGGACCTCGGCGTTGGCGATGATGCGCTTGGCCGAGGGGTTCATCAGTGGCGCGAGCGGCGTTGGAGTCGCCGTCGCGAAGGTGGGCGTGATGACGTTGGACGAAGAGAAGCCGCTCGAATTGGCGCCCGCAGCCTCCTGGGACGGATCAAGCGGGCGTCCGTAACCGAGGTTGGCCGGGACTGACAGGATCAGATCGACGCGGTCGCCCGGTTGGATGCGGTCGGGCACATGGAGGGCCGTGAACGGCACCACCATCGCGACGAAGTCCGGGCCAAAGGTGAGCGCGACCCGGCTGGCGGAATCGGGATTGGAAGCGTCCCCGAACACCGTCCAGGTTAGCGGCTGCCCGGCCGAGACGTCTCGGATCAGGACTTTGCCCAGCGCCTGAGCTTCATCGGCCTGGGGCACTAGCGCGGCCAGAGTCTGCGGGCTGGCATTGACGACGTCATAGCGCAGCATGGCCGCGGTGAGCGTGCTGCCGGCGGCGATATCCTCAGCGGCCACCAGGACGCGCACGCCCTCAGGCGCCTGGCGCTGCAGGACCATGAACGACACGGCGAACACGATGGTCATGCCGAGAAGAGCGAACACGATGACGCCGATGCGGTTGCGCTTCATGAAGTTCCTTTTCCTGTGAGCCGAACCACAAACCGACTGGCCCCGCGCGCATGACGCGCAATGAACGATTGCTTGAACCGGGCCGCTACTCGATCTCAACCGACTCGATGGGTGAGTCGCCGATGACCGCAGAGGAACCATGTCCCTCCAGGTGGCGGCGAAGTTGTTCCACTTCTGCGAAGTCGAACAGGGCGTGTCCACCCGGTGTGCGGGCGACGACGCGGACCAGACCCTTCCTGACCCACTTTTGTATCGTGGGGTGAGAGACGCCGAGAATCTGACCCACCAGACCGCTACGGATTTGGATGCCCTGTTGTGTTGTCACTCGGGCCTCAATTCAACTAATCGAGATGTGTGAACTATAGGAGTGCGTGAGGGCCGCTGAAAGATGCTCAATAACCTTACGGCGTAGGTTTTTCGGTCAACCTGACAGAACATGCGGCATAGTCCATTTGGCCTAGAGGCTCAAAAGCCGTTCTGTATAATCGAATTACTTCAAGCACGGCGAACCGGAAGTTCTCGATGAGAAGAATCCGATTGGCAGTTGTCGAAGACCACCCCTTATATTTGGAGGGGATCCTCTCAAGGATCTCCAGGCAGCCAGATCTGATCGAGATCGTTGCCACTGGAAACTCGGGCGAATGTCTCGAGCGAATACTCGCGGAGGCAGTAGCCGACGTCATCCTGCTGGACTGGGTGTTGCCCGCGAAACGTGATGATCACGTTCGACAGGGCAAAGCCAAGTACTCGACGGTGGGTGCCCTTGAGCGGATCAACCAAATCGAGAACCCGCCGCACATCTTGATCCTATCGGCCGAGACGTCGGCGTTCACCATTCAGACGGCGCTCGACCTGGGTGCCGATGCCTATATCGTCAAAGACGACGTCTCGTCCATGGACCTTGGGGACTTCATTGTCCGGGTCTGGCGTGGCGAATTGTGCCTTTCCCCTGAGGCAAACAAGATATTGCGGGAGTCCTATCAGCAAGAGCCGCCGGAAAGCCCGACCGACGCAGAGATGGAGTTGGCTCGAGATATTTTGAGCCATCCTGGCGACAAGTGGTTGGCGCGCGCCGTACGGCTGGGAAAGAGTTACGGCACCGTGAAGAACCAGCGCACGAGCTTGTACCGAAAGCTTCGCGTGACCAACAAAACGGATGCCATCCGCAAGCTTGAGGAAATGGGAATCGAACCGCTCTTTCGATAAAGAGTTCCGGGATCGCGGCCCGCAAGGCCGCTCGATCACTATCCGCGCGTTGATCACTGGAAGGAGGTTTCACTGACTTAACTTCGTCAAACAGCATCCATCAGTCGGAGAACCCATTCAACAGGAGTCCCCAATATGTTTCACCAGACGCTTTCCGATCTCCGTGATGAATCCCTTGAACTCAGCCAAGAGTTGATCCAGCCCTCGGCCGAGTCGGACACCCCCGAACCCCACAAACGCGTCATCCTGTATGGGGTCGCGTTGGCGCCAGTAGCCGCCACACTCCTGGTGGCCGCGGTGTCCCTTCTCAATGGACCCATCATTGACTATGGCTGCCAAGGCCGAGGTCAGTGCACCATCTAGGCACCGGACCTACAAGCGAGGAGGCGCGCCCACGGCGACTGCGTGGGTGCGCTTTCTCGCGTCCATCCGAGCGACTGACGAGGTCGCTGGTCACACACCGACGAATTAGTCCTGGCGCCCTTCGGTTCTCGCCGCAACTCGATGGCGAGGCCTGATAGGCACCAAATCTTCCGTAGTCAGCATCAATGTCAATCCTTGAACCGGTTCGTCACTACGCGCTTCAACACGCGCTCCTTGCGGATTCATCCGATGCCCGAGCCGTCATCGAAGCGTACCGATATCAGCCTGCAGAAGAACCGTTTCCATGCCTGCCTCTGCTGTCGTATCGGATGCATGGCGGCAAGGATGATCACGCCCAACCCCTGACAAGTGCTTACTATTTGACCAATCTCGCCTCCGAAGTGCTCGATGACATGATGGATGGAGAACAAAAAACGGTTTGGGCAAACTGGGGCGTTTCCCGAATCGTGTTGGTGGCGGTTGAATTGCTGACGCTTTCACAGGCTTGTTTGGCTCGGACCAGCACGGACGCGACGACGTTGCGAGAGTTGATTGAACGTTTCGCTGAGGCGATCATGATCACCTCAAGCGGCCAAAGGAAGAGCGTCCGCCAGGTCCAGACATTAGACGCGTATTGGGACCAGGCCGTCGACAAATCCGGTGCTTATTTTGCCTTTGGGATGTGGAGTGGGGCCAAGCTGGCTGGCGCAGCCCTCGACCGTCTCGAAGCGGCCACCCGTTTCGGTGCGAAGTTGGGGGTGTTGTCTCAAATCATGGATGACATCATCGACTTTGTCACCGAGACACCCGGGGCTCGCAGCAATTCGACGGAGTTTGACAGCTCGCTTCCTGTCGTGATGGCGCTTGCCTCCAAACACGTGGATGTGCCGGCCCTTCAACAGGCTCTCTCGATATCCGCATCTGAACGCACCAATGAATGGCACAACCAGACGCGTCGGATGATCGTTGACCTCGGCGGTTTGGCCAACGCGATGGCGATGGGAAAGCTTTATCGAGAAGATCTCATGAAGGTTCTGGATCAAGCGCCTTCGCCGTTTACGGTCGAGATCCGCAGCCACATTGACGCGGTCACAGCCATCTCTCTGACAGCGGAAGCGATCGGCCCGGAAGGGAGGAACTCGCCATGAGCAACATGCTCTCGAAACTCTGGGCGGCCGCTTCGCTGGCCGGACTGCTCTGGATGGCCTACTGGCTGGTGTTTGCGATCGGCTATCGAGACTACTTCACCGAGTTCGACGACCGGGGCCGGCTAGTGATCAGCGACATACGCCGCGAAGACGCGCCAGCAGACCTGGCCACACCCTCTCGAATCGAGGGTGCGCCTGGTGTCGCCGATGCGCTACCTGGCGATCTGGTCCTCGACTACGACGGTTATGCGATCTCCCAGAGCGATTTCGCCTTGCACAGCAATTGGTGGCCCTCGCCCACTGCGTCGATTGGCCTGGCCCGGGGAAGCGACAGATTCGTCATTGTCTTCGACAAATACCCGGGAACGCTTTCAAATGTGATCGTCCGCTGGGCTCCAATCATCGTGAGCGCCGCCGTATGGATTCTCGGCGCGCTGGCACTATTCGTCTACAAGGGATATCAGAACGACAGCGCCTTGTTCGCGATCTGGTGCTTCACGCTGGCGCTTTGGCTGATTGGAGATCGGGCGACCCTCTGGTCGGTTCCATTGTCTCGAACGGTTTCGGCTACTCTGGGCCCCCTACTCGCCCCGGCTTACATCGATCTGGCTCTGCGTCTAGTCGGCTGGCGTTCTGCGCGCAACGCCCAACGGGTTCTGAAGTTCCTTTACTATGTATTTGGAGCAACCGCGTTGTTGGGTCTCGTTCTGGTCATCCGGGCCAGCGTACAACCAGACACGCTGTTTGATCTCCTGACGTATTTCGATGTGGCCCTGCCGCTGGCGGGACTGTCACTGCTCGTGGCTCCCATCGTCTTAGGCTTGGGCGCCATGCGGCCCATCGCCAATCGGCGTCTTCTGGCTTGGGCGAGCGGCGTCACGCTCGTAGCCGTGCTGCCCTCCTTGATCCTGGATATCTTGCCGACTCTCGGAGGAGGGTTTTCGCGTTACCGCGACATTCCGATCGCGCTCTATGTTGTGCTTCCGTTGGTATATGGGTATCTGTTATTCCGGGCGCAGAACTATTCGCTCGATCGGCTTCTCTCCCGGACTGCCATTCTTCTCTTGCTTGGCATCGTGTCAGTGCTGGTCTTCGCCACAGTCGACATCGCCAGTGGTGGCGGCGCTAACGAGAGCCTGCTGGTCGCACTCGTGACGACTCTAGGGGTCCTGTTCCTGGTGGGACTGCTTTACGAGCGCTATCAGGATGCGATCGAACGAATCCTCTATGGAGAATCTCGACATCTCGAACAGGCTCTTGTGGATTTCACGGCTAACCTGCCCCAGGTGAACGAGCAGGCGGATCTCGTCAATATGGTCCTCCGGGATATGCGCGGCAGGCTCGGCGTCAAGAAAGCCGAACTCTATTTGGCCAATCGCTCGGGCGAAGTCCTCCGCTTCTCCGAGGACAAGACGGCGCATGTCCAGGCTTTGCCGGTGACAGGCGCCTCTTCGGTCTTGCTCCGGCAGATCACTCCCCATCCTTTGTGGACCGATTCTGAATGGGCGGAAGCCGCCTTGACGATCGTCTTCCGGAGTGTCCCTGTCGGCGTGGTCCTCCTCGGTCCAAAGCCCGAAGGCGAGAAGTTCAACCTGAAGGAAATCCAGTACTTGGAAAGTATGATTCGACTGCTGGACCTTGGGTTCGAGCGCATATGGCTGAACAAAGCACAGGAAGAAGCATTGGTCCAAGAAATTGGCTTGATCGCCAGGGCCAGCCTAGATATTGCCAATGACCTGCATGACGGACCCGTTGCCCTCCTTGAAGCCATCCTGTTGCACATCGACGACCTTCGCTCCGCCAGTCACGATGAGCGCCTCACTCGGCTGAACAGGTCGACCAAAGAGGCGATCAGTCAGATACGATCAATCGTGGATTCGGTGCGCCCCAGGATTCTGACCGAATCGACCAAGTTGATTCTCCAAGAGGCGATCGACGGCTATCGGAAAACGATGCCAGGTATTCGACTAGATAGCGCGATCAGCCTTGACTATGGTGTCCGGCTTTCTCTGCCAGCCAACGACGCCCTCTACCGGATCGTGCGAGGTGCACTGCAGAACATTCTTCAGCACTCAAAAGCCACGCAGGTGTGGGTCATTGCCGAGTGCCGAGACGGCAAAGTGCTGGTCACGATTGAGGATAATGGGGTCGGCGTACAGATGCCACATTCACTAACTAGAACCGAACTTGTGAAGGCCGGCCACTTCGGAATCCAGTTCTTCTACGATTACGCGGCCTCCGCTGGCGGAGCCTGTCGGGTGGGACCGGGGCGCTCCGGAGGCACACTAGTCGAGGTCGTGCTGCCTATCATGCAAGATCAGGTGGCTACTTCAACAGCCGGAACCGTTGCGGCAGCGTAATCAGGTTATCGCATGTCTATCGAAGCTTTGAACGAGACGCTTGCTGCCTTTCTCAAGACGGCCCCCCACCGCCTTTCCGGCACTCCGGAAGCAGAAACGGCTCGCAACTGGATCATCGAGCGGCTAAAGGGCGCGGGATTGACGGTTGAGGTCGAGCCCTTTGAGTACACGATCGCGGCCAATCTCGCTGTTATCGGCACCATGGTCAATGCTTGGGGAACGATCGTGCTGAGTCTGATCGCTACGGTCATCAACCCCTGGGTCGGCCTGGCTCTCCTGGCGATTTTAAATGCGTTGGACTTTTTCGTCATGCCTCAACTCTCTCGTCCCATCAAGAGGCAAGGCGTGAATGTCTTCGCCGGCGTCAGTCGCCCGTGGGCCAACATCACCCGATCGAAAAAGCCGCTCGTGCTGATCTCCTCACATTACGATTCTGCCGAGGCTGAACCTGGCTGGCTGCGGCAGCTCATGAGCAACAGCGACACTTATTTCAGCGTCGCCGCCGTTGGGCTCGTTCTACTGGCTGTGTATTTTCTTGCGACTGGCATTATGGTGTGGGTGCCTGGGGCCGACGGGATTGTCAGTCAAATTGAAACGACTTGGGCTAGTTGGCTACGTTGGATTGTCATTCTGTTGGGTCTGCCAATCGTCCTAACCTCCACGGTGTGGGCCTTCCGCGGCCTGGTATCGAAAGGCTTGGTCAACCCGGGGGCCGATGACAACGCGTCCGGTGTATCCGTCGCGCTCGGTCTGATCGACCCGCTCAGTCGCATCTCTGCAGGTACCGAGATCGAAACCGTCGTCGCTTTCTTTGACGGCGAAGAAATCGGCTTCCAAGGATCGCGGTACTTTGTTCGCAAATATGCAGATTCGCTGAAGCCTTCCGAAACCACCATCATTAATCTGGATTGCGTGGGTCGAGGGGATTCGCTCGCCGTAGTTGCCGGGCAAGGAATGATCCAAAAGCTCAGAACCAATCCTGATATCTTGGGCCAGTGGCGTCGCAGTAGTCAACGCGATGGCATCCGCACGATCGAGTTGTGGCTCACATTTCTCACAGGAGGTTCCGATCAGGCCGCCTGGTTGAAACGCGGATTCTCACGCGCGCTAACGGTCTCTCACGGCGTTGCGGTGCCCAAGCGCGCGCGCACCGTCCTGTACCGCCTCTTGGGTATTCGCGTAGAGCCCGTCGACCTTGACATGAGCCATCTGCATTCAGAGGATGACACCTTGGAAGCCATCACCCCTCAGGCGCTCGAATCGACCAGAATAGCAGTAGTCCGCTTTGTTGAATTGCTAACGCGTGAGAAGCGATGAATCGCTGCCGGTGCGAAGCCCGCGGAGAGTCATCACGATCAGTACTGGCGGGGAGTGCGGAGCGCAGCAAACCATTTCGTATCGGAACATCAACCGCCTATTCCTGCATCGCTCGGCTATAGTCGCTTGCGCGTGTGGCAATATGTCGAAGGATACGCGCGATGGACACCCGTTCGCTTTCTTTCGGGTGAGCGATCTGGCCGACCTTGTCCAGATCGAGCATGGCTGTCGTCAGTCGCTCCATGATGTTCCCGAACTCGCCAGCTACCAGTGTTTCGGCCTCTGCCAGGGCCGCTGGACTGGATAGCCTTTCGCAAGGATCAGCGAGCATCAGCACAGCGGCAAAGTGGGCCGTGGCTGCTGTGATCACGGGCTCCTCCGGAGCATGGGAGTTGCGCAACTCGATGTGCGCCGATAAAGCGGTCTGGCGCCGATCATCCAGGCCGACCTGGATGGCCTCGGAATAGTTGATCCTCCGGCGGATCGTCGACCTCACTGTCCCTCCTCCACAATTCCGTACACCAACTCGGCATTCGACTCGATCTGGATGGTGAACGCCTCGATGCCGATGAACCTCCCAAACACCGTCGGGACCGTGACGGACCCCGTGCAGGCCACGGTGCGCTCTCCGGTGGCCTGGCAGGAGGGCTGAACGCCCGACAGATCCTGATTGCGATTGGCCACTGTCGAGACCAGGCCATTGATGCTGGAGGCGGTCAATCTGACGTCATTGGTGGCGATGAAGGCCTCCTCATCCAGGGCCTGCGCGCCTGCCAGAGCAGCCGCGTCTATGGCCGCCCGGGCCCGGGCCTGCTGGACGGCCAGGTTGCCGATGTCGATCACCAGGCCCAGCAACATCACCAGAGCCAGGGTGAAGATTGCCATGGCCTGCACAGTCTGGCCAGATTGCCAGGCTCGGGTGCGCGCGAGCCGTCGCGTAGCGCGCCTGTTCGCGGTTTCGTGACCGATACAACGACTATCCGCCATCGACATGTCCCTGCTCCTCATGATCGGCACGTGTTCCCCGATCCGCCCGACTCGACGAGCGACGCCGAGTCGATTCATCTATATTCTTGCTGCAGCTTACGCCCACTGCCCATGGCCGTGTCAATGTTTCAACTATCTGAATCCCCCGCTAACAACCGTTCCAGGCCGACCCCGAACGGCGGCTCCTCAGCGCCCTCCCCGATCGGATGCGCATGGAGCGTGCGCAGCGCCTTGACGATCGCCAGCAGGGATCGAGCGCCGGCCGCGCGACTCCACGCGCGGCCCTGTTTGCGAGCTTCACCGGCATCGCGGCCGGCCAACACCAGCAACCCGGCGAGCACCAGGGCGCGTTCTTCCACGACGCCAGCGCCCCACCCCTCCGCCAGCGCACTCCACCGTTCGGGAGCCACTTGCGGGAACAACCCCGTGAGCGCCGCGCGCACGACCGCCACCGGCTGCTCCGGATCGGCCGAGGTTGGCGCGGCCGGCCTCCGTTTGCCCAGAGACAACCGGGTCGCGGCCTGCGTGGGAGTCTCACCCTCCTGAACGGCGGCGACCAGGGTCTGCGTTTCCTGGCGGCTGAGCCCGCGGGTGCTGGCCACCTCGGCGACCTCCACCCGACTCGATTCGGGGGCCCGGCCAATGACCAGCGCCGTGCTCGCCGCCAACTGCTCATCTCGCACCAACGCCTGAATGGACGGATCCGCGTCGCGCAACTGACGCAGATTGCGAACGTGGCGGCTGGTGATGCCGGCCCGCTGCGCGATCTCCTCCCAGTTCAGGTCATGCCGTTCATGCAGGCGCTCAAGCGCTTCCGCTTGCTCGAGCGGCGTGAAGTCCAGGCCGTTGTTGAGCGCCAGAGTCAGCAGGTCCGCCTCGAGCGAACCGTGCCGGGTGATGTGGGCCAGCACCCACTCCTGACCGCAGCACGCCAGACCATCCACCCGCCGATGCCCATCCACCAGCTGATACTGACCTTCGCGATCCGGGATCGTCATCAAACGGATCGGCGGGAGTTGCCCGTCGGCTTGGATGTAGGCGACCAGCGCCGCATCTTCTTCGCGGTGCTCCGCGTCGAACGGGGCCCGGGTCTGGATCGGCGCTCGGCGGACGATGGCATCCAGGCGTACATGGCGCAGTTCATGCCCCAGGGCCGGGCGGGTCACCATGGCGCGGGCCGAGCTACCCGGTTGCGCCGGCAGTGCGCCCGGCATTTGCACGGCCGAGTTGCCCCACAGCCCAAGACCCGGTTTGGAGGTGGAGGCCGGTTTAGCCACCGGTGCTCTCCTCCAGCTCGTCGCCTAACTCGTCCAAACAGGTCGGAGCCACACTCGCCTGGCGGGCCACATCCACACCCAGCAGGATCTCGCGCGCGACCTGACGATAACTCTGGGACGCCGGATGATCGGGCCGCGACCAAACCAACAGCCGATCCTCCAGTCGATCATTCGTGGTGATCGTCTTCAGCAATTCAGACCGCCGGATGGGCGAGAGCACCAGCTCCGGGATCTCGTCCACCATGCGCTGGACCTTTTTGCCCACGCCATTCTTGCCGGACCCATTCGGCAGCAAGCCCAGCAGGCGTGGCCCCGGTCGCGCGAAATCCCCCAACGCCTGTTCACGCTCGTGTATGGCTTGCTCGACCAACTGCATCGTCGGCCAGGCCGCCATCAGATCGAAGTGAGACAGACCGGTCGGGATGATGACATCGTCCGCGGCCAGCAGCGCCAGGTTCTGCGAGAACCGATTACCGCCGGCGCAATCCACCAGCACAAAGTCGAACAGGCCGTCCGTCTGGCTCAGTTCCATCGCCAGCGCCCAGGGACTGAGCAGACCACTGACTTCCCGGCGCTCGTCAGTCTGCGGCTCCATGTACTCCACCACATGCATCGACGTCGACCCGGGCACGATCCACAGGTTCGTCTCGGGCGTCGCCTTGGCCACCGCCTGAAGACTGGTGTAGCCCAGCAACGCTCCGGCGACCGAATCGGCCAGGGACACCTCCTGCCCCAGAGTCCGACTCGCACACGCATTGCTGTCCAGGTCGATCAGCGCCACGAACTGCCCAAACTCCCGCGCGAGCACGGCGCCGATGTTCAGACAACTGGTCGTCTTTCCGCAGCCACCCTTCTGACTGATGAAGGCAATCGTCCGCATCACAACTCCCCTTTGGGTTTGCGGCTCTCTATCTATGAGTCACCCCCGCGAGCATCGGTTCGTCAGGCAATTCCAGGCCGTTCGGTCAATCAGCCTGTACCACCTATTGTCCAGACATAAGGCGCGGGATTCCGCCACCACACTCATCCTATGGGGAATGGACTCGGCGTTGGGTTACGGTCCGTTACGCGGCCACCTGATGGGGCGACGTCGTGTGGGGTTACGACGAGACGAGAGCGGAAGCCCATCGTGAACGAAGCGTGAACCGGAAACGGTTTCCGGTCCGCGACCGGCACGCACGTGGCGCGACGCTGTGGGTCAGTTGGTCTTGATTCGCGACGGAGAGCGGAAACCGTTTCCGGTCCTTGGCCTGTCGCGTGCCCACAAAGGCACTGCGCCCCGGCCGGCGTAGAGACCCGCTCGAGTCGCCACGAGCAGGACCGCCCTCACCCGGCCACGACCGACTCTCAGCGGCGTCAAGGGCGTGCTCGAATCGGATGAGTGTTTTCGTTTTCGGGCGCCCAACACTTGACGACAGGCCCACGAATCCTATAGCATCGATCGTAGTAACAGCCACACCATCGTCACCGACGATCTCCTTCAGGGTCACCGACCCGCACAACACCACTCACATCCACCCTCACCTCGACCCTGAGCGTCGCACGGTGACCGCCCATTCGCGCCACAACCCTGCCCGTGTGCAAACGCTCGCATCACCCGTCGATCCTTCAAACAGTGTGCCACGCCAGACTCACCAGCTCGTGTGCCCATGATCGGCTGTGCCCGACCCATCGCAACACGTCTCAAAGCGGACTCCCTGGCCCAGGCAACTAGCGCGATCCGATCCTTCAAGCGCTGCTCGGCCCAAGCGCTGCCGGTTGTTGGATCGTGCAGTCACTGACGCACACCCACCGTCTCGACCAGCAGCTCACCTGTGCTCAGATCCAACTCAACGTCTAGATCGACTCAGACCATCGGCCCGCTGACCTTGGGCGCATTTCACCCGGAGGACTCTACAGAACCGCCAAAAGACCCCAACATCGCCCGATCGCCAACGTGACGCCAGCCTCGGCTGGAATTCATTCAAAACCCCCGCAGCGACACCGTCTCGCTCGGGGGTTTTTGCGTTTCCGGACGGCTTCATTCAGCAAGGAACCTCATGAAAGCCATCACGCTCAATCTCTCTGAACGTCTCCTGTGGCAGGCCGTACTCGCGCTGCCCTTTCTAGTCGGCTTCTGGATCTGGGAGTCGGTCGACACCCTGGCGCTCCTTTGGGCTCTGATCGGTCTGTTTGTGTTGCACGAGCCACTGCATGTCGTGGGTTATGCGCTGGTGGGACGGCGGGCTCAGCTGACGGTTGTCCGGGGATGGCTACCAACCGCTGCCGTGCACGTGGTCGAGCCGATGCCGGTCGCCAGCTACCGGGTTGGCCTGCTGGCGCCGGCGGCCTGGATGATCGCGACCTGTCTGGTTGGGGTCGTGCTTGGGCAGGTCTGGTTGATGACCGCAGGGCTGGGTGGACTTGCCACCGCCAGTTCGGACCTTGCGCTCGCGTGGAAGACGCGGTCAACCGTGGGACAGGTTCAGGACCATCCGACCGACCTGGGCGTTCTGACCGACTGATCCCTGACATCACCGGCCATCAGGCGTGAGGGTCGGGGGTCGTGCGGTGTCGCAGAAGTCCTCCGCCACTGCCGAACGATAGACAGTCCGCCATAGAGCGCTGCCGCCGGCCTGAGCGGCGTCGGTCTGTTTGCCCGATTCTCGAAACCAACGTCAGAGGAGTTGAAAGAGGAGGAACACCACGATGTAGATCATGCCCGCAACCAGCAAGATGCGAGCCGTGAGGGGCCGGTCGCCGCTCAGCCACTCGGCCAACCCTGCCCCATCGTCAATCAGGTCGTCGATCAAGTCCTGCATGCCCTGATCGTAGACCGAAGACTCAACTGAAGTCAAGTCTCACCGCCCCTCGCCTGGGGCGGTTTTCATTTCTGGAGGCCATGATGAAAGACGATGAATTCTCCCAAGAAGAACTCAAGGAACTGGACCGACTCTACGCGGACTGGTGCAAAGATCAACAGTCTCACCACCGGCGACCGCGATCGTATTCCGACGAGTTGGTGCGCTCCGTCGTCGCGCATCTGCGCCGGAACCGAATGGCGACGTTGACCCTATCCCTGGTGCAGTTGGCCGCCGGCGCCGGCGGCTCGTACGCGGTCCTAACGCTCAGCGGGCAGGCGCCGGAAGCGGTGCTGCAGGCGCTGGCCGCGCTCAGCGCCCTGCTCGGCATCGGGGGCGCGCTCCGATTGATCAAGAACGCCCGAAAACCACGGGCCAACCGGCGCGGCGACCAGGTCGGCGGCGTCAATGTCGATCCGACGGTGGATTGGGAGGAGTATGTGCATGACTAGAGAAATCGTCACGCGCCTGACACGGCGTGGAACCCTTTTGACGATCGACAACCGCCGCCTCACCTTACGGGGCGGCGGCCGCGTTTCTCCCAGAGTCCAAACCTTCCTCGATCGCGTGGTGCGGCGAAAGGGCCTCGCCGGCGCCGTTGAACTGCTACGGGCGGCCTGTCGGCCGCGATTGCTCCGAAACGGTCGCCAGGTTGGATTGTCGATCGACCTGACGCTCTACGATGTCGAGCCAACGCCCACGACCTACGTCGAAGTGGTTGCTCGTCAGGGGGCGGCGCTGTGCACGAACTGAACGTCTCTCAAGCGCGTGTCTCCCAACACGGCGGCGGACCCGCCCTCGTCTGGGGTCCACCGGGAACCGGCAAGACCGGGACATTGCTGGCGCACCTGCTCGAACAGGTCAGAACGGGACGCCTGTGGCCCTATGACATCCTGATGCTGACCTTCAGCCGGCGCGCGGCGGCTGAATTTCGTTTGCGCCTCGCCGAGGAGATCGGTGACACCGTGGATGTAGACCGTCTGGCCGTGCGTACCCTGCACGGCCACTGCTGGCACATCGTCAGCCGCCACCTGGCCGGACGCGCGGACCGGCCGCCGCGGGTCTACCTGCCCGCCATGGCGCTGTCGATGCTCGACCGCGCGACGAAGGCGGTGATCGCGAACGGCGAGAGCGCCTGGAGTCTGGCCGAGCTCTGGGCCATGATCGCGCCGGCGCGCGAGGCCGGTGTCGGTCCCGAGCACTTCCAGGTGAGTGAGAGTTCCAACGAGCGCTTTGTCGGCGACGTCTATGCGGCCTACGACCGCCTCATGCGCGCCGAGAACGCCTGGGACTTCCCAGGCCTGATCTCGGGCGCCGTGCAGCTAATCGAGACGGAGCCCGGGCTGCTCGCCCAGCTGCAGGCCCAACACCCGGCCATCCTGGTGGATGAAGGCCAGGACACCTCATTGGCGCAGTGGCGGCTCGTGCGGCTGCTCGCCGGGTTGCGGCGCCAGGTCATGATCGTGGCCGATCCGGCCCAGGAGATCTATGCCTGGCGCGGCACCGATTGGGCTCAGCTCGAAGCCCAGGTCCGCGACGCCTGGCCGGAGATCCAGACCCTGTCACTCGATGAGAACTACCGCTCGGCCGCCAACATCGTGCGTTGCGGGACCGCCCTGCTCGATCCTGCCTGCTATCCCAGCGTCCAGGTCCGGGCCGTGCGCGAACCCGGCCGACCGGTGGAGGTCGTGCGCCTGCCGTCGGACGGGGACGAGCCTGACTACATCGTGCGCCGCGTCCGAGACTGGCTGACCGCTGGAATCCCGGCCCACGAGATCGCGATCCTGGCGCGCACCGGTCGATTGCTACAGCCGATCGCGCAGGCGCTGGAGGTCGCGGGCATCCCGCGCGACCTCGTCGGCCGGCGCGGTCTGCTTGAGCTCCCGGAAGCCCGTCACTTGCTCGCCTATCTGGCTTTGGCCACGCTGGAACCCGTCCTCGCGGAACGCCACCTCGGCGTCGTGCTCAACGTGCCTCCGCGCGGCCTCGGCCCGGTGGCCCAGCGGCTGATCACGGGGGGTGACGCCCGCCCGTCTTGGGACCAGCTCCAGCGCGCCGCCGCCGGCGAAGTGCCCGAACTCAAGCCCGCGGCCTTGGCCGGAGTCCGATCGTTTCTGGAACTCGTCGCGACGCTGCGGACCGAAGCTCAACGACCACCCAAGGACGTGATCGATCTCGTCACGGCCTGCAGTGGCTATTACCGCTGGGTCAGTGGTCTGCACGAAGACGCCGCGGCACTGGCCAACCTGGACATCCTGCGCGAACAGGCCGCCGCGCATGAGACCGTACATGAGTTTTTGGACTCGGTGGACCAGCGTCTGACGGCGCAGGAACTGGCGCTGCCGGGCGAAGGCGTGCAACTGGCCACGCTACACGCGGTGAAAGGTCTTGAGTATCGGGCCGTGGTCGTGGTGGGTTGTGAGGAGGGCTTGATCCCGCACCACAAGGCGACCCGCGACTCTGCGCTGGAGGCCGAACGGCGCAACTTCTATGTCGCCTTGACGCGGGCGCGCGATCACGAGGTCTTGATCTGGTGCGCGGAGCGCGACGGACGCCGTCAGGTGCGCAGCCGCTTTCTGGCCGCGCTGCCGAGGGGGTGCATCATCGAAAAGGGAGGCGAAAGCTATGGCGGAACTTGACCTCCTTCCGCTGGCCGCGCGCTATGGCATCCCGCTGCAACGGCGCGGCAACCACTTCGTGGCCTGCTGCCCCTTTCACGCCGAGAAGACCCCGAGCCTTAAGATCCGGGTCGACCGCCCGACGCGCTGGCGCTGCTATGGCGCCTGCGCCACCGGTGGCGACGCGATCGACCTGGTCGGGCGGCTGCGCTTCGGCGCGGCCTGGAACCCGCGCGATCGCGGTCAGTTCCGCGCGGCGCGAGACGAGCTGGCGTCAGACCTCGGAGCCCGTGGCCACGCTCGAGGTCCGCACCCCACCCTCCCACAGCCGACGCGCGCGGCGCCGGCGGAAGCGTCCGTCACGGTGAACCAGACACCGTGTGTCTCCACTCAGGCGCTCTACGTTCTGGACAAAGCCCTGGGTCTGTATGAAACCGAGCTCTGGGGTCTGGGCGGCGGACGCGCGACGCCGCTGCGCTATCTGCGCACCCGTGGCTTCACGGACGACACGCTGCGCCGACAGCGGATCGGGTACGGCAGCGGCACGCAGCTCCTGGCCACGCTCGAGTCGATCGGTTTCCCGGTGGAGGTCGCGCGAGCGCTCGGGCTCATGCATCCGCGCCACGAGGGGGCGCGCGATCAAGGGGAACAGGACCTGGTCGAGCACCTCCGCGGCCGGATCGTGATCGCGGACCTCGACGCGCGCGGGCGCGCCCGTTACCTCACCGGTCGCAAATGGGCGCCCTGGCTGGGGCGAGCGAGCAAGTATCTGTGCCAGAAGGTGATCGCGCCGCCGCTGTATGGTCTGGCCCAACTCCCCGTGGACGGCTCGCCCGTGCTCGTCACCGAGTCGCTGGCCGACTGGCTGACCTTGCGCCAGTGGGGCTACGCCGCGCTTAGCACCAGCGGCACCGGTCTGTCGCGCGCGAGTGTGCACGCCCTCCGCGAACTGGGCCGCCCGCTTGTCTACGTCGTGCAGAACGACGACCCCGGACGCGCGGCCGGCGCCCGCTGGCAGCAGGCGGTCGGTCGCGGCCGCGTCCTGAACCCGCCCGGCGCGGTCAAGGACGTGAACGATCTGCTCGTCGCCGGACGGGAGGTCGTGTTTCGAGACGCGCTCGAGGCGCTGCTCAGAAAGGAGAAGATCACACACCCATCGATCGTCTCATGAACTCCACGACTGCCTCAGGAGCACCGCCACCTCGCTGGCGAAGGCTCACACATCAAACGTCCCAGGCCTCACCTGGGGCGTTTCGTCTTCTGAAAGGAGCCACGATGTCCCTTCACGTCCATGCCATCCGTTCTCACCAGCATCAGGACGGTCCCGGCCCACGCAGTGTCGTGTGGGTCTCGGGCTGCTCTCTTCACTGTCCAGGCTGCATCTCCCCGCATCTCTGGGAACGCGACCCGCAGTCCGCTACCACCGTTGACGCGGTGCTGGCCGCGCTTGAACCGGGGCGCCTCGGCGGCGACGTCGGGGTCACCGTCGTCGGGGGCGAGCCTTTCGAGCAGGACGAGCTCGGCGCCCTATGCGCCGCGATCGCGACGCGCTGGCCCCGCGTGCCCGGCTTCCCGCGCCTGATCGTCTACACCGGCTACACGCTCGCGCAGCTGCGCCTCAACGCGAACGTCCTCACCGTCCTCGCCCACATCGACGTCCTCGTCGATGGCCCCTTCATCGCCGCGCTCGCGTCTCCGGATCTTGGCTATCGCGGATCGAGCAATCAGCGCGTGCTCGATGTCGCAGCGGCCCGGCAGCGTCAAGCCGCGCAGGCCTCCCCGCCCACGTCGCTGGAGGACGACTGGGACCGCCCGCGCATCACCGTGACACGAGACGGCGCGCTCATGCCCCCCACCCTAGCCCGCACGTTGGGCCTCGCTACCCACCGCACCCGCCAGTGCGGTCAGGACGAAAGGAGTCTGCGATGACCCACGCTTCCGCTCCCGTTGCCGAACTGAGTCAGATCCGGTCGATCCTGGCGGATCGATTGGCGGACGAATGGGCCGCCGTGCCGACGCATCTGCAGGACGTGCAGGTGCTGCTGGCACTTGGCAACATTCGCACCGTCTCGGTCGCTGGCCTGCATCTCTTTGAGTGCCGGCCCTCCTGGGAGCAGATCGGGATCGCCACGCATGGCGATCTGCCCCTGGTGCTGGCCGCGCCGCCCACCTGGCGCCTCGTACACCCGCGAGAACTCAAGGCCTTCCGCACGCTCACCGGCAGCGCCCGCGCGCTTCTGCCCGACTACGGCCCGTTCCTCAAGTGGCTCGGCGGGTACTACATCACCCACCGCGCCGAGCCCGCCCTCGAACGGGCCTTCGCCGCGATCGCGCGCCAGTGGCGCGACCACGTCGAGCAGCTCTGCGACGACCACGCGCGGTTGCTCGACAACGCCGCCGCCCAGGCGCGCATGGCGGCGCGTGAGGCGTTCTTCAAGCTGCGCGCCTCGCACCACGTGCAGGTGGACGAGGGCACCTTCACCGACACCGTTGAGGCCTGGGCGCGCGGGGAGTTCCCGTCGCCCGAACGCATCGCGGCCGAACTCACCGTCTCGCTCGCGCACGCGCTGCCCGCCGGCGCGCATCCCAGTGAGCGCATCGTTGCGGCCGTGCTGGGCGTGAAGGAGGAGATCGCGGCCCGCACCGCGCTCAACCAGACCCAGGCCGAGCAGGCGCGGATCGAGCTCGAGGAGCTGCGCGTCATGCACGCGCGGCGCACGGAGGCGCTGGCGGCCACCGTCGAGCAAGAGCTGGCGCCGATCACGGAGGCGATCCAGTTCGCGCGCGACCAGATCGGCGACGCCATTCACCGCACCCTGGCACATCTCACCAGCGGCAAGCGTCTCTCGCCGCGCACGCTGCAGGCGCTCGAGAGCCAGCTCTCGGTCTGGCGCCTGATCCAGCAAGGCGAAGGCGCGGGCGTCCAGGAGCGCGTGGCCGACGTCGAAGAGCGCCTACGGCAACTGAAGGACGGCGCTGGGCGCAGCCGCCGGCCCAATCGGCAGCCGCTCACGCAGGCCCTCGAAGGTCTCGCGGACAGCCTCGGCCTGCAAGTCGCCCAGATCGCGGCCGAGGCGCGGGTCACGGATCAGATCCAGCTGGACTGGCTCGACGAGCCCGCCTCTCTGGACGACGAAGCCATCGCACTCGTCTCCCCACTCCCCGGTTTGATCAACGTTCTGGAGGACACCCATGCCTGACCTGACCCCCGTGCAACGCGACCTCGCGGCGCTCCTGCGCGCTTGGCCGCCGCTCATCATGCTGCCGTCACTAGACTACCCACGCGCCAAGGCCGACATCCACGTCGCTCTGGCAACGCTCGCGGCGCGTCACGACGCGGTGCGATCAAACGGGTCTCGTTCGGAAAGGGCACGTCACGACGGGGCAGCGCCCGAGGAGACGGGCGCCGAACTCTACCTGTATCGAGCGACTCCGACCGGCGGCGTGGTGATCGAGGTCCATCCGGATTCGGCCAAGATCGGCACAGTCGCCGTGCCGATGCCTCAACCGGATCCGGTCGCCCTGCTCGAAGGCGTGCGGCGGCTGCGCGATCAACACGTCGAAGACGCGGCCAAGCGCGAGCGTCCCGCCATCGTCGGCGTGATCCTCGAGGACATCCACGTCAGTCTTAACCGCGAGACCTACGTGCACGCCGGCTTCTGGGCCATGAAGTTGCGCGAGCTGGCCGCGTACCTCAAAACGGTCCGCCAGCCGCCCGACGACGCCCAGCCGGCCCAGGCGGAGCGGCTGCGGCGTCTCACCCCGCGCCTGTTTCTCTTTGGGCTCGGCGCCGATGTCCGTCTGCCCGAAACCCTCTCGAGCGTGGCGGCCGTCTTCCGCTACCCGCTCCCGCACCCCCGCGAGATCGAGGTGCTGGTGCGCGCGGCCGCCGATCAGGCGACGCGGCTGGGTCTGGCCGACACCTGGCAGGGCCGCTACGGTCCGCTGATCGAAGCGCTGCGCGGCCTGCCCTCCGGCGCGGTCGCCGGGCTGCTCAATCAGGCCGTGGTGCGCGCCAGTGCCTTCGGGCCCGAGCTGCTCAGCGGTGTCCTGGACGAGAAGCAGCGCCTGTTCGAGAAACTGGTTGGCGGCATCGCGACCTTCACGCCGCCCGGTCCGCGGCGGACGATGGCCGGTTATGAGCAATACAAGGCGTTCGTCGAGCGCACGCGGCGCGCGCTCCTGGCCGAGTCGGAGCCCATCCGCCGAGCGGCCTCGAACTCGGCGGCTCCGCGACCCGCGACCCCGCGGCCAGCCGCCCCGCAACTTGCGGCTCCGCTTCCAGCGGCCTGGCCCTTCCCGCTCGGCGCGCTGCTGATCGGCCCGCCCGGCACCGGCAAGACCCAGATGGCGTACTACACCGCGGCCGAGTGGCAGGTGCCGCTGATCAGCGTCTCGCTCGGCGCCTTGCAGCTCGGCACGCTGGGCAGCGGCCAGGCCAACCTGCGCGTCCTGATCGAGGCCGTGGAAGCCATCGGCCGCTGCATCATCGTGTTAGACGAAATGCTCAAGCAAGTCGACTCCACCGAGAATGCCAAGCGCGGCGGCGGCACGTCCGAACATCTCAAAGTGCTTTCGGACCTGATGACCTGGATGGAGATCCGCGAGCGCGGCTGCTTCATCCTCGCGACCGGCAACACCGCCGACCTCAGGAGCGGCTTGCCCGAAGGTCTGCTCGAGCGCTTCCCGTACGTCTTCCGGGTCGATCTGCCTGACCCGGCGCAGCGCGCCGCGATCCTGGACCTGCTCTTCGAACGTGTCGGCGTCTCGACCCAGACCCGGGCGGCGCTGGACCTGGGCGGTCTCGCGGCCCAGACGGACGGTCTGGTGGGTCGCGACCTGCGCGCCATTGTCGACGAGGCCCTGGGCCAGGCCTTTGACGCCGGCGAGCCGCTGACGCAGACGCACTGCCTGGCGGCGGTGGCGCTTTTCGCACAGCGCGAGTCAATCGGCGGCATCCGCGCGCTGGCCGCCGGCCGACCGCGTGTCAGCGTCGCGGCGTCCGTGCGCGGCCCGCTGGTGGCCGACCAGCATCTCATCGCCTGACCGACCCTGCCTTCTCCCCTGCTCTTCCTCAACCAACGCCCGCCGTCTCTCGCCTGGTGTTCCCACCGGGCTGTTCCGCTTTCACAAGGAGTCACGATGTCTCACAAGATCTACACCCGCGCCCCCGAAACCATGACCGACCTCGATCTGATCGAGGCGGCTCTCAAGCTCATGGGCTACACCGCCGCCGTGCGGCCCGTTTCTGGCCAGCGGCATTACACCCGCCGCGACGATGAACTGCTCGTGCCGGCCGCGTGTCTGCCCAAGGACCTGCCGAGGGTCTACGGCACGTACGAGTACCTGGGCTATCGCCGCACCGCGAGCGGCGCCGTGGAGCGCATCGTGGACGACATGTTCGTCGACAAGCGCACCGGCCAGATCAACAGCGCCCCGGCGCTCTTCGAACCCCTGATCCATCAGGCGTATCTCGCCGCCGGCATCACGGCTGCCCTGACCGCCAGCGGCATCGCCTTCACCGTGCAGACGGCTGTGTCCGGCGACATCGAGATCCTGCCCGAACTCCCCGCCCTGTCCATCGGCGCCGTGTCCACCGGGATCTGACTCTCACCCTCAGGAGATTACACCATGCAACCCAAGATCACGATCCAACGCGATGGCAAGGTCACGATCGAAATGCTCAGCGGCCCGGCTTCGGCCGCTTGCAGCCTGGAGGTGCAGCGGCTCCTTCATCGGCTTCAGGAGTCCGGGATCGCGCTACAGGTCGAGCACGAAGAGAGCCGCCCCCCGTCCGTACTCGGCGGGCTTGACTTGCTCGCCGGCGCGACTCCGTTCGGCGACGTCGACGCGTCCGCCTCGGCGACCGCGCTCTGACGGACATGAGGCCGGGTCTCACTCCAGAGATCCGGCCCGTGTTTCATCATGCGCGCGCCCTTCACACCCGAGCCGCGTCGGACGTGGCGCTTCCGTCGTTCCGGGCTCCTGCCGGAGCCGATCCCGAACGCCCATGACGGCGGCGACCACATCTGCGTGGCGCTCACGCCCACCGACTTCTATCTCGTGCTCGTGGCTAGCGGCAAGGCCGCCGAATTCGGCCTGACACTGCCCGCGATCCGCGCCTGGTATGCCGAGGGCCTGCCCGATGCGCCGCGCCGGGCTCGTCGCGACCTGTGTGCCGGATGTCCCTTTGCTTCAACGCAGGCATCCGATGCGATCGTCGAGGTGGGGACTCCGTCCAGTGCCACGACGGCAGCCGATGGGATCGCGGCAAAGGCCGAGGCCATTGCCGTGCCCAACTGGCCAACTCGCCACACGCCCATCGATCGTCCTCAAGGAGAACGCACATGAACATCAATGTCGCCCAGCGCGACCTGCAGGACCGTCTGGCCTTCCTGGCCAAAGGCATCTCGAAGAACCGACCAGCCGTACTCGTCGAGGCGCACGCGGATGGCCGCGTCGAACTCACGGCCGATCACGGCGATCTGTTCGCGCGTGCCGCGATCAAGGCCGCGGTGGTGGAACCGGGCCGTTGCCTGCTGCCCGCCGCCACCGCGCTCGACATCGTCGCCACGTTTCCGAAGGACACGTTGGCGCTGCGCTACACGGAGGCGAAAGGCAAGATCGAGCTGCGCTGCGGACGCATCCGTTCCACCCTGACGCCGCCGGCTCTCGCCGAGGACTTCCCCGAGATCGGGCTGGCAACCGAAGCGCCGCCGCACACGGTTCCGTCCGAGGCGCTGCAGCGGCTCATTGCAGCCGCCGGTTATGCCACGGCCCATGACGACAAGCGCGTGGAACTCACCGGCGCGCAGCTCAAGCTGGCGGGAAACGCGATTGGGCTGGTGACGACGGACAGCCTGCGCCTGGCTGTGGCACAGGTCACTTGCCGCGGACTGAAGGCTGCCCGCTCCGCCTCCATCGTGCCCGGGTCCTTCATCCGTGACCTGGCCACGGTGCTCGGTGAGGACAAGCAGGTGTCGCTCTGGATCACGGCCAACCGCGTCATTGCGCGCTGCGGCGACTTGACGCTGGTGGCCCTGCCCCTATCCGGGACGTATCCCGTCTACGACGCGATCGTGCCGCTCCCGACCAAGCAGACGCCGGCGCTGGTCTGCGACCGTGTGACGCTCAGGGACGCGCTGCGGGCCGTGGCCGTTATCGCCCGTGAGAACGAGCAAACCGTGGCGGTGCGCTGGGCGGACGGCGAAGTCCAGCTCGCCGCAAAAGCGGCCGAGACCGGACACGCGAACGGCGGGCTCAAGGGCCAGACCGTGGGCGAGATCGACGCCCTGGTGAACGCGCGCTTCTTCGCAGACGCCGTGGAGGCCACCCACGGCGAGCGG
>WBZS01000888.1_pt1 | contig 28896 bp, 21 predicted proteins | sample 5204201 | NCBI WGS metagenome assembly WBZS01 (sample SAMN12344357, study PRJNA552823) | activated sludge metagenome | biome: Activated sludge suspended growth; feature: Nitrification reactor; material: Wastewater; isolation source: activated sludge from nitrification reactor of wastewater... | reverse complement strand
TGAAACCCCTTAGATTTGGGCCTCATGAAAACTGTTGCTGTAGTTGTCGGTACGCGACCAGAAGCGATCAAGATGGCGCCGGTATATTTGGAGCTGAAGAAATCTAAAACGCTCAAGCCCTTACTTTTGTCGACGGGGCAACATCAGCAGATGCTGGAGCAGGCTTTGGGATCGTTTGATCTCGTGCCGGACCATGACTTGAAATTGATGGCTCCGGGCCAGCAACTCGTCGACCTGACTGCTCGCGTTCTACAATCGGTCTATCACTATTTATTGGAGTTGCAGCCGGCCGCTATTCTGGTGCAGGGTGATACCACCACCGTGTTTGCGGCAGCGCTCGCTGCGGCCTTTGCCAATATTCCGGTTGGACATGTGGAAGCTGGACTGCGAACCTACAACATGCGGAGCCCCTGGCCTGAGGAGATGAATCGGCGATTGACGTCGCCGTTGTGTCGTTGGGCGTTTGCGCCAACGGACGTCAGTCGCGATAATCTCGTGCGTGAACAAATCCCTCCTGATTCTTGCCATGTGACAGGGAATTCGGTCATTGATGCTTTGCTGTATATTCGCGACAAACTGGAACGAAGTGGGGTGACCGGCGAACAAATTGCTCAACGCAATAAAATCTCAATGCAATTTACGAACACTTTTTTGTCAGGTGACGCGAGCCGCCGCTTCATTCTCGTCACGGGGCACCGGCGCGAATCGTTCGGCGAGGGGTTCGAAAATATTTGCCGATCGCTCTTGCAAGTTGTGGAAACGCATCCCGACGTTGGCATTTTGTATCCCGTGCATTTGAATCCCAATGTGCGGAAACCAGTCGACTCTATTTTGCGCGGCCATCCGGGAATCGAACTCATCGAACCGGTGGGCTATCTCGATTTCGTGTGGCTGATGAATCGCAGCTTTTTCATTCTCAGCGATTCCGGGGGCGTGCAAGAGGAAGCTCCGAGCCTTGGTAAACCCGTTTTGGTGATGCGCGAGTCGACGGAGCGACCCGAAGGCGTTGATGCCGGCACCTGTCGTCTGGTTGGCACGGATCCCGCAACGATTATTCGGGAGGTCGCTTTGCTCATTGAGAATCGCGATGAATACAAACGCCGATCGACCCTAAAGAATCCGTACGGTGACGGAAAATCATCCACCCGGATTCGAGAGCTCTTAGAACGCGACTTGGCATAGTCAGGACTTGGCATAGTAGGATCTAACACACTGTTTGAATTAGGCAGATTTGCAGCGAATGATCAAGAAATACGATGTTTGTGTAATCGGGCTCGGTTACATTGGCTTGCCAACCGCCTCGATCTTTGCGACGAAGGGCAAGAGCGTCCTGGGCGTTGACGTCGTCCCCTCTGTCGTCGACACGATCAATCAAGGCAAAATTCACATTCAGGAACCCGACCTCGACATCCTTGTGCGGGCGGCGGTGCAAAGCGGCAACCTGAAGGCCGCCACGATACCGGCACCGGCAGATACCTTTATCATCGCCGTACCGACCCCATTCCAACACGGCAACGAGCAACATCTGCCCGACCTGTCGTATGTCGAGGCGGCAACCCGATCGTTGGCCAAGGTCGTTCAGCCGGGGAACTTGATTGTGCTGGAGTCCACCAGCCCGGTCGGCACCACCGAGCAAATCCAAGGCTGGCTACTCGACGAATTGGGGCCCACGGCGAAAGCCGACGATTATCACTTCGCTCACTGCCCTGAACGAATCTTGCCCGGGCAAATGCTCCGTGAATTGGTGACCAACGACCGCATCGTGGGGGGCGTGACCGAAGTCGCTGCGAAAAAAGCCAAAGAACTCTACGAAACGTTTTGCTCGGCAGAAATTTTTGTTTCCGATGCTCGTACGGCCGAAATGGCTAAATTGACGGAAAACTCTTTCCGCGATGTCAACATTGCGTTTGCCAATGAATTGTCTCTAATCTGCGACGAGTTAGGGATCGACGTCTGGCAGTTGATTCGACTGGCCAATCGGCACCCGCGAGTTAACATTCTGCGGCCGGGTCCGGGCGTTGGCGGACACTGCATCGCGGTCGACCCGTGGTTCATCGTTGCGGCGGCGCCAGCACAAGCTCGTTTGATTCGGACAGCGCGGGAGGTTAACAACAGCAAGCCACTCCATGTGGTCGATAATGTCAAAAAGAAAGCCTCTCGTTTCCGCGATCCCGTCATTGCCTGTCTCGGTTTGGCCTTTAAAGCAGACGTCGATGACATTCGCGAGAGCCCTGCGATCGAAATCGTGAAGCATCTCGCACAAGAAAAGGTCGGGCGACTACTGGCCGTGGAGCCTAACATCCAGAAACTGCCGGCCATTCTGGAGAACCAAGTTACGTTGACTGGGGCGGAGGAAGCGATCCATGCAGCGGATATCATCTTGGTGTTGGTTGATCATCGCCAATTCAAGTCACTTCCTCGGCGACTTTTCGACGAACGGGTGGTGATCGACACACGCGGTTTGTGGTCCTAGATAGTTCTGGTAAATGCTGGCAAAACACGCCGCAAAGTCGGCTCGACCTGATTTACCCTCCGGATTGGCCTTTTGGGCAAATGGTTTCGTTGCTGAATCTGGAGCGATAAATCATCGGTTGTAGTGCAAGCCCGCGTTTCTGGTTAAAATCGAAGTTGGGAAACCTCTGCATTTCGAGTCACCCTCCGTTTATATTTCTGCACGCGTTGCGACGAGACGACTTTTGATTTGCTCGCCGTGAGCCGTTTTTTTGCCAACCGATAAGGCGTTCGATTTTTTCATGGCCACATCAACGATAAAGCCCTCTGCGGGAATGGTAATGGACCGCTCCCCGACGATGAATGTTTTGGTGCCCTATTTGGTCGGACTGGCCGCTCAGTTGCCGATGTTGTTTTTGTATTTTCGCGGGATTTGGGCAAAACCACACTATCAATTTTTTCCGATCGCGCTCGTGACGTTGATCGCGTTTGCCTATATGCGTTGGCCACGGGGTGAGACCAACTTCCGCCGTAGCTGGTTGGGAAGTTCGCTCCTTGTGTTAGCAGCCGTTTTTGGGCTGGCGGCAATGGTTTATGTCGAACCGTGGTTTGCTGCGGCATGCTCGGTAGCGTTGTCAGCCAGTCTGTTTTCCATGGTGACGGACAAGGAGTCAGGGCGCTCGTTGTTGTCGATCTCTTTACTGGGCTTGATCTGTTTGACACCGCCGTTCGGTTTCGACAGTTACTTGATTACCGCCTTGCAGCAAATCAGCGCGCGGATTACCAGCAACATGTTGGACTTGGTAGGCTATCCCCACTTTATGCCCGGCACTGTGATTTTGGCTCCGGGGACGGAGGGATTTGGGATCGAGGAGGCGTGCAGCGGCGTGCAGTCGTTTTTCACCCTGTTGTTCATCGCCACGTTTTTTATTGTTTTGTTTCGGCGACCTTGGTTTCGCGCCACGTTGTTGCTGCTGTCGGTGTTCTTCTGGGCGATCTTCATGAACACCTTGCGGATTTTTACAATTCCGTTAGCCGTTTATTTTTTGAACTGGGATTTAGCGCATGGCTTGGCACATGCCTTGTTGGGCTACGGCACCTTGGCATTGGGGATCTTGATGGTCTACAGCACGGACCAGTTCTTGCTGTTCCTCTGCGGTCCGACCGAAAAGTTTGGCGACGATGGCGGGCAAAGCTTCGTGTCGGCAATTACACGGTTTTGGAACTTCGTGATCAGTGGTGAACAAAACAATGATGACCGCAAGAAACGCGTTTCCCGCTCAATCAGCAAAACGATGGTGACAACGATTTGGGGAGTTGCCGGTGTATTGGCTTTGCTCGGAGTGATTAGCGTCGTGGACGTGTTTCGGTCATTGTATCAGCCTGATATCAAGATCAAATTCTTTGATACCAACGTGGAAGTGCCGTTAGCGAAAGCCGACTTGGACGAAAACACGATGGGCGGCTGGCAGTTAGTCGACTACACCAACGAAACCCGCAATCGTGGGAGCGACCTCGGTCGGTTATCGAATACGTGGACCTTTATGACTCCCAGCGATGTCAAAGACGAGAAAGGCGAAGTTATCGGCCGGTTTGTCTCCACCTTTTCCTTCGACCAACCTTTTCCCGGTTGGCACGAGCTGTCTACTTGTTACAAGAATCAAGGCTGGGAAATTGTTCAGCGCCGGACACGGATAGAAAAAATCGAAGGCAGTGAAACGGAATGGCCATACGTCACCGTACAGATGAAAAATTCGGTTGGTCAATATGCGATCCTGGTGTTTAGTATGTTCGATTCCTTTGGCGAACCCTACATTGCACCCGGCAACTGGAATGTTGTCGGATGGTTGATTCAGGGATCCGCGAATCGAATGCGAAATCGGATTCGAGGAAGTTTGTTTCGCGGCGAGGCCTATCAAGAGCAATTGTTTGTGACTCAGTATCGCGAGATCAGCCCCGCAATGGAAGAAATCGTTACCGATAAATTCTTGAGTGCCCGCGAGCATATCCGTAAAAAATTCTTGGAACGCCGGAAACGTGACGAGTTGTCGGCGCCCGAAGAACCAACCCCCGCTGCAGACAAAGAAACGAATTAACGGATCGGAATCGCGGAGTTCTGGATCCGCTCGAGGAGTTGCTGGTGGTTACTCAAGCGCTGATCCCTGCTGCTGGTCTGGGTACGCGACTGCTTCCGCTCAGTTGGGCGATCCCTAAAGAACTCGTTCCTATTGGTAGCAAACCTGTTCTGCAGTGGATTGCTGAAGAACTGGCAATGGCCGGTGTGAATCGTCTGTGTCTGGTCACATCACCGCGCAAGCCTGATCTCGCAGCGCTGTTCCGCCCCGATCCCGCCCTGGAAAGAGTTTTGACCAAAGACAACCAGGCAGATTTGTTGCGTTCGCTTTGGAGCTACGGGCCTTTTACCAATGTCCAAGTACTCACCTGCGTGCAAGAGCAGCAACGTGGCCTCGGGCATGCCGTCTTATGCGGCGAACAAGGCCTGCGACCCGGGCCCTTCATTCTCGCCTTGGGCGACTGTTTGATTCGACCCATCGGAAAATGTCTGCTGACAAGCCGCCTCGTGGAGACCTTTGAGAAGCGAAGCGCCGACGCCGCAATTGCCTTCCACCAAGTCCCCCGCGAACAAGTTTCTCGCTATGGCATTGCCGCAACTAGCGATTCCTCGCCAGTGTTTATTGTCAACGACTTGATCGAAAAACCGTCACCGGATTCCGCTCCCAGTGATTTGGCAGTTGCGGCCCGCTATGTTTTTCGCGAATCCATCTTTGATCACTTGCGGCAACTCACTCCGGGAAAAGATGGTGAACTGCAATTGACCGATGCGATTCGCCAGTTGATTCGCGGGGGCGGCAAAGTTGTTGGAGTTCGGCTCGAGCCCGAAGAACGCCGGATCGATGTTGGCAACTTCCGTGACTTCGCTGCGGCCTTCATCGAACAGGCACTAAGCGAAGACCCTGAACTGAGAAAGCATACGCGAAAATTTTTAGCGGGTGGTGAATGAAACGGATCACAGGCCAAGCCTTTGCCCGCGCCGGACTCCTCGGCAACCCGTCGGATGGCTATCACGGAAAAACCATCAGTTTCATCATCCGACAGTATTGGGCCAAGGTTGAGTTGAGCGAGGCGGCGGCCATTTCTATCCGACCGATGCCCGAAGAACGAACGTCCTTCGCGTCGATCCAAGACCTCCGCAAAAACTTTTTGGCTGAAGGCTACTATGGCAGCGAGCGACTGATCAAGGCCGCCTTGAAAAAATTCGCCGATTACTTTGTTGATGCCCTCGATCCGCGTGTGCCAAATTTTTCCGTCGCCGCAACAACCAACATTCCTCGCCAAGTTGGGATGGCTGGATCGAGTGCGATCATTATCGCCACTCTACGGGCTGCGCTGAACTGGTACGGTGCTTCTCTTCGCCCAGAAATTCTGGCCTCACTAGCTTTAGCGGTCGAGCGCGACGAGTTGGGGATCCCTGCCGGTCTACAGGACCGCGTGGTGCAGGCCTTCGAGGGGCTTGTCTTCATGGATTTCTCTCGCGAACGAATGTCGGTGCACCGCGGCATGGAGGTCGGTGTTTATGAACCGCTCCCGGAACATTGGATGCGAAATGTATACGTGGCCTTTACCCGCCATCCCGGTGAACCGACGGAAGTCTTCCACAATAACTTGAAAACTCGTTATGCTGCGGGGGATCCCGACGTGGTGACCGCTATGCAGCGGTTTGCTGAATTGGCCGAAGATGGCAAACGGGCTTTGGAAACCGGCGACCAGCAGTCGTTGCATCACTTGATCAATGCCAATTTCGATTTGCGGCGTTCGATCTGTCGACTCAATCCCACTCACGTTCAAATGGTCGAGACCGCCCGCCGCGTCGGAGCCGCAGCGAAATTTTGCGGCAGTGGTGGAGCGATTGTGGGGACCTATGCCGATGAAGAAATGTTTGGACGGCTGGTCGCGGCCATGAATGACCTTGATTGCCACACGTTCGTGCCCAATCTCAACGCTGAGCAGCGGCCTCGATGATGCGACAGGCTACGTCGAGCCCATCGTGCGACGCGAGAATCTGTCGGTACTTTTCGCAAGCGGCGGCGGCGGAGCTAGAGACCAATAATCGCTCAAGCGTCGCGGCCAAACGAGGCCCACGAAATTGGCGTGCCCAAAGAATTTCGCCGACTCCCAGTCGCCGCGCACGATGAGCATTGTCGGGTTGATCGTGCGACATCGGCATGATCACTTGGGGAATGCCGGCGGCAAACCCTTGGGACATCGTACCGATCCCGCCATGATGGACGATAGCCGCCGTTCGCGGAAGAATTTGACTAAACGGAGCAAAGTCAAAATGCTTTACCCCTCGTGGCAGTTTTTCAGGAATTTGTTCGGAAAAACGAGTGAGCAACATGCCGCGGCGCCCCAATCGTAGGCACGCGTCAATAGCAGCCTGCCAAAACCGAGTTGCATGGGTATGTGCCGTTCCGGGGGTAAACACAATCGGCGGATCTCCGGCCTGCAAAAAATCTTCCAGCTCCGGCGCTACCCCTGTGTAGCCCTTTTCGTCCCACAGCGGAAACCCTGCAAATGTGGTCTGCACCGGCCAATCGATTTGGCGCGGCGCGAACCATTCGGGGAACATGGCGCAAACCGCTTGCGGCGAATGGAACATTTCTACCGCCGAGCAGATCGGTTCCAGCCCCAGTTCGCGGCGATAGGCGTTAACGTTTTTCTTGAGATGTCGATCAAACATCACCCGTGCCGCCAGGCGATACTGAAAATCTTTGAGAAATCGCGGCACTCGATCGCTGAGCAAAGCCCACCGGCCAAGCTGCGGTGATTCGTGGCTGCTCCAAAAAACAGCGGGCTGCAAGTGAATCGACACGTACGGCAAATTCATGATTTCATGGGCTAGCCGCACGCCAAACCCCAAAGCGGAACCCACGAGCACCGTGTCGGGCGTCGCCAACTCCTTGATCGCCGCGACTTGTTCATGCATGAGTGGCGTGATCACCTTTCGCGCAAGCAGTCCTGCCGCACGCAGCGGATGCCAAACATCCGGATTGTTGAGCAAACTGCGGGCTTCCTCGCGATCACCCAACTCACGGAACGTCACTCCACAACGCTCGACCAATTCCTGGAATAACCCGCTCGTCGCCAGCGTCACTCGGTGCCCGCGTTGCTGCAACCGAATCGCCATCCCCAAGAAAGGATGCACATCACCATGACTGCCGACTGGAAAGAGAAGTACTTTCATTCTTGCATCAGGTTTCGCTTGTTCCCCAACCGCCACCACCGAGAGTAATGAGCGTGAGGCGGTCGCCCGGAGAAACTCGGATTTGAGCGCGGCTGGGCAGTGTTTCATCGGCTGAACCGCCAGCGCGACGCAAGAGGTTCTGACCACACGCACCCGGTCCGCCACCCGCCATTCCGTAGGGTTGAGAATTCCGCCGACTGGTTAAGAGCGAAACTGTTAGACTTCGCAAGAACTCGACCGAGCGAATCATGCCGCAGCCGCCGCCATGAAAACCTTGGCCACCCGTTCCACGCGCGATGCCAAACGCCACGAGTCGAACTGGAAAGCGAGTTTCCAGAACTTCTGGATCCGTAAGCCGGGTGTTCGACATGTGCGTATGCACGGCATCGGCACCCGGGCCGGCAGCGGTAGCCCCCGAACCGCCACCGAGAGTCTCGTAATAGCCGAACGTCGAATCTCCCATCAACCAATTGTTCATCGTTCCTTGACTCGCCGCCGCCAATCCCAACGCGCCTAGCAACACGTCGACAATCCGCTGACTGGTTTCCACGTTGCCGCCCACGATGGCTGGCGTATGGGCCGCATCAATTCCTTGCTGAGGATTAAGAAAACATTCCGGCAGCTCCAGCGTCACCGGCCGCACGACTCCCTCATTGAGCGGAATATCTGACTCCAACAGACAACGCATCACATACATGATCGCCGCCATGCAGATCGCTCGATTCGCGTTGAGGTTATCGGGTGACACGGAATCGGTACCCGAGAAGTTGATCCCGATTTGATCGGCGCGTTTGTCGATCGTCACTTTGATCCGACGGCCGTTGTCCATTTGGTCAGCAAAGTGATATTGGCCGTCGGGGATCTTTCGCAAAGCCTCGCGAACCTGAGTTTCCGCTGCATCGAGCAGAAAACCCATGTAGGCACTGACAACGCCCAGCGAATAGGTTCTCGCTAATTCCAGCAGTCCGTTGGCGCCCACCCGATTGGCGGCGACCTCGGCGCGAATGTCGGCGATATTGTCGGCTACATTCCGCGAGGGATAGAGACCAGATCGCAACAGCGATTCCAGCCTATCGAAGTGCTCCGCGCCGGCATCGATCAACTTGAAATTTTGAATCAAGACACCTTCATCGGCCAAACAAGTGGCATCCGGTGGCATCGAACCGGGAGTCTTCCCGCCAATCTCGGCATGATGACCGCGACTGGCCACCCAAAACGCTAACTGGCCGTCGACGAAAACGGGTGTGACGACCGACACGTCCGGCAAATGCGATCCGCCCGCATACGGATCGTTGGTGACAAACACATCGCCATCGTGCACCAGCGGATTTTGACGAATCACGCCGCGAACCGTTTCGCTCATGGCGCCCAAATGCACGGGGATATGCGGCGCGTTGACCACCAAGTCACCTTTGGCGTTGAAAATGGCACAGGAAAAGTCGAGGCGATCTTTGACATTCACGCTCACACTTGTTCTTTGCAGCGTGATGCCCATTTGCCGGGCGAGCGAACGAAAGCTGTTGCTGAAAATTTCCAACCGAACGGGATCGACCCTCTTGATGGAGATTGCCGGCCGCGAATTCGGCGAATTCTCTCCCGTCACTGTCCCCTTCGTCAACAGAAGCTGGTTCGCTGCGAGAACTTCTGCATTCCACCCCTCGTCCACCCAAGTCGTCGTCGAGTTGTCGGCGATGAGCGCCGGACCACCGATGAGATCTCCGGGATGCAACTGCAACCAGTCATAAAGCGGGAGTCGGCGACAACTTGTTCCGGCAAAACAATCTTGAAATTCGTGGGCGGCAACCAATTGAGTATTCGGCAATCGTCCAGCGGTCTCGTATCGTCGGCCGGCTACTGTCGCCTCGACACGAATCGCGACGACCTCGATCGGTCGATGCTGCACGTAGCCAAACAACTGATGATGCTGACTTAGAAACTCGGACCGGCAATCAGTGTTGGTTCGCACGGGAATGTTCAGAAAGGGCTCGGTCCCGATGAAACGCATATCGAGCGAACGGCTGGTTTGGATCTGTTGTGGAGTTGCACCCTCGGCAAACAGTTCGTCGATCGCCGTTTTGGTCAAATCGCGAAAGTTCTGTTCGAGTCCAGTTAGCAATTCCATCGAGAATTCTCGCAGGACAGATTTGGCTCCTCTCGCGCTGCGCGGAGCCATCCGAATCCCAACGGCGCTTAACAAACTCGCGTGCGGATGGACGAGAACTTGGGAAATAGCCAGTTGTTCGGCAACGCCGGTTGCGTGCTGGGGCCCTGCTCCACCGAATGCCACCAAAACGTAATCGCGAGGATCGTAGCCTTTGGCAACCGAAACTGAGCGAATCGCCGATGCCATATTGTGATTAGCAATCTCCCAAAAGCCTCGCGCCAACTCGTCTCGCGAAAATTGCTGTCCCGTCTTTTTTTGAATTTCGGATGTCAACTCATCCATCCGCCGCACGACCGCCGCACGATCCAATGAAAAGGGAAAATGTGATTCGCAAATGCGCCCGAGGTAAACGTTGATATCGGTAATCGCCAGCGGACCTCCTCGGCCATAACAAGCAGGCCCTGGGACCGAACCAGCACTTTCGGGACCCACCGTTAGCCGTGTTCCGTTAAAGCTGCAGATCGAGCCACCTCCCGCCGCGACGGTTTCGATCGCCAGAATCGGCGCGACGATGCGGACGCCGGCCTTGCGCGTCTCGAATTCTTTTTCGAAGGCACCTTCAAAACGAGCGACGTCCGTGCTGGTCCCGCCCATATCAAAGCCGATTGCGTTACGAAAACCTGCTTGTTCGGCGGCTCGGGCAAATCCCACCACGCCCCCCGCAGGACCCGACAACACACTGTCCTTGCCGGTAAAGCGATCGCGCGATACCAGGCCGCCATGACTCGTCATCAGTTGTAAACGGCTGTCTGACGACAATCGCTGGAGTATCTCGTCGGCGTAAGTGCGAATCACGGGATTCAAATAGGCGTCGAGGACAGTGGTCTCGGCTCGTGGAACGATCTTGATCAGCGGTGAAACGGCACTGGAAAGACTGACCTCGGTGAAGCCCACATCGCGAGCAATCTCGGCGACGGCCTGTTCGTGAATGTCGTTGCGAAATGAGTGCATAAGGCAGATCGCGACAGATTCAACGTCGTTGGCCTTGGCCTGCCGCAGGGCCGCCGCAGTCGACTCGCGGTCGATTGCCTGCAGCACCGCGCCGTCGGCAGCCACCCGCTCGGGAATCTCGATCACGCTTTGGTACAAGGGGCGCGGCTTGCGAATCGTAAGCTCGAACAGGCTCGGTCGATCCTGCTCACCAATCTCCAGAAGATCGCCAAATCCAGCAGTCACCGCAAAAACCGTCTTCGCCCCACGACGTGTGAGCAATGCGTTGGTGCCGCGCGTTGTTCCCAAGAACATCTCAAGATCCGGCAGCGGCTCGTCCAAAGGAACTTGGGCCAACCGACGAACCGCCAAAATCGGAGACGGCTCTGGCGAGAGCAGTTCAAAGTACGCGGCTTTTTCGTAAGCCGTGATTTCACATGCTGCGAACTCAACTTGTCCGTCGGGCGCCGAACTTGTGACCCAACTCTCGCCGATTTGTTCCCCGCGATCGTCTTGCCAGACCAGTCGGTAGCCGCGCCAAAAATCGGAAATTCCTGAACCCAGAATTCGGTCAGCGAAAGCGAATTGGCCAACCAGTCCAGGCCAACGGTTCTTGGTAATACCGCTGCTCAGGACCTTGAGGGTTTGTTCCTGCCCGGCAGGGTTTTCGGCAATGCAATCGGTAAACGTCCCGCCGACATCAATCCAGAATTTCCACACAGTCTAATTTCCGTTCGGCTTTCGTTCGCATTGATTTCTCCCCATCATAACCGCTGATGTCTCCCTTGCGGTTGCGTACGGCAAGTCCGCTATTTGGGCCGGACACCAAAGCAAAACAAATGTCCCATCGTGCGAATGAAAATTCGTCCACCGGCAATCGCTGGGGTTGCCTCGGTTGTTTCTCCCAAAGGAAAGGACGACGGTTTCTCAAACTTCGTTGAGGGTTTGACGACATAGATCGTTCCTGTTTTGTCGATGCAAAACAGATTTTTGCCATCCGAGACTGGCGATGACCAGAAACCACTGGAGACCCGTTCGGCCCAATGTTCCCGCCCGGTGGTGAGGTCAAAGCAAGAAATCAGGCCATTGTCCGTGCACGAGTACAGTTGGTCATCAACCGCAATCAACGTCGGCACGTAGCCCACGCTGCGATGCAGTTCGTAGGCGACCTCTGGTTTATCCGTCCCGAATTTTACGCCGACCACAAAATTTCCACCGCCTCCCGAGCCATTGTTTCCCAGTAGCAGGTTGCCGGCCACAATTGGAGAACCAACGATGCGCAGTTTGAATACGTTTTCGTTCCACAATCGTTTTCCCGAGGCGACACCAAGCGCGAGAAAGCCTTCGCCAGTTGTAGTGAGAACAATGTTCTCCTGTTCATCGGCAGTCTTGATCACAATCGGCGTCCCATAACAAGCCCGCGCGCCGTCGAGCGGCGTTCGCCATACGTCTGTTCCGTCGGCTGAGTTCACCGCGATGACTTCACTCTTTCCCGGTTCGGGCAGATTCGGATACGGCTCTTGGGAGTTGGTGACGATGACGGTTTTGCCCACCAAAATGGGCGACACACCGAAACCATGCTGGGCCGTCCAGTGGCCGAAATCTCGCTGCCAAACCAATTTACCCTTTTGATCGATAGCGCAAAGCCGAATGTTATCCGCCTGCGGGATTAGGCAATACACTCGTTCGCCGTCCGTCGTTGGAGTACTGGAGGCGATGCTGTTGAGTTGATGCAGTGGGTGCGGAGCGACTTTTGTGGACCATTCCCAAGCGACGTTTCCCGTCGCCACGTCGATGGCCTGCAGATGAAAATTGTCGGGAGGCGAGAAGCTGGTCACAAAAACTTGGTCACCATGCACGATTGGCGAACTATGACCAGTTCCTGCCAAAGGAACGTTCCACAACGCACTTTCCTTGGCGAAGTCCGTCGTCAGTTCTGCCGAGCGAACCAGCCCGCTCCCATTCGGCCCGCGAAACCGTGTCCAACCCGGTTGCTCTTGTGCGAATCCTATCGCGGCCCAACTTAGGCACAAAGCCAACGCACTTCGCATCCACAAGCGGTTCATGGGCAGGTTCATTTGTAGGACACAAGTTCTGGATTGGTCGGATGAAAAGAGAATATTCATGTTCCCAAATCTTGCGATGAGTTAAAATCGGTCTGAATTGCTCGATTCTCTGTTCCTCCAAGCCATCCGAAACTTGAAGAACCTCTCATCGAGCGTCGAAAATTAATTAGACTATTGATCGCTACTTTCCTACGCGAGTGAGGTCGTTGTTCATGATCAAAAAGCTGCATTCGCCGAAATCAACGAGCAGTCCCAGTTCGTTGTCGATAACGTCACTGCATGCATTATCCTTGATTGAACCAACAACCTCTTTGCAAACCGCAACAAACGTTTCTTGCGAAGCAACTGCGGCTTCGTTTGCCGCTTTCGACAATAGGGTTTCGAATTCCTTGAGTTGATCGTTGTTCAGTTTGAGCCGTTTTTTCAGCCGATCATTTCGAATGACGGCATTGACACCAAGTCGACTGGCGTATCCCAGGCTAACCTCGAATAGCAGGTCCTCGAACTGGGACTTCGAGAGCAATTCTTTCAAAGAGTTATCAATTGTCATGACCAAATGGTTTTGCATGTCAATTACGTTTTCGTAATCCAACCAAATGTTCTCGGACCGTACCAGGTGGTCGTCCATGAACAATCGCGAACGTTGAATATTCTGAAGGATCGAATCGATCTGTTCAAATTGAAGATCGCTGAGCTTGCTCTCAGCCAACAACTCTCGATTTGCAATCTGTTTTAGGATATGTTCAACGACCGATGTACGTTCATAATTGCCGGCGCGAATAAACCCAGAATAGTTTTCAAGTTGTATTGCCCCGTCCTCGGCAATGCGAAATAGGGATGGCTGGCGAAAAATGCTGGCGATGTCGTCATCGATCGTCTGAAGAACGTCTGACTTCACATTGGCTTGCGCTCGAATCCAATCGAGCATAAAGGTCGGATTCTTCCCCTGCCAAAAAAATTGCAAAGGTCTATTTTCGGTCTTTGACAGGAACGATTCGAAATACTCGTGATCGAATTTCTTGACCAGTGCCTCGCAACGTTCAGAGAGTTTGACCTGTTGGTCCTTACAACACTCAACGAGTCGGCGCTCGTCGTCTTTGGACAACTCAAGTCCTTGGTTTTCCAGCAATTCTCGAATTCCAGTGACGATGCCTTTTTTCTTTAACAATAATTGGTTATTAAGCCGTTTGACTTTCTTAAGTTGATGATCCAGTAAGATTTTTTTCGATTCGTTTTCTACCAAGGCGAATTGGGTCGAATACCAATTCGAAAACTCCTCTCGCTTTTTTTCATCAGAAATCGAGATAATCCTGTCCTTCGCGTCACGTCGGATGGCAATGCTCTTGTTCGTCAATTCGCTGCATTTTTCGAATTGTTGGCTAGTTAGGTCAATTTCATCGCGGGCCTTCTCAAATTTCAATATCGAGAGACTGGAAACCGGATCGTAGAAACGAAACGAGTTCACTTGGGCGAGATTGTATTTTTCGTGCCCCACGAATTCGATGACCGACTCGTCAATCGTTTCGATCACACCCAACTTTTCGAGGCTTTGTGAAAAAGACGAGGGAACCCAGAAAAGGCACGTGGAGAGAATCGCAATAAACTTGGAAAACTTGATTTTCGCACTCAATGTCGATAGACCTTTCATCAAGTCAGGCAGTCTACAAAATTAACTCGCGAATGACCTTCGCAGGAACGACGCCCGTTAGTTTTTGATCAAGGCCTTGATGTTTGTAGGTGAAGCGTTCGTGGTCGAAGCCGAGGAGATGCAAAATCGTGGCGTGGAAGTCGCGGATGTGCAGCGGGTCGCGGACGATGTTGTAGGAGAAGTCATCCGTTTCGCCATAGATCGTACCCCCCTTCGCTCCGCCTCCGGCCATCCACATTGTGAAGCAGCGGGGGTGATGATCGCGGCCGTAATTTTCCTTGGTCAGCCCGCCTTGCGAATAAATCGTGCGGCCAAATTCGCCGCCCCAGATTACGAGTGTCTCGTCCAGCATCCCGCGTTGCTTCAAGTCTTCGAGCAAGGCATAGCACGGTTGATCGACGTCCTTGCATTGGCTGGGCATCCGCGTCCCAACGTTTGCGTGGTGATCCCAATTGTTGTGATAGACCTGCACGAAGCGTACACCACGCTCCGAAAGCCGCCGCGCCATCAAAGCTGTGTTGGCAAACGAACCGGGCTTCCGGGCCTCTTCGCCGTAGAGTTCGAACGTCGACGCGGGCTCGCTGGCCAAGTCTGTCAGCTCGGGAACGCTGGCTTGCATACGAAAAGCCATTTCGTATTGCTGAATTCGCGTCTGGGTTTCGGGGTCATGGAGCGACTCCAGGGTCAATTCGTTGAGGCGGTTGATGCCGTCGATCGATCGCTTGCGCAGCGAGCTGGGAACCCCCGGCGGATTGTTGATGAAGAGAATCGGATCGCCCTTGCTGCGGAAGGAAACGCCCGCATGGACTCCTGGCAGATAACCACTGCTCCACAGCCGTGAGGAAATCGCCTGCTCTTGTTCGCGATTGCTTGGAATCGCAACCAGCACGACGAATGCCGGGAGGTCTTTGTTGACGGACCCGAGGCCATAGGAAGCCCACGAGCCCAGACACGGACGACCGGTTACTTGATTCCCGGTTTGCATGGCGGTGATCGCCGGCTCATGGTTAATGGCTTCGGTGTTGAGGCTGCGCATCCAGCAAATCTCGTCGGCTTTCTTGGACAACCACGGAAGCAGTTCGCTGTTCATCCACATGCCGCATTCGCCCTCTTGGGAGAATTTGAATTTGGAGGGGGCGATGGGGAATCGGCTTTGGCCGCTGGTCATCGTGGTCAGGCGCTGGCCCTTGCGGATCGATTCGGGGAGATCCTTGTCGTACCACTCGTTCATGACCGGCTTGTAATCGAACAGGTCCATTTGGGAGGGACCGCCGACCATGTGCAGGTAGATCACTCGTTTGGCTTTGGGAGCGAAATGCGTGAGGCTCCCGCCGGGCGTTTGGTCTTGGGCAACTAACGAATCCGATAACAGCGACGCCAGTGCTGCCCCGCCAAGCAAATGCCCGCCGCTAGTGAAGAAATTTCTGCGTGAAGGAAGTGAAAACATGTTGCCCTGCGCGAACTGTGAATGCTGCTCGGTGTCGACTCTATCCAAGGTAACTGTTGGGGTGTGGTCCCGCAAGGAAAACAGCCGTCCGCGCGGAAAAATTCAGCCCATTTGCAGTTCATCAGCGACGGTTACCTTGATCCGCTGCTGTTGGTGCGGGAGCAACAGAGCCTCCAAATCCGACTGAACTTTTTTCACCGTCTCTTGAAGTGCTTGCGAAAATTCTTGGGACGGCTCGCCGTACCTGGCCGGAGCAAGCTTTTTCACGGAACGGATTCTTTCCTTAAAGACACCGATCAGTTCATTTAGTTTCTTTTCTTGCTGCGCAGTTAGTTCAAGTTCCTCTTGAATGCCCGGGTGTTCCAAAAACTTGATTTCATCGCCGTAGTCGTTGTATCCAGGAAGCCCAACGGAATGTACATCAAACCTCCCATCCGATAATCGAATTGAATAGAACGCCAATTTTCTCTGGGACTTTGCGCTCCAATCCTCTTGTGCTTTCAAGATGCCGTCAGCATTCGTTGCAAAAAAGACCGCTGCGCATATCCTGAAAAAACCAGCTAGATTCATCGCTCGTTCGGCCATTGGATCTGCTCCAAGTTTTCAATGTTGGTTTGAAAGTCGACCAGTTTTCAATTCAATTCATACCAGCGACCGAAATCGATTTGCGCTTGTACTTATCGCGGAATAATCGCCGTAAAAATTTATGGGACTTTATTCAATGCCTCGTCGAGGTTGAGAATTTGGTTGCAGACAAGTGTCCAGGCCGCGAGGGTGGTGAGGGGGATTTTTTCGTCCCGGGGTGACGCACCCACAGCCAACAGCAATTGCGCGTCGGTCGGGTTCGATTGGTAGTAAGCCAAGTACTCGCGCTGATCGGCGAGCAACAATTCGACTTCTTTCTCGGTGAACGGACGGTTGAGCACGCGAGCGCCGAAGTCGTCGAGGAGTTTCCGTTCGTTGTTGGCATCTTTTTCCAAACCAGACTGCGCGAGGTTCCGCGCGGCTTCGAAAAACAGCGGGTCATTCAGAGTCACCAGCGCCTGCAACGGCGTGTTGGATCGTTCGCGGCGCACGACACAAACCTCGCGGCTCGGCGCGTTCAAAATATCCATGTTGGGCGGATGGGCCATGCGTTTCCAAAACGAGTACAGCGTGCGTCGATAAAGATTTTCGCCTTGGTCAGGAACGTAGTTGCGAGTGTCGCCCTCGGGCAGACCGACGACGTCCCAAATGTTTTCCGGTTGATAGGGCTTCACTCCCGGCCCATACATTTTCGGCGACAACAGGCCGCTGGTTCGCAGCGCGAGGTCACGCACCATTTCTGCGTCCATCCGGAAGCGCGGGCCGCGCGAATACAAATGGTTGTCGCGGTCGTGCTCGAGTTTTTCTGGCGTTGCCACTGCAGCCTGACGATAGGTTGCGCTCATGAAAATTTCTTTAAAGAGCTTTTGAACGTCCCAACCGTTTTCGCGAAAGTTCACGGCCAAATCGTCGAGCAACTCGGGGTGCGTCGGCACGGAGCCCATCACACCAAAGTCCTCGGCTGAAGTCACAAGGCCTTGCCCGAACATCTGTTGCCAAAAGCGATTGACGGTGACGCGGGCTGTTAGGGCGTTGTTGGGATCGACAACCCATTTCGCGAGCCCCAATCGATTGCGGGGCAAGTCTGGAGCCATGGCATGCAGTGCTCCCGGCGTTGCGGCTTTTACCTGCTCCCCTTTTTTGTCGTACTCGCCTCGCATCAAGATATGGGCTATCGCCTCAGAATCTTTTCGCTCTTCCTGAATATGTGTCAGCGGACTTCGGCTGCGAATGTCGGCATGTTCCCGTTCCAACTTGCCAATCTTCTCCGACAGCTGAGGAAATTCAGCGTCGACGCTGGTCAGATAATATTCAAACATTGAGTTCTTTTGAGCTTCCGTTCGATCGGCCGCCGGTGTTTGCAGAAAAGAAGCCAAGGCACTCGCGCTGGCAAGTTCACCGACTTCGGCTGGCGTCAGAGCCCGTTCGTAAATCCGTACGTCTTGGACCGAGCCATTTTCAAACACCGAGCGATCGCTCCGCTGACCGACACGCGCGGGTGTCTTCGTGCGAATCGAAGCGTTGGGTTGAAGCGAATTGACTTCGGCCCGTAGTTTTTCTTCCTTGCCGTCGATGAAAATTTTGATGCCTTCGATTTTTCGGGAACCGTCGTAGGTCACGAACACATGTTGCCAAGTGCCGGCCTTCACGGCGTCGCCGCGGGTGATGGGCTTGAGGGTGTTGCTGGGCCAAACGTCAATCAAGTGCACCGAAAACACGCCGCCGTTTTGAAAGAGGTCCCAACCGCGGTAGTTCGCCGACTCGTCCATCCGGGCGATGATTGCGCTGCTGCCGCCAGCGTTTCCGACGCGCACCCAGGCACCGTAGCTGAACGACTGATCCAGCTCCCAATCGCCGACATCTCCCAGTTCGATGGTGTGGCCATTACTGAAGACGGGCGATGCCCCGAGCCGACCGGACGGATCCCATTTGAGGTCCCCTTTCGCGCGGAGTGATGTGGTCGCGGGGACTTGGGCTTTCACGTCGTTCCCATTCCCTTCGTTGAGCCGTGCATTGAGCGCGAGTCCAGCCGTGGGAATTCTTGTAGAAACTTGGTCTGCCGTCAGGGTCTCCAGCCAGCGATCGAAGTCGCTACGGGCCGACGCTCGCCGCGCGTCGCGAGCTTGCTTCGCCGCAGCGATCTCGTCCGGCAAGGCCTTCCAGCGCGGCATGTCGGCAACACTTGGAATGATCAAAGTCGCCGCACGACCGTCCTTCGAGTTGCCGTCCAAGCCGGATTGGGTGGTGTTGCGAAAAAACGCGGCAAGCGAATAAAAGTCCCGCATCGTCAACGGATCGAACTTGTGATCGTGACATTGGCAACAGTTCGTGGTCAGTCCCAAAAATACCCAGCCAAAAGTCTGCACACGATCGGTTGCATACAACGCCAGGTTCTCTTCCTCGATCGTGCCCCCTTCGTTCGTCGTAATGTTGCAGCGTTGAAATCCCGTCGCGATCAATTGATCATCGGTCGGATTTGGCAGCATGTCACCCGCCAATTGTTCGACAATGAACTGGTCGAAGGGCTGATTGGCATTGAAGGAACGAATGACCCAGTCGCGATAGGGCCAAATCTCACGGTAGTTGTCGAAATGCATTCCGTGCGTGTCGGAATAACGCGCCGCATCTAGCCAATAGCGAGCCCGGTGTTCGCCCCATTGGGGTTGCTTCATGAGGCGATCAATCCAGGCGGAAAGCGCCGCATCGCCTTGTTGGCGAAAATCGGCTTCGAAGGCCGCGACGTCCTGCGGCTCTGGCACCAGCCCGGTGATGTCGAGATGCAAGCGACGAAAGAGCGTTTTCGGATCGGCTTCTGGGGCCGGTGTTAACTTCGCGGCATCCAGTTTTTGCAGCACAAAATGATCGATCGCATTCTTGGCCCAACCCGGGTTGCTCACGGTCGGCAACGGCGCGCGAGCCGGCGGGATGAACGACCAATGCGGTTCGTAAGCGGCCTTCTCGGCGATCCAGCGTTTGAGGATTTTCTTTTGCTCGGCCGAAAGATCTTTTTTGGTTTCGGGTGGAGGCATGGTCTCTGCTGGGTCATCCGAAAGGATGCGTTCGATCAGGGAACTCTCGTCGGGTTCGCCGGGCGCAATGGCCCCGTGGTCGATGGCCGCGTCGCGTAGGTCCAGCCGCAAATCTGCCTTTCGCGCTGCACTGTCCGGGCCATGACAGGCAAAGCAATACTCTGCCAAAATCGGCCGGACATCGCGGTTGTATTGGAGTGGTTCATCAGCAACCGCGGAAATGCTCAACAGCGCCCACAAGACAAAGGCAATCGGCCCCAGGTGGGTCGTCCCCAAACACGAAAATCGAACTGTCAATGTCATGCGCGCTAACCTCAAAATCCAAAAGACTGAATGTCTCTATCATACCACGCGCGAGATGGCTTTCGTACCGTTTTTTGCCAGCAAATTGGCCGTTAACGAAATCCTTCATGAGAAGACCTTAGAACAGATCGCTGATTTGCGATTTCTTTTTTCGAGGCGAGCGGACCGGACGCTGCCGGGATAAGGTTGTCGCGGGGGCGCTGACCAGCGGATTGGCCGCTCCGACTAGCGCCGCGCCAACTTCCGTCTCGGCCAGTCGCTCCGTACCGCGAGCGGCATAGTCGACGGACAGTTCGAAGCCCACGAACTGTCGTCCCAGTTTTTTGGCGACGACTAATGTGCTGGCACTTCCGGCAAAGGGATCGAGGACGACTTCGCCAGTGTTCGAGCAGCAACGAATAATGCGACCCAACAACTGTTCGGGCATTTGACAACCGTGGAAACCCGCGCGTTCCTTGAACGTGCCGGCTACGCGGGGAAAGTACCAGGTGTCTTCGTTTTCAGAAAACCCTTCCGGCAAATCTTGCGGGCGGAGAATCCAGGTATCGTCCGGCGTTCGTCCGGCAGGATTGGCCCGCGCGTCGTTGTAAACAAGTTGCCGAGCCGAGGGGACCGACACATCCGCAAAGTTGAAAGTGAACCGGTTCGGGTCCTTCACGAAGTAAAACAAATGAGCGTGAGAGCGCGTGAATTTCTTCTTGCAATGCACGCCGAAGGTATAGTACCAGATTACCCAACTACGGCAGTGGAAGCCGATTGATTTGGCGGCCAATTTGAGCTCTGCGGCATACTCGTCGCCGATCGCCAACCAAAACGTCCCGTCGGATTTAAGCACACGAAAAACCTCGTTCATCCACTGCTGGGACCATTGCAAATAGACTTCGGATTCGAGTTTGTCGCGGTATTCGTCGTACTGATAACCGATATTGAACGGCGGATCGGCAAAGACTAGATCTACCGACCCCTCCGGCAAGGACTGCATTCCCGCCACGCAGTCGACATTATGAATCTGTCCGATTTTAGCTGCCATTTGATCGTTTTTTGCCATGAAGCTGCAGGAGTAAATTTGCGCTGATGATTTTACAAGTCACGACCGAATTGCGACAGTGTGCGCGACGGATGTTCTGGTTGCGAAAACAAGATACAAAGCGACACCATGCTAACGCGCCGAGGGAATGGCGCGCGGAAATTAGTGAATCCGAACCGGAGTCCGAGTTTTTGACGGACTAGAACAATGGAGCACGACCGAGTTGTCGGCGGATGACTGCCCATTGGCCCGCGTGCATTACCCAATGGGTTCCCTGCATCGAGAATACGGCGCCGATGGTTGGAGCATAACTCTGCATGGGCTCAGGCGAGGCCTTGCTGAGGTCCGCCTCCGAAATTTGCTCGAGCTTTTTCACTGTTGCGGCCCGCTGTTGCTTGTAGGTGTCGAGCAATTGGTCTTTGGTATGAAAGTCGCTTGCCTTGTCCGAGGCGGCCGTTTCTTTCACGTACTTTGCGGCGAATCCCTCGGGCAGCTTCGGCATTGAACCTGGAAAGCACTTCTCTAGCATTTCATACTCACTGGCGATCAGGTGTCCGAGCTGCCAGCGAATATGGTTGGCGCCAGAGGCGGGTCGATGCATCAAGTCCTGTTCAGTGAGGTCTCCGAGATACCCCATGCTGATGAATTCGCCCATGTCGATATTGATCTTTAATGCTTCTTTTGCGTTCATTCAATTGTCCTTCGGTGGATGAGAAATCTAGTTTGCTTGGTTCTTAAAAGCGAAGCCGACAAAATGGGCCTTCATTCCGGCAAATTGCAGCGAAATCAGGCACTGTTTCGATTGCTGAGCGCCTTGAATGTCGTAGTATAAATAAATCTTTTGCGTGCGGTCGTTGATCTCTTGCAGTGGCCGGACGAACTCGACAGATTTGACTTCGCCCAACTCAGCTTTGATTGCCTCGATCATTTTCGGGAGCGTGTCATCAGGCAACTGTTTCTGGAGAACTGGGTGACACATCGCGAAGGCCTCGGCGTGTTTGCCCGCCAAAAATTCATCGATGAATTTTCGACCGAAGTCGCGATAAGCATCGATCGAATCGACGCCACCAAACCAGTTATCCAGAATCGGCGTTTCGAATTGGAAGCCCGCCATTTTCTGATCTTTGAAAACGAAAACTGGTTTGCAGACGCCCCGCTCAAACATGACATCTGTTTCGAGTCGGACAAGTTCGTTGTTTTCGCCCGCACGAACAATGGTTGGTTTGCCAAAAACATCCAGCTTTCCCAGTCGCGATCGCATCTGATTGGCAAGCGAAATCATCATCGGTCGATCAATGGAGTCACGAAGTTCATCGCCGAACAGTGCAAAAACTTCATCGATCTTTCCGTCATAACAAGCATTCAAAAAATCCTGCGCAAGCTTGGTAGCCGAATCGCGGACGACAGGATCTTGTTCTTCGGGTTTTTGGGCAGGCAGTTCCTGTTTGGCTGCAGAAGGATCAGGCATCGTCTCTTGGCAAACGCCGATGGCTATAACTGGACCAAGAACTAAGCCGATGATGACGAGCAGCAATCGGTAAACATGGGTCAACATGATTCAACTCTACAAAGGGAAATTGCCAATCGCACCGTCATTCTAACCGATAACGGTTGATTCGTCCTGCGGCTACGGCGACGCCAAACCTATTTGTTTAACCAGCTTTCGCAGGGAAATTTGCCGATTCGACCGGCACTGCCGCTGGCCCAAAGTGCTGAGCCGTCGGGCGAAAATCGCGCGGCATGAAAACCGATTTCAGACAAAGCCTGCCAGTCTTCGCCGCCCTTTTTTGAAAAATCGCATCCTCTGGGCCCGACGGCAACGGCTAGTTGCTGCCCTGCCAATTCGGTCATCGTCACGGCAGACCGATAGCCGCGCGGCGCAGTGCCGCCGGGTTGAATCCAAGTCTGTCCGCCATCAATGCTGATCGAAACATTGCCGGAAACCGTTTTCTCTTGTTTGTAATCGCCGCCGACTGCGATCACACGGCGTCCGAGGTTGGCCAACGAAAAAATTCCAGCGGAGTCCGCCCGTGGCATCGGCACCGTCAGCCGTGCCCAAGTTGCACCACGATCTTCGGTCCACATTACATGGCTCAAGTCGTTTTTCTCACCGGGGCTCGCTCCGCCGAGCGCGATGAGCAAGCCGTTTTCGCCCACAGTGCAAAGGTTTGAATTGCTGGCTGCAAAGCCCGCTTCGCCTTTCTCAACCAACAGTGAATCACTTGTCTCGAACGGCTTCCACGTCCGGCCTCCATCGTCCGTGAGGAGCAAATAGACTCGACCATCCAAGGGATCACCCATCAGCACTCCATGATCGCGATCCCAAAAAACCATTCCATCGAAGAACGCCTGTCCATCTGCATGTTCGAAAACCAAATTCCAGGACTTGCCGCCGTTTGCGGTTCGCAGAATCACATCTCGTTCACCTGCCGAGGCAATGACGGCCTCTTGATCACTGAACGCAACGAGGCTGCGAAAGTCGAGTTTCTCAAAGCCTGCGGGGCTAACGTGGGTGAACTTTTCGCCGTCCATCGTGCGTAATACAGTTCCGTCACTTCCACTAGCCCAAACCGTTTTCGCATCGACCACCGACAATCCGCGAAGGCTGGCCGTGGAACCGGTTTCGATCACTTTCCAGTCGAGTTGCGCCGCGGCGAACGAGGAACCTAAAATCATTAACAAAGGAGTCGCAATGAAGGCGAAAACGCGCTGCATGAAATGAACTTTCGACAAGGAGTGTTTCTGATTAATGCGTTACCATCGCTTTTTTCTTGAGTATATGAGCCATGTGGCCGTTCAAATGTTCGATGTACTTGTCGATCAGTTCTTTCAACGTCACTTTTCCGGATTCATTGTGAACCCCAAATCGCTCAAATGCTTCATCGGGCAACTGCCGCAACATGATGGCCGTCATTTTGCGGTTGGCCGCAAAGAGCTGACAGGCCTCGAGTGCATCGATATCGTTGACCCCCGGCAATTTACTGAACGCTGTTTCGTCGTAACCAATGAGGAGCGGTCGTTCCATTGAGGCAATTCGTTTCATTCGATCGGTGGCAATCAAATCGCTTTCCAGCATATGGATGGCAATCTGTTGCAGACTCCAGGTGTTGGGGATTGGCACCGCCAGCAATTGGGCTTTCGTTAACCCGCGGTAGGCCTCCAGCAATTCGTGGCCCCCTTTTTCGTAATCGTCAAGTCTTTTCCGGTTCATTGCTCTTCCCCCGAGTCGTTATGGATTGCTTGTTGTAGGCGTCCAGTAGCCCTCTATGATAACCGGATACGATACTGGATCCAGGAATGGGTCCGGCAAAACCTCCGAGCGCTAGTGCGTTGGCCCAGAGGTGGAAGCCGAAAGCTATCCGCCATTTTTTTGGTGGTTGCCATTGGCGAATTCGCAAACCATGTTGTTTAACTCAGCCAGGGCCAAGGCGATCTTGCGGAAGAAGGATGCGTCGTGACGAATCAACACGAAGCGCGGGTGCTGTCGCCACAGTTGTCGCAGTCGCAGGTCGAGAGCAACGGCCTGCTCCAGCGATTCCGTTCGCACAGGGTTGCCACCTTCTATGGTCAGCCCGCCGACTGCCGCGCTTTCGAAAAAAAGCACTCCGTCGTAGCGGGCCAATTCCAGCTCGAACGCCGAGCCCAGTTCCGTGAAGAACTCAACAGGAGTTCCGGGAGCGTAAGCGGCGCCGTCGACTGTGCCGCGATCGCACAAGAGAATTCGTTCGGGATAAAGGTAAGACTGCACATCCTCCAAATGCTGTTGCACCTGGAAAATCGCCTTTTGAGCTGAGGCGGCGGCAAGCGGTTGAGAGCTGCGCGGGAAACCGCCCGAAAACAGCAACGTCGCCGACTCGGGAACCACTACGACTCGTTCCCCGATCTCGCGCCGGAACAAATCGGCAGCAGTAGTTTTGCCACCACCCGGCCCACCAGTGAGGACAATTCGGCAGCGTCGATTCCGCTTTTGCTCCAGTTCACCGCGAAGCCATTCTTTCTTTTCCTCACTCAATTGATTGGGATTCGGAGGGGCGGTGGAAGGCGATTTTGACTGGTCTTTCTTCATCTGTCGTCCTTCATCTGTCGTCCTTCGAAATCTGCAGATGCTCCCAAAACGCTCGATTCTAACCCGCGACACCCCGCAAACTAATTCGGCTTACGATAATTTCCGCGCGCAACCGTGAAGCCGCGTGAGGATTAGCCATCAGTGAACCCCGGATCGCGATCCTGCATTTCGAGAAAATCCTGTCGAAGGTTGGTCGCCGCAGTGTGTTCCGCAACGATCTGCTCCGCCAATTGAGCCGCCAGTTCATCGGCCGGGAGTTTGGTCAAAAGCGACTGCAGCATCGCTTGAGCCGTAACATGATCATTCAAACGACCCAGCAGCTCTTGAATTGCCACCAATTTCGCGTGGCTAAATTGCGACCGAGATGGCTCGGCTTGCGGCTGCTTTTTGCCTTTTTCACCGGGTTCTTCGGTTGACGAAGGTGGAGCGCCGCCGCTTTCCAATTCCAAAGTTTCGATTGTGTAGCGAACTCTTTTGGCTGCAATTCGGAGGTCATGCAATTCCTCAAACGTCGGATTCCACATGGGCAGGAGTTGATGGAGCGCTCCTTGCGATTCATCCAGACTCTGTTGCTGGAACGAGGCGAAGGTCAAATCAAGGTCGCGCCAACCCTTGCGAATGACTTGGCGAAATTTTCGCTGGACTTTCTTGCGAGTCGCTTGACCGGCAATTCGCAAAAGTCGTTTTTTATAGCAACCGCGGCGATGGAGCAATTCTTCGCGCACAAAAGCCTCTGCACTGGCAGGCAGCGCCCGGTCCGCAAGAAGGGACAAGAAAACATCAATATCTCGAACGGGCACGGCGAACGCGACGCAGCCATTTCTGGACAAATTCGACGCGACGGCGGAGCAAAGGACGAAAAACGTTTAAGGAAGCTGATGCTCGACGGCAGGAAACACGTAAGCGATGAATGATTTCGATGTTGTCGACGGCTTGTGCACACTCCGTCGATTGAGTTGCCTGGAGTGCGTCAAAAAACCGCTGGATCCTTTTCCTCAACTTTCGCCGCGCGAAGTCACGAGCGAGAACTGTTCCTGGATTCGAGTGGTTATTTTGCATTGAAGACCATTTTCACTGGATGATTTCGTGAGTTTCTTCAATCACTTGGGCGCTTCAATGCGAGGCGCAACAAATTTGACCGTCCGTGTTGTTTACGTTGTTCGCGGTTTGTAATGGTCGGTTCAGGTGAGGTCATGCGCGAGGTTCTCGAATGCCGAATGAGTGCTCGAAATACTTCGGCTACGCCGACTAGACCTGAACGCGGCCAATGACAATTTATACAATTTAGGCGGTTTGGGTAGCCGCTAAACAGATCCCCCCAAAAGTGTGTGACCCTTTACCGTATCGACGGTTTTGCGCGAATTGCTGTAAACTTCCAAGCTTGTTCGGTGCGAGTTTGGGGGGGTCGCAAGCCAAAGGGGTAGCGGCCCTCGGCCGTCCTCACCCGAAGTCAACACAGCGCGAAAAGAACGACTTTTTTAACCGAATTTGAAGTCTTACAAAATGCAAGAATTTTATTTTCCCAATTGGGTGAATCGATTTACGGTTCTCCTCGTCTTAGGTGGTTTGGGTGTTGGCGGCTATTTGGCGACATGCGTATTCGCCGCCATTCATCCTGAGATTGTGAACGTCGGCCATCAGCCGCGTCAGCCGGTCCCCTTCAGTCATAAAATTCATGCGGGGCAATTGAAGCTCGATTGCCGTTACTGTCACAACACGGTGGAAAAATCCGCGCACGCTGCTGTGCCGCCCACCGCAACTTGTGGCAACTGTCACGGTGGCAACCGCACGAAAGAGGGCGCGACGTTAGGCATCGTGAGGGGCGAAAGTCCGAACCTGGAACCGGTGCGAACCAGCTTGGAAACCAAAGAACCAATCGTTTGGGAAAAAGTTCATGATCTGCCCGACTTCGTGTATTTCAATCACAGCGCTCACATCACGCGCGGCGTGAGCTGCGTCTCTTGTCATGGGCGGGTCGACACGATGGAAGTCGTGACTCAAGTAAAAACGTTGTCGATGGCGTGGTGCTTGGAGTGCCATCGCAATCCTGAAAAGAACATTCGTGACCCTGAATTGGTGACGCAACTCGATTTCGAAGTTGCTAATCCAGAAGAGTACGGGCGCGAATGGGCCAAGAAGCTTAATATTAAAACCAACATCAGCTGTTCAACTTGTCACCGATGAACCAATTCATATCCAACAAAAACGGCGGGTCTTCGGGATCCGATTTGGGCTATCAAGATTTCGAACGGCTGAATGAATCTCCGGAGATTCAGCGGGCGATCGATGAAGAGTTCGGGGCTGCGCTCAGTGCCGCCGGCCCCGGGATTGATCCCGACGGAGACGACGGTTTTTCCCGTCGACACTGGCTGCAATTGATGGGTGCGTCGCTCGCCCTTGGGGCTGCAGGTTGTCGGTACCAACCGGACCAACTCGTTCCGTATGCCTTCCGGCCACAGAACCGCGTGCCCGGCACGCCAGTACATTATGCTTCGATGATCGACTTTGCCGGGTTCGCGCATCCAGTGGAAGCCCTGAGCTATGACGGACGGCCGATCAAGTTGGACGGAAACCGTTTGCATCCGCAGACAAAAAACTTTTCCGAACGGTCCCCTGGCCCATCCTCGGTATTTACTCAGGCTCGCGTTCTGGAACTTTACGATCCTGATCGATTGCGTTCGCCGATGGTTCGCAAGGGTTCGTTGTATGAAGAATCAACAGTGCAGGAATTTATTTCCGCGTTTCGCCAACTCCTGAATCAAAAGGACTTGAGCAGCGTCGCGATTCTGGGGGAGCCTTCCGCGTCACCGTCCCTTCAACGAATTCAAAAAGAGTTCGTGGCCCGCGGCGGCCATTTGCATTTCTTCACGCCGGTCACTGATGACAATTCGCGGGAGGGCTCGAAGCAAGCGTTCGGCCAAGTCGTACGCCCGAGCTACGAATTTGACAAAGCGCGTGTGATCGTGTGTCTCGATGCCGATCCTTTATTGATGGATGGCGATGCCCTTCGCAACAATCGTTTGTTTGCGGCAGGTCGTGATGTCGACCACTCCGCGACCATGAGCCGGCTGTACTGCGTGGAGAGTGATTACTCGACGACCGGTGCCTGTGCCGATCATCGCATGTCGTTACCCAGTTCTCGTATCGCCAGTTTTCTTGGCGCCCTGGCAGCCGAAATTGGCAAACGAAAGGCCGGCGACAAAGTTGACGCGAAGTTGAAATACCGCGACAAACTTCTGGCAGCGATGGCCCAAGACTTGGTGGACCAAAATGGAGCCGGCGTGATCGTTGTCGGAGATCGACAACCCGCCGCAGTTCATGCTGCTGCTCATAAACTGAACGAGCAACTCGGAAACATCGGCAAGGTTGTTTCTTACACTGCTCCGCTGGATGCTGACCGGCCGCTATTGATGGCTTCATTGAATGAGTTAAAAACCAAAATCGAGGTCGGCACGGTCAAGACTTTGGTGATTGCGGGAGGCAATCCCGTTTACGACGCGCCTCTCGACCTCGATCTTGCTGGACTGATCGGAAAATGTTCGACATCCGTCCACCTCTCTTACTACAAGAACGAAACCAGCAACGTTTGTAATTGGGTCTACAATCTGGCTCATCCGCTTGAGGCTTGGGGCGATGGGCTGGCCTACGACGGTTCCTGGTGCCTCGCTCAGCCGCTGATTTCACCGTTGTTTGGCGGACGAAGCCTGATCGAAATGTTGTCCAGCGCGATGGGTGACGCCGATGTTGCGGGACTCTCAATTGTCGAAACATCCGCAAAAGAAAAATTGGGCGAGACAAACTTCGAAAGCAAATGGCGGCAAGCCGTGCACGATGGCTTTGTTGCTGATTCGGCTGCGAAACCGCTGACGGTCACCACCCAGTCCGTTGCGATGCCTAGAACGGTAATGCCGTAGCCG
>WBZS01000887.1_pt1 | contig 28950 bp, 19 predicted proteins | sample 5204201 | NCBI WGS metagenome assembly WBZS01 (sample SAMN12344357, study PRJNA552823) | activated sludge metagenome | biome: Activated sludge suspended growth; feature: Nitrification reactor; material: Wastewater; isolation source: activated sludge from nitrification reactor of wastewater... | reverse complement strand
GTTGTTCGTCGAGTTCGGTGCGCAACAGCATCTGCGTCATGCCGACCACGCCGTTGAGCGGCGTGCGGATCTCGTGCGACATGTTGGCCAGGAACTGCGATTTGGCAAGGCTCGCGCTCTCGGCGGCTTGTTTGGCGCGGCGATTGGCGCGCAGGTACAGCACCAGTGCCGCGGCAGCCACCAGCAGCATGCTGCCGGCAATCGCGATCAGGCCGAACAGGCGCGGCTGTTCGGCGTCGATGCGTGCCAGTTCCGGCAGCGGCCACGGCAGGTAGAGGGTGACGTTCCCTTTGGCCAGGCCCTGCGACAGCAGGATCAGCGGCACGGTGGACTCCCCTATGCTGACCAGATCGGCGAAGCGGCCATCGCCCCATTTGCGGATCGCCAGAGGTTGCAGCGTGTCGGTCTTGTAGCGGGCGCGCCGGGTTTCCGCCGAAACGGCGGCCAGCGGCGCGTCGGGCATGGTCCGGTATTGAAGCGCTGGATCCTCGGTCAGGATGATCACGCCGCTGGCGTCGGCAACGAATGCGTTGGACGGGCGGGTCAATTGGGCGAATACCGGGATGTCACGCTTGACGACGACGACCCCGAGGAACTGCCCGTCGTCGTTGAGCACCGGATGCGAGTAATACAGGCCGGGTATCTTGGAAACCTTGCCGACCGCGTACTGATCGCCCGGCTGGCCACCGCGCGCCTGGCGAAAGTATTCCCGCTCCGCGTAGTTGGTGCCGACGAAGCTGACCGGCTTGGCGGCGTTGCTCGCCGCAATGCAGTCGCCAGCCGCATTGATGACCCAGATCACATCGGCGTCGAGTCCGGCGGCGGTGCTCGACAGAAAGCCGTTCAGCCCCGAGCGCTCGCTTTCCGCGGTCCACCGTTGCTTGCGTTCGTCAAAGGGTTCGGTGGATGGCTCGATCTGCGGGCCAAAACGCAGCAACTCGCGCCTTACCGTGGTTTCGCCGGAAAGCACACGCGGGATACCGCGAAGCACGCGCAGCGAGTTGTCGATGTTGCCGGCGATGCCGTCGAGCTGCCGGCGGGCGTCGGCCTTTCCTTCGCTATGGACCCGCTCCGACATGCGGGCGCTGTAGTCGACCGAGATCAGCCACGCCAGAATCACCCAGAGCAGCACGAGGCCGCCGGTTACAAGGAAGATGCGGACGTAGGAACGACTTGAGAGGTCCATCGTGCAACGCTCGGTCAACGGCCACGAAAGCAGGCGCGCGGCGCCGGTCGCCGCGGCAGCGGGGGGGCAATTGCACGCCGGCGAGGGTGGCGGGCGTATCGCGGTATGGTTGCTGCCGGCCAGGGCGAGTCGGCCTGACCGAATCCATCCTGCAACTGCCGGTCAGTCCGCGCAAGTGTCGAGCACGCGCCGGCCCCGGCCACCTGCGGGGTTGCCGGATCGGTCCGGGTTATTGCACACGGCGTCGGGTCTGGCCGGTTCATCGGGTTGTATCCGTCTAGGGTTACCTGCCGTTCCAGTCCTGCGGCCGCCGGCTGGTTCGGCCGCAGTCCGGTTCCGTCGCGCCGGGGAGAACGATGCCGTAGGCGTCGCGTCTTTCGGATTGACTCAGGATATCACCGGCATTTATCGGATCAAAGCCGGAAACCTTGAGTGCGCCGGGGGATTGGCCGCCTGGCGCCGGCAGAATTCAGCGCGAGCGGTTCGCCGCCTGCAGCCGGATACATGGCGGCGGCCAGGGCTTTGCGGCATTGGCGGGTGGGTCGTCGTCGATCGTGTCGACCGCCTACCGACTACTGCCGTTTCAACAGCAGGTACTGGACTTCGTTCGGAAAATTGAACTGGACATAGATGCCGTCGCGCTGGATATCCGCGCCGCGCCGCGCGTTGGGCCACAGCGCCCGGTTTGGATCGTCGGCCACCAGATTCACCGCCTGGTAGTTCGCGCCCGGCTGCAGCGGCACAGTGGCGGGAACCGCGAAAGTCTCGGGGTTGACCACGCCATCGCGCAGGTTGACGAATGCAAGCACGATGTCCTCGCCCTGCCAGCGCGCAACGCTGAATATGTTCTCGTTGAAACCGCCGCCGAACTGGCGCGAGAGGAAGTCGCGCTGGGTCGAGCGCAGAGCCGGGTGCGCGCGTCGGGCTTCGTTGATGCGGCCGTACAGACCGAACACCTGCGGATTGGCGCCGTCCCAGAATCGTTGCAAATCCTGCCAGGAGTTCTGGAAGTCCACTTTGTAGGGCACGCCCAGCGGCTGGCCCATGTAAGCCATGGGTACGCCATGGCTGGCGGCGGCGACCGCGTAGCGCGCCATCATCAGCCAGGCGTTGCCGTTGCCGTCCTCGTCGTGGCTGGTGCCGTTGTGCATGATGGCGGCGTTGTAGCCGTAGAGCTGTGCTTCGCTGTCGAGACTCCAGACCAGCTGGCTCATGGTGACGCCGTTGTTGCGGTACAGCCAGTGATCGACCGTTGTCAGCACATCGAAATGGCGATTCACACGGTAGCGGATCGGGTCGGGGTCGAGCGCCTCGGCGAGGAAGACGAAGTCCCATTTCTTCTGCCGCGTCTTGTTGATGATGTACTCCCACGCCTGCGGCGGCAGGCCCTGGGCGAAATCGGCGCGGATGCCGGCCAGCTTGTTGCCGGTCTGGTCGAGCCAGAACGGCAGGATGCGGGCGAAGAAGTTGAATACGTTCTCCACCTCGAAATCGTGGCCGCCTTGCGGGTTCAGGTCGGTGAAGAACAGGTCGCGTTCATCGAGCGCGCCGCCGGCCCAGGTTTCGCCGTAACCGGGCTTCGGACCAAGCGAGGAATAACTGCCGAAATACCATTCCAGGCCCGCGTCATACCAGTTGTGTTCCCCGCGCCGGTCGGCCGGGGCGTACAGCGCCAGATCGTCGGGCGTGCCGGCATGCTGGCGGAAATCCGAACCCTTGCTGAACCAGGACGGGCGCGTGGTGCGGATCGGCTTGTTGATGTCGGCTTGCGGGACCAGGCCGATGTCCGCCGCGCCCTGCCCGAAGACCATGTCGCGGCCGGCATGATTGAAGGCCACGTCCATAAACACGTTCAACCCGATGGCATCTGCCTGGTTGACCAGGTGCCTGAACTCGTTCATCGCCGCGCCCTGGTTGTTGGCGCGCGCCAGCCATTCGTTCACCGCGAAGTAGTTGCGCGCCGCATAGGGGCTGCCGGGCGAGAAATTTGCCACGTACTGGCGCGAATTCGGATCCCAGCGCTCGCCGGTGATCGGGAAGATCGGCATCAGCCACAAGGTGTTGAAACCGAGCCGTTCGCGGACGAAGCGCAGGCTGAAGGGGTCGAACCCGTCCGTATCGTGGTCGGTGAAATCCTCGAGCGTGCTGCGCTGGTCGAAGCCGCCGCCCGGCCTGGCCTCGACCACCAGCGGATTGACCTCGTACATCGACAGGCCCAGCACCTTGCGCGGCGAAACGACCACCGCGCAGTCGCGCTGCTTCGCCCCGTCGAGGTCGAAGTCGTTCTGCCATTGCCAGTTGGCGTCCCCGCGGAAGCGAAAGCGCGTGGTCAGCCGGTAGGCGCCGGTCTTGCGCAGCGTCAGCTCGGCGCGATAGATGTAATTGTTGCCGGTCTGTCCGATCTGGTTCATCGGGTAGGTCAGGTAGTAGCTGTCGTTGCCGCCGGCCTGCGCCGGATCTTCCCAGACCTTTGCCTGGTCGCGCCGGTTCACGTTGCTGAATACTTGCACTTCCAGATCGCCCGCCGGCCGGCCGTCGCCGTAGACCTGGACGAACACCTGCATCGGCACAGTTTCGCCAGCGGCTTCGTCGAGGTAGTACTTGACCGTGCCGTAGTTGCCGGGGCGGCCATCCTTCCACACCTGGGGATCGCGGATTTCGAGGTGTCCGATCCAGGGAGCGGCCCACGCGGGCGAAACCGCCGCCCAGAGCACGGCACAGCAAAGCAGCAGGCGGCGGAGAGTGTTCATTGGATTGCTCACGGCGAGTCTTCCTCGTTCGGCTGATGGAGACTTGGCTGGCGCAGATGCAGCGCGCTTCAGGCAACGCTTGCCGCCACCCGACAGGCGAGATTAGGGACTAGCGGCGCCGCGGGAGTCAATAGCCCTTCTGGCCTAAGACGGCGTGGCGGGCACGGCACCGGGCAAGAACGCCGACCCGGGCGTCATCGCTGCCCGCGTTTGCAACCTGCGGTCGGGGCGCCGCACGAACCACCGGCCGCCTCGGGAAGAAAAATCCGGCCGCCGCCCGCGCAACCTGCTCCGGGCGGCGGCCAGGTGCTCAATCGGCCAGCGCGGCCGTCACGATTTCGCGTGCCTCGCCAACAATCTGCTGCAGGTGGTCGGCGCTCTTGAAGCTCTCGGCGTAGAGCTTGTAAATGTCCTCGGTGCCGGACGGCCGCGCCGCGAACCAGCCGTTTTCCGTGGTCACCTTGAGGCCGCCGATCGAGGCGTCGTTGCCCGGGGCGCGCGTCAGGCGCGCAACGATCGACTCGCCGGCGAGCTTCGCGGCGGCGACCCGGTCGCCGGTCAGGCGCTTGAATGCCGCCTTCTGCGCCGGACTGGCGGGTGCGTCGATGCGGATGTAATGGGGCGTGCCGTAGCGGGCCGCCAGATCCTGGTAGTGGCGGCCCGGATCCTTGCCGGTGACGGCGGTGATCTCGGCGGCAAGCAGTCCGAGAATGATGCCGTCCTTGTCGGTGGTCCACACCGAGCCGTCGCGGCGCAGGAAGCTTGCGCCGGCGCTTTCCTCTCCACCGAAACAGATGCTGCCGGCGAGCAATCCGGCGGAAAACCACTTGAAGCCGACCGGAACTTCGAGGATGCGACGATCGAGCCCGCGCACCACGCGGTCGATCAGGTCGCTGGAGACCAGGGTCTTGCCGACTGCGGCACTGGCCGGCCATTGCTGGCGGTGGGTGAGCAGGTAGCTGATGGCCACCGCGAGATAGTGATTCGGATTCATCAGGCCGACCGACGGTGTGACGATACCGTGGCGGTCGACGTCGGCGTCGTTGCCCCAGGCGATGTCGAACCGGTCCTTCAGCGCGACCAGGCTGGCCATGGCAAAGGGGCTGGAACAGTCCATGCGGATCTTGCCGTCATGATCGAGGGTCATGAAGGCGAAGGCCGGATCGACCTTGGGATTCACGACGTCGATGTTCAGGCCATAGCGTTCGGCAATCGGCCGCCAGTAGGCCACCGCCGCGCCGCCCAGCGGATCGACGCCGATCCGCAGGTTCGCCTTGCGGATCGCCTCCATGTCGATGACCTGGCCCAGATCGGCGATGTACGGGCTCATCAGGTCGATCTGGCGGGTGGTCGGTGCGGCCAGCGCCTGCGCGTAGGCCATGCGCTTGATGCCGCGATTGCCCTCGGCCATCAGCGCATTGGCGCGCTGCTCGATCCAGCCGGTGACATCGGTGTCGGCCGGGCCGCCGTGGGGCGGGTTGTATTTGATGCCGCCATCCTGGGGCGGGTTGTGCGAGGGCGTGATGACGATGCCATCGGCGCGCGGGGCGCCCTTGTCGCCGTTGTGCACCAGAATGGCGCGCGAGATCACCGGTGTCGGCGTGTAGCCGTCGTTGGCCTGCAAGTGCGTCAGCACCCCGTTGGCCGCCAGCACCTCGAGCGTGGTTTGCTGCGCCGGGTCGGACAGGGCGTGACTGTCCTTGCCGAGGAACAGCGGCCCGCTGATGCCGGCATTCGCGCGGTACTCGGCCACCGCCTGGGCGATGGCGAGAATGTGCGCCTCGTTGAAGCTGCCGTTGACCGCGCTGCCGCGATGGCCGCTGGTGCCGAAGGCGACACGCTGGTTGGCGTCGTTGACATCCGGCGCGTTTCGATAGGCCGCCAACAGTGCGCGGATGTCGGTAAGATTGCTTTGCGGCGCCGGTTGGCCGGCGAGTGGATGGGCCATGGTCAATCTCCTTTGGCGATGCCGGCGGCTAGCCGGATCGAGCAACGGTTGGTGAATTCTGCTGCGAGCTCACGGCGAGGTGCATGCCGGCATCGGTCCGGAACCGAGAATTGCCGGTGCAACCATGAGTTCGGCGGGCTTGCGAGAAGGGACGCATTTCGCGGCATGATGAGCGCGGATCTTGGGCGAGGTTCGCTGTGCTGACAGGCAGTCGCCGGTGGCTGCGGGTCGAGGTTCCCGCTGCATCATCGGCAACAGCGAAAGGATAGCGCATTCGAGGCGCGGATGTGCCGAACCGGCAAACTGCCGCCGATTGGGCGTCCGTGGGATTGCGCTTGCGCTATCGGCCCGGGCAGGAAATCGGCCGATTGTCGCCGGTCACGCGCCGGGCGTGGTCGCGGGCGGCGCGAACCACTTTTCCTTCGTGACGACCTTCGCTGCGGCCGGATCGCCGAGATAGTGCGGCGACATGATCTGCACGCCGTGTTCGTTGAACACGTCCTGGATGTTCGCGTGCAGCGCGCTGAGCAGGTCGGCGCGCGAACGTGGCTCGCCGGGCGTTGCCTGGCAGACCAGCCGGTAGACCGGATAGAAGTCCGTCAGGCCCGCCTGGAACACCCGCGGCGCCGGCCTGTCGAGGATTCCCGGCGTCTTGCGCGCCGCTTGCACAAGCATCGCCTCGACTTGACGCCAAGGCGTGTCGTAGCCGATCGTCAGGGTCGTATCGACGATGTAGCCGGCGCCCTCGACGGCGCGCGAATAATTGCGCGTGACGTTGCCGATCACCACGGCATTGGGCAAAGACAGTTCTTCGCCGAGCCCGGTGCGGATGCGGGTGGCGAAGACACCGAGTTCGAGCACCGTACCTTCATTCTTGGCGATGCGGACGTACTCGCCGACCTTCAGGGCGCGCGAGTACATCAGGATCAGTCCGCTGCCTGCCTGGGCAACGATGCTCGAGGAGCCGAGCGAGACCATCAGTCCGGCCAGCACCGAGAGCGTCTTGAAGGCTTCCGATTGTGCCCCGGGGAGGTACGGGTAGGCCATCGCGAGGGCGAAGATCCAGAGCACTGCGCACACCAGCCGCGAAGTCGGCTTTGCGGTTTCCGGCTCCAGCCAGGAGACTGCGATCTGCCGTGTCTCGATGCGGGCGAAGAAATACTTGACCAACCCCGAGATCTTGTAGGCGATGAAGAAGATGACGATCGAGACTGCAATGTCCGGCAGCGCGTGGGCGACAGCGACGGTCATCCGTCCGAACTGGTCGACCAGAAACCGTGTCAGCCCCTCGCCCCAGGGCCGCGTGTAGGGAAACTGCACCAGGCAGTAACCGAGCCATTCGTACAACAGCGTCAGAATCAGCACGGCATAGCTCACCGACACCACGCGTTGCGCCAGTTGAAACAGATGTTCGCGGTCGAACAGGTAGGCGCCGCCGACCTTGAGCTTCTCGCTTTGCGAGCGCGCAAACGCCTCCAGCCGATCCACCAGCCACCGGCTGGCGATTGCCGCCACCCGCCACAGGACGAGCAGCAGGATGCTTGCAAGTCCGACGCGCGACGCGGCGCCCAGCAAGGCGTCCGGGTCGCGCGCCTCGCGAGTCTCGGCAATCACGCGCTCGAGTGCCTGCGCGGCGTGCTGGGCGGCAGAATCGAGCGCTTCGCCGCGCAACTGGTCGGCATCTTCCGCCACCAGGATCAGCGCGCGAACGCCGTCTAGCGAGACGATCCTTCCCTCGGGTACCGGCCGCACCGAAACCTTGCCTTCGCCGCGCCGGGCGATCAGCTCGGCCACGTTACGCCGCGTCTGCAGCGCCCGCTCTTCAGGCGCCAGTCCGAGAAACGTGGCGCGAAAAACCGCGATCGTGCGGTTGAACACCACGACCGGAAACTCCTTCTTCGGCGCAACCTGGGTCAGACCGGCGTCGACCGGTGCGGCGGCCGTCTGCGCCCGCGCCGCCGGCACCGGCGCGAACGACAGCGTGGCGAGCAGGGCGACGAAGGCGAGAGTTCGCGCGGACAGGGAAGCTTTCATGCTGAAGCAACTCGATATTGGAATAAACCGATGCCCTGCAACCAGACTCGAGGCACTACCCCGAATGCGACATTATCCGCCGTGAATCCGCAATTCGGGAACCGGGCGGCGACGTCATGGCACACTGCCGACCACCCAGCGCATGGTCGCACGGAACAGCGCGTCGCGCGGAAACGTCCGACCCGAAGTCAGGGAACGGACCGGCAGGCTGGGGTGCAGATTCATCGGCAGGGCCAGATCCCAGTGGTCGGCGCGGGCTTCGGCGAGCAGCGTGCTGCCGGGCAGGACGGCATCGCTTGCCACCAACTGTCCGTCATTGCGCGGGTCGGCGCCGCTCAGCAGATCGTGGAACTGGCGCAAACCCGGCGCAATCTCTTCGCGCGGCGCGTGGCTCACGATCGAGTAGTAGCGCAGGCCGGCCGGGGGCGGGTTCGCCGCCAGCCATGCAGTGCGTTCGCGCCGCGTCAGGCTGGCCAGATCGTGACCGTCCGACGGCGTGCAATCGAGCGGATTGACCAGCGGGGAGAGTGCCCGGTAGAGCCGCTCGTAGTGGTCGGCGACCGGCGTGCCCATCACCGCGCCAGCCACCGAGACCACGGCGGCCACCTGCGCCGGCACCCCGCCGTCGCGCTGGAGTTCCGCCAGCGCATGCAGTGTGTCCGCCAGGCCTTTGGAATAGCCGATCAGCACGATGCGCTGGACTCCCGGACGCGCGGCCTCGTCGCGTATGCGCGCGGCAAGGCGGCGGCCGTTGTCGGCGGACGCGGCGCGCGAGGGCAGCGCAATCGCCTCGATCGAACGCAGGCCGAGGTCGTCGTACTGCCGGTAGCTGTCCACCAGGCTGCCTTCGCGCGGCCGCGCCATGCCGTCGCCGAAGGGAACCGACTGCGTGTCCACGCAGTCGCCGAACATGCCCGGCACGATCAGCACTGCGGTCGAGGCCGCGCGCGCGGCGAAGGCGCGGTCGCGGTCCTGGTCGATTGGCGCATCGCGCGCGTCGAATCCACCGTGCAGCCAGAGTGCGACGTTCGTGTCGCGTTGTGTGGAGCGACTGGCGCGCAGCTCCGCGGCGAACAGCCGGGCAAAGCCGGCGCGGGCGTCGACGATGCCGGCCAGCGCGAGCGGCAGGGAAACCGTCGGCGGCTGCGTGTCGCGGTAAGGCAGCATGACAATCGGTGCACAGCCGCTACCGGCAAGCGCGAGAACAAGCACCAGGGCGAGCCTTCGCACGGTCACGCTGCCGCCGCCGGATCGTGCGGCGGGAATTGGCGCGGCAGGTTGGCGCAGCGTTCGAGCATCGTCACCTTCCTTGAGCAGTCAACCCGGCGATGGCCCAACGGAACCGCTGAAACGCGTCAATCCATGCCGACGCTGGCCTCGATGCGGAAAAACTGCTCCGCTCGCCGTTTGTCTTCGCCTCGGTTCTCGGCTCGTCGATCATCGGTCAGATTGAAATCGATCTTTGCCGCCTGTACCGCCCGGCAGGTCATGTAGGCCCTGGCCTCCGGTTCGGTCAGGTCGTCGAGATGCTTGTTGACGCGTTCGACCAGCGCAGCCTTGCGCCGGAACAGATCGGCATGGCTGCGGAAATCCGTCGCCTTCTCATTCATCAGCATCCGCGCGCAGGCGGCAAAGTCCTGCACAGCGCAAAAGGCGGGCATCGGCAACTGGTGCAGTTGATGCGCTTCCCGCCCCAGGTCTACGTCGAGTTCCAGCAGCGCCGTCAGCATGGCATCCTGATAGGCCTGTGCATGCTCGTAGAGCGGCTGTTCGCAGGTTTCGCAGGTACTGCTGAGCGATTCGAACAGCCACTGCACGAGGCTGCCGCGCGATTCGCGCTGCCGCTTGACCAGGTCGAGATCTTCCTGGCGCAGGGCTTCCGGCGACACCCCCGCATGCTTGCAGGTCTGCGCCTTCCATGCGGCGAGCAGATCGGCGTAGCTGGTGCTGGGCGCGGCTCCGTGCGGCATCAATTCGCCCTTTACCTGCAGGCGCCGGGCGCTCTCGTCGTAGGCGAAGCTGATGCGCCGGTAGGCGATCGGCCAGTCCGACAGTGAGCTGACGTTGAGTTCGAGCAGCGGCCGCCGGTCGAGCGCGCGATGCACGGCCCAGAAACCGCTGTGCGTATGCGCCGAGAGGTAGACCAGCGGATGCTCGAGCTTGCTCATCTGGCCGCGCAGCAGAATGCGCGTCGGCAGGCCGAGCGCGCGCCAGTTGTGATGGCCGGCGAAGATCACGATGTCGCCCCTGCTAACCGACTCGTCGACCCAGGCGCTGACGGCCGCAATCTGTTCCGGATGGACATGCCCCATGCTGCCTGGGCTGCGGCCCATGACCGTGTCCCAGGTGCCGACCAGCGCGCCGGCCTGGTTGGTATCCAGCCCGATGATGATGACATCGCGCGTGGCGTGCGGCGCGCGCGGCAGCTTGAGTCGCTGCGCCATGAAGGAATCGGCATACAGCACCCCATCGAGCAGGTTGGCCTCGATTCCCGACAGGAACGCCAGCTGGTCGGCATTGCGCCAACTGAAGCGGTGGCGGCCCTCGGCTGGCGGTGGCGCCAGCCCGGCGCGCGCATGCTGGCCGAAAGCCTGCAGCGTCAGATAACTCGCGATGAAGCCGCGCTTGCTCAGTGCCTCGCGCCCGGTCTTGTTGCCGGCGCTATCGAGCGCTGCGCCGCGGCGGCAGCCGAGGTTCCACTTTTGGGCGCCGAGATCCAGCACCGAGCTGAGGATGCTGTAACTGTAGATGCCGAACATCAGTCCGTCGTGGTTGCCCGGAAGTATCGCACCGCGGCGATCGCCCCGCTCCGCCTCGCGGAAGACTCGGGCCATTCTCTCGGCTTCCGACTTGCATGACAGATCCATGACATCGCCGAGGTGGAGAAACGGTTCGTCGGGATGACTGTTCAGCGCCCATTCCAGGATGCGCCGCCCGAACAGCGGCTGCTGCGGCGGACGCTGGGCGACTTCGACGTAGGCGTCGATGGCGCTGTCGTTGTCATGGAGCGGAAAGCCGGTCGATTCGTGCTCCTGGGTGTCACCGACCGCAAGGAAGGGCAGCGTGAGCGGCACGTAGTTTCCGCCCGGCTCGGCCTGCGGGCCGGGCTGCGGCGTAAAGCCGGCGCAGCCGGCCAGCCAGGCGCTTGCCGTCAGGCAGGCTGCGGCATGCAGGATTCGATCGAAACAACGCGAGGGATGCATGCGAAAGACCCCAGAGGTTGTGAATAAATCTACTGCGCCCCCCGATCGCGGCGACGCGTGCTCGTTCGCTCCTCGCCTATCTATTTGATATGTCTCGTCGCTCACTGCGCGGCTCCTTGCGCTCTGGGTGCTCGCTACGATTTCTTCACAACCTCTCAGTACAATTCTGCCGGAAAGAGTTTGAACAGCACGTTCTCCAGGCGCTGCAGTACATTGCGCGCCGGCTGCGACGTGCGCTCGCCCGCGGTGCTCGACCAGCGCAACGTGGCGTCCGGCTCGAGCGTGACGTGCCAGCTGTTCTCCGGACCCATGTCGCGCGCCATGCGTTCGGCAAGGTCGGCGGCCAGCGGCGGGCTGTCGATCAGCACGCCCATTTCCGAGTTGATGATTTCCGAGCGTGGGTCGAGGTTCATCGAGCCGACGAAACAGCGCTCGCGGTCGATCACCATGGCCTTGGTGTGCAGGCCGGCAAACGCCGAGCGGACAGGGGCGACATCGACCAGCTCGCTGCGCATCGCCGCGTCGGCGCGCAGTTCGTACAGCCGGGCGCCGCTCTGGAGGATTGGGCGGCGCCACCGCTCGTAATGGCTGTTGACGGCCGGCACATCATGCGAGGCGAGCGAGTTGGTGAGAATGTGTACCGCAACGCCGCGCGCCGCCAGTTCGCGCAGGTCGTCCATGAACGCCGCGTCGGGAATGATATAAGCATTGGTGATCAGCACCTCGCGCCGCGCCGAACGCATCAGCGCGCGAAAGGCGTCCGGCATGTGGTTGCGGGTGCTCGCCGCGCGCGAGGGCGAATCGGTATGCACGGCGCTCTTGCCGGGGCGCAGCGTTGCCGACAAGGCCGCCAGTTCGTCATCCCATGCCCGTTTGCCGGACAGCAGCCCCTTCAGGGCCGGATGCTCTGCCGCAATCTGCGTCGCCTCCGCAAGCATGTCCTGCGGCGCCGGCGTCCGCCCGCCGCGCGGTATGCGGCGCACCCAATCGCTGTTCCAGTAGCGATCGAACACGGCGCTGGCCTGGCGCGCCACCGGCCCGAATCCGAGCACGTCCAGATCGTGGAAATTGAACGTCGTATTGAGTCCGAAGTATTCGTCGCCGATGTTGCGCCCGCCGATGATCGCAACGCGATTATCGGCGACCATCTGCTTGTTGTGCATGCGCCGGTTCAGTCGCTCGAAATCCGCCAGGCCTTCGGCTGCACGGCCGACCAGCGATCGCTCGCGCCAGGCGTTGAAGACGCGGATTTCGATGTTCGGGTGGGCGTCGATGCGGGCGAGCAAGGCGTCGCGCAGTTCAACGCTGCCCATGTCGTGCAGCAGCGTGTTCAGATCGTCGAACAGCATGCGCACCCTGACGCCGCGGTCGGCCGCGGCGATAGTGCGCAACATCATCAGTTGGCCGACGGTGTCGCCGAACCAGACGTAATACTGCAGGTCCAGCGTATGACGCGCAGAATCGACCAGGGCCACCCGCCAGGCCAGTGCGCGGTCGTTGCGCTCGATCAGGCGGAACCCCGACAGGTCGGCGCCGTTGGTCATCTGAAAGCCCGTCTCGATCTGCGCCAGCGTGCCGTCTGCGCGTGGCGCCGCGGCGAAATCCGCAGGTGGTTTCTCCCAGTTCGGCGTGCTCGCACAGCCTGCCGCGAACAGCGCGACCATCACCAGCGCGCAACGGATCCAAACGCCGACTCGCCAATCGGTGCGCGCCGCAACGGCGAGCGGCGGCCGACACGAATGTAGGCGGCGCGGCGCACACATGGTCAGACCGCCGGCCAACCGAGAATCCGTCGTGGCGCAAAGCGAAGCCCGCGTGGACCGACCATCGCTGTTGCCGAACAAGATTGCCGTTTGCGGCATCGAATTCTTGTTTGCCTCATGAATTTCGGGTAACCGCCGAACACTGCAGCGGAGCAGCGCCGGCCAACCTGGATCGGGCGCCGGCCGATTCGGGAATCGAACCTTGCTCTAGGCCGATACCGTTGCCGGCAGTGTGCCCGCGACGTGCGCGGCATGCAAGATGCACTTTGCGTGGGCGACCGGCGAGCGCAACCGCCATCAGACGCGGCGTATGCGCTTCGCAGGTTGGAGAATGTGAGGGCAAATCGGAAGAGAGAACGGCCGGGAGGCCGCATGGATAGGGCATCTCGGCGCCCCCATCACCAGGAGCGCCATTCCACGAGGGGGGGGCGGGGTGGCATGCCTGAAACGTCCGCTGCATGCGGTGTTCCGGCCTGCCGTCATCCAGACATAGCCGCTGCGGTGGGTAGTCACGATGTCTTCAGGACGGCACTTTGCACCCTGAGACGGCCGTGTGCGAGTCAGTCGATGCTGGCGAGGGGAAGTGAGGCGTGTCGCGGGGCCGGTTTGGTAGCGGCGGGCTCGACAGATCCGGGCGGATAATTGATGGGGCGTCGGCTGTTGCGAAGCTCACCGGACCATGCTGAAGCGACAAACCTGCTCGTGCTGACCCATGCAGCGTGCAAGTTGCGGAAATGGGCCAGGGGCGGTCAGGCGCCGCCGGCGCAATTGCCATCACCGAGATCCATGCGCCGGACCTTCTCAACTTCTTGCGGGACGCTTACCAGCACCACGCAACCGGTTTCGGAGCGCACGGCGTGTATGTTGCCCGGTGCCGTGTAAAGATAGTCTCCCGCATGTAACCGATCCTTGCCTAAGCGGATGTCACCCTCCATGACGAAGATCTCCTCGCCGCCGGGATGAACGTGTGCCGGATATGTCGCGCCAGGATCGAACTTCAGAAGGATGGTTGGCGCTCTGCCCGCCGATGAATCGAAGCGCAGGACCTTCACGTAGACACCGGATACACCGGGTTCGGCGAGCGGCTGCCAATTGACGTCACCGCTGCGAACCAGTTGATTGAGGCTCGGGGCTGGTTTTATCCTGACTTCCATCGGACGCTCCTTCTCGGCGGGTTCATCGGATCGAGGTTGACGCAGGTGTTTAGGGGCCGGCTCGGTAGGCCTGGATGAACTGTTCATAAGTGCCGCTGGCCTCGGCGGCACCCGTCTTGGTTCGCGAACTGACGGTGAACACCAGGTAGAAGTCGCCCTCTTCGCCGTAGGAGACGCGTTCCCAGTTCCCGGTCGCTGCGGGCATGAACTCAAAACTGCGCAAAGCCTTTCCGTCGCTGGTGAGGATGGTACCGATCTCCCGAATCTCTACGCCGGGAAATTCATTCCTGAATTTGCGCTGGTCGTTATCGATGAGGTTCTGAAGCGTCTTTACGTCCGGCATGCGGGGCTTGAAGGGCGCGTTTGCATAAATGACAGCTTCGGCGTTTGCGAAGGTTTTGCCATCGGGCGCCTGGGCGTTGACGTTGAGGGAAATGCTGTGTTCGCGGTCGTGATGCCAGCCAGGTACAGAAGGTAACCGAGGCCACCAATGGAAGCATATTCCCGGCTCACATGGCGTCGCGATCTTCTCGATTTCGGCGAACGCCGAACCCCAGGCAAGAAACAAAGCAAGCAGCGAACGCAGTTTTCGCATATCACTCATACTGTATATTGCCGCAGCAACGCGCTGACAACAACGCTCACAGCATCAAGCGGAGCCGGGTCAGGCGAACTTTCCGATAGCGCCGCGCCAGGCGCCTTTCCGGCGTCCTCTCACTGCGGGTCGGCTTGCCAGCCGCCGCCCAGCGCCAGGTAGAGTTTGATCAACGCGGCTCGCCGGTCGAGCAGGCTTTGCGCCTGTTCGGTCTCGGCTGCCAGCAGTTGGCGCTGGGCGTCGAGCACTTCGAGGAAGCCGGTGGTGCCGGAACGAAAGCGCAAGTCGGCAAGCCGCAGGGCTTCGCGCGAGGCGGCGACGCGCCGGGCCTGGATCGTCATCAGTTCTGCGCCGGTTTCGTAGGCAGCGAGTCCGTCGGCCACTTCACCGAGCGCGCCGAGTATGCTTTTGCGATAGCCGATCAAAGCCTGGTCGAGGCGTGCCAGCGCGGCTTCGCGGTTGAACACCAGCCGGCCGCCGGCAAACAGCGGCTGCAGGATGTTCGGGCCGAGCGAGGCGACGGTCGGCGCGCCGCCGCTCAGGACATCGCGCAGGCTGGTGCTGACGCCGCCGAACATCGCGGTCAGCGACAGGCTGGGAAAGAACAGCGCCTTGGCCTCGCCGACGCGGGCGTTGGCGGCGACCAGCCGGGCTTCGCTCTGGCGGATGTCCGGGCGACGATCGATCAGCGTCGAGGGCAGGCCGGCGGGAACGACATCGGGCAGCGCCAGGCTGGTGCCGGAATCGAAAACGAAACCGCCCGGATGGCGGCCGAGCAACAGCGACAACGCGTTTTCGGTCTCGGCGATTTGCCGGCGCAGGGCCGGCAGGCGCGATTCGGTGGCCGCCAGCACGCTTTCCTGCTGGCGCTCTTCGGCCGCCGAGGCCACACCGCTGGCCGAAAGTCGCTTGACCAGGCGCAGCACTTCGCGCTGGTTTCCCGCGGCGCGGGCGGTGACGGTGTGGATTTCGCGCAGCGCCGCGAGCTGGTAGTAGTAGCCGGCCACGCCGCCGATCAGCGAGGCGCGCACGCCATGCTGCGCCTCTGCGCTGGCCAGCAGTTCGGCACGGGCGGCCTCGCTTGCCCGGCGGTAGCGGCCCCACAGGTCGATCTCCCACGAGATGCCGGCGCCGCCGAGGAAGGTCGAGGTCAAGTCATCGCCGGGTCGCCGTGCGGTCGGCGATGTATTCAGCGACAACGACGCCTGCGGCAGCAACGGCGCCCGCGCGACGCCGGCCAGCGCCTCGGCTTCGCGCAGTCGCGCGGCTGCCAGCAAGGCATCGGGGCCGGCGGCGAGCGCCTCGTCGATCAGCTTTTGCAGCGGCGGATCGGTAAACACCTGGCGCCAGTCTTGCTCGGCGAGGGCGGGCTGCGCGCTGGCTGCACCCTCGTTGCCCGGCGCGCCGCGGTAGCTCTCCGGCATAGCGGCATCCGGACGCTGGTAGTTCGGGCCGAGTGCGCAGCCGCCCAGCATCAGGCATGCGACCACACCGGCAAACGTGCGGACACGCGTGAGGGCCGGGGTGCGGGGCCGCGTGCGCGGTTGGGTAGATTGGCGCCTCATGCTCGCGGCCCCCCGGAAACGCGGGCGACGACGCGGTCGACGGTGACGAACAGCACCGGCACGATAAAGATGGCGAGCAGGGTTGCCGCCAGCATGCCGGAGAACACGGTAATGCCCATCGAGACCCGCGCCGCGGCGCCGGCGCCGGTCGCCAGCACCAGCGGCACCACGCCGAGGATGAAGGCGAACGAAGTCATGATGATTGGTCGCAGCCGCAGCTTGGCCGCGCCGAGTGCCGCGGTCACTGCATCTTCGCCCTCGTCGCGCTTCATCTTGGCGAACTCGACGATCAGGATGGCATTTTTGGCGGCCAGGCCGATCAACAATATCAGGCCGATCTGGGCGTAGATGTTGTTGGTCAGACCGCTCACCCAAAGCCCGGTCATGGCGCCGAAGATGCCCAGCGGCACGGCGAACAGCACGGCAAACGGCACCGCCCAACTCTCGTAGAGCGCCGCCAGGAACAGGAAGACAAAGACGATCGCCATGCCGAAAACAATCGGTGTCTTGCCGGCCGATTCCTTCTCCTGCAGGCTGATGCCGGACCATTCGTAGCCATAGCCGGCCGGCAGCGCGGTTGCCGCGACTTCTTCCATCGCCTTGATCGCGTCGCCGGAACTGAAGCCGGCTGCGGCGTCGCCGCCCAGTTCGGTGGTGCGATAGAGGTTGTAGCGCTCGGTCACCAGCGGCGCACTAATCGGCAGTTTGGTGACCAGCGAAGACAGCGGCAGCATCACGCCAGCGCTGCTGCGCACATGGAACAGGTCGATGCCCTGGATGTCGCTGCGGAATTCCGATTCCGCCTGCATGGTCACCTTGTAGGTACGACCGAAACGGCTGAAGTCGTTGATGTTCATGCCCCCGAGGAAGGTCTGCAGGGCGCTCAGCACCTCGGTCAGCGGCACGCCCAGCTTCTTGGCCTTTTCGCGGTCGATTTCCAGGCGGAAGGCCGGCGTATTCGGATCGAATTTGGAGTAGAGCGTACCGATCTCCGGCCGCTGGCGCGCCGCCGCGATGAAATCGTTGGCCGTCTTGGCCAGTTCTTGCGGTGTGCTGCCGCCTCGATCTTGCAGTTTGAAGGAGAAGCCGCCGGTGGCACCCAGACCGGGGATCGCCGGCGGGTTGAAGACCAGCGCCGTCGCTTCCGGCAGCGTGCCGAGTCCCTTGTAGGCAGCGCCGATGATCGCTTTGAGTTGCTCGCCCGCAGCCGTGCGTTCCTCCCACGGCTTGAGCTTGAGAATGAACAGGGCGCTGTCGGACTGCGTGATGCCGTTCAGGATATTGAAACCGGTGATCATCAGCCGCTTCTCGACTCCCGGCAGTGTGGCCAGGATGGCGTCGGCCTTCGCGGCGACCGCTGCGGTGCGGTTGAGCGACGCGGCAGGCGGTAACTGCAAGCTGCCGATCAGGAAGCCCTGGTCCTCCTGCGGCACGAAGCCGCCCGGCACCTTGTTCATCAGCCCGAAGGCGGCAAAGATGACGATGCCCAATGTCAGCAGGGTGAGAACGGTACGCCGGATCAGGTTTTGCACGCCGCGTCCGTAGCCTTCGGTGACACGGTCGAATCGGTTGTTGAAGGCAGCGAAAAAGCGCGCCAGAACGCCCTGGGACTCGCTCTTGGGCTTGAGCAGCATTGCGCACAGCGCGGGCGTCAGCGACAGTGCGACCAAGGCTGAGAGCACCGTGGACACGGCGACGGTAATCGCGAACTGCTTGTACATCACTCCGGCGATGCCGCCGAGGAACGATACCGGCACGAATACTGCGGCAAGGATCAGCGCAATCGCCATGACCGGTCCGGAAACCTCCTCCATCGCCTTTACCGTGGCCTCGTGCGGGCCGAGCCCCTTGGTCATGTGGTGTTCCACCGCCTCGACCACCACAATGGCATCGTCGACCACGATGCCGATCGCAAGCACCATGGCGAACAGCGTCAGCGTGTTGATGGTAAAGCCAAGCAGAACGAAGGCGGCGAAGGTGCCGACCAACGACACCGGCACGGCCAGCATCGGAATGACGGTCGCGCGCCAGTTCTGCAGGAAGACGAACACGACAATCAGCACCAGCAGCAGCGCTTCGACGAAGGTATGCACCACTTCTTCGAGCGAGGCTTTCACGAACAACGTGTTGTCGCTGACGATGTCGTAGGCGAGGTCGGCGGGGAAAGACGTGGCGATCTCGTCGAGCTGCGCCTTGATCAGCGCGGCGGTTTCGAGCGCGCTGGCATCGGGCGTCAGGTTGATCGAAAACGAGGCTGCCGGCTTGCCGTTGAAGCGCGACTGAAATGTGTAATCCTTGGCGCCCAGTTCCACCCGGGCCACGTCGCCGACGCGGACGAACGAGCCATCGGATTTGGCGCGGACGATGACGTTTTCGAACTCGCCGACTTCCGCAAGCCGACCGCGCACTTCGACCCCGTACTGGAACTGCTGCGTCTTCGGCGCCGGCAACTGGCCGACCTGGCCGGCCGGCGCCTGGCGGTTCTGTTCCTGAACCGCCTGATAGATGTCGTTGGGCGTGATGCCCAGTGCGGCCATGCGCGCCGGCTGCAGCCACAGCCGCATGCCGAACTCGGCGCCATACAACTGCACGTTGCCGACGCCTTTGACGCGCTTCAACGCCTCGACCACATTGATCGTCGCGTAGTTGGTCAGGAAGAGATCGTCGTAGGTCCCCTTGGGCGAGACCAAGGCTACGTACATCAGCGTATCCGGAGTCTGCTTCTTGGTGGTGACGCCGCTGCTCAGCACCTCGCCGGGCAGGCGGGAATTGGCTTGTGCCGCCCGGTTCTGCACTTGCACGGCGGCGATGTCGGCGTTGCTGTCGAGGCCGAAGGTGATGCTCAGCGAGTAACTGCCGTTGCCCGACGAACTCGAACTCATGTAGAGCATGCCTTCGACGCCGTTAACCTGTTCCTCGATCGGCTGGGCGATGGCCTGCTCGACGACTTCGGCGTTGGCGCCCGGATAGAAGGCCGAGATGCGGACCGTCGGTAGCGTGATCTGCGGGTACTGGGCGATCGGCAGGCTGACGCCGGCGATGATACCGGCCAGCAGCAGAACCAGTGCGGCGACGATCGCAAAGACCGGGCGGGAAATGAAGAACTTGGCCATGCTGCGCCCTCAGGGCGTTGATGCAGCGGGTTTGGCGCTGGCGGCAGGTGACGGTTGTCCCACCGGCACCGGCCGGACGACACTGCCCGGTTTGGATTTCTGCAGCCCCTCGACGATCACGCGTTCGCCGGGTTTCAAGCCGTCTTCGACCAGCCATAAATCGCCGATGCGGCTGCCGGTGCGGATCGGCCGCTGCTCGACCTTGTTGTCGGCGCCGACGATGGAGACGAACTGCCGCCCGAGCATTTCGCTCACCGACTTCTGCGGCACCAGCAGCGCGTTCTGCGCGGTCTCATAGACGATGCGAACCCGGGTATTCATACCGGGGCGCAGCAGGCCTTGCGGATTGGGGAACAGGGCACGCAAAGTCAATGTGCCGGTGGCAGGATTGAGCGCCCGGTCGGCGAAATCGATGCGCCCCGGCAGGTTGTAGGTGCTGCCGTCGGCCAGGATCAGTTCGATCGGCAACGACTGCTTCTCGTTTGGCGACAGATGACGCCGCGCGAACTGGATATAGTCGGTCTCCGGGATGCTGAAATAGGCGATCACCGGATCGAGCGTCGATACCGTCGCCAGCACAGACTGCCCGGCAGTGGCCAACGCCCCGACTTCCACCTTCTGCAATCCGATCTGTCCGGAGACGGGCGAGCGCACCTCTGCAAAAGAGCGGTCGAGCCTGGCCTTGTCGAGAAAGGCGCGTCGCGCCTGCACGACCGCCTGGTTCTGCCGTTCGAATGCCACCGCCTGATCGTAGGTCTGCCGCGGAATGGCATTGTCCGGCAGCAGCGGCTTGTAGCGCTCGACGTCCTGACGCGCCCGCGCCAGCACGGCCTCGGCTTCGGCCAGCTTGGCCTGGGCGTCGATCACCGATTCGTCATAGGCGCGCGGGTCGACGACGAACAGCAGGTCGCCCTCCCTGACCTTCTGGCCGGGCTGAAAACTCTGTTTGATCACCAGGCCGGTCACGCGCGGCCGCAACTCCACTTCGCGAAAGGCCTTGAGTTCGGCCACCAGGTCGAGCGACAGCGGCGTGTTCTGCGGCTGTATCGCCTGCACCACCACCTCTGCCGGCGGCGGCCCGACTGTCGGCGGCGGCTTGTCGCAGGCGGACAGGGCGATCCCGGCAAGCAGGATCGCGCGGGCTGATTTCAGCGGGCAGCGCATGGAATTTCCTTGAACGAGTTTGAATCCGGAGATGATCCCGGAGCCTCAGGCGGCAGGCCGCCTTTCAGTGCGGCAGCACACGGGCGGTAATCAGGTTGCCGTCGTGCCAGTAGTGGCTGACACGCGAGGTTATTTTGAAGGCAAGGTCGTCGTCGATGTCCATGGTTACCAGCACCACGGGACGATTGGGATCGCCGTCGCGGATGATGTTGACCTCGACGACCGGACCGATCGGTTCCAGTTGCTCGCGTACCTGCCTTTCATCCACGTCGACGGCGACGCCCGAAAACAATATCTTCTTCATTGCCGGCTCTCCTGCTTGGGGCAATCCCCGAATCGCGATGCTAACAGGCTAGGCCAGAATACGCATGCGTTCTCGCCGGCTGGCGTGGCAATTCGTGGCACGACGTGGCATGTCGGCGCGTGACCTGGGTCTCAGAACGGCCAGCGCCAATCGACGATCTCCGGCAGGTCGGTGCCATGTTCGTAGGCGTAGCGGCGGCAGGCGAGCTGCTGGTTCCGGAACTTCTCCTTGGCGTGGGCGCCCGACACATTGATGCCCGGCACGCGGTCTATCACGTCGATCGCCAGGCTGAAGCGGTCGATCTGGTTGTTGATCGCCAGTTCCAGCGGGGTGTTGATGTTGCCCTTTTCCTTGTAGCCGCGCACATGCAGGTTCTTGTGGTTGGTCCGTCGGTATGCCATGCGGTGGATCAGCCAGGGATAGCCGTGAAAGTTGAAGATGATGGGCTTGTCCACCGTGAACAGCGAGTCGAAATCGCGCCAGCCGAGTCCATGTGGATGCTCGTTGTCAGGCTGCAGCTTGAACAGATCCACCACGTTGATGAAACGGATCTTCAGGTCGGGGAACGCCTCGCGCAGCATCGCCGTCGCCGCCAGCGCCTCCTGGGTCGGAATGTCGCCGGCGGCTGCCATCACCACGTCGGGTTCCGAGCCCTGATCGTTGCTGGCCCAGTCCCAGATGCCGATGCCCTTCTCGCAATGGGTGTTGGCGCTCTCCATGTCCAGGTACTGGAGGTGGAGCTGCTTGTCGGAGACGATGACATTGATGTAGTTCTCGCTGCGCAGGCAGTGATCGGCCACCGAAAGCAGGCTGTTGACGTCGGGCGGCAGATAGATCCGGGTGACCGCCGCGCTCTTGTTCAGCACCACGTCGAGGAAACCCGGATCCTGGTGGGTGAAGCCGTTGTGGTCTTGGCGCCAGACCGTCGACGTGATCAGCAGATTGAGCGAGGCGATCTCCTCCCGCCACGACAGATGGTTGCAGATCGCCAGCCACTTGGCATGCTGGTTGAACATCGAGTCGATCACGTGCACGAAGGCTTCGTAGGTGGAAAAGAAGCCGTGCCGCCCGGTCAGCAGGTAGCCTTCCAGCATGCCTTCCATGGTGTGCTCACTGAGCATCTCGATCACCCGGCCGTCGGTCGCCAGTTCGCTGCCGTCGGCATCTTCGGGAAAATGCTCGGCAATCCAGAACTTCTTGCTCACCTCGTAGATTGCGCCGAGTTTGTTGGAGGTGTTTTCATCGGGGCCGAAGACGCGGAAGTTGCGCATGTTGGCCTTCATGATGTCGCGCAGGAAACGCCCCAGCGGCGGCGTGTTCTCGGCCTCGATCTGCGCGGGCCTGTCCACCTTGATCGTGTAGTCGCGAAAATCCGGCATGCGCAGCGCCTTCCTCAGGATGCCGCCATTGGCATGCGGGTTGGCGCCCATGCGGCGGTTGCCGGCCGGCGCAAGCGCCCGTATCTCTGCCGCCGGAACGCCATCGGCATCGAACAGTTCTTCCGGTTTGTAGCTGCGCAGCCAGTCTTCCAACAGCCGCAGGCTGGCCGGGTTCCTTTGCACATCGGCAATCGGCACCTGGTGGGCGCGCCAAAAGCCCTCGACCTTGTGGCCGTTGACCTCGGCCGGACCAGTCCAGCCCTTCGGGCTGCGCAGTACGATCATCGGCCAGCGCGGGCGGTGGGCAATCCCGCAACCGCGCGCCTGACGTTGCGCTGCCCGGATCTCCTCGATGCAACGATCGAGGGTGGCCGCCATCGCCTGGTGCATGCTGGCGGGGTCGGAGCCCTCGACGAAGTACGGCGTCCAGCCGCAGCCCCTGAACAGGGCGTCGACTTCCTCGTGGCTGATTCGTGCCAGCAAGGTCGGATTGTTGATCTTGTAGCCGTTGAGATTGAGGATCGGCAGCACGGCGCCGTCGCGGATCGGGTTGAGGAACTTGCTGATATGCCAGGATGTGGCCAGCGGGCCGGTTTCCGCTTCGCCGTCGCCGACCACCGCCGCGACCACCAGGTCCGGGTTGTCGAAGGCCGCGCCGCAGGCATGCGACAGCACGTAGCCGAGTTCGCCGCCTTCATGGATCGACCCCGGGGTCTCAGGTGTGCAATGACTACCGATGCCGCCGGGAAAGGAGAACTGCTTGAAGAACGCGTGCAGTCCATCCTTGTCGAGGCTCTTTTCCGGGTAGATCTCCGAATAGGCGCCTTCCAGATAAACCGGCGCGAGGACGCCGGGCGCGCCATGCCCCGGTCCGGCCATGAAGATCGCATCGACATCGAATTTCCGGATGACCCGATTCATGTGCGTGTAGATGAACGACAGCCCCGGGCTGGAACCCCAATGGCCGAGCAGCCGGTTCTTGATGTGCTCGGGCCTGAGCGGTTCGCGCAGCAGCGGATTGTCGCGCAGGTAGATCATCCCGACCGCCAGGTAGTTGCAGGCGCGCCAGAAGGCATCGGTCCGGCGAAGTTCATCGGCATCCAGTGGCGCGCCCTCGACCGTCGCCCGGGCGGTGCCGAAAGCGCTGAGGTTGTCGGCGACAGCGGCACTTTCGTGGTTCGAAGTCATTGCACTCTCCCTCGTTCGCAATATCTGGCGCAGGGGCGTCGCCCGATTTCCACCATGCCGGCAAGCGAATCGCCCGGCGATGCCGGGGTCGACCCGGCCGAGCGCCGAAGCCCTCCCGGCACGGCAAGTTTGACAGTTGCTGATGGCATGGGCAAGGTGAACGACGGGGCGCGGATGCTCGCCCGAAGGCCGCGACTGCCGCCGCTCGGTAACGAATGCCGACAGCCGGGGAAGCAGGATCGCGCAGGCAGGCGGCCGACCGGTATCGCGTGGAACAGGTTGCCTGGCGTGCGGGTGCCGGGCGCGATCGTGTGGAAGGCTTCGAGGCCGTGCAATGAAAAGGCGAAGCGTGGCCCGTACCGCGGTTCGGCGCCGGGGGCTGCGCCGGGACCGGCATCAGGAGCGACGTGCTGCAGGTGATGATCGCGGCGCTCGAGCGCGAGGTGGCTGCAGTCGGCTACCTCCGCCTCACCGGTAGGCGGTCGTGTAGCGGTGGTTTGCCGATTCCGCCCATCCCTCGGTTCGAGCGATGGTTCCAACCGCAGATCGGGCAACCGCCCGGACCCGGGCTACGCGATAATCATTCCCTCGATGAGAACACCCGAAACGGTGTTTGCACGGATCGCTGCTTCGCAGTTCGGCGGCTGACCGGCCTTTCGCCGGTGCCTGGCCCGGCACCGCTTTCCTCAACGCCCGATCGGAGACGCCCGGATGAAGATTGCCGTATTCAGCGCCAAGCGCTATGACCGCGAATTCCTCGATGCCGCCAATGCCTGCGCCGGACATCAGTTGCACTATTTCGACGCGCCGCTTGAAGCGGACTCAGTCGGCCTGGCCGCCGGGCACGAGGCGGTCTGCATCTTCGTCAATGATCAGGCGGATGCCGGCGTGCTCGAGGCGCTGGCAGCCGGCGGAACGCGCCTGGTTGCCCTGCGCTGCACCGGCTTCAACAATGTCGACCTCGAGGCGGCAGGGCGTTTGGGACTCAAGGTGGTCCGGGTGGTCACCTACTCGCCCTACTCGGTTGCCGAGCATGCGGTGGCGCTGCTGCTGGCGATCAACCGCAAGATTCATCGCGCATACAACCGGACCCGCGATTCCAATTTCGCGCTCGATGGCCTGATGGGGTTCGATCTGCACGGCAAGACGGTGGCGGTGGTCGGAACCGGCAAGATCGGCTGCGTCTTCGCGAAGATCATGCTGGGCTTCGGTTGCGAAGTGATCGGCTACGACAAATATCCGTCTGACGCCTTCCGATCCCTGGGCGCCCGCTACACCGAACCGGACGAGATCGGCGCCCGGGCCGATATCCTGTCGCTGCACTGCCCGCTGACGCCGGAAACCCACCACATCGTGAATGCCGGATCGCTCGCGCGCGCAAAGCGCGGCGCGTTGCTGATCAATACCAGCCGCGGCGGACTGGTCGATACCGAGGCGGTGATCGAGGCCCTGAAGAGCGGGCAACTGGGCGGCCTGGCAATCGATGTCTACGAGCAGGAAGCCGACTTGTTCTTCCGCGACCTGTCGAGCACCGTGATCCCGGACGACGTTATTCAGCGCCTGCTGTCGTTTCCCAACGTCATTGTCACCGGGCACCAGGCGTTCTTCACCCAGGAGGCGATTCTCACGATCTGCCAGACCACCATCGACAGCGTGACGCAGTTCGCCAGCGGTTTGCCGCTGAGCGACGAGATCAAGTCTGCCTGATGGTCGACAGGATTGGCGCGGGTTTGCCCGCCGGCGCCCGGCGCCGCTTCCCCGGGTGCCCTGGAACCCGCATGGATACTGGGTCTTCAGGCACCCGCTAATTAGCGCAATGAGGCCGATCAGGCGAAGTTCTTCTCGGCGAAACTCCAGTTTGCGAGCGAGGCGAGAAAAGTTTCGACGAACTTCGGTCGGGCGTTGCGGTAGTCGATGTAGTAGGCGTGTTCCCAAACGTCGATGGTCAGCAGCGCCTTGTCGCCGGTGGTCAGCGGGGTCGCGGCGTTGCTGGTATTGACGATATCGACCGAGCCGTCGGCCTTTTTCACCAGCCAGGTCCAGCCGGCACCGAAGTTGCCGACGGCGCTCTTGGTGAAGGCGTCCTTGAAGGCGTCGAACGAGCCCCACTTCTTGTTGATCGCCTCGGCCAGCGCGCCACCCGGCGCGCCGCCGCCGTTGGGCTTCATGCTGTTCCAGAAGAAGGTGTGGTTCCACACCTGGGCGGCGTTGTTGAAAACGCCGCCACTGGACTTCTTAACGATGTCTTCGAGACCGAGGTTCTCGAATTCGCTGCCCTTGATCAGGTTGTTGAGGTTGGTGACATAGGCCTGATGGTGCTTGCCATAGTGGAACTCGAAGGTTTCCTTTGAGATGTGCGGGGCAAGCGCATCCATCGCAAAGGGCAGGGCGGGCAGTGTGTGTTCCATGTCGGTTCTCCGTAGGTGGTTTCCGGGCGCGGGCGCGAGTGGCTGCAATCCCGATCATTTTAGTGGGAGATTGGCGGTTCTGACAACCTCGATCGCTGCTCACTCACTGCCGATGATGGTGGCCGCTGCCGAGCCTACCGCAAAGCGGATCGACACCCGCTGTCCGGCAGCGACGGTTTTGCCATCGCGCACGACGCTGCCATCGGCCGCCCGGGTAATGCTGTAGCCGCGTTCGAGGGTGGCCTGCGGATTGAGGTGGCCGAGAGCGTCGGCCAGTCGGGCAAGCTTCGCGGCGAGGTCGCCATGGTGGCCCGCCCAGCCCGTATGCAGGCGCGATCCCGTGCCCTCGAGGCGGCTGCGCAGGCTGGCAGTATCGGGGCGGCGCGCGCGCCAGACGAGTTGCACGCGCGCAAGCTGGCCCTGGTGTCGCTCGATGGCGCGCGCCGCGGCAGAGAGGATGCGTGCGGTGAGATTCTCCAGCCTGTTGGCGGATTCGAGTAATCGCTGCGCCGGATGAATCAGGCGCCGCGCCGCCAGATCGATCTGCTGCCGGCGTGTGGCGAGCATGGTGTCGATTGCGCTATGCAGTTTGCGGCCGAGCAAGGACGCCTCGCCGCGGGCGTCGAACCAGCCGGCGCTCGCCAGTTCGGCGGCGGCAGTCGGCGTGGCGGCGCGCCGGTCGGCCACCAGATCGGCAATCGTGAAGTCGGATTCATGGCCGATGCCGGCGATCACCGGCAGCGGGCAGGCGGCGATGGTGCGCGCCAGTTGCTCGTCGTTGAATGCCCACAGATCTTCCATGCTGCCGCCGCCGCGGGCGACGATCAGCACATCGCATTCCTTGTCCAGTGCAGCAACGCGCAGTGCATCGCCGATCGCCGCCGCCGCGCCTTCACCCTGCACCGGTGCTGGATGAATGCGCACCGCAACATGCGGCGCCCGGCGCGCCAGCGCGGCCACCAGGTCCCGCAGCGCCGCCGCCTGCAAGGACGTGACGATGCCGATGCAGCACGGATAGCGCGGCAGCGCACGCTTGCGGGCATCGTCGAACAGACCTTCGGCCAGCAGTTTGTCCTTGAGCCGGGCGAAAGCCTCGAACAGGGCCCCCAGACCGGCGCGGCGCACGCTTTCGACATTGAGCTGAAAATCGCCGCGCGGTTCGTACAGGGTGACCAGGGCACGAATCTCGACCTGCTGGCCGTTGGAAATGTCGAACGGCACGAGCTGCGCGCGGTTGCGGAACATCACGCATCGCACCTGCGCCGTGGCATCCTTGAGCGAGAAATAGTAGTGGCCCGACGCCGCGCGGGTGAGGTTGGAAACCTCGCCGGAAATCCAGCTCAGCGGAACGGCGCGTTCGAGTGTTTCACGGATCAACCGATTTAGCGCCGAAACACTGAGGATCGGCGCCGCTGCTGGCATTGGCGGCAGATTCGGCTGTGGAACGGGCGTGAACATTGGGTCGATTGTAGCGGAATCCCCATGCGGCGCGGCCTGCGGCGACGAACCTCGGCGCAACCCCAAGATCCACGCGGACCTTGGAGTAACATATTGATTTAATGCAATTGTCACCAAAGCTTCATTTTGCGTCTGAGTAAGAAAATGCCTTGCGAAAACGCCACTTAGCTTGCTCGCGCAAGCCCAATCCACAACCTTATCCACAGCTTTTGTGGATAAAGGCCGGGTGCCCGAAAGGGCCACTTCAACCACGGCGCGACAAGCGGCGCGAGCGTCAGACATTGCGGACTTCGCTTGCCGAATCGGGGGGGCGAGATTAAAGTGCGCGGTTATTCCAAAGAGTGCAGGAGTCTTGCGTGTTCGACATCATTCGCGCTGCGGGTTGGCCGATCTGGCCCTTGCTGGTCGCTTCCATCATTGCCGTTGCACTTATCATCGAACGCGGTATTACGCTGCGGCGGGGCAAGATCGTGCCAGCCGGCCTGGTCGAGAACGTGATCGCCGACTACAAGCGCGGCGGCGTCACCGACGACATGCTGGCGCGCCTTGCCGCGCATTCTCCGCTGGGACGGGTGCTGGCCGCCGGATTGCGCAACGTCAAGAGTTCTCGCGACGTGATGAAGGAGGCGATCGAGGAAGCGGGACGGGCGGTGACGCACGAACTTGAGCGCTTCCTGACCAGTCTCGGCACGATTGCGACCGTTGCGCCGCTGATGGGCCTGTTCGGCACGATCGTCGGCATGATCGAAATCTTCGGCTCGCAGACGCCCAATTCGGCCAATCCGCAGCAGCTTGCGCACGGCATTTCGATCGCGCTGTACAACGCCGGTTTCGGCATTCTGATCGCGATTCCGGCGATGATCTTCTATCGCTATTATCGCGGGCTGGTCGAGTCGATCGTGGTCGACATGGAGCAGGAGGCGGTGCGCCTGGTCGAAGTAGTGCACGGCGACCGCAAGGGCTGATCGATGAATTTCCGCCGCGGCCGCTCGCATGAAGAGCCGGAAATCAACCTGATTCCGTTGATCGACGTGCTGCTGGTGATCCTGATCTTCCTCATGGTCACCACGACCTACTCCAAGTTCTCCGGTCTCGAGATCAACCTGCCGACCGCCGACGCGCAGCCGCCCGAGCAGCAGCAGCCGAACGAAGTCAACGTCGTGCTGACCGTCAATGGTGATGTGATGGTCAATCGCGAGCCGGTCGGCGCACGCGACGTGGCGGCAATCGGCCTGGCGCTGAAAAAAGCCGCGGGCGCCGCCAAGGAACCGGTGGTGATCATCAATGCCGACGCCAAGACGGCGCACCAGAGCGTCATCGATGTCATGCAGGCCGCCCAGCAGGCCGGGCTGTCACACATCTCGTTTGCCACCCAGATTCCGGTCAAATAGCCGCCGCGGCAATTGCGCCGCGCCTGTGCGGGCCGGCCCACCGACCGACATCGGGCGAGAATGAGCATGTCGGTCGGGCTGGAAGCATGGCTTGCGTCGGTCTGGCAGCGGCGCGGGCTGCCCGCCGCACTGCTGTTGCCGCTCTCGGGGCTGTTCGCGCTGGTTAGCGCATCTCGCCGCCTGCTGTTCCGTGCCGGCTTGCTGAGCAGTCCCAAGCTGTCGGTTCCGGTCGTCGTCGTCGGCAATATCACGGTCGGCGGCAGCGGCAAGACCCCGCTGGTGATCTGGCTGGTGGAGCAGCTGCGGGCGCGCGGGTATCGTCCGGGTGTCATCAGCCGCGGCTATCG
>WBZS01000886.1_pt1 | contig 28953 bp, 32 predicted proteins | sample 5204201 | NCBI WGS metagenome assembly WBZS01 (sample SAMN12344357, study PRJNA552823) | activated sludge metagenome | biome: Activated sludge suspended growth; feature: Nitrification reactor; material: Wastewater; isolation source: activated sludge from nitrification reactor of wastewater... | reverse complement strand
CTGAACACTCACCGCCGTGATCACCAGCCTCGCTAACCCCATCAGCCCAGAGTCGGGTTGCCGATCACCCGAGACACCGGTTTCCGATCACTTGAGACATGGTTTCCTATGTCATGAGCCAGGACACCATCGGGGGCACACTGGACGAACCACGGAGCCGGTTTCGAGGGCGAGCGCCGGTTACCCGTTCACGTGGGCGGGACGAGGATCCGCAGCAATCCGAGGATGATCACGATGAGGGCAATCCGCCCCACCGCGTTCTCGGCCCACACACGGGGAGATCAGTGCGGCTGTCGGTGCCGCCACCAGGGGGCTCCCTGGCCCTCACCTGAATTGCGGAAGCGGGAATCCCAGTTGCTCTTGGATCGTTACTACAATGTATTCACCAGACTTCAGGAGGAATCTTGCAGAGCCGTAACCCGGTATTGTCGCGGCCGAACGTCTTCAGTCCGAATCAGTCACCGCAGCAGTATCCACAACAATTCCCCGGCCAGGCCGGTTATCAGCAGCAACCAGGTCAGTACTACCCGGGCCAGCAGGGCGGCTACCAGGATCCGAACGTCCCCCCGGGTTACCTGCCGCAGGCGCCGGCCAAGGGAGTCATGACGCTGGACGACGTCGTGGTGAAGACCGGCATCATGTTCGCCGTGCTCGCGCTCACCGCCGCGGTGACCTGGTTCCTCGTGCCAATGACCCTTCTCATGCCCGTCACTCTCGTCGCGTCGCTCGTCGGGCTTGTGGCGGTGATCGCGGTTTCCTTCAGGCGCAAGGTGTCGCCGGGCCTGGTGATCGCCTACGCGGTGATCGAGGGTGTCTTCGTCGGCGGCATCAGCAAGTTGTTCGAGTACATGTACACGGGCATCGTCGGGCAGGCGATCCTGGCCACCTTTGTGGCGGCCGGTGTCACGCTGTTCGCCTACAAGTTCTTCAACATCCGCGTAACCCCGATGTTCCGCAAGGTCGTCACCATCGCGACCCTGTCGTTCGTGCTGGTCCTGGTCATCAACCTGGTCCTCTCACTGTTCCTCGGCGGCGGCTTCCGAACCATCGGCAGCGGCGCGGGCCTGTTGGCCATCGGCATCTCCGCGATTGCGGTCGTGCTGGCGGTACTGAACTTGATACTCGACTTCGATCACATCGAGCGCGGCATCCAAATGGGCGCCCCTGCCGAACAGTCCTGGGTCGCGGCGTTCGGCCTCATGGTCACCATGGTGTGGCTCTACATCGAACTCCTGCGAATCCTGTCCTACTTCAGAGATTGATCTGAGAACAAGTCGATGGGCCCGGTCTCCCCGGGCCCATCGACTTTGCGGTTGAAGCCGGATGCGGGACGTCGGCCGCACCCCGCTGACGAGCAATGCGCGCGTCCGACCGGCAATTGGACTACCGCGTCAACCTGCGAAGCGTTGCTCGAAGGACTCGGTCAAAGTGGGAAGGTGTCGATCCAGCAGAGACCTGAACCCCGTCGTCCAGGACGCGTGCCGCCAGTCGGTTAGCCGGATCCAGCGCGCAGACGCGGTCGTGCCGCCGACATCGATGACGCTGGGGTCGGTCGGGTTCACACAGTGTGCGGCATAGATGATGCGCACCGCTTGGAAGTCCTCGATGGTTCCCGACGGGGAGACCCCGATCCAATGGTCGGTTTGCACGTCGAGAAGGTGATCGATGTCGATTCGCTGGCTGGTTTCCTCGGCCACCTCGCGGATGACGGTCTGCGCCGGGTTTTCACCGTCGTCGATGCCGCCGCCAGGGAGTCCCCACATGCCCGGTACCGCGGTCTTGGGGGAGAACTCCGTCGCCAGCAGCCCGCGGTCGGACAAGACCATCGCGTAGGCGGCGGGCCGTTGCCGCAGCACGATCTCCGCCTCGACGGAGATCTTCAGCCCCGGATCCATCGTGCGCACACGGTGCGGACGCCGCAACGTGCGGTTCGAATGATGGGGGGCTACCTGGACCGTGAGGGTGACTTCGCCCTCGACCAGGCTCGCTGACAGGAACCTCACCGCACGATAACCGTGCTCCCAGAGGAGGCGGTGGGGGTCGGCGCCGTGCGCGAGCCGGGTGCTGAGGAGCGCGGGCCCCCCAGCGGCCGGTACAGCGACGATGACCATTCAGCCATGATCGCCGCAAGAAGGGGTCGGTTCAAGTTCGCCGCCCAGTCATGCGCAGATGTTTGTGAAGTTGTTAATACCTGTATTGACTCTGCGCGCCCTCTTTTCTCGGGTCGGGCCGGCAAGAGGGTTCGCACCCTTTCTCCCAGTCTCGCCCCGGTCTGGTGAGTTAGGCTCGCTCAGATCGGGAGGTGCGGTATGGAGTACAACGACCAGGCAAGGTTGGATCCGACCCAGATGGGCAGCGGTGGGGGAGGCCGTGGCAAGGTCGCGCTGGGGGGCGGCGCCGGGCTGATAGTCGTGATCCTGGCCCTCATCTTCGGGTTCAACCCGAACGTGCTCATGGGGGGCGGTGGGGCCGAGCCGCAAGGAAGCGGAACCAACCCGTACGCCCACTGCACCTCCGGGGAACAAATCGAGTCCGACAGGGAGTGCAGGTGGGTCGCCTACACGAACTCCGTCCAGTCGTACTGGAAGGGTGTCCTGAACGGCTACCAGCAAACTAGAACCACGATCTTCACCGGGCAGATCGCAACCGGTTGCGGTGTGGCCGACTCGAGCGTCGGCCCGTTCTATTGTCCGGCCGACAAGGTGATCTACCTCGACACGGGCTTTTTCGATGCCCTCACGAGACAACTCGGGGCCAAAGGCGGCGACGCGGCCGAGGCCTACCTGATCGCACACGAGTACGGTCATCACATTCAGAACCTCACCGGCGTGATGGCGAAGGTGCAAAGCTCGCGAGACCAGACCGGACCGACGTCGGCACAGGTGCGCATGGAACTTCAGGCGGACTGCTACGCGGGCTCCTGGTTGCAGAACGCCACGGATGACCCCAACAGTCCGATCAAGACAGTCACCCAGGAGGATCTCAATCTCGCGCTGAATGCCGCACTGACGGTGGGTGACGATCGGATCCAGGAACGCTCGTCTGGGCGTGTGGACCGCGAGTCTTGGACGCACGGCTCATCCGAACAGCGTCAGCGGTGGCTGCTGGTGGGGTTCAAGTCGGGCGATCCGACATCCTGCGACACCTTCTCGACAAACAAGCTCTGAGGCCCGACCGGCAACCCCTCACGCGCCGCGGTCACACACGCACGCCGGTGAGGGTCGTGTCGAAGCGGACACCGCCGACGTCGAAGTGCATCAGGAGTCGCCTGTCGGCCTGCGCAGCATAGATCTCGACTTCCCATGCGGTTGTGCTGGTGAACTTGCCGTCCGCGCGTAGTTCGCTCAGCACCTTCCAAACGACATCGGGGTCGATCTCGTGGGGGTCGAACTCGGGGCGCTGCGGTTGGTCCGACCTGGCCGACGTCGACGGCGGGAAACGTGAGGTCCGCAGCCGCCGCAGTGTGGTGTTGCTGGGGCCGACCAGATCGACGTACGCGCCGACTTCCGAATCGACACCCACCGCCAGTGCCTGCCTCAACGAACCTCTGGCGTCGGTGATGCCCTCGGTGATCCCCGATCTCGTCGCAAAGTCGAGGTTGGACAGGATCGATCCGTCGGGGCGGAAGAAGACGGTGCGGGATTCAGGATTGGTGGAGACCGCCATCCACACCGCCCCGGCAGAGTAATCGACGATCTGGAGTCGCTGATCAGAGTCGGACCCGGACACGCTCGCGGCGGCCCGGAACAGCGCCCCGATGTCGGTGAGGTTGAACTCGTTGATGTCGAAAATGGCCTGATCCACGTACTGAGTATCGGTGGGTACCTGCTTGATCTGACCCTCGCGATACCCCCACGCTTGCACCTGCGTGGCGCTGACGACATTTATGGTTGCCTCGCGACGGCTCAACTGCACCATGATCAGCCGCGAGTTGCCGGCGGCGTCGATCAGTTGCCTGATGATCCTCAAACCGGCCCCGGGACGGGTGAAATCGATGGCCGTGTTCGTAACCGTCGGAGTTGCGCTGGGGGACACGCTCGGGCTGACCCCGGGAGAGGTGCACCCGGCCAGGAGCACCGCAACCGTCACAGCGACGAGGGCTTCGAAGAGGGGTGGACGATGCCGCACGCATCGAGACTACAACCCGATCGGTGCTTGACTCGTTGGTAGGGTGAAGCCCGCGAATCGGCTGCTCCTTCCAGCGGGGTGCGGCAACCCGAAGGGCGGTGCGCACGATGTGCACGGTGGCTGTGGTGGTCGGCCTGGAGGCACCTTGCTGACCCGGTTCGACCGCTCGCCCCTGGAAGTAGCCCCTGGGCTCCTGGGAGGGGTGCTGAAGGTGGGCGAGGTCTCGGTGCGCCTCACCGAGGTCGAGGCCTACGACGGGTCGCGCGATCCGGCGTCCCACTCGTTCAGGGGACTCACCGCGCGCAACGGCGCGATGTTCGGCGTGCCGGGGTCCCTCTACTGCTACGTCGCCCACGGGCATACGATGCTCAACCTGGTCTGTCGAGCCGAGGGGGAGCCGGCGGGGGTGCTGTTGCGCGCCGGGGAGGTGGTGGACGGCCTGGCTGTGGCGCAACGGCGGCGGGGCGACACGGTACGCGTCGAATGGCTCGCTCGGGGTCCGGGCTGCCTGGGGAAGGCGGTGGGCATCACCCTGGCCGACGGCGGCCGCGTACTGGGCTCATCGCCTGACCTGCAATTCACGTGGCCATCGAAGCCGGCCCCGTATGTGTCCGGTCCGCGTGTAGGGGTCGCACGGGCGGCTGATCTGAAGTGGCGGTTCTGGCTCCCCGGTGAGCCGTCGGTGTCGGCCTATAAGCGCAGCCCGCGGGCTTCGCCCCCTTCCGCAGTTCTTGACTGACGATGTGGATTCCGCGCCCACGACGCCGGGGACGCGATCCGCCGGTTCCGTCTTCTGATCCTTCGCGTTCACCGCCACGTCAACCGGCGGTAACCGGCTCGCATGGAAGGCGGCCGGAGTACAGTGCACGGTACCGATGGCCGCATCGGTCAAGCAGCAAAAGCGAGGTAGGGATGTCTGAACAGAATCAGAGCGATCCGGCAGGCGAGGTCGCGGACACCAACGTTGTCGTCTCGCGCGTGGTGTCCGGTTCATTGAAGGAAACTTGGCGCCGCATCGTCACAGTCGAAGGCGCCGAAGTCATCCTCGGAGAGGGCGGCGTGCTGGGGGACAAGGGTGACTCCTGGCGCGCGCGAGACGGTAGTCACGGCATGATCCGCACCTTCCACCCTCTGGAGCAACTCCGTTTCACCTGGCATGAGACCGAAGGTGCCCCCGGCATGATGGTAGACATCAAAGTCCGAGCGGCAGGCGCCGAAGAAACCGAGGTCGACCTGCAGATCCAGCGGGTACCGGCCGGAGCCGATACGGAGGCCATCAGGTCGCGCTGGCGCGGCGTGCTGTCCCGCCTCTGATCTCGATCACGGGAGAGGTGCTGGCAAATCAGGCTCGCCCGCCGCAACCTAGGGAATAGAGCCACGGGTTCCAGCGTTAGCACTCACGTAGATAGAGTGCCAGAGGGCGCTCTGAAGTCGAGAGGAGTTGGAGATGGCTCGTGGCTTTGACCCGCTGCGGGAAGTGGATCGCTGGTTCAGCGAGGTGAACCGGCTGCCCGCAACTGTCGCCATGCCGATGGATCTTTACCGCGACGGGGAACTTTTCGTCGTGAACATCGACCTCCCGGGGGTCGATCCCGCAAGCATCGACGTCGATATCGACGATCGCACGCTGACCATCCGGGCTCAGCGCACGGGTGACGTCGTGGCCGAACAGCCCAAGTGGTTGGTGCGCGAACGACCGACCGGCACTTTTGCCCGGCAGTTGACGCTGGGCCACGGTGTTGCGCTCGACAAGATCGAGGCGGAGTACTCGGACGGAGTCCTGGTCCTCCGCATCCCGGTGGCCGAAGATGCACGGCCGCGGAAGGTGTCGGTTCAGCACGCGGGAGTTCGCAAGACGATCGCGGCCAGCCAGGACGAGCAAATGCCCGGCGAGGACGAGACCAGCAACTAGTCGCCTGAGGGGTCGGGCCCAGCCACGAGAGTTGGGCCCGACTCGTTTGAGAGTTGGGCCCAACTCGCTCTCTCCTACCGGCCGCTTCGGCGGTTACGCCCATTTCCCGGAGTCTCTGGGAAGGATTTGGAGCAACAAGTGATCGCCGAGGTCAACGCGGGGTCGGTTCACACCGAACTGCTCGAACAACTGCCGGTGTCAATGGACGCCACGACGTCCCGGATGGTAGTGAACAACCCGCTGTTGCGGGTCGTCTATTTCGCCTTCGACACCGGTCAGGAACTGACGGATCATTCCTCACCGCGCGCCGTCGTAGTCCAACTACTCACCGGCGCCATCGAGTTCACAGTCGAGGAAGCGACGCACTCGATGCGGCCCGGGGACGCCGTCTACCTGGCGCCGGGCCAAGTGCACGCGCTCAAGGCGCTGGCGCCGTCCCATCTCAGTCTGGTGATGGTGGACGTCCCCAAGCCCTGACAACAATCCGGGCTGCGGGCGCCCCGTAGGCTCCGAAGATGGACGAGCGCCCCGCCGAACCGGCGCCACTGCAGCCGGCAACTCTTCCGCCGTCGCATCAGGCGGTGCTGCACCGGCACTCGATCAAGCCCGGACACCTGGATTACTGGCTCCAGTTGTGGCCCGATCAGGTCGCGCTGTGGCGGCGACACGGGTTCGTCAGTCATCGGGCCTTCTTGCAGGAGCATGCGGAGCCCAAGCTGACGTGGCTGTATTCACACCCTGCCCCTTCCGAGGGCGCGGCCTGGCTGATCGCCGATCCAGAGTGGCGCGATTTGGGTGAGAGGCTGGCGCCGCATGTTTTCCGCAACGACCTGGTCCGACATGTTCGAGTCGAGCAGGTGACCACGGCGACCGCAGAGAGCGCGGCGGGCCGCATCGCGATCCTGCGGCGGTACAGCATCGTCGGGTCGTGGCAGGAGTTCCTTGCCATCTGGCGGCGGATAGTGCCACTTCGGGAGGAGCATGGGTTCCGCTGCCTGTTCGCCGTAGCCGACGAGGCCAAGGACATGTTCACCTGGGCGTTCGATTTCGGCGGTGAGTGGGAGCACTTCCAGGAAGCCCAGCGCCCTTACTACCGCGACCCGGCACGAGTCGCGCTTCGTGGGGTGTTCGACTACATGGCCGACTACTCCGTCGATCCCGCCCGGCAACTGGTGTTGGCGACCTCGTAGCGAACCGAGCCGTGGGTGCCGGCAACCGCCGAGTGTCAGGGCTTGGTGGCGCGGACGATCGCCGAGTTCGCGGCTGCGTGCACACTGTGGCCGAGAACGATGTCGATATCGGAGAACCCGGCGGCGGCCAGCCTTTGCTCGTAGTCGCCCACCGCGAGCGCACCGGCGATGCAGCCTGTCCAGTTGGCGAAATCCTGCGCGGTGTCGTCGTCGAGTGCCGCGGTCAGAACCACGTCAGAGACCGCGAGGCGTCCACCTTGCTTCAGTACCCGGTATGCCTCCCCGAGCACAACGGCCTTGTCTGCGGCGAGATTGATCACGCAGTTGCTGATGATGACGTCGACCGATGCGTCGGGGAGGGGGATGTCCTCTAGGTATCCCTGCAGGAACTCGGCATTCGTGACACCGGCTGCTTGGGCGTTCGCTCGCGCCAACTCGAGCATCTCGGGGGTCATGTCGAGCCCGATCGCCCGCCCTTTCGGACCGACCCGGCGAGCCGAGATGAGGACGTCGGCCCCGGCGCCGGATCCGAGATCCAGAACGGTCTCGCCCTCCCGGAGGTCGGCCACCGTTGTCGGGACGCCGCAACCCAAGGACGCCGCCATTGCCTCCGCGGGAGCCCCCTCGGTGTCCGAACCGGCGTACAGCGACTCGCCGAACACCGACTCGCGGGTGAGGGTGGGGTCGCCGCAGCAGGAGGAGGTGACCAGCAGTGCGGCGGCCGCATAGCGGTCGCGCACGCGATCACGGATCGGAGCATCCTCGAGCGCGATGAGCGTCGGACCGCAGCAGGCGGTCGCCTGAGCCGAAGCGGCGCAGCATTCCTGCGCGGCAGTGTCACTCACGGTTCCAAGATAACCCGATGGTGCTACCGACCAAGAACCGACCGCCGCCGCGCGGGGCGGCGTGGTGCAAGGCGCCGGTAGTCTTGGCGGAGAACATTCTCACTTCCGAGGTTCGGACGCGGGACTGCAGGTCACGCCGGTGGCATGGATGGGGCAGTAGCCGTTCGGATTCTTGTCGAGATACTGCTGGTGGTAGCTCTCTGCCAGGTAGAACGGTGGGTTGTCGGCCGTGATCTGGGTGGTGATTTCGCCGTAGCCGTGGGCGTTCAAGGCTGCCTGGAACCCGTCGCGGACTTCGACAGCCGTCTGCTGCTGGTCGGCGGAGGTGGCGAAGATGGCCGACCGGTACTGGGTGCCGATGTCGTTGCCCTGGCGGTTGCCCTGAGTCGGGTCGTGGTTCTCGAAGAAGATCCGGACCAGATCGGCGAAGCTGACCTGGCGGGGGTCGAAGGCAACCCGGACGGTCTCGGTGTGTCCGGTCCGGCCGCTGCACACCTCCTGGTACGTCGGGTTGGGAGTGAAGCCACCCTGGTAGCCGACGGCAGTGGAGAGAACCCCCGGGGTCTGCCAGTACAACTTCTCGGCGCCCCAGAAACATCCGAGTGCGAAGTAGGCCACCTCCGCTGTGGGGGACACAGGATCGAGCGGCGTCCCGAAGACGTCATGGTAGGTGTGCGTGCCCCGCAGGATCGGTCCGGCGCGTCCGGGCAGAGCGGTCTCAGCCGTCACTTGCTGATTGAACCTGAACATATGTGGTCAACGCCGGGCCCGGGACGGGCATTCCAGCGAGAGACGGGGTCGGTGCTGCGACGGACGGTAGCCACCTCACAGGGGCGGTGTCAGGGCCCAGTCGATCGGCGTGGCCCCCTGCTCGGCCAGCAGATGATTCGTGCGGCTGAAAGGTCGTGACCCGAAGAACCCGGAAGCGGCCGACAGCGGCGACGGGTGAGCGCTGGCGATGTAGGGGACGTCTCCGAGGGAGGGGATGACCGATTGGGCGTCTCGCCCCCACAGAATCGCGACGAGCGGCCCGCCCCGTTCGACCAGAGCATCGATCGCCCGCTGGGTGACCTCTTCCCACCCTTTGCCGCGATGGGATCCGGGCTTGCCCGGTGACACTGTGAGCACCCTGTTGAGCAGCAGCACGCCTTGTCGGAACCAGCCGGTGAGATCGCCGGTGCGGGCAGGGGGGATCCCGAGATCGGCCTCCAACTCCTTGTAGATGTTGACCAGGCTCCGGGGTAATGGCCGCACGTCGCGGGCCACCGAGAAACACAGCCCCATCGCGTATCCGGGAGTGGGGTAGGGGTCCTGCCCGAGCAAGAGCACTTTCACCTGCGCTAGTGGACGGCTGAAGGCCCGCAGCACGTTTTCCCCGGAAGGCAGATACGTTCGCCCGGTGGCGAGTTCGGCGCGGAGAAAGGCCCCCATTCCTGCGATGTTGTCGGCGACGGGGGCAAGCGCGTCCGCCCAGTCGGGGGCGACCAGTTCGGACAGCGGTCGTGGCGTCACTGTCCCGCCTCCGGTTGTTGCGGCTGCGCAACTGGCTGCGCCGCCGACTGTGAATGACCTCGGGGTGGTCGCTCGCGCGGCATGAACCACGCATACACCGACCCCGCCATCAGGATCGCGGCTCCGGCCGCGAACGCGACCCCCATCGAGAACTGATCCGCGAGCCAGCCCGCCACCAGAGGGCCGATGATCGCGCCGACGTCGGACGTCATCGAGTACACCGCAACCGCTGTCCCCCCACGCCCACCGGCCGCATCCCCGACGGCCGCGGTGGGTGCCGTGCCCTGCATCGCCGACCCGATGCCGTAGACGCCGAGGATGGCCATGAGCACCCAGATGTTCCCCGCGAATGGGATCAGGAGGGTCGCCGCACCGGTGACGAAGCCAGCGGTCACCATGACCGGACGCCGTCCCACCTTGTCGACGAACGTCCCGACCGGGCCGAGGGCGAGGGTCTGGACGACGGCCGCGACGGCGAACGCGATCCCCGTCCAGGTCGCGTCCCGGTACAGGATCTCGACCACGACCACCGGTACCAGCGCGTTCCGGACGCCGAACGATTGCCAACCCTGGCCGAAGGCCTGGGTCAACGCGGCCTGATACCGGACGTCGCGCACGACCTGGCCGAACGGCCTCCCCGCAAGTTGTTGGCCGGCGCCTCCCGGTTGCGGCTGTCGCAGAAGGACGAGGACGAGAACGGACGCGACGAACAGCATCGCCGCGTAGAAGAAGAACGGGGCTGTGATCGAAATCCTGGCGAGCAGACCCCCGATCGCCGGGCCCGCCATGCCCCCCAGCAGAAACCCGCCCTGGTACAGGCCGCTTGCCCTGCCGCGCAAATGCAGCGGGCTTGACGCGAGGAGCAGGGTCAGCGCGCCGACTGTGAACATCGCCGACCCGACTCCGCCCAGCCCGCGCCACAGCAGCAGTTCCCAGAAGGACGACGCGAACCCCATCATCACCGACGATGCACCGACGATGCTCATGCCAGCAGCGATCGCGTTCCGCTCCCCGACAAGGGCATTGAGGCGGCCGCAGAAGGGGCTCGCTACCAGCCGCATGAACGCGAATGCCGACACCACCAGCCCGAGTTGGAAGTTGGAGGCGTCGAACGAGCGGGCCAATAGCGGCAGCACGGGAATCATCACGCCGAACCCCAGCGCCACCAAGAAGGCGTTGTTGGTGAGGACCCAGACGGAGCGGGGGAGTCCAGTCGCCTTCATCCGCCCGCGCACGCGCCGCCACAGTCCCACCCGGCTGAGGCTACCCCTCGTCCTCGCGTCTGCTGGACGCGGATGAGCGAATCTGGGCAACGGCGGCGCTCCGCGGGCGCCTGCCCGCCGGCGATCATCGTGTTATGGGCTCGCGATGCCCGCCTGACCAACTGCTCCATTCGTGAGAGATCGAGGGCAAGGTGACCGGCAAAGCCGGGGCGAGGGGAGTACCGTTTGTCTCACCAGGGCCACCGAATCTGTGTTTGACTACCCGTATCCCGTCGGGCTGAGGAGTGAGATGAATCAGTCATCGCAACCGGAGAGCGAGCAGGTCAAGCGCACGGTCGTGGTGATCACGACGGGGGGAACGATCGCCTCCCGCAAGCGGGGCGGCGCTGTTGTTGCCGCTGACTCCGGGGAGGATTTGGTTTCCCGAGTCGAAGCCGGCCTGGGGATCGAGTTGCAGGTCCGCGAACTCGCGCGGATGGGCTCGTACCAACTCGGCTTCGGTGACCTGCGCCGCATCAACGATGCGGTGCTCGAGGTCTGGCGCGAGGTCCCCGACGCCGCCGGCGTGGTCATCACGCAGGGCACCGACACCTTGGAGGAGACGGCGTTCGTCCTCGACCTCGTCCACGCCGATGACCGGCCTGTCGTCGTCACCGGCGCGATGCGCAACGCTGACGACCCTCGTTCCGACGGGCCGGGCAACCTCGCAGACGCAGCGGCCGTCGCCGCAGCGGCGGACGCCCGGGGACGCGGCGTCCTGGTGTGTTTCGCCGGCAGCATCATCGCTGCCAAGGGAGCGCGAAAGCGCCACACGTCGGCAGACGACGCCTTCGAGTCGAAGCGGGAAGGCGGGCTCCTGGGGCAGGTCGTCGATGGAATCCCGCGATTCGCCTCTGAGCCCCCCGTCGGTCGCAAGCCCTATTTTGCCCCCCTGTCGGCGGAGTTCGACGATCTGCGCGTCGAGATCGTGGACAGCTATCCCGGTGCCGACGGGAGACTGGTCCGGGCCGCGGCGGGCTTGGGCGCCCAGGGCCTCGTCCTTGTCGGCACCGGTGCGGGGAACGCGACGCCAGGGGTGTTCAGTGCCGTCACCCAGTGCCTGGCCGACGGTGTGCCGGTGGTGTTCGGCACCAGGGTGCCGAACGGTTCGGTGTTGGCCATCTACGGAAACGGGGGCGGAGCCGACCTCGCGGCGGCCGGCGCGATCCCCGCGCGTGAACTACCGGTCAGTCAGGCCCGCATCCTGCTCTCCCTGGCGCTGCTGGCCGCACCAGGACGGCGCGCAGGGGAGATCGTCGCCGACTACCTGGCAACCGAACTTCCCGGCAAGACACAATGAATAAGCGGGATCGAGCTATCGGACCGCTGCACGCTCAATGAGGAGGAATGCAATGGCAAAGGACATCAAGGTTGCTTTCGGCATCGACGTCGATGCCGTCGGTGGCTGGCTCGGCTCGTACGGCGGTGAAGATTCCCCCGGCGACATCTCCCGCGGCGTGTTCGCTGGTGAGGTCGGGGTGCCTCGTCTGGCGAACCTGATGAAGAAGTACGACCTTCCGTCCACATGGTTCTGGCCGGGTCATTCCGTCGAGACCTTCCCGGAGCAGTTCGATCTGGTGGTCGAATCCGGGGCCGAGATCGGAGTCCACGGCTACTCGCACGAGAACCCGATCGCGATGACGCGGCAGCAGGAAGCCGACATCCTCGACTACTGCGTCGAACTGATCGAGCGCCGGTCCGGCCGCAAGCCCACCGGCTACGTGGCTCCCTGGTGGGAGTTCAGCCCCGTCACCAATGAACTTCTCGTCGAGCGCGGCATCCTGTACGACCACTCGTTGATGCACCGCGATTTCGAGCCCTACTACGTCCGTGTCGGCGATTCGTGGACCAAGATCGACTACACGAAGGCCGCGGCCGAGTGGATGAAGCCGTTGGTCCGCGGTGAGGAAACGGATCTCGTCGAGATCCCCGCCAGTTGGTACCTCGATGATCTGCCGCCCATGATGTTCATCAAGTCGAGCCCCAACAGCCACGGCTTCGTCAACCCCAGGCATCTTGAGGAGTTGTGGCGGGATCAGTTCGACTGGGTGCACCGCGAGATGGACTACGGCGTGGTCACGTTCACCATTCACCCCGATGTCTCGGGCAAGCCGCAGGTGCTGCTGATGCTCGAGCGCCTGATCGAGCACATCAGCGCGCACGATGGCGTCGAGTGGACGACGTTCACCGATATCGCGCTCGACTTCAAGGCGCGCTTCCCGCGGCAGAAGTAGCGCCGCCTGGCCACTAGGTGCCCGTGGGCGAGGTGCGACGAAAAGCCCGCCTCGCCCACGGGCGCCGGCATGTCTCCTACGTAGAAGGCGTGATGCTCTGATGTGCGCTGCGTGCGGCACAACCTATGAACCCGACGCCCGATTGCTCGGCGGCTTCCACGGACGAGTGGTCATCGCCGGGCGTGCAGAGTCTCTACTCGCCGGGGCGCGAGTGAGATGCCTGCCCGCCGGGTGGATCGTCACGGGGATGACCGGACGCACTGAAGTTGCGCTGACCTTCGGTGACCTGTGTGCGGTCGTGGCACGCCACCTGGGTGTTGACATCAGCCAGTCCCGGCGTGATCTGCTGTCCGATCCGCCCCTGGATTGACGGCGTCGGCGGTACAGCCCGCCGGAACAGCGTGCTGCCCGGTGAACCCGTGAGACTCCGGACAGCGAGCCGGTGGCCGTGGGTACGGTTGCGGTCGCAAGCAACCAGTTCGGAGTGAGGCATGTTTCACCGTCCCCGAAAGCCCGAGCCGGAACCGGTCGGCCCGACCCAGGTCGAGTTGGTTCCTCGCCCAATCCCAGACAACATCCCGCCCGGTCTGAAGATCGCCGCCGCCTGGTCGTGGAGACTGCTGCTCGTAGCGGCTCTCGTCCTCGGCCTGACGTGGCTCGTCAGATACTTCTCTGCCGTGACTGTTCCCGTGGCTGTCGCCGTCCTGCTCACGGCGCTTCTGACCCCGATTTCCCGGCGGTTGCAGAAGTGGGGTCTGCACGCGGTGGCCGCAACGCTGTTGAGCATGCTGGTGCTCGTCATCGTCGTGGTCGGGGTGCTGGTGCTGTTCAGCACGCAGATCGCAAGGGAAGCGCCTGCGCTGGCAGCGGGCGCGCTTGCGGGCATCGAACAACTGTTGCAGTGGCTTGCGCAGGGTCCGCTGCACATCGAGCAGAGCCAGATCAGCGGGTGGATCGGGCAGCTCGGAGACTGGTTGCAGTCGGAGGCCAACTCCATCGCCTCCGGCGCCGCGGCAGTGGGTGCCGGCATCGGCCACTTTCTCGCAGGCCTTGCCATTGCGCTCGTGGCGACGTTCTTCTTCCTGTACCAAGGAGACCGGATCGGGGGATTCCTGCTGAACTTCGTGCCACAGGGGGCACGCCCCCAGGCAGACCGCGCCTCCCGCTTCGGGTGGAATAGTCTCGTGGCCTTCATGCGCGCGCAGGTTCTGGTGTGCCTGGTCGACGCCACGGGAGTCCTGATCGCGGCGCTTGTCCTCCAGGTCCCGATGCCGTGGGCGTTGTTCGCCCTCACCTTCGTGGCGTCGTTCGTCCCGGTTGTCGGCGCTGTCCTCGCCGGCGGCGTCGCGGTCCTGCTGGCACTTGTCGCGCACGGGTGGCTGACGGCGGTGATCATGCTCGCGAGCGTCGTGGCCGTGATGCAGGTTGAGTCCCACTTCCTGCAACCGGTGTTGCTGGGGCGGGCCGTCAACATCCATCCGTTGGCCGTGATCCTCGGCCTGGCTGTCGGGGCGACGATCGCCGGCCTCGTGGGAGCGGTGATGGTGATCCCGGTGCTGGCGTTCGGGGTCGCGTTCGTCCGTTCGATCGCGCGCGAGGGGACTCTGGCCGCCCCTGAGGCCACCCTCAGCGAACCCTGAGAATAGAAAGTTTCGCTTTCTAATCTCGAAAGACTGCGTACGCTTAGAGGCATGAGCACACCAGACCTGACTCCGATCCTGGAGGACCTGGCAGCCGGACGCATCGATGCCGCCGAGGCCGCCAAGAGAATAGACAGACTCAAGTCGCAGGCACAGGAGGTTCCGGTCGAGCCCGCTACCGCCGACTTGCCGGACGAGGACGACCCGATCCCCGGTCACTATGCCCAGCCCAACTTCTCCGATGCTCCGGCCGACGACGTGCCGCCCAGCAAGCGCCGGGCCCAAGGCACCCGGGGTGTCGATCGGATCTCCGTGCGCGCAGTCGGGCGTCGCGTCCGGATCGTCGGTGACCCCGGCGTCGCCACGGCCTCCGCGGAGGGGCCGCACGTCCTGCGCCGCAATGGTTCAGTCCTGGAGGTTTCCAGCGACGGGGACATCGGCCCCAATCTCGACGGCTTCACGCTGCTCAAGCCGCTGCGCAGCCTGGATGACGTGCGCGCGATCGGCCTCGGCAAGGAACTGCTGCTCCGGGTCAATCCGAGCATCATCGTCGATGTCGAGGTGACTGCCGGCAGCCTCAACACCGAGAAACTGCCCTACCTCGGCAAGGTCCGGGTGACAGCGGGGGCCGCCGTCCTCGACGGCATCAACGAGGTCAACGACATGCTCGTCCAGGCAGGTTCGGCGACGGTGAAAGGTGTGATCTCCACCGGCCGGTCTCGCGTTCGGTGCGAGTCCGGGTCGCTCACCGTGCACTTGGGCGAGCAGTCGAACGTCACCATCCATGCCGAGGCGCAACTCGGAAAGGTCGCCTGGTCAGGTCGCCACACCGGCCCGGCGGACGAGGTAGTGATGGGAACGGGTTCGGCCAGGCTCGACCTGACCGTGGTGATGGGCTATGCCACCGTGAAAGCAGGCGAGACCCGTGAGTCGTAGCAAGCACACCTACCACGCCCCGCGGGAATGCCCCGTGTGCGCGGGAGAACTCGTCGTGACCCGGCTCGGATGCCCGGGGTGCGGCTCTGAACTTGCCGGCACGTTCGCCAACTGCTCCTTCTGCTCACTGGAGGAGGGGGAACTCGAGGTGTTGCGGGTGTTCCTGGCTTCACGCGGCAACCTGCGCGAGGTCGAAAAGCACCTGGGGGTTTCCTATCCGACGGCCCGACTGCGGTTCACCGAACTGCTGCTGAAACTGGGCCTGGCAGGAGAAACAGAGGATGCCCCATCGACACTGTCACGCGAGCAGGTCCTGGCCGAAGTGAAGACGGGGGCCCTGGCGCCCAGCGAGGCGGCGAAACTGCTTTCGGCGATGTGAGGTGACAAGAAATCCCGGGGTGCGCTGGCACCCCGGGATCGAACTTGCGGCGGGAGTCAGGCTCTGAACGGCTTGACGTCCAGGATCTTGACGGTGATTGTCTTGCCCGTGGGTGCGAGGTAGGAGACGGTCTGGCCCGGCCGCTTGCCGAGGATCGCTGTGCCGATGGGGGATTGCGGGGAGTAGACCGAGTCGGTGACCGAGTCGTCCAGCCCCAGAACCTCTCGCGAGCCCAGCAAGAAGGTGTCCGTGTCGTCCGGATCGCCGTCAAAGGCCACGGTCACGCGCACCCCGGGCGCCACCTCGTCCGACACCGGGGCTTCTCCCACCTGGGCGTGCGCCAGCATGTCCTGGAGTTGCCGGATGCGCGCCTCTTGATGGCCCTGCTCCTCGCGCGCGGCGTGGTAGCCGCCGTTCTCGGAGAGGTCGCCTTCCTCTCGGGCCGCTGCGATCTTGGCGCTCACGGCCGCCCGGCCATCGCCCTTGAGGAACTCAAGCTCATTCTGCAGGCGGTCGCGGGCCTCCTGCGTGAGCCAGATCACCCCGTTGGATTGTTCTGACATCCCGCGAGTCTACCAAACAGCCCACTTCAGGCCAGGCGGCAGCCCTCAAGGGATGCGGATGTGGCGCGCTTGAACGTCCTGATGGTGACTGTTTCGCGATGGCGTGTGTCAGTGCCCGGTGCGACCCGGACAGTGAGTTCACCCACCCGTTCGTAGGTGACCGACTGGGCGATGACCGTGCACGACGCCGCCCTGGAGGGGTCTGGACGCTCGACCACGACGTCGACCTGAACGTCGGTTTCAGACACGACCGTGAACCCCACCACCTGGCCTGACACCGGGGGATTGGCGCCGATCGTCGCCGCCCAGAGCAGCCACGCCGCCCCCAGGAGTACGACGACCCCGCACATCAGGATGATGATGCGACGTCGACCGCGATGCTTCGGGTAGCGGCGGGCGATCCGGTCGGGAGCGGCGGTGATCACGAGCCCATTCTGCCGCGCTCTCCATGTGGCGGGCACATTTCCGGTGAGGGCCGACGTGCGCTTCACTGTGGGTATGTCCGCACTCGTGAACCGCGTGGATTCCGAAGGCAGGCCCTACCGGCTGCTGCACGTCCACGCGCATCCCGATGACGAATCGTCCAAGGGCGCTGCCACAACGGCCAAGTACGTCGCCGAGGGTGTGCAGGTGCTGGTAGCGACTTGCACCGGCGGGGAACGCGGATCGATCCTGAATCCGAAACTGCAGTCCATGGTGGCCGAGTCCGAGATCGCCGAGGTCCGGAGACGCGAGATGGAGAAGGCGCGGGAAATTCTCGGCGTTGACCAAGTGTGGCTGGGTTTCGCCGATTCTGGCTTCCCGGAGGGCGACCCCCCGCCGCCGCTGCCGGAGGGGTGCTTCGCGTTGCAGGACGTGGACGCCGCCGCCGGGCGGCTGGTGAAGGTGATCCGGGAGTTCCGGCCGCACGTCCTCACGACATACGACGAACGCGGCGGCTATCCACATCCCGACCACATCATGTGCCACAAAGTGTCGATGGCTGCCGTGGATGCCGCAGCAGACCCGAATTCCTGGCCCGAGCACGGTGAGCCGTGGTCGGTGTCGAAGGTGTACTACCAGATGTCGTTTCACCGCAATCGCTACGCGGCGCTGGACCGGCTCATGCACGAACACGGGTTGGAGTCGCCGTACGCGGAGCGGCTACGCGACTGGCAGGATGACGATCTGGCGTCGAGGCTGACGACATTCGTCCCGTGCGCCGACTACTTCGACGTGAGGGACGCGGCACTCCTCGCGCATGCCACCCAGGTCGATCCTGACGGCATGTGGTTTGCGGTACCGCGCGCGATCCAGCAGGCGGGGTGGCCGACCGAGGACTACCAGTTGGTGCGAAGCGCGGTGAGGGTGACACTTCCCGAGTCCGACCTGTTCGCCGGGCTGGACGAACCTGAGGACGCGCACGAGGCGTCGGACTACTCGATCTGACGTCGTTTCCGGAGCGGGACTTGCCCCGTTCTTACCGGAGTAAAGTGACGTCCATGCCGCTGTTGGAAGTGGATCCGGATTCCGTGCAAGCGGGGGTGATCCCGCTGCTCATAGTGATCGGTGCGCTGATCGTGATCGCGCTCGGTTATCTCAGCATGCGGCGGCACATCGGACGCATCACAGCGCCCACGAAGGCCGAACTGGCCGCCGGTGCGCGGGAGGACTCCACAGAACCTGCCGGCGTGGCGGAGTCGAAACCGGACGCGTGACCGGATCGCTGATCCACTGAGGAGACCGACTCAGCGGAGGACGGTCAACAAGATCGCAACGAAGTGGCAGCCCGCCGCGAGCACGGTTCCGAGATGGAACACCTCGTGGAACTCGAACCAGCCAGGCACAGGGTTGGGCCGTTTCAGTGCGTAAGCCACGGCGCCCAGGGTGTAGAACAGCCCTCCCGCCACGAGCAGGATCACGACGGCCGGGCCTCCGGTGGCCCAGAACTGGGCGAGCCACCCGACCGCGACCCAGCCCATCAGCAGGTAAAGCACCGTGTACAACCACCGCGGAGCCCCCAGCCACAGCATCCGGAAGGCTGTTCCCAGTGCAGCCACACCCCAGACGACACTGAGCAGGACGACTCGTGACACGCCGTCCAACAAGGCCACCGTGAGCGGGGTGTAGGTACCGGCGATGAAGATGAAGATGTTGGCGTGATCGGCGCGGCGCAGGCCGGCGCCCACCCCCGGGGCCCAAGTGCCTCTGTGGTAGACGGCACTGGTCGCGAACAGAGCTATCGCGGATAGCGTGTACATGGCCAAAGCACCCCGCAACCCCGGAGTTGGGGCGATGATCATGAGCGCCAGACCGCCGAGCAGTGCCAGTGGCGCGGCCACGAGGTGAAGCCAGCCCCGCAGTCGGGGCTTGGCCGGTACCGATTGCTTCTGCAAAGGCTCGGTGAGTGCGGCTCTCGGCATCTGATCTCCTCCAGTGCGAACCGCAAGTTACGGTTCCGTAAGTAACGTATCCCTGACACGGCCGAGACTCAACCGGGCGCCGCAGCGGGCCACTCAAATGTGCGTCCGGACCGGGATCCGTCGTCGGGGAGAGCCTCCCGCCGCTGCCGCGGCCGGGCTGGAGGCCCTAATCTGAACCCATGGGTCGGCTACGGGAGCAGGTGTCGGAACTCGTCGACGCGCTGCGTCCGAGCGGTTTGTTGTACACGACATACGAACAGCGGCTGGTATCGCGGCTGGACAAGGGGAAACTGCCCCGCCACGTCGCCGTGCTGGCCGACGGAAACCGCCGGTGGGCGCGACTCAACGCACCGGGCGAGTCGCTCGTAGCAGGCTACCGGGCCGGTGCCGACAAGCTGCTCCAGTTCTGTGGCTGGTGCGACGAGGTCGAGATTCCCGTTGTGACGCTGTGGGTGCTCAGCACCGACAACCTGAAGCGCAGTGAGCAGGCCGAGATCGCGCCGCTGCTTGACGTGATCTCGGGCTTGATGGCCGACCTGGCGCAGAGATGGCGCGTCCAGGCCGTCGGGGATCTGGGTCTGCTGCCCACCGACGTGCAGGCGTCCCTTCAGAGATCCGAGCGGGCCGGCGCTCTGCACGCCGGAATGCATGTGAACCTGGCGGTCTCGTACGGCGGACGGCACGAACTCACCGACGCCGTCAGGTCGCTGCTCAGTGACCAAGCCGCCACCGGCGTCTCGATCGAAGAATTGGCGCAGAACCTCACCGATGAACAGATAGCTGCCCACCTCTACACCAAGGGTCAGCCCGACCCGGATCTCATCATTCGCACCTCGGGCGAGCAGCGCCTGTCCGGGTTCCTGCTGTGGCAATCGGCCCACAGCGAGTTCTACTTCTGTGAGGCACTGTGGCCGGATTTCCGCAAGGTCGACTTCATCCGGGCTCTCCGCTCGTATGCCCAGCGTGAGCGCCGATACGGACGCTGACGCAGGCGTGTTCGCCGCGGGATCTGACCCGGCCTGACATAGATTCGAAGCGCGAGCACGTCCACGCCTGCTCGTCCGGGAGGCAATCCATGCGTCGTCCGGCTCAGCCGAGCTTGACCCGCGGGCCCGCACCAGGCCCTTCGCCCCTGGCAGTCACCTAGCTAGGTGGGGCCGGGCGGGTGGTGCCGTGCGGCCCCGGAAACGGACTGTCGTGAAAGCACCCGCCACCGATCGAGCGGCCACAGCAAACAGGCTGGCTCTCAAGACGTACGTGATCGACACCTCGGTGCTGTTGAGTGATCCGAACGCGCTGCGACGCTTCGCCGAACATGACGTCGTGCTCCCCCTGGTCGTGATCACCGAACTCGAGGGCAAGCGGCATCACCCCGAACTTGGATACTTCGCCCGCAGCGCGCTGCGGTTTCTGGACGACCTCCGGATCGAGCACGGACGCCTGGACGATCGGATCACCGTCAACGCCTCCGGCGGCGGCCTGCGGGTGGAACTCAACCACACCGACCCGGCCGTGCTCCCGCCCGGATTCCGCCTGGGTGACAACGACTCCCGCATCCTGTCGGTGGCACTCAACTACCAAGCGGAGGGTGGCAACGTCGTCCTGGTCTCCAAGGACCTGCCGCTGCGGGTCAAGGCTGCGTCCGTCGGGGTGGCCGCGGAGGAGTACCGAGCCGAGATGGCCGTGCAGAGCGAATGGACCGGAATGGTCGAAGTCGACGCAACCCCCGGCGAGGTCGACCAGCTGTACGCCACCGGACACGTCGCCGTGTCGGCCACGTTCGGAGTGCCGTGCAACACCGGGGTCGTCCTGCATGGCGGGGGTTCGTCGGCCCTGGGGCGGGTGCTTCCGAGTGGCCAGGTGAAGCTCATCAAGTCCGATCGGGACTGTTTCGGGATCCATGGCCGCTCAGCCGAGCAGCGGGTCGCCCTGGACCTGCTCCTCGACCCGGAGGTCGGCATCGTGTCCCTCGGCGGGCGGGCCGGGACGGGGAAATCGGCCATCGCGCTGTGCGCCGGGCTTGAGACCGTGCTGGAACGGCGGCAGCACTCGAAGGTCGTCGTGTTCCGACCGCTGTACCCGGTCGGTGGCCAGGAACTGGGTTACCTCCCCGGCGGAGAGGGAGAGAAGATGCAGCCCTGGGCGCAGGCCGTGTTCGACACCCTCGGGGCCGTGACGAACAAGAACGTGATCGAAGAGGTCACCGATCGCGGAATGCTCGAGGTCCTGCCGCTGACCCACATCCGCGGCCGGTCGCTGCACGATTGCTTCGTGATCGTGGACGAGGCACAGTCCCTCGAGCGGAACGTGTTGCTCACGGTGCTGAGCCGCATCGGGCAGGGGAGCCGCGTCGTCCTCACTCACGATGTCGCCCAGCGCGACAACCTGCGGGTGGGCAGGCACGACGGTGTTGTCGCCGTGATCGACAAGCTCAAGGGACACCCGCTCTTCGCCCACGTCACCCTGACGCGGCCCGAGAGATCGCCCATCGCCGCCCTGGTGACCGAGATGCTGGAGGACGTCGGGTCCTGACCCGTGGTCCGGCCAGCAGGTGTTTCGGCCGCCACTGACACTGGTTCGGTCGAGGGAGGATGCCTGTCGGCTCAGCCCTCGGCGGAGGTGCCTTGCGCCAGGGCAGCAGAGACGCGGTCCCTAGCACCGGCGAGAAACCGCTCACAAGTCCGTGCCAGTTGCTCCCCGCGCTCCCACAGGGTCATGGATTCTGCGAGCGGCACGTTGCCGGCCTCGAGTTTGGAGACGATCTCAAGCAGTTGGTCGCGGGCCTGCTCGTAGGTGAGCGGTTCCGGGTCAGTCATGGCGCCTCCTTGGGCGAGTGGAGCGGACGATCAGGTCGAGTTCGCCGTCGGCAACCAGCGCGTGGATGGCTGCGTCCGGCTCGGTCTGGCTGACAGCTGAGATGGTGTTGCGGTCAGCGTCGAGCAGGATCGCGTAACCACGGGCGAGGGTGCCTTGGGGCGACAGTGCCCGGACACGGCCGCGAATGTGGGCGAGGTCAGTCGCGCGGCGTTCGAGGTCGGATTTCGCGGCGCGGGCGAGGCGGGAGCGCAGCGCCTCCAGCCGCTCGGCCTGTAGATCGAGAACACCGGTGGGTGCGCGGAGCACCGGCCGGGCCCGCAGTGAGGCGAGCCGGGTCTCGTTTTCGCGGATCATGCCGGTGACGGCCCGGCGCGCTCTGGCGACGGTTGTCCGGACTCGGTCGAGTTCTTCCGCGACGTCGGGCACGATCACCTTGGCGGCGGCGGTCGGCGTCGAGGCGCGCAGATCCGCCACATGATCCAGCAGCGGGGTGTCGACCTCGTGGCCGATGGCGCTCACGACCGGTGTGTGGCACTTGGCAACCGCCCGCACCAACCCCTCGTCGGAGAAGGGCAGCAGATCCTCGAACGATCCACCGCCGCGCGCGATCACGATCACGTCCACGTCAGGCAGGGCGTCCAACTCCCCGAGCGCCGCCATCACCTGCCCGGCGGCCTGTGGCCCTTGCACTTGCGCGTGGCGGATCGTGAATACGGCGGCAGGCCAGCGGTCGTGGACGGTTGTGGTCACGTCCCGCTCGGCGGCGCTGCCGGCCCCGGTGACGAGTCCGATTCGCCGCGGCAGGAAGGGGAGCCGCCGCTTCAGGGCCGGATCGAACAGTCCCTCGGCACGCAGTTGCTGCTTGAGTTGCTCGAGTTGCTGCAACAGCCTGCCCTGGCCTACCTGCCGCAGTTCGCTGCAGCCGAACACCAGTCGGCCGCTCGTCAGCCACACTCCGGGCTGGAGCAGCGCGGCCACCGTCGTTCCCGGGACCAGCGGCCCTGCAGCTTCGAGCGCCTGGGTCGTAATCGTCACCGACGCCGACGTGTCCGACAGCCTGTCGCGCAGCGTCAGGAAGTGCAGGCTCGTTTGCCTTCTCTTTACCTCCACCACCTGCCCTTCGGTCCAGATGGCGCCGAGCCTTTCCACCCATTTCTTGACCTCGGTCAGGACGACCCGCAGCGGCACGGGCTGATCGGGCGAGTTTGCCAGGGGCATGCGAGCACCTTAGCCGGGACTTCCGACATCGGACGCGGTGGGGCCCACGGGCTGCAAAGCGGCAGAGGGGCACGCGAAACCGGCCGCATAGACTGGGCCCCATGGCAGATGACAGGCGGATCGTCGTGGCGGCCCCCCGCGGATACTGCGCGGGGGTCGACCGTGCGGTGGTGACGGTGGAGCGCGCGCTGGAAATGGTCGGTGCGCCGGTCTACGTGCGCAAACAGATCGTCCACAACCGGCACGTCGTCGAGGACTTGGAGGCGCGCGGAGCCATCTTCGTCGAGGAACTGTCCGAGGTGCCGACAGGCGCGACGGTCGTGTTCTCCGCGCACGGGGTGTCCCCGCAGGTGCACGCCGAGGCGGCCGAACGCGGGCTCAAGACGATCGATGCCACCTGTCCGCTGGTCACCAAGGTGCACAAAGAGGCCAAGCGGTTCGCCGCGGCAGGCGTGGAGATCCTGCTCATCGGTCACGCCGGCCACGAGGAGGTCGAGGGCACCACGGGGGAGGCGCCCGACCACATCACCCTCGTCCAATCACCGGCAGACGTCGCGAATGTCGAGGTCACCGACCCGGCGCGGGTCGCTTGGCTCAGCCAGACCACGTTGAGCGTCGATGAGACGTGGGACACCGTCGCCAAGTTGCGGGAGCGCTTCCCGCTGCTCATGGACCCACCCAGCGATGACATCTGTTATGCGACCCAGAATCGGCAGTCGGCGGTCAAACAGATTGCGCAGCAGGCGGATCTGGTGATTGTCGTCGGGTCGCAGAACTCGTCCAACTCCGTGAGACTGGTCGAGGTGGCGCTCGAGGCGGGAGCCCGGACGGCCTATCGGGTCGACAACGCGACCGAGATCCAGGAGGAGTGGTTGGAAGGCGTCACCAGCGTCGCGGTCACGAGCGGGGCGTCGGTGCCCGATTCGCTGGTGCAAGGCGTGTTGGGGTTCTTCCGCGAGCGGGGTTTCCCCGAAGCGGTCGAGGAAAGGCTGACAGAGGAGAACCTCGTCTTCGCGTTGCCGCCGGAGTTGCGGAAACTGCACCGGTAGGGCCGTCTTGGCCCATGTCTGCGCCTGCGGCACACTGGGCGGGTGATCCTTGACGCCTCTGCCGTTGACGCCGCTGCTGAACGCCTGCGCGGGGTCGCGATCGTCACCCCGTTGCAGTTGAACCAACGCCTGTCCGAGGCGACGGGGGCAAGGATCTGGTTCAAGCGCGAAGATCTGCAGCCGGTGCGGTCGTACAAGATCCGTGGTGCTTACAACTTGATGTCGCAGTTGAGTCACCAGGAGCGCGAGGCCGGGGTCATCTGCGCCAGCGCGGGCAATCACGGGCAGGGCGTGGCCCTGTCTTGCGCATTGCTGGGAATCAAAGGACGCATCTTCGTGCCCTCCACCACCCCCCGGCAGAAGCGCCAGCGGATGACCGAACTTGGCGGCGGGTCGGTCGAACTCGTCGTGACGGGCGACACCTATGACGATGCGGCCGCAGCGGCCAAGCTAGAGGCCGCAGTCAGCGGCGCCACCATGGTCCCGGCATTCGACGATGCTCGCACGATCGCGGGTGGCGGAACGTGCGCGAAGGAGATCGTGGAGCAGTTGGGGCATGCGCCGGCCGCGATCGTGGTGCCGGTCGGGGGCGCCGGCATGATCGCCGGGTGCCTGACCTGGCTGGCGGAGCGGGCGCCGCAGACCACCGTGGTGGCGGCCGAGCCCAGCGGCGCTGCTTCGCTTGCGGCTGCCCTGGAAGCAGGACAGCCCGTCACCTTGAGCAAGTTGGATACCTTCGTCGACGGCGCCGCCGTGCGCCGCGTCGGCAACCTGACTTTCGTACTGGCAGCAAGGCACCGGCCGGTGACCGTCGCGGTCCCCGAGGGGCGGATCTGCTCGGAGATGCTGGCCATGTACCAGACCGACGGCATCATCGCCGAGCCCGCGGGGGCGCTGGCGTCGGCAGCACTGGGAATCTTTCGGCCGCAACCGGGCACCGATGTAGTCGTGGTCGTGTCCGGCGGAAACAACGACGTGTCACGCTATGCCGAGATTCTCGAGCGGTCCCTTGTTTACGAGGGACGCAAGCACTATTTCCTGGTGAACTTCCCCCAGGAACCGGGCGCGCTGCGGCGCTTCCTGGACGAGGTGCTCGGGCCCGAGGACGACATCACCCACTTCGAGTACGTCAAGCGCAGCAATCGCGAGACGGGCCCCGCCCTTGTCGGCATCGAACTGGCTCGTCCCGATGATCTTGTGGGATTGCTCGAACGCATGGCGGCCAGCCCCATGACGTTCGAGGTGATCGATCCGGCCGGCCCGATGCACCGCTTCTTGATCTAATTATCCCAGCGCGCCTGCGCCCCTAGGAGTAACTTTGGGAGTCACCCCAGTGATCGGACTCCCATGCCTCGCGTCATTCCTTCCGCGCTTCCGCGCGTGACCGACCTGATCGGTTCAGTGAAACTGCCTCCGCTTGACCGGATCGTCCGGCGCCCCGAGATCACCTACTTCGCATACTCGGTGGTCGGCGCCGACGGCGAAACCACGAGTCAGGAAGACATCTTCGCCGTCTCTCCGGTTACCGGCGACATCCGGCGGATCACCGACGACCGGGATGGCCCGTACATCAGCGACCGAGATCCGGCATGGGCGCCGGACAGGTCGTCCATCGCACTGCACCGGTCGGACGGCGGCCCGTCACGCCTGTACGTCATCGCATCAGGGACGGGGGTGACCACCGCGGCACACTCGGAGGGCTTCTCGCCAGTGTGGGCCCGGCCAGACTGGTTGCTGTATCGCAGCCAGATCGACCCCGCAACGGGAGCCGCTTTTGACCCCTGGCGCATCGAGGTCTGGGCGTTGAACCTCGTCAACGGCGGTATCTGTCGCATCACTGACGTCGGCCCCGAACGGCAGATCGATGAGATGTCCTGGCACCCGGCCGCCGGGCTGGTTCTCGGCATGTCAGAGGCAGGCGGCAGTTCGAGGTTGTACGTCATTCCCGCTGCCGCCGTCCATGCCGCCCGGCTTGGTGGTCTGCCGGTCGCAAGTGCCGGTCTCACACCGCTGACCGCGATCGCAGGAGAAGCCGGAGCGCCGAGTTGGTCGCCGACGGCGGATCGCGTGGCGTACTCCACGTGGACGCCCGGATCGCCGTCCCGCGTCGGCTTCATCGACCTGGAAACCGGCAAGGTGACACTGGTGCCCGGCCCAGTCGCCGCGTCCCCGGTGCTTGCCGACTACGGCCCGGTGTTCTCACCCGACGGCAAGCAACTTGCTTTCTGCCGTGGGCATGAGGATGAGTACTCGGAGATCTGCCTCTACAACGTCAACTCCAGGAAGGTGCGGCAACTCACCGACGAGAACAGGACGAGATTCAAGGGTTCTCTCGACTGGTAATTGAAACGCCAGGCTGGACGCCGTCACGCACGGCTTGTTGACGCCGCGAGCGTGATGTTGACGAGCGGCGGGTCAGCTTATCTGTCGCAACGGCCTGGGGGACGGGTCGCCCGGCAAGCTCTCGATCGCCGGCGGTTGACGGGACAGCAACTCGCGCTCGGGCAGCGGTTCGCGGCCGATCAGCACCCCCACCTCGACGGCGTCGGCGACGAGTTCGGTGGCTGCGATCGGGCGGACCGCCTCGCTGACGCCCGCCGTGAGTTCGAGTTCGGCGGTCGTCACCTTGAGATCGCGGAACTTGCGGGCGCTGACCAGCACGCGGCTCTCCATGGACCCCACCGCCTCGTTGTAGGCCTTCACGGAGGTCTGCAGGCTGCGCCCCAGCCTGTCGAAGTGCTTGCCCATGTTGCCGAGGCGCTCGTACAACTCCTGCCCCAGTTGGGCAACCTCGGCTGCGTTCTCTGCGACACGAGCCTGCTTCCAGCCGTAGGAGACGGCTCGCAGCGTCGCGATGAGGGTTGTCGGTGTGGCCAGCACGACGTCCTTCAAAGCGGCGTGTTCATGCAGGTCGGGCATGCGCTGCAGCGCCTCGGCGGCCAGCGCCTCACTTGGCATGAACAGCACCACGAACTCGGGCGTGCCGGTGTCGGCCTGCCAGTACCGTTTGCCTGCAAGGGCGTCGACGTGCCCCCGGACGTTCTTCGCGAACTGCTGCAACCGCCGCTCGGCCTCGATGTCGTCGTCGGTTTCCTGGGCGTCGAGAAAGCCCGTCAGCGGCATCTTGGCGTCCACGTACAAGAACTTGCCGTCGCACAGGTTGACCTTCAGGTCGGGCCGGATCTGGCCGTCGGATGTCGAAGCCGTCGCCTGCTGCATGAAGTCGCAGTGTTCGACCATGCCCGCTAGTTCGACCACGCGCTTCAACTGCATCTCGCCCCAGGCTCCTCGCACCTGCGGTTTGCGCAGGGCGGTTGTGAGAGCGTGAGTCTCGCGCCGCAGCGCCTCACTGGTCTGATGCACCGATTGCACCTGGCTGCGCAAGTCGCTGGACATACGGACGCGTTCCTTCTCGACCTCTGTGAGCCTGTTGCTGAAGGCCTCCAGCGACTCGCGCACCGGCGTCAGCAACTGTTCGGTGGCCTGCAGTCGCCGTGCCGCCGATTCGTCGACCGCCTTGCCCTGCCGTTCGATGGTCTCGCTCGACATCACCTTGAACTGCGTGAGCAGGCTTTCGCGATCGGCCGCCAGATCGGACGCCCGCTGAATTGCCGCGTCGCGCTCGGCTTCGGCCGTACCCACGGACTGCCTCGCTTCGGCCAGTCGGGCGTGGACCGCGTTGACTTCGGCGCGGGCAGCCTCGGCGCGAGCCGTCGCGTGGGCCGCCTCTTCGCCGGCGTGGGCGATCTCGGCTCGGACGTCGGACAGTTCGGCTTTCGCTTGCGCCAGATCGGCCCGGTGGCGTTCTTCGTCGGCCCGGGCCTGGGCGACCTGGGTGTCGAAGCGGGCTCGGAAGACGAGCCAGACTGCGAGCGCAGCCGTGATGCCGCCTGCGATCAGGCCGACCACCAGGGTGAGGACTGCGGTTGAGTTCATACCGGGAATCTTGCCCGGCCCCACTGACAGTTTTCGTCGCGACCCTCCGTGGAGTCCGATTTGGAATGGGGGCAGGCGCGGACGCCGCCCCCTCGCAGCGAGGTGACCCCGCGATGACCGAGTCGTCGCGGTCGGTGTGCGCGAGTTCTCCGGGCACGTGGGGTGACCGATAGGCTTGCGCCTCGTGGCATTGACAATCGGAATCGTCGGACTGCCGAATGCGGGCAAGTCCACTCTCTTCAACGCACTGACCCGCAACAACGTGCTCGCGGCGAACTACCCATTCGCGACGATCGAGCCGAACATCGGCGTGGTCGGCGTCCCGGACGAGCGTCTGCCTGTGCTCGGCGAGATGTTCAAGTCCGCTCAGATCATCCCTGCCACTGTGAGCTTCGTCGACATTGCCGGCATCGTCAGCGGCGCCAGCCAGGGCGAGGGCATGGGCAACGCGTTCCTCGCCAACATTCGCGAGGCGGATGCGATCTGCCAGGTCACGCGCGTCTTTCGTGACGTCGACGTCAGCCACGTGAACGGCAAGGTTGAACCGGCGTCCGACCTGGAGATCATCTCCACCGAACTCATCCTCGCCGACCTGCAGACCATCGAGCGTGCCCTGCCCCGCATCGAGAAGGAGGCTCGCATGCGCAAGGACCGGCAGGAGACCCTCACCGCGATCAAACAGGCCGAAGCAGTGCTCGCCGAAGGGCGGACGGTTTTCGCCGCCGGTCTCGACTTGGCGCCCCTGCGCGAGTTGTTCCTGCTGACCGCCAAGCCATTCATCTATGTATTCAACGTGGACGCCGATCTGCTCGCAGAGCCTGCGGCGCTGGAACAGTTACGCTCCCTCGTCGCACCGGCCGAAGCCGTCGTCCTGGACGCCAAGGTCGAGTCGGAACTCACCGAGTTGGAGCCGGATGAGGCTCGCGAATT
>WBZS01000884.1_pt1 | contig 28965 bp, 27 predicted proteins | sample 5204201 | NCBI WGS metagenome assembly WBZS01 (sample SAMN12344357, study PRJNA552823) | activated sludge metagenome | biome: Activated sludge suspended growth; feature: Nitrification reactor; material: Wastewater; isolation source: activated sludge from nitrification reactor of wastewater... | reverse complement strand
TTCCACAACCAGCATTCCAATCGCGGCCTCCGCAAATCCCGGAGGCCAGTGTGGACCCTAAGCCACGGGGTCCCGATTGAATGCAAATCTGCCCCGCAGCGGGGTCCCTATTCCATGAAAAAGAACATCCATCAGCACCTACGTGCCCCTATGCTGCGCCTAGCAACCAATGCAAACCCGCCGATGCGTACGCCACGGCCGGAAAATACCGCACAGCGGTTCGAGGGGGGTTCCAGTATCAACATCTATCGTTCTCAATCGCCTCAGCAATGAGGGAGATTGAGCATGGCACAAATGGAAACTATGCAATTTCGGAGAACGATACGGCGGCACCAATTGCGCGAAATGGTGCCGCTGGCCGACAGCACGATCTACGCGATGGAGCAGCGGGGGGAATTTCCTCGCCGGTTCGCGCTCTCGCCGAGATGCATCGTGTGGGACCTCGCCGAAGTCGAGGCGTGGCTGTTGGCGCGCCGCGCTGCCCCAATCCGTCGAGCACAGCACCCTGATGTTACCAAGCGTAAATTCCGTCCGGTCAAAGAGCGGGATCAAGCTCCATCAAGGGCATAGCTGGCGGTAGGAGCGTGGGAACGTGCTTCCTGCCCTCGACCCAGGCGTCAACGATATCCGCCCACTCCTGCATCATGTGCCGACGCTGAACCTCATACTCAGCCTTGCTATAGACGCCCCGGGACGAGCGCCCGTCCTCATGCGCCAGGCACTTTTCGATCCAGTCACGGTTGAAGCCCAGTTCGTTGAGCAGCGTTGATCCCCTGCGCCGGAGATCGTGGACGGTGAACGGCTCCAGCGGCAATCCTTCCTTCTTCGCCTGATCCACAACGGCGTAGGTGATCCGATTGAAGGTCGCGCGAGACATGGGGGCATCCGCGTCATACCGGGACGGCAGCAGATAACGGGAGTTACCGGCGCAGGTCTTCAGCGCAATCATGATGTCGAGGGTCTGCCGGCACAGATAGACGTTTTGCGGCTTTGACCGCTTCATCCGCTCCTTGGGGATTGTCCACACGGCGTTGTCGAAATCAACCTCGTCCCAGACCGCATCCTGCAGTTCGCTTTTCCGGACCATCGTGAGCAGGTACAGCTTCATGCCTAGGCGGATTGTCGGCAGTGTTGCCACATGCTCGAGTTGCTTGAGCATGACGCGGATCTCGGTCGGGGACAGTGCGCGATCCTTCGGCGTGAAGGTGGCGATCGAGGCCGGACCGACGTCATCGGCCGGGTTCGCAACCTTCTCGCCATGGAGAATGGCAAAGCCATAGATCTGTTTCAGGATATCGCGCACATGGATCGCAGTCGCCGGTGCGCCCCGTTCAACGATCTTGGCGCAATGAGCTCGAAGATCATCGGGGGTGATCTCGACCAGCAAACGGTTTCGCCAGATCGGCATAAGCTCCCGCTCGAAGATCGACCGGCGCATGGCACGCGTGCTGTCGGCCATAGGCGCGTTGACGAGCCATTTTTCACCGAACTCACCGAAGCTTTTAGCTTCCTTGATTCGGCGCTTCTCCCGCTGCTTCTCAATGGCAGGCGACCTTCCCTCCGCGATCGCTCGGCGTGCGTCCAGGCACAGTTCGCGAGCCCGGGCGAGGGATATCCCGTCTCGTGCGTATTTGCCGAGATAGACGGTCTCACGGCGTCCGTTCAGGCGGTAGTCCAGCCTGAACGAGATGGCGCCCGACGGTAAAACACGCACATACATGCCGTCCCTGTCGGATACCTTGTACATTTTTTCTTTTGGTTTCAGCGCCTTAAGCGCCGCATCGGTCAACATCCTGAGTCACCTCGCGAAAAGTACCGTCACGCGGTTTTGCGGGGCTCTCTGCGGAACAACCTATTGTAAAACAGGTTCTTATGCCAAAAAAGTACCGTCAGGAGCCTCATTCCCCCTGACGGTTCTTTCAAATTTCGTGATGATCAATATGGGCGAGGTCCGTCAGGCGGGCCTACACCGCCGATCTATGCCCGCCGATAGTCGCCGATAGATGGAGAACGGAAATTTTTTTGTTTTCAGTGGGTTATATCGTACTGGAGCGTATTTTTGGATACCGCCGGATGGGTCTGAATCATTCCCACTCGATCGTGCCCGGCGGCTTGCTCGTCACGTCGTAGACGACGCGGTTGACGCCGCGCACCTCGTTGATGATGCGAGTGGCGACCTTGCCGAGGAAGGCCATGTCGAAGGGATAGAAGTCCGCCGTCATGCCGTCGACGGAGGTCACCGCGCGCAAGCCGCAGACGAATTCGTAGGTGCGGTAGTCGCCCATGACGCCGACGGTCTGCACGGGCAGCAGCACCGCGAAGGCCTGCCAGATCCTGTCATAGAGGCCGGCCTTGCGGATCTCGTCGAGGTAGATGGCGTCGGCCTCCTGCAGGATCGCAATCTTCTCGCGCGTGACGCCGCCGGGCAGACGAATGGCGAGGCCTGGGCCGGGGAACGGGTGGCGGCCGACGAAGCGTTCGGGCAGGCCGAGTTCGCGGCCGAGCGCGCGCACCTCGTCCTTGAACAGTTCGCGCAGCGGCTCCACCAGCTTCATGTGCATGCACTCGGGCAGGCCGCCGACATTGTGGTGGCTCTTGATCGTCACCGACGGTCCGCCGGAGAACGAGACGCTCTCGATGACGTCAGGGTAGAGCGTGCCCTGGGCGAGGAATTCGGCGCCGCCGATCTTCTTCGCCTCCTCCTCGAACACCTCGATGAACAGGCGGCCGATGGTCTTGCGCTTCTTTTCCGGGTCGGCCTCGCCCTCGAGCGCGCCGATGAAGCGGTCGGAAGCGTCCACATGGACGAGCGGGATGTTGTAGTGGCCGCGGAACATGTCCACGACCTCGGCCGCCTCGTTCTTCCGCATCAGCCCGTGGTCGACGAAGATGCAGGTCAGCCGATCGCCGATCGCCTCGTGGATGAGCACGGCGGCGACGGAGGAGTCGACGCCGCCGGAAAGGCCGCAGACCACCCTGCCCGTCTCGCCCACCTGCTCGCGGATCTTGGCGATCATCTCCTTGCGGTAGGCGGCCATGGTCCAGTCGGATTTGAGGCCGACGATGTTGTGGACGAAATTGGCGATGAGGCGGCCGCCATCCGGCGTGTGCACCACCTCCGGATGGAACATGGTCGTGTAGTATTTCCGCCCCTCGTCGACGGCGATGGCGAAGGGCGCATTGGCCGATACGCCGACCACCTCGAAGCCCTCGGGCAGTTCGGTCACGCGGTCGCCGTGGCTCATCCAGACCGGGTAATGGCCGCCCACTTCCCAGATGCCCTCGAAGAGCGGGCTCTCCTTCAGGATCTCCACATCGGCGCGGCCGAATTCGCGCGCATGCCCGCCCTCGACCCTGCCGCCGAGCTGGGTCGCAAGCGTCTGCTGGCCGTAGCAGATGCCGAGGATCGGCGCGCCCGTCTCGAACACGTCCGCCGGCGCACGCGGGCTGCCGGCGTCGAGTACCGAAGCCGGACCGCCGGAGAAGATCACGCCCTTCGGCTTCAGGCGGGCAAATGCCTGCGCCGCATTCTGGAACGGATGGATCTCGCAGTAGACGCCGGTCTCGCGTACCCGCCGGGCGATCAGCTGCGTGACCTGGCTGCCGAAATCGATGATGAGGATGGTATCGTGATGGGGCGCGCTCATGGCGCGGCTTTAAGGAAAATCACGAGTCGGCGCAACGGCTTGGCGCGCGGGCTTCACAATCCGATTCCGTCTGCTCACAAAGCGGTTCAGCGCGTTCGGCCAATAGTTCAGGACGGGCTAATTGCCGTGACCCGAGCGCTTCGCGCAGGCGCCCGACCGCGCCGGCCAGCTTCTCGTCGACGACATGGAGATATTCGGTCCAGTCGTCGATGTGGTTGAGGTCTTGCCTGCCGTCGGAAATGCCGCGCAGGCCGATCAGCGGCACGCCGAATGCCATCGCGGCGCGCAGATGGGCGAAGGTCTCCATGTCGACCATGTCGGCATCGATCGCGTCATAGGCGGCGCCCGAGACGATGGTCGCGCCGGTCGACAGGCGGGCGGCGGGGATTCCGGGAATGCGCTGCGGCAGCACGACTTCCTTCGGCAGGTCGAGGAAGGGCGTCAGCCCCTTCTCGATGCCGAGCGGCGAGGCGTCGACGTCGCGCCACGACACGGAGGCGACCTGGTAGACCTCGGTCTGGACGAGGGTGCGCGAGCCGGCGGAGCCGAGCGAGACGACGAGGTCCGGCAAGGCGCCGCGCGCCTCCCGCCTCGCCAGTTCGACGGCAAGGCCGACCCCCGCCTCCACCGGCCCGACCCCGGTGAAGACAGGATCGATCAGGCGCCTGAGGTGCTCGCCATATTCGGCCTCGACAGCCATGACGAAGAGGATGCCGGCGCTCAACCGAGCAGGCCTTCGCGCCCGGTCACCGTCATCAGCGTGCCCGTCATGGTGGCGACGAGCTTGACGTCGCCGTCGGCGGTCATCGCGTAGGCGCGTCCGTCGGAGACGAGGATGGTGCGGCCGGGCTTGGTCACCTCGCCGCGCACGAGGAACTTCTCGCCCTTGGCCGGCGCAAGGAGGTTCACCTTGAATTCGATGGTGAGAATCGCCGCGTCGATCGGCATCAGCGTGTAGGCCGCATAGCCGCAGGCCGAATCGAGGATCGTGGCGACGATGCCGGCATGCAGGAAACCGTGCTGCTGGGTATGGGATTCGTCGAAGGGCATCTCGATTTCGACGATGCCGGGGGTCACACGGGTCAGCGTCGCATTCAGTGTCCGCATGATCGCCTGGCGCGCGAAACTCTCGTGCACGCGCGTTTCGAAATCGCCGTCATGGGGTTTGAACGGAGTCATTGCCGACGGTCCTGTTGCATTGCAGCAAGACTGCCACGAGTTGACGCGCGCGGCAACGGTGTCAGTTGAGCCAATAGAACGCCGCGTTGAGCGCCGTCGCAAACGATACCCAGGCTGCGTAGGGAACGAACAGCAGCGCGGGCGTCCGGTTGCCGCGCCACGACATCCCGATGAACGCAAGAATGCTCACCAGCAGCGCGGAGATCACTGCCAGCGCCGGCCCGATCGCATGGGCGGTAAAAAACACCGGGGACCACGCGAAATTCAGCGCCATTTGAACGAACCAGACATACATCGGCGCGCCCGAGGGGCCGCGCCTCCATGTCAGCCAGCCCGCCACCGCGATCATCGCGTAGAGAACGGTCCAGACCGGGGCAAACACCCAAGCGGGAGGATTGAACGACGGCTTGGCGAGGCCGGCGAACCATTCGCCCGGCAGCGTCTGCGTGCCGATCAGAATCCCGCCGCCCATGACCACGAACAGGAAAACCAGAAGGGAAAGCCGATTCCGCATCATGATCCTCTTTTGTCCGGACTGCGGTTAGAGATTCCTCGCGGATCATCGCGTCCGCTCAAGAACGGAAACGAAGAAACCGTCGGTCCCGGTGAGGCGCGGCGAGAGCATCGCGCCATGGGCGCCGAACCGCGCCCGCCCGGCGGTTCCGGGCAGTTTGCGCTGCCATTCCGCCTGCATGTCCCGCACGGCGAAATCCGGATGGGCGGCCACGAAGGCGTCGATCTGCCTTTCGTTTTCCGCCGGAAAAACCGAACAGGTGACGTAAGCCAGCCGCCCGCCGGGCTTCACGAAGCGCGCCGCCTCGGCAAGGATCGCCGCCTGCTCGCCGACTCTTGTTTCGAGTTGCCGATCGGTAAGCCGCCACTTCGCGTCGGGGCGCCTGCGCCACGTGCCGGAGCCCGCGCAGGGCGCGTCGACCAGAACCAGGTCCATGCGGCCGTCCAGAGGCGCCAGCGCTTCGGCGCGGGCAAGAACCTGGATATTGCGCGCGGAGGCGCGTTTCTGGCGGTCGAAGATCGGGGCCAGACGCGCCTTCTCCGAATCGTAGGCGAAGATCTGGCCCTTGTTGGCAAAGCGGGCGGCGAGCGCCAGCGTCTTGCCGCCGGCTCCGGCGCAATAATCGAGGACCTGCCCGGGGGCGTCCGGAGCGGCGAGCAGGGCGACGATCTGCGAACCTTCGTCCTGCACCTCGAACCAGCCCTTGGCGAAGGCGGGTTCGGCCTGGACGTTCGGGTGGCGGCCCGAACCTTCGATCGGTGCAATGCGAACGGCATCCGGCGCAATCGGTCCGGGCATGGCACCGAGGTGTTGCAAATCCTTCAAGACCTTGGCGCGCGATGCTTTCAGCGTGTTGGCGCGCAGATCGAGCGGCGGGCGCTGCGAAAGTGCCGCGGCCTCCGCGATCCAGTCCTCGCCGAAAGCGGCCTGGAAATGCGGAACGCACCAGTCCGGCACATCCGCGCGCACGGCGTCCGGCGCATCGCCCAGATTGCGCGACGCCCAGGCGGCACGCTCGTGGTCATCGAGCACAGGCGGTGCGAAACTGTCACCGGCGAGCGCCTGATCCAGCGATTGCGGCGTGTCGCCGCCGACCGTCATCAGCGCACCGAAAGCATTGGCGCGGGCGGTCTCGGCGTCCATCCGCCATGCGGTGGAACGTTTCAGACGAAGCGCATCGTAGACGATATTGCCGATGGCAGCGCGGTCGCCCGAACCGGCAAAACGATGCGACAGGCCCCAGTCCTTGAGCGCATCGGCCGCCGGACGGTGCCGCGCATCCATGTCGGCAAGGATCTCGATCGCGGCGGCAAGCCGCCCTCCAAGGCGCATGGCGTGATTTCCCGGTTCTCCAGCCGCTTTAGCCGGGTCTTGCGGCGAACGCCACCGCCGAGGCGACAGGGCTGCGGCATTCCGTCCGTTGGCATGACACATTCAAATTCCCAAATATGTTGAAACGCCCAAGGAGGTTGCCATGACCGAAGACGCCGTCGTCACCTTCCCGCAACTCAATCGCCGCGCGCCGGATTTCGACGCCCCGACCACCCACGGACAGAAGAAGCTTTCCGACTACAAGGGCAAGTGGCTGATCCTGTTCTCCCATCCGGCCGATTTCACGCCGGTCTGCACGACCGAATTCATGGGGTTCCAGAAGCACTACGACACGTTCAAGGCGATGAATGTGGAACTGCTCGGGCTCTCCATCGACAGCCATTATGCCCACATCGCCTGGGTCCGTTCGATCAAGGACAATTTTGGCGTCGACATCAAGTTCCCGATCATCGCCGACCTGTCGATGGAGGTCGCCAAGGCCTATGGCATGATCCAGCCGGGCGCCTCCGACACCTCGGCGGTGCGCGCAACCTTCATCATCGATCCCGAAGGCATCCTGCGGGCGATGGTCTACTACCCGATGAGCAATGGCCGCTCGATCGACGAGTTCGTGCGCATCGTCCAGGCGTTGCAGACCTCCGACGAGCACAAGATCGCGACGCCGGAAAACTGGCACCCCGGCGAAAAGGTCATCGTGCCGCCGCCGGCGACCACCGAAGCTGCCGCCAAACGGGCTTCGGAAGGCTACGACTACACCGACTGGTACTTTTCGAAGAAAAACGTGGCCTGAATCCTCCCTTACACGGGCCACGCAAGGGGCCGGAGCGGCAACGCTCCGGCCTTCCTATGTCCGCTTCAGGTTCAGCAGATTGCCGGTCAGGATGAGCGCGGCGCCGAAAATCGTGTAGGCGTCGACGGCCTCCGCGTAGACGAGCCAGGCGACAATCGCCGTCGCTGGCACACGCAGGAAATCCATCGGCACGACCACCGTCGCATCGGCATAGCGCATCGCCTGGGCCATGGCGAAATGGGAGAATGTCCCGACGAAGGCGATCAGCACGATCCACGGCCACAGGAATGTCGGCACCGGTTGCCAGACCAGGGTGGCCGGGACGATCCCGATCGTTCCCTGGATGACCAGCATCCAGAAGATGATTCGCACGACACTGTCCGTACGCGTCAACGTCTTGATGAGTACAACCGAGATGGCGAAGCCGACAGCGGCGGCGAGCGAGATGAGCTGGCCGGGGACGAGGTGGCCGGCATCGGGCCTGACGATGATCACGACGCCGACAAGACCGAGAACGACCGCGGCCACCTTGAAGGAGTTCATGCGCTCGCCAAGGACGAATACGGCGAGAATCGCTGTCCAGATCGGCATGGTGAATTCGATGGAAATCACCTGGGCCAGCGGAATCATGGTCACAGCAACCAGCCAGCCATACTGCGCAGCGTAGTGGACAACGTTGCGCCAGATGTGGCGCCATGGATACGCCGTCTTCATGGCGGCAAAGCCGCCGGCTTGCAGGACCAGCGGCATCAGCATGAAAAAGCCGATGATGGCGCGGAGCTCCATCACCTGGAACGCGTTGATGCGGCTTGCCGTCTCTCTGCCGGCAACGGCCATCGTCACCATGCAGGCAAGCCATACCGCCATCCATAGCGCGGCCTTGAGGTTCGACGGCGCTGGCGCAGTCATCGGCGCTGTCCCGGTGGATCGTTTGCGGGCCGTACATGAAAACCGCGTCTGGCGACAGACCGCGGAGGGCTTGCATCCCGCGATAATAGGTCAATAATGTTGTCGTATCTTTCTTGCCGGAGGATTTGCGATGACCGACGACCGCCCGCTTGCCATCCTCGCTCCCGACGCGCCGCCGCGCACAAAGCCGTCCAACTATCCCGAACCCTTCGCCGCGATGATGGCGGGACGCGTCAAGCAGCCGCTCGGGGACCTGTTCGGATTGAAGACCTTTGGCGTCAATCTGACGACATTGAAGCCCGGCGGGCAATCGGCGCTGATGCACCGCCATTCCAGGCAGGATGAGTTCGTCTATATCCTGTCCGGCGAACCGGTGCTGGCGACAGACCGCGGCGAGATGCAGCTTGGGCCGGGAATGTGCGCTGGTTTCCCGGCCGGCGGCGTCGCCCATCACCTGGTCAACCGGACCGAGCGGGATGTCGTCTATCTCGAGATCGGCGACCGTACTCCCGGCGACGAAGGCAGCTACCCCAACGATGACATCGCCGCCGCGCTCGGCGCCGATGGCAAGTGGCAATTCACCCACAAGGACGGCACGCCCTACTGATGCGGATACAGGCCCGCCAGGCGCAGCACCAGTAAAAGCCACAGCAGGCCGACCGCCAGCCAGCCGAGGATGAACAGCGGCCGACGATAGCGGATGCGATTGGTCGTGACGTGCACGGCCGCGTGCGCGATGCGGCTCAGCGCGAAGATCCAAGCGATGGAAACCGCCGCTAACGTCGCAGCGCCGGTTCCATGCAACGCGAGGACAACGGCGAAAAACAGCACCGGCAGCTCGAACTGGTTTTCGAGGCTGTTTCGCACAAACAGCGAGCGCTCCGGCTCGGCATTGTTCTCGCGGAACTGCCGGTTGGTGGCCTCGCCGGCGGCGATTGCCGCCTGGCGGCGCTTCGACATCAGCCAGTAGATGAAATAGGTCAGTGCCGCCTGCACCACTGCAGGCCAGAGAATGGCATCCCCGGTCATCTTCCCTCCCTTGCCCGCCGCCCGAAGAACCAGAGCGCGGCAGGAAGGGCGATGGTAGGCACGACGAAGACCCATTTCCAGAGGGTCAGAAGCGACGCGGCGGCAACCGTCGCCGGCGAGATCGTCGTCGGATCGGCGACCAGCGGGGCTACCGCCATGTTCTCCGAGAAGTCGCACCCGAGATAGAACAGGGGCGCGACCGCGGCGAGCGCAAAGCGGCGCAACCCTGCCATGCGCGCGAACCAGCCGACGCGGGATCCGAGCGCCATCGTGAGCGCGGCCGAAGCGAAGGCGAAGGCCGGTGGGAACAGCAGGTCGAGAAAGAAGGTATGGAGATTGAGGAAGGCGATGCGCCCGTCGCGACCAAGGGCATCGATCCAGGCCTTCACCGATTCCGCCGTGTAGCCGGAAACGTGCATGTCGGGGCTTTGCAGGCCGCCTGCCATCGGCACCAGCCAGCCCTGATGCAGCACCGCCAGCGCGACGTAAAGGATGACCGCGACGACGGTCGACCAGGCGGCCACGGGATGGGCTCGGAAAAAGGTCACTGGCCAGTCCTCCGGTGGTTGCGACGCAGGGCGCGCCATCCGACGATGGATAGTCCGACGACCAGCAGCGTCATTGCGGTGCTGACGACAACGGACTTGGCGACGGAGATGCGGCTTGCCGATGCGGCCAGCTCCGGATCGAACGAATCGGGCGGCGTTGTCAGCATCACCGCAACCGCGTGGTTCTCGGCGAGATCCAGCCCTGCGGCAGGGATGGCAAGGGCGGCGGCGATCAAGGTCGCGGCGATGCGTGACAAGCCGAGGCGCGATCCGACCCAGGAAAGGCCGATGAACAGCGACAGGCCGTTCAGAACGGGAAACGCGGTGTCGAGGCGCTGCTGGATATGGAGATAGTCATCCCGTCCGCGCTCGCCGAGAGCGATGAGGAGCGCCCTCGCCGTTTCGGCGTCGTAGCCGACCGGCCGCATGTCGAACATGCGCGTGTCGGCGAGGCCGCCTGCGCCGGCGATTGCCGAGAGGTGGGGCATGGTGACAAGCAGCATGGCAAGATAGACTGTCGCCGTTGCTGCCAGGATGGCAGTCGCGGCAAGGACGGTCCAGCGGCGCGCCATGTCAGACCGAACCGGGATAGTTCGGGCTTTCGCGCGTGATGGTCACGTCATGGGCGTGGCTTTCGCGCAGGCCCGCGTTCGAGATGCGCACGAAACTCGACTTGTCGCGGAAGGAAACGAGGTCGCCGGCCCCGACATAGCCCATCGCGGCCTTGAGGCCGCCGGCAAGCTGGTGCAGCACGCCCGACACCGGCCCCTTGTAGGGAACCTGCCCCTCGATGCCCTCCGGCACCAGTTTCAGCGCGTCGCGCACCTCCGCCTGAAAATAGCGGTCGGCCGAGCCGCGCGCCATCGCGCCGACGGAACCCATGCCGCGATACGCCTTGTAGGAGCGACCCTGGTACAGGTAGACCTCGCCGGGGCTCTCGTCGGTGCCGGCTAGAAGAGAGCCGACCATGGCCGCGCGCGCGCCGGCGGCGAGCGCCTTGGCGAGATCGCCCGAATACTTGATGCCGCCGTCGGCGATGACCGAGACATTGGCGTCGTCGGCGACCCGGACGGCGCTCATGATTGCCGAAAGCTGCGGTACGCCGACGCCCGCGACGATGCGGGTCGTGCAGATCGAGCCTGGGCCGATCCCGACCTTGACGGCGTCGGCGCCGGCATCGATCAGCGCCTTGGCGCCGTCCGGCGTGGCAATGTTGCCGGCGAGGATGCGAACCGAGTTGGAAATCTTCTTGGCCCGTGTCACTGCATCGAGCACGCGCTGCGAATGGCCGTGCGCCGTGTCGATCACAAGCAGGTCGACGCCGGCTTCGACCAGCCGCTCGGCACGCTCAAAGCCGTCGTCGCCGACCGAGGTCGCGGCGGCGACGCGCAGGCGCCCCTGCGCATCCTTCGAGGCGTTCGGATTGAGCTGCGACTTCTCGATGTCCTTGACGGTGATGAGGCCGACGCAGCGGCCAGCCGCGTCGGTGACCAGCAGCTTCTCGATGCGGTGCTTGTGGAGCAGGCGCTTGGCCTCGTCCTGGTCGACGCTCTCGTGCACCGTCACCAGGTTTTCGCGCGTCATCAGTTCGTAAATGCGCTGGTTCGGATCGGAGGCGAAGCGGACGTCGCGATTGGTGAGAATGCCGACGAGGCGTCCGGGCTTGTTGCCGCGCGAGCCATCCTCGACCACCGGAATACCGGAGATGCCGTGCGCCCGCATCAGCGCCTTGGCCTCGGCCAGCGTCGCCTCCGGCCCGATGGTGACCGGGTTCACCACCATGCCACTCTCGAATTTCTTGACCTGGCGGACTTCCTCGGCCTGCTGTTCCGGCGAGAGGTTGCGATGGATGACGCCGATGCCGCCGGCCTGCGCCATGGCGATGGCGAGGCGCGATTCGGTGACGGTATCCATCGCCGCCGACAGGATCGGCAGGTTGAGGTCGATGTCGCCGGCGATTCGCGTGCGGATGTCCGTATCGCCGGGCATGACGGTTGAATGCCCTGGCAGGAGGAGCACATCGTCGAAGGTGAGCGCCAGTTCGCCCGTCGCGGTTTCGATGATCTTCGCCATGGCCGATCCCTTCCTGAAATGCACGAAACGCCGGCGACAACTGTCCGCGCGGCGATTCGGTTGACCCTGCATGAGGATTGGCGCGGGCTCCTACCACGAGCCGCCGGGTATGGGAAGCGGCGATGGCATGGCGAAACGCCTCAGCGCCGGTGCGGGCGTGCGTGCCATATCCGCGCCACCTCCGCCTGCGAGACGCCAAAGCGGCGGCGCAACTGTCTTGCCAGTGCCGTATGCCCGCCCTACGAAAAGGTTGCAGACAGGAACCGTCAATGGACGAGACCGAGCCGACACAGCCGGCACAGCCGACACTTCCAGCGCCCGCCATCGAGCGCCACGCCTTCGCCTTCACCGGCGAATGGAAGGAGTATTTCGGCATCTGGATCGTCAACGTGCTGCTGACGATCGTCACGCTCGGCATCTATTCGGCCTGGGCGAAGGTGCGCCGGCAGCGCTGGTTCTACGGCCACACCCATATCGCCGGATCCGCCTTCGAGTACCACGCCCGACCGATGCAGATCCTCATCGGCCGCATCATCGTGCTGGCACTGATCGGCGCCTATAACCTCGCGGTCACTTTCGTTCCGCCGCTCGGGATCGTCATCGGCATCGTCTTCCTGGTTGCAGCGCCCTGGTTCATCGCGCGCGGGCTTCGCTTCAATGCCCGGGTGACGAGCTGGCGCAACCGGCGGTTCGATTTCACCGGAACCTATTGGGGCGCCTGGCCCGGCTTCGTGTTGTGGCCGATGGCTGCGTATTCGACCGGCGGGATCCTCGCGCCCTTCGCCTCGCGCTCGGGCTGGGCCTATGTGCTCGGAAAGGCCCGCTTCGCCGGGCGGTCAATCGGTTGCGATCCCGATCTCGGTCGCCTCTTCCGCCAGCTCGGTCCTGCCGTGCTCGTGATCCTCGCCGGCATCGGCGTCGGCCTCATTGCCGTCGTCGCCGCCTTTGCCCTGTCCAACGGATTCCTCTCCGACATGGTCAGCGCCTTCGATCCCGACAAGGACGATTCTCCGCGCATGGCCCTGCTGCTCGCCGCGATGGCCTATTTCATCCTGATCCCGTTCCTGCTGGTGTTCGCGCTCTCCGGCCTCGTCTATCGCGTGGGCGTCCGCAACGTCGTGCTGAGCGCCACCGTGCTGGACGGGCGCCACATGCTGCATTCGGCGATCGGCAGACGGCGCTATCTGTTTATCGCGGTGACCAATTTCCTCGCCACGATCTTCACTTTCGGCCTGATGCGGCCCTGGGCGGCGGTGCGCATGGCCCGCTACATGGCGGCTTCGACGGCGCTCTATGCCGCCGGATCGCTCGACCACTACATGGCAAGCGAACTCGACGAGGGCAGCGCTGCGCCGGCGGAGTATCTTGATGTCGAAGGCTTCGATTTCGGCTTCTGAAGGCGTCGACGGCGTCTTCCACGCCGCCGGTGGCGTGCCGGGAGCGCGGGCGCGCCTGCTCATCTCCGCCGCGGGCGTGGCGCGCGTGGAAACCGGCGGCGCGCCATTTGCCCAGGCTCCGCTCACCGACCTCGACATTTCCGAACGGCTCGGTTCGGTCGCCCGCCGTGTGGCGTTTCCCGACGGCGGCCTGTTCGAGACCGATGACAATGACGGCGTCGACCGCCTGCTCGGCCGCAAGGGGCCGGGACTGGTCGCGTCGCTCGAACGCTTTCATCCGCGCCTCGCCCTTCTTGTCGTTCTGGTGCTGCTGCTCGGCGCCGGGATTTATCGTTATGCCGTACCCGTTCTCGTCGAGGTCGCGGTCGCCATCACGCCGCCAGCGGTCCCGGCGCTGATGAGCAAGGGCACGTTGGAATCGCTCGACGCAGCGGTCTTCGAGCCGACGGCGCTGGAGAAGGAGCGCCAGCGAGCGCTGCTCGAAGGCTTCAACGCGCTGGCACGGCTCACCCCGCGCGGTATCGACGGATACGTCCTGCATTTTAGGCGGGGCGGCTCCATCGGTCCCAATGCCTTCGCGCTCCCCGATGGCGCGGTGGTGCTGACCGATGAACTGGTCGAACTGGCAGGAAAAGACGACGAGATGATCTTTGGTGTCTTTGCCCACGAACTGGGGCATGTGGAGCACGAGGACGCGCTGCGCCGGCTCTACCGCGCCGCTGGCGTCGCGGGGCTTATCATGCTGATCGGCGGCGACATCGGCTCGGGCGCGGAGGACGTGCTGGTGCAGGGTGCGGGCCTCGCCACGCTTTCCTATTCGCGCGGGCAGGAAGCGTCCGCCGACCGCTATTCCGTCGACCTGATGCACCGCGCCGGCAAGGACCCTGCCGCCATCGCGCGGTTTTTCCGTGTTCTGATGGAAAAACTCGACGACAAGGGCATGAGCGATTTCTTCTCGACCCATCCGGCGACCGAAGGTCGCGCGCAGGAGGTGGAGCGGCTGGCAAAGGAACTCGCCGCGCGGTGAAACGGCGCCAAACCTGGTTCCATCGCACGGAAAGCTCGGGTAAACCGGCGCGTCCAACCGGTTCCCGCCCGTGTCGCGCGCCGTTCCTGCCCTCCTCGCCGTCGCGCTCTTCATGGAGCAGATGGATTCCACCGTGATCGCGACGGCATTGCCGGCGATCGCCGAGGATATCGGCTCCTCGCCGGTGGCGCTGAAACTGGCTCTGACGTCCTATCTCGTAGCGCTGGCGATCTTCATCCCGCTGAGCGGCTGGATTGCCGACCGTTTCGGCGCCAAGAGGGTATTCCGCTGGGCGATCGTCGTTTTCGTGCTCGGATCGTTGTCGTGCGCGGCGGCAGGATCGCTGCCGGCCTTCGTCGGCGCGCGCTTCCTGCAGGGCGCGGGCGCTTCGATGATGACGCCCGTCGGCCGCGTGATCCTCGTGCGCGCGCTGCCGCGCACCGAACTTGTCAACGCCTGGGCGACGCTGACAATTCCGGTACTGATCGGGCCTCTCGCCGGTCCGCCGATCGGCGGGTTCCTGGCGACCTATGTGTCCTGGCACTGGATCTTTCTGATCAACCTGCCGATCGGCGCCTTCGGCTTGGCGCTGGCGACGCGCATCCTGCCCGACCTTCCCGGCCAACCGATGCCGGCGCCGGACCTGTCCGGTTTTGTCCTGACCGGCACGGCCGCGGCGGGCCTTGTCTTCGGACTGTCGGTCGTGTCGCTGCCGGCGCTGCCGCCCATCATCGGCGCGATTTCGATCGTCACGGGCCTGACCGCGGCCGGGCTCTACGTTCTCCATTGCCGACGAACCGAGCGGCCGATCCTCGATCTCGCGCTGTTCCGCCGCCCGTCGCTGCGCGCCGCCGTGCTCGGTGGCTTCCTGTTTAGGATCGGGGTCGGCGCCGCGCCGTTTCTGCTCCCCCTCCTCTTCCAGCTGGTGTTCGGCCTGACGCCGTTCGCCTCGGGACTTCTGACCTTCGTGACCGCCGCCGGTGCCATCGCAATGAAGTTCCTCGTGCGGCCGATCCTTGCCACGCTCGGCTTCCGAACCACATTGGCCGGGGCGTCGTTCATCAGCGGAATCCTGATCGCTGTGATGGCGGCATTTTCGTCTGCCTGGCCGACCGTAGCGCTGATGAGCGTGCTGTTCGGCTCGGGTTTCTTCCGGTCACTGTTCTTCACCTCGGTCAATCCCCTGACCTTCGCGGAGACGACCGACGCGGAAGCGGCGCAGGCGACCGCCCTCGCCTCGGTGTTCCAGCAGGTGTCGATCGCCTGCGGGGTTGCGCTGGCCGGCGGCGTCCTGGAGGCCTCGACGCTGGTTACCGGCACACTCGGTGCGGAGGCCTTCCGTCCCGCCTTCCTGGCAACCGGCGCCATTGCCGGCGCGTCGGCGCTGTTCTACGTACGGATGGACCCGGCGGTCAGTGCCAATCTTTCGGCAAAACCGCAGGCTTCGGCGCGCTCCTGACGGTGCGGGGGCGGGTCCGGCCGGATATCAATTCAGGGGAGCCTGACATGAAGGACCTGCCGATCTTCCCCGACCTGAATGGGGTTCCGGTGTTCATTACCGGCGGTGGCTCGGGCATCGGGGCGGCGTTGACCGAGGGCTTCCTCCGACAGGGCTCCCGCGTGGCGTTCTGCCAGCGCCGCGACGGCGAAGCATTCTGCGACACGATGGAACGAGAGACCGGCAACCGGCCCCTGTTCATCGCCTGCGACGTGACCGACACAGACCAGCTCCGCGCGACCCTGGCGCAGGCCGCCGAGGCGCACGGCCCGATCACTGTGCTCGTCAACAACGCCGCCAACGACCAGCGTCACGAAACGCTGTCCACGGACGAAGCGTTCTGGGACTGGTCGATGGCGATCAACCTCAAGGCCTATTTCTTTGCTGCCCAGGCCGTGATCCCGGGCATGCAGAAGGCCGGTGGCGGCTCGATCGTCAATTTCAGCTCGATCAGCTACATGATGGGCAATGCCGGCTACCCGGTCTACACGACGGCGAACTCCGGCATCAACGGCATGACGCGCAGCCTGGCGCGCGAGTTCGGCGGCGACCGCATCCGCGTCAACGCGCTCGCGCCTGGCTGGGTCCTGACCGAGAAGCAGAAAGAGAAATGGGTCACGCCGGAAGGGCTTGCCGCCCACCTTGCCCGGCAGTGCTTGCAGGAGCCGCTCGAGCCGGAAGACATCGTCGGCGGCTGCCTGTTCCTCGCGTCAAAAGCGTCCAAGGCGATGACCGGACAGGCGCTGGTCATCGACGGCGGCGTGGTGGTGACCGGCTGAGGTCCAAGCGCGACGGTACAAGTTCACAGACGGCGCCCTCAGTCTTCCGAAGCGTCCTGACGGCCCTTGAAGCCCTTGGCCAGAAGGAACAGTTCGACCGATTCGGCGCGGCTCGCCTTCGGCTTGACGTGGCGGACCTCGGCGAAATGGCGCTTGAGGCGGGCGAGCAACTCGTTTTCGGTGCCGCCCTGGAAGGTCTTGGCGAGGAAATGGCCGCCGGGGGCCAGGACGTCCATGGCGAATTCCGCTGCCGCCTCGGTCAGCGCCACGGTGCGCAGGTGGTCGGTGCGCTGGTGGCCAGTGGTCGGTGCGGCCATATCGGACAGGACGACATCCGGCGGCGCGCCGAGCGTTTCCATCAGCCGCGCCGGGGCGGAATCGTCGAGGAAATCCATCTCCAGGACGACTGCGCCGGGCACGGCATCCATGCCGAGATAGTCGATACCGACGACGCGCAGTTTCTCATCGGTCGAATTCACGCGGTCGACGGCCACCTGGGTCCAGCCGCCCGGTGCCGCTCCGAGGTCGATGACCCGCTGGCCGGGTTTGAGCAGGCGGTACTTGTCGTCGATCTCGATCAGCTTGAAAGCGGCGCGCGAGCGCCAGCCTTCGGCCTTGGCGCGCTGGACGTAGGGGTCGTTGATATGGCGCTCCAGCCAGCGCCGGGACGACGCCTTGATCGAACCCTTCTTCTTGAGGCGCGCGTGCAGGGTGCGCCCGCCGCCGCCTTTCGGCCCCTTGCCGCCGCCCGCGCTCAACGCCGGCCTCCTCCGTGCCGCCATGCGCCATCGGCGGCCATCAGTTCGATCAGCATGCCCTCACGCAAGCCTCGGTCGGCCACGCGCAGACGCTCGGCCGGCCAGGTGCGGCGGATCGCCTCGAGAATGGCGCAGCCGGCGATGACCAGATCGGCGCGGTCAGCGCCGATGCACGGGTTGGCCACCCGTTCCTCAAAACTCCATCCCACGACCTTGTCCATCATCGCGTCGACCTCGCCGCTCTCGAGCCAAAGCCCGTCGACCCGGCGGCGGTCGTAGCGCGCCAGCCCAAGATGGACGCCGGCCAATGTCGTCACCGTTCCGGAGGTGCCAAGAAGGTGGAACCCGGTGCGGTCGGCAAGATGGGCGACAGCGTTGCGCCCGGCAAAATCGCCCAGCAGGGCCTCGACCTCGCCGACCATCGTCTCGAAGGTCGCGCGCGTCACCTCATGGCCGCCATGCCGTTCGGCGAGCGACACAACGCCGATGCGCAGCGAGGTCCAGTCGACAATGTGGCGCGCGAGGCGGCGCGAACGATCGCGCGAGCAGTCGATCAATGCCACCTCTGTCGATCCGCCGCCGATATCGAACAGGACGACGCCCTCGGCCCAGGGCTCGACCAGCGACCCGCATCCCGAAACGGCGAGCCGCGCTTCGGTCTGACGATCGACAATCTCGAGTTCCAGCCCGGCCTCGTTGCGGACGCGCTCCAGGAATTCGCGGCCGTTGTCGGCGGCTCGGCAGGCTTCCGTTGCGATCAGCCGGGAAGCGACGACGCGGTGCTGGGAGAGCTTTCCGGCGCAGGTTTTCAGCGCTTCGACTGCCCGGTCCATGGCGGCCTCGCTCAGGCGCCCGCTCGCCGTCAATCCTTCGCCAAGGCGGACGATGCGCGAAAAGGCATCGACAACGCGAAACTGGCCCGGGCGCGTGGGGGTCGCCATCAGCAGGCGGCAGTTGTTGGTGCCGAGATCGAGCGCGGCATAAACCGGAAGCGAGCCCAGGCGATTGCGGGTCTGCGTTGTCTCGGGGGCCGGAGGCGGCGCTGGCGGCGGAACCGGCGCCTTTGCAACGGCAGGCGGACGTTCTGCCGAACTGCCGGGCGTATGGACAAAAGGCGACCGACCGCGCCGGCGCTTACGCCGCTTGCGATTTTTGCGATGGGCGTCCTGGGCGCCGGTATCGTTGCTTCCGCTGGCCGGCGGTGCCGGATGGCGGGAGACGGGTTCGGCCGCGTCGGCTTTCCCCGATGGCGCCCCGGCGACCGGCACGATGCCGGCGCTATCCGGGTCTTCCACGTCAGTTCCTTCAGGCACCGCGCTGGTCCCGCGAGGGCCGCGTCAAGGCGCCGGTGATTGTTTCAGTTGACAATAAGGTAGTGGCGAGAAAGCAAAACACAATGGCAAAACGTCGTGATGTTGCCGCTCCGACCGCGCGGCGCATTGGCCTTGACTCTTGGCGGGGCGCGGTTACATACGGCCGCGTCGTCGCCGAAAGGCGGCTTCCCCGTGCTGGGGGATAGTTTAACGGTAGAACAGCGGACTCTGACTCCGTTAGTCTTGGTTCGAATCCAGGTCCCCCAGCCAAATCCCTCCTGCCAGCCGCCGATCAGGAACGACACCTCAGCCCGTCAGGCCGAGCAGGCGTGCGGCGTTGTTCTTCACGATATCAGGGCGGAGCTCGTCCTTGATGGCGATGCTGTCGAAATCGGCGAGCCAGCGCTCGGGCGAGATCATCGGCCAGTCGGATCCGAACAGGACCTTCCTTCTCAGCATCGTATTGCAGTAGCGCACCAGGATGTCCGGGAAATAGCGCGGCGACCAGCCCGACAGGTCGATGTAGACGTTGGGCTTGTGTTGGGCGACGGCGAGCGCCTCCTCCTGCCAGGGGAACGACGGGTGCGCCATGATGATCTTCAGGTCAGGGAAATCGACCGCGACATCATCGATGTACATCGGATTGGAGTATTTCAGCCGCATGCCGTTGCCGCCGCGCATCCCGGACCCCACACCCGTCTGGCCGGTATGGAACAGCGCAATCGCCCCGTGCTCCTGCAGCACCTCGTAGAGTTCATAGGCCATGCGATCGTTGGGGTAGAAGCCCTGGAAGGTCGGATGGAACTTGAAGCCCTTGATGCCGAAATCGTTGATCAGGCGCCTCGCCTCGCGCACGCCCATCTTGCCTTTCCACGGATCGATGGAGGCAAACGGGATCAGCACATCGGCGTTTTCGGCGGCAAGTTCGGCCACCTCCTCGTTCCTGTAGCGGCGGTAGCCGGTCTCGCGCTCGGCATCGACGGGGAAGATGACGGCGGCGATGTTCTGCTCGCGGTAGTGCGCCGCGGTCTCACGGATGGTCGGCGGATGGGTCCAGGGCGCGCGAAAATACTTCGCCATCGTCGTCTGCAGGTCGTCATAGCCGTCATCGGCATGGAGGCCGCAAGGCTCCTCGGCGTGGGTGTGGATGTCGATCGCACGGACCTTGGAAATGTCGACCACGGTCTACTCCTGTCTTTGGGCCGTCAGCGGACGCGGACGACGGCGGGGTCATTGTCGTCGTAGAGACGCGCGAGCTGGGCGGCGCGGCGCTTGACGATCGCGGAGACGTTGAGGCTGCCCTTGGCGGTGATCTCGCCGTCGCCGACCGATGGCGGCTCGGAAAGCACGACGGCTCGGGTGATGCGGTTGGACGAACCGGTGGCCTTGGACGCAATGTCGTGCAGGCGGTCCTGCAATTCCCTGCCGAAATCCGGGCAGACGCAGCAGCCGCCGGAGAGGTCGGCCGCGCCGGACACCTTGCCGGCCGCCGGGAAGATCATCAGCCCGATCTCGTTATGGCCTTCGCCGACGACAATGAGGTCCTGCGCCAGGCCCTGCAAAGCCCCGAGCGCGCGGATGCGCAAGGTCGTCGCCTGCACCCAGGTGCCGGACACGAGCTTGAAATCCTCGGTCAGGCGGCCGTCGAACAGAACCCCGCGCGACGGATCGTCGGGGTCGACCCAACGCACCGCATCGCCCGTGATGAAGAAGCCTTCCTCATCGAAACTCGTCGCGGTCTTCTGCGGATCGGCGAAATAGCCATCGATGACGTTCGGGCCGCGGACGCGAAGGTCGTAGCGGTTGTCGCCGACCGGGACGAGCCTGGCTTCAAGGCCAGGTACCGGAACGCCGATCATGCCGGACTTGGCCCCCTTCTCGTAGTAGAGCAAGGCCGCGGGCGCCGTCTCGGTCATGCCCCAGGACGAGATCATCAGCGGTACCTCGCCTTTCTCGGCGACCGCCATCTCCTCCACCGCGTTCCAGATTTCCATCGGCAGCGAGGCGCCAGCATAGAAAAACAGGTCCAGTTCGCCGAAATATTTGCGCCGAAGAGCGGCATCCTCCTTCATCGCCGCGACCGCCAGGCCATGTGCCAGCGGCACGTTCAAGGACATCGTGCCGGCCCTGCTGCGGATATTCTCGACGGAGCGCTCGAACAGCCGGCCGACCGGCTTGCCGTCGTCGATGTACAGGCTGCCGCCATTCGACAGCGCCATGTTGAAATTGGAATTTCCCGCGAAAACGTGGTTCCAGGGCAACCAGTCGAGAATGCGGTGCGGCTTGCTGCGCAAGAGCGGCAGGCAGGCGAGATACTGCGCCTGGTTCACGCACATCATCCGCTGGGTCTGCGGAACACCTTTTGGATTGGCGGTCGAACCGGAGGTGAAAAGGATTTTCGCCAGCGTGTCCGGACCGACCTTGGCGTAGGCTTCCTCCAACCGGGCTTCGCTGGCCGCATTCGTGCCGGAAAGCAGGTCCTCGAAGGCAATGACCGGGCGCTGTGCGCCCCCGGTCTTCGATGCGATGACCTTCACGTCGGCGAGGAACGGCAGCATGATCGCCGCGCCGAACTGGGCGGCATCCGCCACATAGACCGCGACCGGCCGGGCCCTGCCGATGCAGTATTCAAGCTTGGAATTGGCGGCCGGGACGAGCGAATATTGTTCGGCGAGCGGCACCAGCGGCGCGCCGATCATCTGGGTCGCCAGTGCCAGGATACCGTGATCGACGGAGGGGCCGGAAAGGGCTGCGACCGGATGGCCGGCATCGACGCCAAGCGCGATGAGAGAGGCAGCGACATTGCGCGCCAGCACGCGCGCCTGCGCATAGGTGACCTCGCGCCAGCCCTCGCCCTCGCGCTCCGCGATGAAGACCCGGTCCGGCGTCTCCGCGGTCCAGCGGTCCAGCCAAACGATCGTATCGTTGACGACCTCCCCGAGTTCCAGGCCGGACGCGACGATCATGCTGCCGTCCGGACGCCGTTCGACGGTGACCGAATGCTTGGGATGCACATCGTTCATGGCGTCTGCCCTGTCTTGCTTTGCACTGCGGCGCTCTCGATTTTCCGAAGCGAATTGACCAGCGACGTGCGCTCGCCGGTTGTTATCCCGGCGAACAGGGCCTCCTCGCGCATCGCGATTGCCGCGCGGGCCCTGTCTTGGAGCGACTTCCCGGCCGGCGTCGCATACAGGGTCTGGGCGCGCCGGTCGGTCCGGCAGGCCCGGCGTTCGATCAGGCGGCGCTGTTCGAGGAGATCGATGAGCCCGACAAGGTTCGACCGTTCAAGCGCCAGCAGGTCGGCAAGGTGCGAGGGTCGCAGACCGGGATTGTCGACGATGATGGCAAGTGCGGAATAGGAAACCAGCCTCAGATCGAAGGCTTCGAGCGCGCAGGTCAGGTCCGACTGGACAGCCATCCATGCGCGCTTCAGCCCGTAACCGGCGAAGCTGCGCAGGATGCGGTCGTCGGGCTGGAGTTCGGCTTCCATCAGCGTTTCGCAAAAGCCGGTTCGCGCTTCTCCAGGAACGCTTTCAAGCCCTCGATGGCATCGGGACTTGTCTGCGTCAGCGCCGCGCACAGGCTTTCGGCGAACAAGCCGTCGGCCTTGGCCATGTCCTCGATGCGGGACAACCCCTGAATCATGATGTAATTGGAAAGCGGCGCGTTGGTGGCGATCTTGCGCGCCAGATCCTTCGCCAACGGCAGCGCCTCGCCTTCGCCGACCGCGTAGTGGGTCAGGCCGAGCGCCAGCCCCTCCTGTGCGTTGTACTTGCGACCCGTCAGCATCATCTCGATCATGCGGTCGGCGCCGAGAATGCGGCCGACGCGCACCGAGGCACCGCCGCCGACGAAGATGCCGCGGCGGCCCTCGGGCAATTGGAAGATGGTGGACGGTTCGGCGATGCGCACGTGGGTCGATGTCGCGAGTTCCAGTCCGCCACCAATGACCGCGCCGAACATCGCCGACACCACCGGAAGCCCGCCGTACTGGATTTTCTCCATCACCGCGTGCCAGCCGCGCGAATGGCGCATCGTTCCCTCGGCGTCGCGCTGCTTGTGTTCCGAAAGATCCAGTCCGGAACAGAAATGGCCCTCCGTCCCCGTCAGCACCACGACGCGCACGCCCTCGGGCGGTCGGGTAAAGAAGACGTCGATCTCGCCGAGAAGCTCATCGCACATGGCGTTACGCTTGCCGGGACGGTTCATGGTGAGGACAGCGAGATTACCCTCGATCTCGATTTTGAGCATGCTCATCGCTTCGCCCGCCTTGATGCCAGAATGTTCGTTTTAGTTATATTGTATAATAGTTTTTTGCAACAACTTTTCCGATTGGCGCCGCTTCGCCTGTTCAGCCGGGCATCCCTCCTCCAGACAGGTGCTTGCTCCTCGCTACCTCGCGCGGTTACGGTCCGATCCGTCCAATGGCCTGAGGGGCTGCGCACATGACCGACATCGACCTTCCCGGGCTCGTCCGGCTGCTGGAGCGCAAGCCCCGCGGCGGCAGGACGATAGTTGCGCTGGCTGGCGCGCCTGGTTCGGGCAAATCGACGATCGCCGAGGAACTGGTGCGCCGGCTGAATGCGGCCGAGGATGGACGCGCGGCGCTTCTGCCGATGGACGGTTTCCACTTCGACGACACTTTTCTCGACCAACTCGGACGCCGCGCGCGCAAGGGAGCGCCAGACACGTTCGACGTCGACGGCCTGCGCGCCATGCTTCAGCGCCTGCACACCAACAGCGACGCGAGCGTGGTGGTACCGGTCTTCGACCGGGCGATCGAGATCGCTCGTGCCGGCGCAAGGCCGATCCCCCGTGCGGTCGAGATCGTCGTGACCGAAGGCAATTACCTGCTGCTCGACGAGGCGCCCTGGAATACGCTTCGGCCGCTGTTCGACCTCACTGTCATGATCCGGACGCCGTTGGAGGAATTGCGGCGGCGACTGACTGATCGCTGGATCGGCTATGGCCTTTCCGCGCCGGACATTCGCGCGAAAGTCGAGGACAACGACCTGCCCAACGGGTTGCGGGTCACGACGGGCAGCGCGCCGGCGGACTACACGCTCGCGAACTGATCGCGCGAAAGGATGTCCGCGGGCGGTCCGTCAGACGTCTCCCACGGTGCGATTTCTGCCGGAGCACTTGGCCTTGTAGAGGTTCTGGTCGGCGCGGCGCACGAAACTGGCAAAGTCATCCTCAATGGCGAACTCGGTGATCCCGAACGAGGCGGTGATCGCCCCGATGTGCTCCTTGCTCTCGGTGATGTAGAGGCGCGAAGTCTCGAGTCCGCGCCGCATCGCTTCGGTGCGTTCACGGGCTTCGGCCGCTCCCGTCCGGGGCATCAGGATGGCGAACTCCTCGCCGCCGTAACGCGAGGCGAGATCGCTCTCGCCGACGTGGCGCGTGATTGTTGCGGCGAAATATTTCAGCACCTCGTCACCGATGAGATGGCCGAAGCGATCGTTGACGCTCTTGAAATGATCGAGGTCGGCAATGACCAGGCACAGCGGCGTCGCGTCGCGCGCCGCGCGTTCCATCTCGGACGCCATGCGCAACTGGAAACCGCGCCGATTGGCGATCCCGGTCAGCGGGTCGGTCTGCTCGTTCTCCCGCGCCTTCCTCAGTGCGACCCGCAGGTTCTGAACCTGCTCCTGCGACTTCTTCAGGCTGTTGCCCATCCTGAGGGTTTCGGCGCGCATCGCGCTGTTGTCGGCGATGAGGGCCTCGATGGTCTTGCGAAGCCCGGCGACGCTCTTGCTGTCGAGGTCGCGAACGCGCTCGGCCAGCGCGCCGCAGTAGGTTTCGCTCGAATTGACGTGGCTCTGGACCTGCCGGAGCACATTGGCGAGTTCGCGCTCCAGCCGGCCATTAGCCTCGTCCAGCCGGGCGCGCTGCTGACGCTCGACCGACAGGTGTTCGGTCTGGATCTGAAGCAGATCATAGGCGCTGACGGTTCCGCCCTGACGCAGGAGGGTATCGATGCCCTCCGTGACCGCCGGGTGCGAGCCTTGGGCATAGGTGTACCAGACGTCGTAAATTTGCGGTACGGGAGCCGTTCGGTAGGTTCGTGCGAGCGCAACCGCGCGGTCCGCAAGCGCCGCGGAAGCGTCGAAGTCCCACGATCGGGGCGGCGGCGAAGCTTCCGGGACATCGGTCTCGACAGGCTCGGCGAAGGCGTCGGGTCGGGGCGCTGCGTTCATCTTGGTCTCGTGCTTGCGTCGCGACCGAACGGTCAGGCGGCGTGAAGGCTCTTGCGTTCAATGCGGCTGTCGACGGCGTCGACCGCCCAGTGGTTGATCTTGTCCTGCAGTTCGGCGTTGGCGCGGCGAAGCGTTTCGATTTCGGCGGCCATGCTGTCGTGATCGGTCTTCTGGCGCGCTTCCAAAGCCGAGCGCAGGCCGGCATTCTCGTCCTTGAGGCGGGCAAATTCGGATCCGAGGAACGTGTCGACCTTGCGCTCGACGTCCTTGACCAAGGCGGCAACCTCGGATCGTACGCTCGCGACCGTCTCCTGAGCCTCGACGCCCCTGCGTTCCAGCGTTTCGCCGGCCTCGTCGCGGATGGCCGTGATCAGGCTTTCCAAACGGACGCGGTTCCGCCGCGCGGCGACGGACGCGAAGTAAATCGCCACCAGTGCCAGGACGACCGATGCCGCGGCGGCGATCGCGTCGAAGCCGTGCAGCGCATAGCGAAGGTCGACCACGCCAAGATCAAAGCCAGCAAGGATCAGGACGAGCGCGGCGAGTGTCGCGCCGGCCACGGCCACGCTTGCGATCGACGCCGAGCGGTCGTTCCCTCCAGCCTGGGGCTTTTTTGCAACGTCCTTGGCTGCCGGTTTTGCCATGATGGATTTCCGCAGGCCGGCGTCCTGTCATCGGCGGACCGGAATCCGCCCTTCGCGGACGCTTCGCATTCAACTCGAAAACATTCCGGTCGGACCGGCTGCGCGGGTCGGCATCATGCCCCAGCGAACTGCCGCGCGTGTGGAACCCTAGCCGTGACCGCTTAAGAATCCCGGGATGGTCGCAGCAATTTCCGGTTGCATCGAAGCGATCGCGACAGAAGGATCAATTGGCCGAAAGCGTGCGTCGAACGGCGTCGCGCCATCCGGCCACTGCGACATCGACCTCCGCTTTCGCCATCGAGGGCACGAAACGGCGGTCGAGCGCCCAGGAACTGGCGAAACCCGCTTCGTCCGGCCACACGCCCGCTTTCGAGCCGGCAAGCCAGGCAGCCCCCAGCGCCGTCGTCTCGAGGATGCGCGGGCGGTCGACGGGCGCCTGCAGGATGTCGGCGAGGCGCTGCATCGTCCAGTCGGAGGCGACCATGCCGCCATCGACGCGCAGCACCGTATCGGCGGCGTGCGCCCAGTCGCCCTTCATGGCCTCGAGCAGGTCGAGCGTCTGGAACGCCACGCTTTCGAGGGCCGCACGAGCGAATTCGGCGGGACCGGAATTGCGCGTCAGGCCAAAGATGGCCCCACGCGCATCGGCATCCCAATGCGGCGCTCCGAGCCCGGTGAAGGCCGGCACCAGGTACACGCGCTGGGCTGGATCGGCAGCTTGGGCGAGCGCGCCGGTCTCGTCCGCGCTGGAAATCAAGCGAAGCCCGTCGCGCAGCCATTGCACCGCGGCGCCGGCGATGAAGATCGAGCCTTCCAGCGCATAAGTGGTCCGACCGTTCAGGCGCCAGGCGATGGTGGTGAGCAGGCGGTTCTTCGAGGCAACCCGCTCGCTCCCGGTATTGAGCAGGGCGAAGCAGCCGGTCCCATAGGTCGATTTCATCATGCCCGGTGCGAAACAGGCGTTGCCGAGGGTGGCGGCCTGCTGGTCACCGGCAACGCCACGGATCGGAATGGCGGCGCCGAGGAAGGACGTATCCGCCTCGCCGAAATCGTCTGCGCTGTCGAGCACGCTCGGCAGCATCGACGCGGGTATGTCGAGGATGCCGAGAAGCTCCTCGTCCCAGCGATTGGCGCCGATGTCGTAGAGCAGCGTACGAGAGGCATTGGTGGCATCGGTCGCGTGAACGCGTCCCCCGGTCAGGCGGAAGACCAGCCAGGAATCGATGGTACCGAAGCACAATTCGCCGCGCCCGGCACGCGCCCGCGCACCTTCGACGTTGTCGAGCAGCCAGGCGAGCTTGGTGCCCGAGAAATAGGGGTCGAGCAGCAGGCCGGTCCTCTGCGTGAACAGAGGTTCCAGGCCGCGCGCCTTTAGAGCCTCGCACAGGGGGGCGGTGCGGCGATCCTGCCAGACAATGGCCCGATGGATCGGCTTGCCGGTGGCGCGCTCCCAAAGCACGACGGTTTCGCGCTGATTGGTGATGCCGATGGCGGCGAGATCGCTTGCAGCGATGCCGGCACGGTCGATGGCCGTCTTCATCGTGGCGACGACGGTCGAGAAAATTTCCTCGGCATCGTGTTCGACCCAGCCGGAAGCCGGGAAATGCTGGGCGAACTCCTGCTGGCCAACGCCGGCGATGTGCATGGCGCCATCGAAGACGATCGCGCGCGAGGAGGTGGTGCCCTGGTCGATGGCGAGTATCGGCGCGTTCATGACGTCCTCCCGAAACGGCACTTCAGGCAATGAAAGGCCGGGGAAACTCCCCGGCCTTCCTGTCTAGATCGACACGGGCATTACTGCCAGCGCTTGATGATTTCCTCATAGGCGATGGTCTCGCCCTGGGGCTTCTCGTTGTCGAGCTTGGCCTTCGGTCCATCGGGCTTGCCGAGCCATTCGGACGGGTCCTTCGGCTCGTTGAGACGCGGGCCGCAACCGCCATAGACATTGGCCTGCTCGTCGGCCGCCTGCATGCGCGCCATGGTGATGTCCATCTCCTCGGCGAGACGGTCCATGGCCTGCTGCGGCGTGAAGGCACCCGAGTTCACGTCGCCGATCTGCTGCCACCAGATCTGCGCGAGCTTGGGATAGTCCGGCACGTTGATGCCGGTCGGCGACCAGCGCACGCGGTCGGGCGAGCGGTAGAACTCGACGAGGCCGCCGAGCTTGGGCGCGCGATCAGTGAAGCTCTGATGGCGGACCGTGGAGTCGCGGATGAAGGTCAAACCAACGTGGCTCTTCTTGACGTCAACCGTCTTGGAGACGGCGAACTGGGCGTAGAGCCAGGCTGCCTTGGCGCGATCGGCCGGAGTCGATTTCAGGAATGTCCACGAACCGGCATCCTGATAGCCGACCTTCTGGCCTTCTTTCCAGTAAGGGCCATGCGGGGACGGTGCCATCCGCCACAGCGGATTGCCATCGGCGTCGACCGTGTTGTTGCCGTCGGCCTTCGACTTCACCATGTCCGCGGTGAACGCCGTGTACCAAAAGATCTGCTGGGCGACGTTACCCTGGCTGAGCGCCGGCAGCGACTGGTAGAAGTCGTAGGACGCCGCGCCCGGAGGCGCGTATTTGCGCAGCCACTCGTCCCACTTGGCGATGGCGTAGACGGAAGCCGGGCCGTTGGCTTCGCCGCCACGGCTCACCGAAGAGCCGGCCGGGTTGCACGATCCCTTCTCCATGCGGATGCCCCATTCGTCGATGGGGATACCGTTCGGTTCGCCGACCGAACCGGCACCGGCCATCGAAAGCCAGGCATCGGTCATGCGCCAGCCGAGGTCAGGCGCGCGCTTGCCATAGTCCATGTGGCCATAGATGGCGACACCGTCGATCTCCTTCACATCGTTGGTGAAGAATTCGGCGATGTCCTCGTAAGCCGACCAGTTGACCGGGACGCCGAGGTCGTAGCCGTATTTGGCCTTGAACTTGTCCTTCAGGTCCTGGCGGTCGAACCAATCCTTGCGGAACCAGTAGAGGTTGGCGAATTGCTGGTCCGGAAGCTGGTAGAGCTTGCCGTCGGGACCGGTGGTGAACGACTTGCCGATGAAGTCGTCGACGTCGAGGCCCGGATTGGTCACGTCTTTCCACTCGCCGGCCATCTGGTCGGTGAGGTTATAGGCAAGCTGCAGGCGCGAATGCGTGCCGATCAGGTCCGAATCGTTGACGTAGCCGTCATACAGGTTGCGCTTCGTCTGCATCTGCGTCTGCACAGCCTGCACCACCTCGCCTTCACCGAGAATCTGGTGATTGACCTTGATGCCGGTGATTTCCTCGAAGGCCTTGGTCAGCACGGTCGATTCATAGGTGTGCGTCGGAATGCCTTCCGAGAGC